>Ga0209810_1001870_pt1 | contig 28229 bp, 25 predicted proteins | sample Coa_R1_7_FD_187159 | JGI IMG/M metagenome (GOLD analysis project Ga0209810, IMG submission 187159) | Surface soil microbial communities from Centralia Pennsylvania, which are recovering from an underground coalmine fire - Coalmine... | ecosystem: Environmental > Terrestrial > Soil > Unclassified... | reverse complement strand
GGGGCGATCCTGCCGTGCCACGGAGCGCCAGATCTTCCAGAAGATCATCTTACCCTGTGCCTTGCCGTACATCACGGCGGGCTTCCGCCTGGCGATCGGGCGCGCGCTGATCACGCTGGTGGTGGCGGAGCTGTTCGCCTCGAATGTAGGCATCGGCTACTTCATCTCGCGGATGAGCGCGCAGTTCCGCGCCGCCGACATGTTCGTCGGCATCCTGACGCTGACGTTCGCTGGGGTCACGCTCTCGATGGCGGTGCGCTGGCTGGAGCAGCACATGACTCCGTGGCTGAACCGCGGTCTGGAGTGACCTGGCGCCAGCCTGGGCTGCCAGCGGTGACCCACGCCATACGGAAGGAGAGGGCTTGAAACCGGCTCCCTTTGAGTACCTAGCACCGACCACCCTGGATGAGGCCCTGGCGGCGCTGGCCACCTACGGTGAGGAGGCCAAGGTGCTGGCAGGCGGCCAGAGCCTCGTCCCGCTGATGAACTTCCGCCTGGCCCGCCCACGCGTGCTGATCGATATCAACCGGCTGGCCGAGCTCGCCTACATCCACCAGGAGCAAGACGGGCTCCGCTTCGGGGCTCTGACGCGCCAGGCGGAAGCCGAGGCCTCGCCGCTCGTCCGCGCGGCGAGCCCGCTGCTCGCCCAGGCGCTACGGTTTGTCGGCCACGCCGCCATCCGCAGCCGCGGCACGATCGGCGGGAGCATCGCCCACGCCGACCCCGCGGCCGAGCTGCCACTGCTGCTCGTCGCGCTCGACGGCTACGTGCGTGCGCGACGGGTGGGCGGCGAGCGGACCATCGCCGCCCAGGAGTTCTTCGTTGATTACCTGACGACGGCGCTCGCGCCCACGGAGCTGCTGACCGAGGTCTGCCTGCCGGCTAGCTCCCTCTGGGATGGCGCGAGCTTCCTCGAGCTGGCGCGCCGCCACGGCGACTACGCGCTGGTGGCCAGTGTGGTCCTACTGCGCCTCGCCGCCGACGGCACGTGTGCGGAGGCCCGCATCGCGCTGGCCGGCGTAGGGCCCACGCCGCTCCGCATCCCCGCCGCGGAAGCTGTCCTGGTAGGCACCGGGCTCGATGCTGCCCGCCAGGAGGCGGCGGCCCAGCTCGCGGCCGAGGCGATCGATCCCCCGAGTGACATCCACGGCTCGGCGGACTATCGCCGGCGCTTGGCGCGCACGCTCGTGCAGCGGGGGTTGGCGGCAGCGGTGCGCATGGCCACTACTGGCAAGACCGCGACCGGAGGGGAGCGATGAGCGCCCTGCACGACATTGCTCTTGTCGTCAACGGCCAGTCCTACCAGGGCCGCGTTGAGCCCCGCGTGAGCCTGGCGGACTTCCTCCGCGACACGCTCGGCCTCACCGGCACACACGTCGGCTGCGAGCATGGCGTCTGCGGCGCCTGCACGGTCCTGCTCGATGGCCGCCCGGTCCGCTCCTGCCTGCTGTTCGCGGTGCAGGCGCAGGGCGCCGAGGTGCTCACCGTGGAGGGGCTGGCGCAGAACGGCACACTGCACCCCCTCCAGGAGGCATTCCGCCGGCACCACGCCTTGCAGTGCGGGTTCTGCACGCCCGGGCTACTCATGACCCTGGTGGCCTTCATCCGCGACCATCCGGTCGCCAGCGACGCGGAGATCCGCGAGGCGCTCGCCGGCAACCTCTGCCGCTGCACCGGCTACCAGAACATCGTCGAGGCGGTGCGCGCGGTGCTCGCCGCGGCCGCCGACCAAGCGGGAGGGATGCCCCATGGCCAGCGCTAGCGTCGCCGTGGCCCCCGCGCGGCAGGAGGACGAAGCCCTGCTCACCGGCCGCGCCACCTTCATCGCCGACATCGCGCTGCCGGGAATGGTACACGCCGCCGTCCTGCGCAGCCCCTATGCCCACGCCCGCATCCGCGGGATAGATGCCAGCCGCGCGCGGGCCCTGCCGGGCGTGCTCGCGGTGTTCGACGGCCAGCAGGTGCACGCCGAGATGGGGCGGCTACCGCAGTCCGTGCCCCACCCGGCGCTCAAGCCCTACACTGAGTACCCCCTGGCCTGGGACAAGGTGCGCTACGTGGGCGAGCCGGTCGCGCTGGTGGTGGCCGAGAGCCGCCATCTGGCCGAGGACGCGCTCGAGCTGATCACCGTGGACTACGAGCCGCTGCCGCCCGTCCTCGATGTCGAGCAAGCGCTGGCGCCCGACGCGCCACGCGTCCACGACGAGGCGGAGGACAACGTGGCCGGCGCGATGCGTCAGAGCGTCGGCGACGTGGAGCGGGCCTTCCGCGAGGCCGCCTATGTGTTCGAGGAGCGGCTGCATGTCCACCGCGGCGCCGGCCACGCCATCGAGACGCGCGGCCTGCTGGCAAGCTTCGAGCCGCGCACGCGACTGCTGACCGTGTGGTGCACCTCCCAAGGCGTGCACCGCGTGCAGCGGGCGCTCTGCGAGATGCTCCGCCTCCCACCGCACCAGGTGCGCGTGATCACGCCCCAGGTGGGTGGGGGGTTCGGTCCCAAGGGCGCCGTGGACCCCGAGACGGTGGTCGTGCCTTGGGCGGCGATCAAGCTCCGGCTGCCGGTGAAGTGGATCGAGGACCGGCGCGAGCACTGCCTGGCGGCGAAGCAAGAGCGCGACCAAGTGCACCACGTGGCGATCGCGGTGGACAAGAATGGCGTCATCCTCGGGATGAAGGACAGCTTCCTGCACGACGCAGGCGCCTACGCGGGCAGTATGGTGACGCCCTGGATCGCCGCGACCACGATCCCCGGCCCCTACCGCATCCCTAACTTCGCCGTCGACTTCCGGATGGTCTTCACCAACAAGGTCCCCACAGTCGTGGTGCGCGGCGCGGGGCGGCCGCAGGCAGTGTTCGTGATGGAGCGCATGATCGAGCGCATCGCGCGCGAGCTGAGGCTCGATCCGGTGGAGGTGCGCCGCCGCAATCTGATCCGTCCCGAGGAGCAGCCCTACAACACCGGCCTCATCTTCCGCGACAACCGCCCGATGATCTACGACAGCGGCGACTATCCGGCCTGCCTGGAGAAGGCGCTGGCGCTCATTGACTACGCGGGCTTCCCTCAGTACCAGGCGAGGGCGCGGGCGGAGGGGCGCTACGTCGGCCTCGGCGTCGCCTGCTACGTGGAGGGGAACGGGCTCGGTCCCTACGAGGGTGCGACGGTGCGCGTCGAGGGCTCGGGCCAGATCGTCGTCCTGACGGGCGCGACGCCCCAGGGCCAGGGGCACCACACCACGATGGCCCAGATCTGCGCCGCCCAGCTCGGCGTCTCGCCCGACCAGGTCACCGTGGTCACGGGCGACACCAGCGGCATCCCCAAGGGCGTGGGGACCTTCGGCAGCCGCTCCTCGGTGGTCGCAGGTAGCGCCGTGCACGAGGCGGCCGGCCAGGTGCGCGCGAAGCTCCTGCGGGTGGCAGCCGCGCTGCTGGAGTGCAGCGCGGACCAGCTTCGGCTTCAGGACGGCAAGGTGTTCGTGGCCGAGGCCCCGACCCGCAGCATCACGCTGGGGGCCATCGCGCAGGCGATCACGGGCGTGGGCTTCGGCTACGCCTTGCCGGCGGGCCTGGAGCCGACCCTCGAGGCGACGGTGTACTTCCGGCCCGAGCGCGCGACCTACGCCTACGGGGCCCACGCCGCCATCGTCGAGGTGGATCCCGCCACCGGCTTCTGCCGCATCGAGAAGTATGTCGCGGTGGACGACTGCGGCCGGATCCTCAACCCGACGATCGTGCGCGGACAGGTCATCGGGGGCGTGGCCCACGGGGTTGGCAACGCGCTCTACGAGGAGGTGGTCTACGACGAGGCGGGCCAGCCGCTGAACACCTCTTTCATGGATTACCTGCTCCCGACCGCCACCGAGGTGCCGGAGGTCATCGTCGCGCATACCGAGACGCCTTCCCCCCTCAACCCCCTGGGCATCAAGGGGGCTGGCGAGAGCGGCACGCTGCCCGCCCCGGCGGCGATCGCCGCGGCGATCGAGCACGCCCTGGCGCCGTTCGGGGTGCGGATCACCTCGCTGCCGCTCAGCCCGGAACGCATCGCCAACCTGGTGCAGGAACAGCAGGCGAGGGCCTCATGACACACGCTCCCACCGGCCTCCCCCAGGCGCCGAGCGGCGCCGCGACCGACACGCCCTGCATCGTGGTGCGCGAGCTCGCGCACACGTTCGGGACTGGCGATAGCCAGCAGCGCCTGCTCGCGCTCAGCAACCTGAACTTCACTATCTCCCGCGGGCAGTTCGTCTCGCTGCTGGGACCGAGCGGCTGCGGGAAGACTACCCTGCTCCGCATCCTGGGCGGGCTTATCCTCCCCACGCAAGGCGAGGTGCTCATCGATGGGCAGCGCGTCGAGGGGCCGCTCGAGCAGGTATCCATGGTGTTCCAGGACTTCCGGCTGCTGCCCTGGCGCACGGTGATCTCTAACGTCGAGTTCCCGCTCGAGCTGCGCGGCGTGGCCCCGAAGATCCGCCGCGAGAAGGCGCTCTCCCTCCTCGCGATGATCGGCCTGGAGCGCTTCCGCGACTTCTACCCCCACCAGCTCTCGGGCGGCATGCGCCAGCGCGTGGCCCTGGCGCGGGCGCTGATGACCGATCCCGCCATCGTGCTGATGGACGAGCCGTTCGGAGCGCTCGATGCCCAGACGCGCGAGGTGATGCAGGGGGAGCTACTCAAGCTTTGGGAATCGTGGACCATGACGATCGTGTTCGTCACGCATAGCGTGGACGAGGCGGTCCTGCTCTCGGACGAGATCATCGTGATGACCAGTGTCCCTGGTCGACTGAAGGCGCGGATCCCGATCGCGCTGCCGCGCCCGCGCTGGCGGGACGAGGTGCGGAACAGCCTGGAGTTCGTCCAGTACCGCTCGCAGGTCTGGACCCTGCTACGGCCGGAGGTGACCACCGAGTGAACCTGCTGCGCGCTGCCCGGTGAGCCGGGCAAGGCCGCTCTGCAAACCATATCGGCTAGCGCCGAGAAAGGAGTGGTTGATGACGCTCGAGAAATACGTCGCGCCGCACTCCAAGATCATCGACCTGATCGCCTCGCTGCAGACCCCGTTCGCCAACATCCAGCCGGGCGAGGAGGTGATGATCGTCACTGACACGAACATGGACCCGCTGATCTGGCAGGCGGTGATGGCCGTTGTGCGGCAGCGGGGCGCCGAGCCGACGCTGATGATGTACACCCCGCGGGCGCACCACACTGCCGAGCCCACAGCCGCCGTCGCAGCTGCGCTGAAGGGGGCGCAGGTGTGCGTCTACCTCACGACCACGGCGCTGGCCCACTCCAACTTCTGCGAGCACCGCGGGAATGTGGGCATCCTGCTCATGGAAGAGGCCACGGTGGAGATCCTCACGGGCCCCGGCTGCCAGCTCACCGAGGCCGACATGCAGCGGATCTACGAGGTCGAGTGCCGCGTGCGCGAGTACTGGATGGAGGGGGGCGAGGTGCACGTGACCTCGCCGGCCGGCACGGACCTGTGGGCGCGGCTCGAGCCGGGGCCGCGGCGGAGCGCGAAGCCCCGCAAGGGGATCCTGCTCCCCGAGGATGGCCAGCGAGGCAGCGGCACCTGGCCCTGGGGCGAGTGCCGGGTGACACCGCTCGAGGGCACGGGTGAGGGGCGGATCGTGTGGGATATCTGTGCTCACCACCCGCCCGGGATGTTCACCGAGCCGGTGATCGTCCACGTCGAGAAGGGCCGAGCGGTCAAGTTCGAGGGCGGCCGCGAGGCGCGGGAGGTGGAGCGGTACCTGGCGCGGTACGGCGACGAGAACTCCTACAACGCGCCGGCCGAGATCTCGATCGGCATCAACCACAAGTGCGAGGTCATGGGGCTGGTGCGCAACGACAAGAAGGCGCTGGGCACGGCACACATCGCCATCGGGCGCAGCGATATCGGCGGCACGGTGATCAGCAAGACCCACTTCGACGGGCTGCTCTCCAGGCCCACCATCACCGTGAACGGCAAGACTTTCATCAAGGAGGGGGTCCTGCAGTTCTAAGCCTGCGAGCGCATAGCGCTGGGGTTGCAGCTGCTCGGGCGGGCGCGCGCCCGCGAGCGCGAGAGCAGGAGGGTAGAGATGAGTGGCGTCCCCGTGCCGGGCGCCTTTGTGGCGTCGTTGCTTCTCGTCATCGGGCTCGTCGCCTGCCGGCCTGGTGGCCCGCAGGCCGGCAGCGCCCCTGCCCAGTCCACCACGGCTGGTGGCTCCGCGTCCGCGGCGCGGCCAGCGACGGTGGAGAAGGTGAGCGTCTGCCTGCCGGGGCTCTCCCAGGGCTTCGCCTACCTAGGGATCGCGCAGCAGCACGGCTACTTCGCCGAACTCGGGCTCGACGTCGAGGTCGAACAGGTCCAGGGGCCGGTTTGCACGCAGGCGCTGTCCTCGGGCCGGGTCCACTTCACCGGTGCCCCGAGCGCCCTAGACGCCATTATCAAGGGGCTGCCCTACCGCGTGGTGATGGTGAATGAGGACCGGCTCGGCCACCGGTTCGTCGTCGGCCGGCGGATCAACAGCTACGCCGATCTCAAGGGCGGGAAGATCGCGATCAGCTCGCCCGGCGGGCTGACCGACAAGCTGGCGCGCCTGGTGCTGCCAGCCCACGGGCTGGACCCAGACCGCGATGTTACCCTCATCAGTATCGGCACGCCCGAGAATCGCGTCGCGGCTCTGCTGAGCGGCGCTATCGACGGCAGCTTCCAATCGCCCTCCGAGACCGTGGCCGCGCTAGATCAGGGCCTCAAGACGCTGCCCTTCGAGCCTCCCGCAGCGGTAGGTGGGGCCATGATCACCACCGAGCAGCTCATCCGCAGCAATCCGGACTTCGTGGCGCGCTTCGTCCGCGGCGCGCTCATGGGGCACCTGCTCTATGGCTACCGCAAAGACGAGGTGATGCCGGCGGTGATGAAGTTCCTTAGCGCGCAGGACCGGAGCTATGAGGAGCGCGTCTACGATCTCGTCCGTCCCATTTGGCGCGAAGACGGCGCGCTTGACGAGCAACAGATGCGCGACATCATCGCCGATGCCCGCCAAACCCAGCAGGTGGAGCGCGAGTTCACTCCCGACCAGGTGTTCGACTTCCGGTTCGTCCGTCGTGCCTACGACGAGCTCAAAGCGGCCAACTGGGAGGGCCTCTGGTCGCGGTGATCCTACGGGGCGCCTGCAAGTTCGACGCTGCAGGCCTGCCCGGTAATGCCTTCAGGAGGTTAGGGGGATATGCCCCGCGGCGCGTTTCCATTCCGAAGCTTGCTCTGGGTGCTCGCGCTGGGCCTCGCAGCGGCATGCACGCCGCCCGGCCCGCAGGCGAGCACGGCGCTCTCCCAACCTGCCGGAGCGCCGCAACCGCCGCCCCCGCTACGCAAGGTAGACGTGTGCATCCCAGCCCTCTCCCAGGCCTTCGCCTTCCTGGGCATCGCGCAGCAGCGCGGCTATTTCGCCGAGCTCGGGCTCGACGTGACCGTCCAGCCCATGTCGGGGCTCACCTGCACGATGGCCGGGGTGCCCGGCAGCGTGCAGTTCAACGTCGCGAACGTCGACCAGATCCTGCAGGGCGATCTGCCCTACCGGATCGTCCTCGTGCATGAGGACCGGCTGCGGCACCAGTTCGTCGTCGGCCGCAACGTCCACACCTACGCAGACCTGCGTGGCGGCCGCGTCGCCGTGAGCGGCCTGGGCGGCTTCACCGAGACCATGGCCCGCGAGATCCTGCTGGAGAACGGCGTTAATCCCGATCAGGATGTCGTCTTCATCGCCATCGGCACGCCGGACAACCGGCTCGCCGCCCTGCTCACCGGCGGCGTGGACGCCTCGCTCGTGGGCGTGGAGGAGGCCGTGAGGGCCTTTGACGAGGGGCTCCGGGCGCTGCCCTACACGCCGCGGGTGATGCCGGTGGCTCCCCTGACGACCACCGAGCAGCTCCTCCAGAGCGACCCCGAGCTGGTCTACCGGTTCGTGAAAGGCGCGCTGATGGGGCGGCTATTCTACGGCTACCGCAAGGCCGAGGCGCTGCCCCTGGTGCTGCGGTTCCTCAACACCGAGGACATGGCCCAGCAGGAGCACGTCTATGGGCTGCTGACGCAGGGCTGGCGCGAACTGCCGGCGCTGGACGAGCCGGAGATGCGCGACGCCATCGACAGCGCGCGGCGCCAGCTCAAGCTGGACAAGACAATCGCCACGGACCGGATCTTTGCCCCTCAGTTCGTTCGCCGCGCCTATGAGGAGCTCAAGGCCGCGAACTGGGAAGGACTCTGGTCCCGCTAACTACGCCGTGGAGCGCCGCGGGCCGGCGGCCGGCTCGCGGCCGGAGGGAGGAATGCGCTTCGGGATCTTCTCGCTCCCCACCTACTTCCCTGAACTCGACGGCAGCATCACCGAGTTCTACCAGCACATCCTCCAGTTCTTGCAGGACAGCGAGCAGCTCGGGTTCGACTGCGCCTGGGTCAACGAGCACCACTTCCATCCGTACGGCGGCATGATCCCGGCGCCCCCGGTGCTGCTCGCGGCCGTGGCCGCGCGCACCACCCGCATCCGGCTCGGCACGTCGGTGGCGCTATTGCCCCTCCACCACCCGCTGCAGACGGCCGAGGCCTACGCGATGCTGGACCAGCTCTCGGGCGGCCGGCTCGAGCTGGGCGTGGGGCGTGGCTTCATGAAGTTCGACTACGACACCTTCGGGGTGCCCTGGGAGGAGGGGCAGGACCGCCTGTATGAGTACCTCGACATCGTTCGAGCCGCCTGGCAGCACCAGCCGTTCAGCTACACCGGCCGCTTCTACACCTTCCGCGAGGTCTCCGTCTGGCCGCGCCCGTGCCAGACGCCCCACCCCCCTATCTGGGGCGCGGCCTCTCGCACTCCGTCGAGCTTCGCCTGGTGGGGCAGTCACGGCTACGACCTCCTCACCGTGGCGCAGCACTTTCCCCTCGAGCACCTCGCCGACCTGCTGCGTGTCTACCGCGAGGCGGCGGCAGCCAGTGGCTACGACCCCGCTACTCTGAAGGTCTCGACCCACTACCAGGTGTACTGCTGCGAGAGCCGGGCGGAGGCCTACCGCGATGGCGCGGCGGCGATCGAGCGCTACCGGACCCAGATCCTGGAGGCGCTCCCGCGCGGGCGCACCGTGTTCACCCCGCCGCCGCACGTTCCGTTCGAGGAGCTCGTCGAGCAGGCCCGCGTCTGCATCGGCACGCCCGACGACTGCGTGGCCATCCTCAAGCGCGCCCGGGACACCCTGGGCCTGACGGGCGTGGACTGCACCTTCTACTTCGGCGGGCTCGAGTACACCAAGGCGCGCCGCTCCTTCGAGCTGTTCGCCCGCGAGGTGATCCCGCGCCTCCGGGCCCAGCCCGCGATGGCCCGGGCGAGCGCCTGAGGGCAGGATGAGGACCGGAGTGGCGAGCCGCCGGGCTAGCCCCGCTCTAGCAACGGCCAACAGGAGAAGGCACGTGAAGCGAAGCACCGAGCGCATCCTGACCACGCACGCTGGCAGCCTGCCCCGCCCACCCGACCTGCGGGAGCTGCTCAGCGCGAAGAGCAACCGCCAGCCCTACGACGAGACCACGCTCACCCACCGGCTGCAGGCCGCTGTGGCCGAGGTGGTGCGGAAGCAAGTCGAATGCGGCATCGATATCGTCAACGATGGCGAGCTAAGCAAGCCGAACTTCACCAACTACGCGCGGGAACGCTTGAGCGGCTTCGAGCTCCGCGAATACCGCCCGGGCGAAGGGCCCGCCCCGCTGAGCATCTCCGCGCGGGACCGCCGTGAGTTCCCAGACTACTTCGCTACTGCGCGCGGCTGGGGCTGGACCGGCGCGGGCCCGAGCCAGCAGCAAGTCTTCTGCACCGCGCCCCTGAAGTACATCGGGCATGCGGCCGTCCAGGCAGACATCGCCAACCTCAAGGCCGCCCTCCAGGGCGTGCCGGTAGAGGAAGCGTTCCTGCCCGCCGTCGCGCCGGGCACTATCGAGCACTGGCTGCGCAACGAGTACTACCCGAGCGACGAGGCCTATCTTTATGCCATCGCCGACGCCATGCACGAGGAGTACAAGGCCATCGTCGACGCCGGCTTCATCCTCCAGATCGATGACCCGGACCTGCTAGACGGCTGGCAGCTCTACCCCGACATGACGGTTCCCGAGTACCGCAAGTACGCCGCGCTGCGCATCGACGCGCTCAACCATGCCCTCCGCGACCTCCCGCCCGAGCGCGTGCGGCTGCACATCTGCTGGGGCAGCTACCACGGCCCGCACAAGCACGATATCCCCCTACGGGAGGTCCTCGACCTCGTTCTGCAGGTGCGGGCCGAGGCCTACTCCATCGAGGCCTCGAATCCCCGCCACGCGCACGAGTGGCGGGTGTGGGAGGAGGTCAAACTCCCAGAAGGGAAGCTTCTCATCCCCGGCGTGGTGGGGCACTACAGCGACTTCATCGAGCACCCGGAGCTGATCGCCGAGCGGCTAGTGCGCTACGCGCGGCTGGTGGGGCGCGAGAACGTGATCGCGGGGACAGACTGCGGGCTAGGCCAGCGCGTGGGCCATCCCACGATCGTGTGGGCCAAGTTCCAGGCGTTGGCCGAGGGAGCGCGGCTCGCGACTCAGCAGCTCTGGGGCTAGTCAGGAAGGCTCATCCCTATGGAGCCCTCAGCCAGGAGGTTGCCCATGATCGGCGAGCGTACGGTCCAGGCGAATGAGATCGAGCAGTTCCATGCCGAGCTAGAGCGGGACGCGCTAGAGGGGCTCTGGCGCATCCAGGCGCAACGGCGCAGCCCTCGCTCCCGCGTGCAGCCCTATGTGTGGCGCTGGGAGACGCTGCACCGGCACCTCCTCCGCGCCGGCGACCTGCTCGCCACGCTCGAGCGCGGGGCGGAGCGCCGCGTGCTGGTGCTGGCGAACCCCGGGTTGACCCAATTCAAAGCCGCCACCCACACCATCGCCGCGAACGTCCAGCTGATCAAGCCCGGCGAGGTCGCTCCCGCCCATCGCCACACTCCCACGGCCATCCGCTTCATCATCCAGGGGCACGGTGCCTACACCACGGTCGAGGGCGAGCAGATCGTGATGGGAGAGGGCGACCTTATCCTAACCCCGAACTGGACCTGGCACGACCACGGCAACGAGACCACCCGGCCGGTGATCTGGATGGACGCGCTGGATGTACCATTCGTCAACGCGCTGCACGCCAGCGTGCACGAGCCTTATCCGGAGGAGCGCCATCCCGTGCTGCGCACCGGCGACTATTCCGTGCGCAAGTACAGCGCCCAGCTCCGGCCGCTGGGCGAGCGGGGCGCGCCGGTGTTCTCGCCGCAGCGGGCGTACCGCTGGGAGGCCACCTACGCCACGCTCACGCACCTCGCTGCAGTGGGCGAGGCCAGCCCCTATGACGACGTGGCGGTCGAGTATGTGAACCCGGCAACCGGCGGCCACGCGCTCCCCACCCTCGGCTGCGCCATCCAGCTCCTGCGCCCCGGCGTGCGCACCCGCGCCCATCGCCACACCAGCAGTGCGGTGTACCACGTGTTCCGCGGGCGCGGCTACAGCGTGATCGATGGGCAGCGGTTCGACTGGGCGCAGGGCGACTTCTTCGTGCTGCCGCCCTGGGCCTGGCACGAGCACGCCAACACCTCGCCGACCGAGGAGGCGATCCTGTTCTCGGTCAACGACATGCCGATCTTCGAGGCCATGGCGCTCTATCGCGAGGAGCCCTATCCCGCCCACGGGGGGCATCAACCGCAGGGCTGAGACCGGCAGGGGAGGTGCCCGGGGCCAGCCGTGAGGCGCGACAGCGGCCGGGCCTCGGCGCCTCCCCTCGCCGCCCCCGCGGGCAGGCAGAACGGGGGAGGCAACGTGCAGCGCGATCTGCGAGCGTTCCTGAACTACCTTGGCGAGCGCTACCCGAGCGAGCTCCTGGAGCTAGACCTAACGGGCCGGGACTTCCGCCTGGAGGACTGCGACGCGGCGGCCCTGCTCACCAAGCTGCGGCAGCAAGGGCGCAAGCCGGTGCTGCTGCTGCGCGGCGTGCGGACCCTCGACGGCCAGCCCTGGCCGGGGAAGGTCCTGTTCTCCGAACTCTCCACCGAGCTGCGGGAGGCGGTGGCGATCGGCGCCCAGCCCGGGGCGAGCTTTCAGGAGCTAGCCACCGAGTGGATGCGGCGTACCAACGCGCCGGCCGACCCGGTGCGGGTGTCCCGCGACGCGGCGCCGGTCAAGCAGCACATCTGGCGCGATCGCGACGTCTCACTCTTCCGCCTGCCGGTGTACCGGAAGGACGAGTTCGACGCGCGCCCGGGCTGGCTCTGCGGCATCGCTGTCGCGCGGGCGCCCGACTCGTCCCGCTATAACCTCTCCTGGCACCGGCTACACGTCCGGGCGCCCGATTGGGCGGCCGTGCGCATCAACCCGCGCCACCTGAACGAGTACATGAACGGCTACCGTGCGGCAGGAGCCACCAAGATGCCGGTCGCCTTCGTCTTCGGGCATCATCCGGCGTTCGAGCTGGCCGCGGCCAGCGCTTGTGCCTGGGACGTCGACGAGTACCGCTACGCGGGCGGCGTGATGGGCGGGCCGGTGCGCGTGGTGCCGTCGGAGACGTTCGGCGAGGACCTGCTCGTGCCCGCCGATGCGGAGCTCGTCGTGGAGGGCTACATCGATCTCATCCGCCGCGAGCTGTGCGGGCCCTGGGCAGACTTCATGCGCTACTACTCGCCCCAGACGCTCGAGCCCGTCTTCGAGCCGACCGTCGTCACCTTCCGCGACGACCCGATCTTCATCGAGAACTGGACGAGCCACGAGCCGCTCGGGCATCTGCACTCGACCGCCCAGATGTACGCAGTCATCAAGCAGCGCTTCCCCGGCGTCAAGGCCGTGGCCAACGTCGCTCCGTTCACCTACGTGATTCAGGTCCGCCTCAGCCGGCCCGGCGACGGCACGCGCCTCGGCGCCCTGGTCATGGGCAGCTTTGCCGACCGCGTGAAGAACGTCATCCTGGTGGATGAGGACATCGATCCGTTTGACCTGGACGCAGTCCTGTTCTCGATCAGCACGCGGGTGGACGCCGACACCGCGCAGGTCCAGATCTACCGCGACCTGGCGGCCAACCGCCAGGACCCCTCGACCGAGCGGGAGATGCGCGTCGGCGGCCTGATGATCGACAGCACGAAACCGATCGGCAAGCCCTTTCCTCCGCTCGGGCGGCCTCCCCGGGAGGCGCTGGAGCGGGTCCGCCTGGAGGAGCTGCTGGGATAGGCGCGGCTCTCGTTATCCCAAGGAGTGCGGTGCAGCGCCGCACCGCGGAGGCGAGCAGGAGCCACTATGCCACCCGAGGTCTATATCGTCTGCCCCAAGTGCGGCCACGAGTACAACATCCACAAGCGCGTGTACGACCGCGGGCCGGACTTCCCGATGTTCTGCCCGCTCTGCAACGCGGTGTTCCCCCGCCGCGAGGCGCAGATCACGGGCGCCAACGTGCCGCTGGGCGGATCCGGCGAGGAGCGCTAGGCAGCCCAGCGCGGGACCGGGCCCACCTCGGAGACTGGGGGGCGCCGCATCAGGCACTCATACCCGGTGTCTCGCGGTGTGCAAGAGCTTGCTGGACAGCGGCCGGGTGAACGTCGCGAGCCTGCGCGAGACGCAGAGCTGGTACATCCAGCGAGGCGAGCAGACCGCAGAGGTCGACTTCGACCGCGTGGTCGACACGCGCTTCATCGACTATGCGGTCAGCCGCCTGGGCCGCTACCCCGGATCTTGAGCCGCGCCGAGCGCACCAGGCGGGCCGAAGGGGGCTCACGCACGTCCTAGCTGGCCGCGGTGCGGGCTGGCGACGGGTGCGGGCCGCGCTCGAGCAGCGGCAGCAGTAGCACGACCGCCGCGCCGGCTAGCGCCAGCACCGCCGCGAGCAGCAGCGCGGGGCCCAGGCCGGCATGGTCGGCGAACAGGCCCACCAGCGCCGGGGCGAAAGCCGTGACCACCTGCTGGACGCCGAACAGCACCCCGACCGTGCTGGCGCCCAGCTCGCCGGGCGCAGCATCTAGCGCGTGCGCGAAGACCACGGCGCGAAGCGCGAACAGGAACAGGCCCACGCCGGCCAGCACCAGGAGCAGCGGCGGGCCGGGCGCTGCCCACGGGATGGCGAGCGCCAGCACCCCCACCGCGAGCAGCCCGGCCAGCAGGACCGGCCGGCGCCCCACCCGGTCGGAGACGGGACCGCCCACCAGCGGCGAGAACACACCCAGCGAGGCGAGCACCGAGACGTAGAAGCCGATGCCGGCGGCGTCGAGCTCGTAGCGGTAGGCCAGGAACAGGGGCAGGAAGGTCATCAGCACGATCTGCGCCGTGCTGCGCAGCGCCGAGACCAGCGCCATTGCCAGGACCGTCCGGTTGCGCAGCAGCACCGCCAGCCCCGCGCGGTAGCGCGCCAGGCTGGGCCGCTGCTCCCCACCGCCCGTCAGGCGCGGCGCCAGCAGCCAGAAGAGCGCGGCCACTACCGCGCCGGGCACGAGCTGCGCCAGGAGCACCGCCCGCCAGGGGAAGGCCACGATGGCCAGGCCCACGAGCGTAGGGGTCAGGAAGGTGCCGATGTTCCCCGCCAGCTCGTGCGCGGAGAGTGCGAGGCCGCGGCGATCCGGAAACTGCCGCGAGAGGATGGCCATGGCCGGCGGGTGCCAGAGGCCGGCGCCCATCCCCAGCGCTCCGCTCAGCACGATCAGCAGCAGGTAGCCGGGCGCGAGGCCCAACAGGCAGAAGCTCAGGCCCAGCCAGGCCAGACAGCCCGTGAGCAGCAGCAGGGGACGGCCGAGCACATCGCTCACCGCCCCCGCGCCGAGATGGCCGAGCGCTCCCAGCAAGGAGCGGGCCGAGGCCAGCGCCCCCGCCTCGGCAAACGATAGCCCCAGCTCCCTGCTGGCCACCGCGAGGAAGATCCAGAACGCCCCCTCGTACCAGTGCTCGATGCCGTGGCCGATGCTGAGCGCGCCCAGCAGCCGGTTCCGATCCATGCCCGCCCCTCCAGTTCCCGCTCGCCGGGCTGGGCCGGCGGCAGCGCCCGCATTATGCCATAGGAAAACGGCGCCCCGCTTGTGCTACCATGCCCGTGGCGCTATCCTCGCCCGTGTGAGGAGGTGCGCGGTGGTCGAGCGGGTGCGCGCCTACTGCAGCCTGTGCCACGTTCACTGCCCCATCGTCTGCACCGTCGCCGACGGGATGATCCAGCGCATCGAGCCCGATCATGCCCATCCGGCCGGCGGTGCGATGTGCGTGAAGGGCAAGGCCGCGGCGGAGCTGGTCCGCGCGCCCGACCGCCTGCGCTACCCGCTGCGGCGCACGCGTCCCAAAGGCGCCGCCGACCCGGGCTGGGTGCGGATCTCCTGGGACGAGGCGCTCGACACCATCGCCGCGCGCCTGCGCGCCGTGCGCGAGCGCTATGGGGCCGAGGCGGTGGCGTTCAGCAAGAGCACGAGCAGCGGCACCGCGATGAGCGATGCCGAGCGCTGGCTGCAGCGGCTGGCCCACGCCTTCGGCACCCCGAACGTGGTCGGCACCACCCACCTCTGCAACTGGCACCGCGACACCGGCTTCGCCTACACCTTCGGCGTCCCCCTGCCCACGCCGGATCTCGCCCAAACCCGGACGATCCTGCTCTGGGGCCACAACCCTAGCTCTACCTCGCTGGCGCTTGCCCGCGCCATTGCCGAGGCGCAGAGCCGGGGGGCACGGCTCATCGTCATCGACCCGCGCCGCGTGGGGCTCGCCGGCCGCGCGGACCTCCACCTGCAGGGCCGTCCGGGCACGGACGGCGCGCTGGCGCTCGCGCTCGTGCACGAGCTGCTCCAGACCGGCCGGTACGACGCCGACTTCGTGCGCCGGTGGACGAACGCCCCGCTGCTCGTGCGCACCGACACCGGCCAGCTGCTGCGGGGGAGCGACCTGGGCTGGGAGGCGGACGGCTACGTCGCCTGGGATGCCGGCGCGGGCGCCCCCACCCCCTACGAGCCGGCGACCGGGCAGTACGGCGCGCCGGTAGAGCAGCTGGCCCTCACCGGCACCTACCGCCTGCGGCTGGCCAACGGCGAGCGGGTGACCGCCCAGCCGGTGTTCGCCGCCCTCGCTGCCCTGGCGGCGGACTACCCGCCGGAGCGCGCGGCAGCGATCACGCGCGTGCCGGCGGCGCAGCTCCGGGCGGCCGCGGCGCTGCTGGCCGACGGCCGGCCCGTGAGCCTCTACTACTGGAACGGGCTAGCGCAGCACACGAACACCACGCAGACCGCCCGCGCGGTTGCCATCCTCTATGCGCTGCTGGGGGACTTCGATCAGCCCGGGGGCAACGTGCTGTTCCCCAGCCCGCCTCTCAACGCCGTGGAGGGACGGGAGCTGCTCCCGCCCGCGGTGGCAGCGCGGCGGCTGGGGCGGACCACCCGGCCGCTGGGCCCGCCCGCGCGGCCGGGTCAGGTCGCCGCCTATGACCTCTACCGCGCGGTGCTCCACGGCGACCCCTACCCCATCAAGGCGCTGGTGGCCTTCGGCGGCAATATGGTCATGTCCAACGCTGGCTCGCCCGAGGGGCGGGCAGCGCTCTGCGAGCTCGAGTTCTTCGCCCAGGCCGAGCTGTTCCTCACGCCCACTGCCGCCCTGGCCGACATCGTGCTGCCTGCCACCTCCTTCCTCGAGAGCGCCAACCTCAAGGGCGGCTACGCCTTCCCGGTGGCGGCGCGCGGGCACCTCCAGTATCGCCCGGCCGTGGTGCCCCCGGTGGGCGAGGCGCGGTCCGATACCTGGATCATCTTCCAGCTCGCCCAGCGGCTGGGGCTGGGGGAGCACTTCTGGAACGGGGACATCGAGGCCGGCTACGCCTATGAGCTGGCGCCAAGCGGGGTCAGCCTGGAGACGCTGAAGGCTACGCCCGGCGGCCTCACGGTGTCCTTGCCGCCGGTCCGCTACGCGAAATACGCGGCGCCCGATGCCACGACCGGGACGCCGCGGGGGTTCGCCACCCCGACGCGGAAGGTCGAGCTATACGCCGTGCCGTTTGCGGCACACGGCTACGCGCCCCTGCCCGGGTACACCGAGCCGGCGGTAGGGCCCGTCAGCCGCCCGGACCTCGCCGCCGCCTACCCGCTGGTCTGGACGACGGCCAAGGTCACACAGTTCTGCCACAGCCAGCACCGCGCCCTGCCCAGCCTGCGGCGCGCCCTGCCCCACCCCTGCGCCGAGCTCCACCCGGACACGGCGCGCGAGTACGGCATCGCCGACGGCGCTTGGATGCTGGTGGAGTCGCCCTACGGGGCCATCCGCGTCCGGGCCCGTGTGACGGACGCCGTGCTGCCCGGCGTCGTCTGCGGCCAGCATGGCTGGTGGCAGGCCTGCCCCGACCTCGCGCTGCCGGGCTACGACCCCTTCGCCGCGACGGGCGCGAACGTGAGCGTCCTGGTGCCCAACACCTTCCGCGACCCGATCAGCGGAACAACGCCCTCGCGCTCGTTCCTGTGCCGCGTGCGGCCGCTGGAGGCCCCCGCATCCGCGGAGCCGGCCCAGGCGGCCGCGGCGGCGCGCTAGCGGCGCGTACGCGGCGGGTAAGTGTGCCCGTCTGCGGGGACGCGCAGCGGAAGGCGTTTGCGAAGCCGCGGCCGCCTTTGGTAGAATCTTGTGTTCTGAACGGGGCGTAGCGCAGCCTGGTTAGCGCGCAGCGTTCGGGACGCTGAGGTCCCCAGTTCAAATCTGGGCGCCCCGACCCAGCTCTCGCCGCCGCAGCATCCCGCTCGTTGGGGCGGGTTTTCCGTGTCCGGCGCGCTCGCGGCCACGAGCCGCGTGGCCTGGTGGCGGGTAGGGAGTCCCGCAGGAGCGAGGCAGCACGCTAGGAGCCCCGAGCCGGGCCGGCGGCGAAGGGAGAGAGCACGCATGTACGCGGTGATCGAGACCGGCGGGAAGCAGTACAAGGTCCAGCCCGGCGAGGAGGTGCAGGTCGAGCGCCTGCCCGCCGCGGTGGGAGAGACGATCGCGCTGGACCGGGTGCTGCTCGTCGGCGACGGCGACTCGGTGGAGATCGGGCGCCCCACGGTGGCCGGCGCCCGGGTGCTGGCGGAGGTCGTCGCGCAGGAGAAGGGGCCGAAGATCATCGTCTTCCGCTACAAGCGCAAGGTGCGCTACCGGCGCAAGACCGGCCACCGCCAGCTCCTGACGCGGCTCCGCATCAAGGAGATCACGCGGTAATTACGAGGAGACACCCATGGCACATAAGAAAGGGGTAGGGAGTTCCCGTAACGGCCGGGACAGCCCCGGCCAGCGGCTCGGGGTCAAGGTTGGTGATGGCCAGTTCGTCCGGGCGGGGAACATCCTCGTCCGCCAGCGCGGCACGCCAATGAAGCCCGGCGCGAACGTCGGGGTGGGCCGCGATCACACGCTGTTCGCCCTGATCGACGGCTTCGTCAAGTTCGAGCACATCACGCGCGATCGCAAGCGCGTGAGCGTGTACGCGCCGGTGGCGGGCGCGGCGCGCTAGCCCCGTCCGCCGGCCGTGGCGCCCCAGCGCCGGCGCTGGGGCCTTTAATCTCAAGCGCGATCTGGATGACCATGCGACCGAACATTCACCCGCCCTACGTGGAAGCCACCGTTCACTGCGCGTGCGGCAACACCTGGAAGACGCGCTCGACGAAGCCGCTCCTCCGGATCGACGTCTGCTCGCGCTGCCACCCGTTCTTCACCGGGGAGCAGCGCCTGGTCGACACCGGCGGGCAGGTCGAGAAGTTCATGCGCCGCGCCGCGCGCAAGGCGTAGCCAACTCGCCCTCACCGCCCTATAATGTGGCCCTCTCGCGCCCGCGGGGAGGGCCGTAATTTACACGCAAACAAAGAGGAGACCTACCGGTGCAGCCGCGCCCCGTCGTTCTCCTCGCCGACAGCGATCCGGCGACCGGCGCGCTGCTCCAGGCGCCGCTGGAGCAGGCCGGGTACACGGTGAGGACCGCGATCGACGGGACGACGGCCCTCGCGCACGCGGCCGGCGGGGTCGACCTGCTCCTGCTCGATATAAGGCTGCAAAATCCCGACGCGCTGGAACTCTGCCGACGCCTGCGCGCGCAGGAGGCCGAGGAGCCCCTGCCGATCATCGTGCTCGTGCCGCAGCCGAGCGCGGCGCCCTGCCGCGCCGCCTTCACCGCTGGCGCGGACGACTGCCTCCCCAAGCCCCTTGAGGTGGAGGAGCTCCTGCACCGGATCCGGGTGTGGATGCGGCTGCGCCAGCGCCTCCGCGCCCTCCACGAGCGCTCCCAGGCGCTCGCAGAGCAGAGCCGTCAGCGGGAGGAGCACGCCCAGCACCAGGCGGTTCGGACCATGGCCCGGACCGTGAGCCACGAGCTGAGCCAGCCGCTGACCGTTCTTTCCGGCCTGTTAGAGCTGTGGGAGTCCGGCGCTTGGCCGGTGGAGGAGCTGGAGCGGCTGCGCCGCGAGCTGCGGCAGGCAGCCTACGACCTCACCGCACGCGTGGAGGCGCTCGGCCAGGTGGCGCACTACGTGACGCGCGAGGGGGCTGCGGGTCAGCCGCTCATCGACCTCACGCGCGCCCGCGAGCCCGCCCCCTAACGCCGCCCCTTCCAGGCGCGCCGTGGGCGCTGGCTCCCTCCCGCGCGAGACGGCGCCGCGGTCATGGCGCGCAGCCGCCTCACAGGCCCAAGATCCGCTCAGCATTCTGGTGGAAGACCTTCTCCAGGATCTCGTCCGGGTAGCCCAGCTCGGCCCACTCCCGGAACAGGCGCTCGTAGGGGATGCTGGGGTAGTCGCTGCCGAACATGATCTTGTCCCGCAGCCGGCCGCGGATGTCGCGCTTGAGCGGCTCGGGGAAGTACTTCGGTGCCCAGCCCGACAGCTCCCAGTAGACGTTCCCCTTGTGCAGCGCGACGGCGATCATCTCCTCCGTCCAGGGCCACCCCGGATGGGCGGCGATGATGGTGAGGTCGGGGAAGTTCGCCGCCAGCTCGTCGATCGCGGCGGGATGGGCATGGCGGAGGATCGCGCCGTGGCCGCCGGGCATGCCGGCCCCCATGCCGGTCGTGCCGACGTCGATCATCACCGGCACGCGCAGGGCGTTGATCACCTCCCACAGCGGCCAGAGCCGGCGGTCATTGACGGCGAACCGCCCCATGATGGGGTGGAAGTGGAAGCCGAACAGCCGCAGCTCGCGGATAGCGCGCTCGGCCTCCCGCAAGGCCGCCTCGCCCTTGAAGGGGTCCACCGCCGCCCAGCCCTGGATGATGCGGTCGGGATAGCGGTCGCGGAGCGCCGCGATGTAGTCATTGGAGCAGGGCGGGCTGCCGGTGATGGTCTCGATGTCGAACGCGACCAGGAGCACCTCCACGCCCGCACGCGTGAAGTCCTGGATGACCTCCTCTTCGGTCTTCGGCACCCACTCGTGGTGCCAGTACTTGGCGAGCGCCTCGGGGTAGGGGCCCTGCGACTTGATCCACGGCTCGGTGCCAGGATAGGCGTGTAGATCGATGATCCTCATCCACCGCTTCCCATCTACCGGAGTCTAGCCCGCGCTAGGCCCGGGCCCGCTCCTCCTCCAGCTTCCGCGTGATCATCTCGACCAGCGTCTTCTTGGACACCTTGCCAAAGGTCGACAGCGGGAACTCCTCCATGATCTCCAGCCGCTCGGGCAGCTTGTGCTTGGCGATCTCCTTGCTCGCCAGGAACTGCACCAGCTCCTCAAAGGTGAGCTGCTGGCCGGGACGCAAGATGACGCAGGCGCACATGCGCTCCCCGAGCACCGGATCGGGCATGGGGATGCAGGCGACGTTCTGCACCGCCGGGTGCATGAGGATGAGGTTCTCGATCTCCTCGGCGCTGATCTTCTCGCCCCCGCGGTTGATGAGGTCCTTCTTGCGGCCCTCGACGATGTAGTTGCCCGAGGGATGCTGCCGCATCAGGTCGCCCGAGCGGTAGAACCCGTCCGAGGTGAACGCCCGCGCGTTGTACTCGGGCACGCCGTAGTAGCCCCGCAGGGTGTACGGCCCGCGACAGCACATCTCGCCCACCTCGCCGAAGGGCACCTCGTTGTCCTCGTCGTCGACGAGGCGCACCTCGTCGTCGGGGCAGATCGGCCGGCCCTCGGTGTACAGCCGCACCTCCTCCGGGTCGTCCAGGCGGACGAACATGAGCAGCCCCTCGGCCATCCCGAAGTTCTCCTGAACGATGGCGTTCGGGATGAGCTGCTGCGTGCGCAGGCGGATCTCGGGCTGGAGCCGCTGGCCGCCGCTCTGGATGACGCGGAGCGAGGAGAGGTCATACTGCCCGAGGAGCGGGTCGTTGATCCAGCGGATCAGCAGCGCGGGCACGACGGGGATGTGGGTCACCCGATGGCGCTCGATCAGCGGGAAGACGTCGGCCGCCCGCGTGCTGGTGCTGAGCACTACCCGCGCCCCGTTCAGCAGGCAGCCCTGCAGGCCGGGGCAGGCAAGCGGCAGGTTGTGGGCGATGGGCAGCACGAGCAGCTGCACGGAATCGGCGGTGATGCCGGTCACGGCCGCCGCCGCCTTGGAGTTGTAGATGTAGTCGTTGTGGGTGCGCGGGATGAGCTTGGGCACGCCCGTCGTGCCGCCCGAGAGCTGGAACACCGCCGGGTCGGTGGGGTCGATGACGATGCGCTTCAGCTCCTCGGGCGAGCGGCGGGGCGGCGTGTCGATAAGTTCACGGAGAGAGAGAAAGCCTGGCGGCGCCTCGCCGAGCACGATGCCGAGCTGCAGCGTCGCGCTCTCGCGGCGGAGGCGGTCGATGAGCTGGGTGAAGTCGAAATCGCCCTGCCGGGCGGGGGCCACGCAGGCGCGCGCCTCGGCCAGCGCGACGAACTGGCTCACCTCGTGGTAGCGGTGGGAGGGCAGCGCGGCGATGGGGATGCAGCCGATCTTCTGCAGGGCGAAGTAGAGGTAGGCGAACTCGACCACGTTGGGGAGCTGCACCACGACGCGGTCGAGCGGCTGAAGGCCCGCCTCCAGGAGGTTGAGGGCCAGGCGCGTGCTGCGCTCGTCGAGCTGGGCATAGGTTACCACCTGGTCGCCGTCGATGATGGCGACCCGGTCGGCGTACTTCTGGAACACCTCCGCGAACGTGTCGGCGATGGAGCGATCCTCCCAGTAGCCGCGCTCGCGGTAGCGCTGCGCGAGGTCGGGCGGGAACGGAACGACGCCTTTCAGCATGGCCGCACACTCTCCGCAGGCGATAGTGACGGACCGGATGGGGCCCCGGCGCCGGGGCCGTCACGTCGAGCTCGAGTAGCCGCCGTCGACAACGATGACCTCGCCGGTGACGAAGCGGTTGCTCTCGATCAGGCTCATCATGGTCTCGGCGACATCCTCGGGCGTGGCGCAGCGCTGCAGCGGCGTGTAGCGGGCGCGCCGCGCCATCAGGCTCTCGTACTGCTCGCCGAGCATCCGCCGCATCCAGTCGCCCTCTATCCAGCCCGGCGCGACGGCGTTCACGCGCACCTCGGGCGCGAGGGCCAGGGCCAGCGTCTTCGTGAGGTTGATGACCGCCGCCTTGCTGGCCGCGTAGGGAAGGGGCTGCGGGCCGGGGCGGAGCCCGACGATGCTGGCGGTGTTCACGATGCAGCCGCGCGCCTCCCTCAGCAGCGGCGCGGCGGCGCGGGTGACGAGGAACAGCCCGCGGACATTGACCGCGAACACACGGTCCCAGGCCTCGACCGTCATCGCCTCGAAGTCCTTGGGCGGGATCGGCACGGTGGTGCCCGCGTTGTTGATGAGCACGTCGAGGCGTCCGAACCGCTCGCGGCACGCGGCGAGCATGGCGCGCACCTGGGCGTCCTCGCTCACATCGCACTGATAGAGGAGGGTGCGTGCGCCGGCCGCCTCGGCGTCGGCGGCGGTGGCGCGCGCGGCCGCCTCGCTGCGGCTGTAGTTGATGACGACATCGTAGCCCGCCCGGGCGAGCGCCAGCGTGACGGCGCGCCCGATGCCCGTCGCCGCACCCGTGACGAGCGCGACGCGTCTCTCTTGGCTCATGAGCGGCACCCTCGCTACCTAGATCTGGATAGCCGACGCGCGGCCGATAGGGGCAGGGGCTGCATCGCCCCGGGGCGCGCCGCGCGCCCGCCAGCGATTCTAGCAGAAAACGCGTCGCGGCCTGCGCGCCAGCCCATCTTCGCACCGCACCCCTAGCCCGAGGCGCGATACGCGCTCGGGGCCGGCGCGGTGCGCGCCAGCAGCGCCCGGACGCGCGCCACCGCGGCGCGGCGGTCGTAGGTGGTGAAGCGCGCCGCCTGCAGCGCATAGGGGTCGCCCCCGAAGAACCGCTCGTAGAGCACCTGGCGGCCGCCGAACGTGCTGCCGCAGAGGTCCCAGGCCAGGCGGAACAGCCGCACCCGCTCGTGCCCCTGCAGCGTCGCCGCCTGGTAGTACTTGTCGATGTCCGCCGCCAGCGCCGGCGCCGCCAGGTCGCGCTCCGTGGGGATCATCATCAGCCCGCTCGACCCTACCAACTGCAGGATCTCGATCAGCCGCGGGTACACCTTCGGGAAGTAGTTCCGCGCCGTGGTCATGATGTCGGGGTTGGGCACGCAGTAGCCCTGCGCGTCGATGATAGCCTCCGCCTCCGCCGCGCGCACGTAGGCGCGGATCGTCTCCACCGCGTCCACGATCTCGCCGAGAAGCTGCTGGTAGACGGGCAGCTCTGTGCGGCCGATCGCCTCGGCTACCAGGCTCGCCACGCCGAGCACGAACTCGGCCTTGGCCAGGTTCTTCGTCATGAACTGGTGCACGCCGTGGATGAACGCGTGCGTCTCGCGAAACAGACCATTGCACAGGGCGATGTCGCCCTTGAGGAACACCCGCTCCCAGGGCACCAGCACCTCGTGGAAGATCGCCACGCAGTCCATCTCCTCATAGCGGGACGCGAGCGGGTGCTCGTCCGGGGCGCGGCTCGGGACGAAGCTCTCGCGGCAGACGAAGCGGAGCCCCGGCGTGGCAACCGGGACGGCGAAGGCGAAGGCGTAGCGCGTGGCGTCGCTCGGCTGCAGGCGGGAGGTGGAGGGAAACACCAGCAGCTCGTCGGCGTAGGGGGCGAGCGTGGCGAGCGTGCGCGCCCCGCTCACGATCAGCCCCTCCGCCGTCTCGGCGACGATGTGCAGCGGCGCGGTCGGGTCGGGCTGCTCGGTCTGCGTGCGCGCGCGGTTGGCCTGCGGGTCGAGAAAGGTATGCGTGGCGCACAGATCGTGCTCGCGGCAGTACTCGTAGTAGGCCACGATCCGCTCGGCGTACTCGGGGCCGTTGCGGGCGAAGTGCGGTGCCGCCATCGCGCAGCCGGCCAGGATGGCGTTGAGGTAGTCGGGCGTGCGCCCCAGCAGGCCGCCGTGATGGTCAGCCCACAGCTTGAACATCTCGCGGCGGCGGACAAGGTCCGCGACGCTGCGCGGCTGGAGGAAGGCCAGGCTGACCGGCTGGCCGCTAGCGGGCGAGGGATAGGTAAGCCGGGCCTGTAAAGCAGGATCCCACTGGAGGTCGTACAGCTCGGCGATGGTGTGCGCGACACGCCCCAGGATGGGATGGGCCGTCACATCGCGGACGCGCTCCCCTTCGAACCAGATCTCGCGCGCGTCGCGCAGGCCCGCTAGGTACTGCGCGCCAGTCCGTGCAGGCATCGCTCGCTCCCTCCTCACCGCCGCGTGGGCCAGCGGTCGCTCCGCCGCTCTGGCCTCTATGTTACTCGCCTCGCCGGCACCGCGGCGCGCAGGAGCGAGGGCGCCCCGTGGTTCCGCCTAGCGGAGGCGGGCGCGCTCGGCGCGCTGGACCGCTACGGCTTGACACGGCCGATACCGCTCGGCATGATAGAGCCATCCGTCGTGCAGCGGGAGGCGTGATGGGTGCGCAGCGTGCTTGGTGGGCAGGGCTCCTGGTAGTCGTGCTGCTGGGATGCCAGGCGGCGGGGCCTGCCGCGCCGCCCCCGGCGCCCGCGGCGCCCCCCAGCAACCCGGCCGGCGCCCCAAGCGGCGCTCCCGCTACTGCCAGCGGGAGCGAGGCTCCTGCCCGCGCGCTGCCTGCGCCCCTCTCGCCCCCGGTCACCGTGCGCGTGGGCGTGCTGGCGAGCATCTCCGACTCCGGCATCTACATCGGCCTGGAGCGGGGCTACTACCGCGAGCTGGGGCTCGAGCTACAGGTGGAGACGATCCCGGACCCCAACACCATCGGAGCGATGGTCAACACCAACCAGCTCGAGGTGGGCGGCTACGGGGTCAACGCCAACCCGTTCCTGGCGGCGGCGCGCGGCATCGGGGTGAAGATGGTGGCCGACAAGGGCCAGTACCGCCCGGGCTTCGGCTACGCCGCGCTGCTGGTGCGCCCGGACCTGATGGATAGCGGCGCGATCCGTACCCTCGCGGACCTGCGGGGCCACACCTTGGCCAAGCTGAGCGTCTGTGACTCCATGGATCCCCCGATCCAGCGAGTGCTGGAGCGCTACGGCCTCACGCGCGACGACGTCCAGTTGACCTACCTGAGCTTCCCCGATATGAACGTGGCCCTGGCGAACCGCGCGGTGGACGTGGCCTTCCAGATCGAGCCGCTGATGACCCTAGCCATGGAGCGCGGCATCGGGCGCAAGCTCGCCGGCGGCGAGGAGGTCTATCCCTACCAGCAGGTCGCGGCGCTCTACTACTCGCCGGCGTTCGCCAGCCGCACCGACGCCGCCCAGCGCTTCATGGTCGCCTACGTGCGCGCGCTCCGCGACTACAACGACGCCTTCGGCAAGGGTGTGGGGCGGGCGGAGGTCGTCCAGATCCTCGCCAAGCACACTACGGTGAAGGACATCCCCCTCTACGACAAGCTCGTCCCGGCCGGCCTGGACCCCGACGGCCGCCTGAATGTTCAGGGCATCCGCGACGACCTCGCCCTGTTCGGGCGCCTGGGCTGTATCACGGGCGAGATCGCGGACGTGAGCCAGGTGGTGGACGAGTCGTTCGTGAACTACGCCTTGAGCGTGCTGGGACCCTACGCGCGCTGACCCGCCGAGCCTGGCGCCTGCCGCCCCCCTCTGCCTCGCGCCCGGTCGGCATATGGCGCACGGCGGCCCCGCGCGCAGAACGGGAGGACCGCATGGCTGAGCTACGCGTCATCGATAGCGACTCGCACGTCATGGAGGTGGAGGAGACCTGGGCCTACCTGGAGCCCGAGTTCGCGCCGCGCCGGCCGCGGGTGGTGCACCTGCCCGACGCGCCGCAGGGCAGCCCACAGGATGCCTACTGGCTCGTCGACGGCCAGCTCCACCCCCGTCTGCTCGGCCCGGGCGCGCTGTTCTACGGCACGCCGATCACTTCCACCTTCGGGCGCTCCAAGCCGTTCTCGCTCGCCAGCCAGGCTATCAGCGATGTTGCGGCGCGCTTGCGCGATCTCGACGCCGCCGGCATCGCGATACAGGTGCTCTACCCCACGGTGTTCCTCGACCCGCTCACCGCCGACCCGCGGTTCCAGGCCGCGCTCATGCGCAGCTACAATACGTGGATGGCCGGCATCGCGCGCCAGGCGCCGGACCGGCTGAAGTGGATGGCGGTGATGCCCCTGGGCGCGGTGAACGAGGCGGTCGCCGAGGCGCGCCGTGCGCGGGAGCTGGGCGCCGTGGGCGTGGCTGTCTATGGTACCGCGGGGCCGCGGCTGCTCCACGAGCCGGAGTTCGACCCCTTCTGGGCCGAGGTCGAGCGGCTGGAGCTGCCGGTCGGCGTGCACACGGGCTGGAGCCACCCCGGCCTGAACGAGAGCGGGACCACCTACCTCTCGGGCGTGATGATCGGCTTCACCCTGCCCGTGCTGCTGGGGTTCTTCAGCTTCACCGCGGGCGGGCTGCTCGACCGCTTCCCCGGGCTGCGCGTGGGCTTCTTCGAGGCCGGCGCCGGCTGGCTGCCCTACTGGATCGAGCGGCTGGACCACTACTGGACCGCCGCGAGCTGGCTAGCGCCGGGCCACCCGCGCTCCGCTAAGCCGCCCAGCGAGTACCTCGCCACCGGCCGGATCTACCTGACCTGCGAGGGGGACGAGCGCCTCCTGCCCGAGGTGCTGGCGCTGCTGGGCGAGGACCAGGTGATGATCTCGGCCGACATGCCCCACCTGGAGGCGCGGGAGAACGTCGTGGCCGAGATCCGTGAGCGCACGGACATCTCGGACACGGTGAAAGCCAAGCTGCTCAGCGCCAACGCCGCCGCGTTCTACCGCCTCTGAGTAAAGAGGAGCCGGCACGCGATGTACCACGTCGCCATCGACATCGGCGGCACGTTCACCGACTGCGCTGTCATCGACGATGACGGCCGGGTCGCCTGCGTGGCGAAGAGCCCGACCACGCGGGCGGACCCCACCCAGGGCGTGCTCGACGTGCTGGCGGTGGCAGCGGGGCAGCTCGGGCTCTCGCTCGAGGCCTTCCTCCAGCAGGTGGCGCTCCTCATCCACGGCTGCACTGTGGCGACCAACGCCATGCTCGAGCGCGCTGGCGCACCCACGGGGCTGATCACCACCCGCGGGCACGAGGACGCACTTCTCATCGGCAAGGTAACGCAGAAGGTCGCCGGGCTGTCCGAGCGCCAGATCATCCACCAGGCCCGGCTGTCCAAAGCCCACCCGCCCCTCGCCCCGCCCGAGCGCATCGTCGGCGTCCGCGAGCGCATCGACGCCGATGGCGAGGTCGTTGCCCCGCTGGTCCTCGCCGATGTCGAGGCGGCGGTGGCGCAGCTCCGGGCACAGGGGGTGACCTCGGTAGCGATCTGCTTCCTCTGGTCGTTCCTCAACGACCGCCACGAGCGCGCCGCCCGCGACTACCTCGCCCGCGCGCATCCCGACCTGCACGTCCAGCTCTCCAGCCAGGTGGCGCCGGTGCTCGGCGAGTACGAGCGCGCCGTCACGACGGTGCTGAGCGCCTATCTCGGGCCTCCCGTGCTGGCCTACCTCGACCGGCTGGCGGCGCGGCTGGCTGAGCATGGCTATAGCCGCACGCTGCTGATCTCGCACTGCCTGGGCGGCCTCACAACCGTGGACGAGGCGCGGGAGCGCCCGCTGCTCACGCTGGACTCGGGCCCCGCCGGCGGGGTGCTCGGCGCGCGCTACTTCGGCCAGCTCTACGGCGAGGCGAACATCCTCTGCACCGATATGGGGGGCACGTCGTTCGATGTCAGCCTGATCGAGAACGGGGAGTACACCCTCGAGGAGGAGCCGGTCCTCGACAAGTACACCTTCCTCCTGCCGAAGATCGCGATCTCCTCCATCGGCGCGGGGGGG
>Ga0209810_1001869_pt1 | contig 28241 bp, 21 predicted proteins | sample Coa_R1_7_FD_187159 | JGI IMG/M metagenome (GOLD analysis project Ga0209810, IMG submission 187159) | Surface soil microbial communities from Centralia Pennsylvania, which are recovering from an underground coalmine fire - Coalmine... | ecosystem: Environmental > Terrestrial > Soil > Unclassified... | reverse complement strand
TGTCAAGATAAATATTCAAACAACATGACTACATCTTGGCTCTAGAATTCCCCTAACTCGCGCCGACACAATAACTTCCCCTCATTACTGCGGGGGAAGATCCGTCAGAAGCAAGCCGTCAGTCCGTCAGCCGACGGACGACGGCGAACACAGCGGGGGCGTCCGTCAATGGACGGCCTGAGAGAAAGCCGCTGATTTCATGGGCGGCGTTGCTTGATGAGGCGGTGAAGAAGCCCGGCTTCATTCACGAAGCTTACAGCCGCTTTCACAACTATTCGCTGGGCAACCAGCTTTTGGCTTTGTTCCAGTGCTTTGAGCGAGGCATCCAGCCGGGGCCGCTCGCCACCTGGCCGAAGTGGAAGGAGCTTGGCCGGTACGTGAAGAAAGGCGAGAAGGCGTTGACGCTCTGCATGCCGGTCAACTGCAAGCGTACTCGCACCGTGACCCAACAGGACGGCAGCGAGCAGGACGAAGAATTCACCTACACGCATTTCACCTACAAGGCTCACTGGTTTGTGCTCGCGCAGACGGAAGGCGAGGAACTTAAGCCCGCCGCGATTCCCGGTTGGAGCGAGCAGAAGGCGCTTGAGACGCTCAAGATCGAGCGCATCGAGTTTACGAACCTTGACGGCAACGCGCAGGGTTACGCTCGGCGAGGCCGCAAGATCGCCGTCAGCCCGATTGCGGCGCTCCCGCACAAAACCCTTTTCCACGAACTCGCCCACGTTGTCCTTGGGCATTGTGCCGAGCAAGACCTATCGGACACCGAGAACACGCCGCGCGAACTCCGCGAGGTCGAAGCCGAGGCCGTCGCGCTGCTTTGCTGCGAATCGCTCGGCTTGCCAGGAGCGGAATTCAGCCGGGGATACATCCAGCACTGGAATCAAGGCCAGGGCATCAACGAACGCTCCGCGCAGCGAATCTTCGGCGCCGCCGACCTGATTCTTCGCGCCGGACGGCCAATGGCGGATACACAGACTATCTGAAGCTTGGCCGTCCGAAACCCGACAAAATGACCACGGCGGAAATCGGGACATTCCTTGTAGTCTGTACACTGGCCAGCAAGTTGTATTTCCTGACGTACCGCGGAAGTACATCCCTGAAAGAACCAAGCTGACGAAAGAAACTGCCAGCTACAAGGCGAAATGCGAACGGATGCTCCACGAGGTCAAGGGAAAACATGCGTTCAAATCAGCGAAGCCAAGGTCCGATTCCAAATTGCAGACGATTGCAAAATCCAACGGTAAGGCCAAGCCAAAATGGATTCGGCGGGGTAGAGCGGGGAAGCCCGACCCACCCCATCGAAATAGAAGACAGGTTTTCAGCATCAAAGTTTTGGTATCTGAATCACTTTGCGGCGCACCCCTGGAAAAGGCCCTCTTGGAAGGTTCTTATGCCTGGGACCACCAATGTCTAATTCGCTCCAGACAGGCATCGAGATCGTCCCGGACTTGGTACACCCAAAAGCGCATCACGTCCCATCCAAGCTCGAACAACCGTTGGTTTCTGATTTGATCCCGTCTGCACAGTTCGCCATCCCATTTCCTATGATACCGTTCCCCATCTATCTCGATGTCGAGCATCTTCTGTCCGTTTAACAGTGCGAAGTCCAGCGTGTACTTTTCCACCTCGTACTGTGGTATGGGCCGAAACCCGGCAGCATACAGCGCGCGATAAAAAACCCTTTCCCATTCTGAAACTCTTTCCGGATGCGCAACCGGCGGGTAGTCGGGCCCCGGAACTATCTCCTCCGGGCCCTCAGGATTAAGGGGAGTGCCGAGGCATTGGACGTACTGCGCGAACTTGGCCAAGTAATCTACGTCCGAGGTGACGCAAGCCTGAAGGTCCCCGACAACTATTAGCGCCGCTCGCGCACGGGTTACAGCGACATTGAACAGATTCGGATTATTACGAAGAAAAATCAATGCTCCCGCAGGTGTCCGCGACGACACAACTGGTGAAAAGATGATCACATCGCGCTCGTCTCCCTGAAATCGGTGGACAGTATCAACGAGGAAATCGAGTGAGGCTACCCTCGGCCCCAGTGAGGGGTGCTGATACACAAGGTCTCTAATCCGATTCGCCTGTGCTCGGAATGGACTTACAACACCAATTGTGCCTGCATATCCCTGGTCAAGAACGAGCCGCGCGATTTCCTTAACGACTGCTTTAGCTTCATCTTCGTTCAGAGCTCCGCCTGAAGGCGGCCGAACCACTGCCCCAGCAACATTAAGCCACCGGACAGCGGGCCCATCGCTGTCCGTTCTCCGAAGGCAATCGTACTTTGTTGCCACACGCAAACGTCCCTCGTAGAAGTGGCGATTTGAAAATTCAATGATGTCTGCATGGGACCGATGATGATCGCGCAACTCGACTATATCTTCGCTACGGCAGAGGCCGCTTGCCAAATCAAAAAGAGAGTTTACAGAGTAAGCCCACCCTGCGTAGCCTTCAGCTAGCCCGTTTTTTTCAAGCAAAAGCCGATCTTGATCCTTTATGAGGCTACTTATGTGGCGTAGTTGCTTAGGATCGCCTATAATCACCGCCCGTTTTGCACGAAACAGAAGGGGCAATGCAGAGGCGATGTCACACTGGCTCGCCTCATCAATTATCAGCAGATCGAAAAACGCCGCGTCAAAGGGCACGCGACCATGAGCAGAAAGGGAGGTGACGGCCCAGCAAGGGAGAATCCTACTGATCTTCGGAAACAGTGCGTGATACCTCGCAAAAATCTGCCTGCCGGCTTGCCTCCGCTCTTCATTCGCTGCGACGATCAGTTTAAGCACGGCTCCGTAATCACGCAGTAGTTTCCGATCCTCCGAGGTCATGCGACTGGGCTGGAGCTTGAGCCAAAGGCGCCAAAGCTGGTCAGAAATCTCTGCAAGGTCTTCCACGAGCCGCGAATGTTCCCGACTCAAATCTTCGAGCGTCTTGCTTGAGGTAAGCTTGTCCAGCTTCTCGAAATAGCGCCGAACTATCCTCGCCATGCTGATGCGCTTCTCAGCTTCTGGAGCAACTTTTATCCATTCTTCTATCGTTTCCTCCCCAGGCGAACCGCTTGGTAACGTAATCCCCAAGCACGTCGCCACAGGAAGGAACGCACGCGCGGCATGAGCAAGCTCGGCGTACCGCCTTCTCTTCGCCAGCCACCAAAAAATCCTGGTCAATAGACCTTGTCTTGACTTGTCAGCTCTCTGTGCCGTTCTCTTGAAAGATTCCACTTCCTGCGAGCTAGATTCGTAGTTAAAGGTTCGAAAAGACCTGAACAGGTCCGGTCCAATATCCCGCCGGACTGACTCTGCCGATTGCTCCAGTTCATCCACTTCGTTGCGAAGGGCGAGCGTACCGGTGAGCTGCGCATTGAGCTCCTCGAACCGGTGCCGAATGCGGTCATGCAGGGCCATGTAGTCCCGATAAGTTCGTTCGTCCTCCCCAGAGGCTGTGGCAGCCAGGAGCGAAATAAGATACTCCGCTAACCGCGACTGATATTCGTTTGCCCCCAGACGCAAAAGAACGGGCCTCCCGCCTAACGAGTTAATTCGCGTTTCCACCACATCCACGGCCTTGTTGTTCTTGCTTGCAAAGAGCACGGTCTGTCCTTGCCAGGCGGAATTTATCAGGAGGGACGTAACGACTTGCGATTTGCCGGTTCCGGGAGGACCTGTGATGACCGTAAGTGCATTGTTGAGGCCACTCAGGACAGCCGTGCGTTGCTCGCTATTAAGGGGCAAGACCTCAAGAAGCGGTAGCGCCTGCGGGAACTGGGCGTCAGGTTGGAACCCTCCTAGCCACGCTCCCAGCGCAGTATTAGCGTATGCGGTTTCAGTGACGCTCTGAAGCTTTGCCAGCTCAATTTCAAGTCCCTGCGTGTAAGGGGACCTTTCGGCAGCAACCAAGACTCCGCGATTGTATATCCCGGGCTCCGAGATCTCGGAAATCGGCGGGGTCAGGGCGAGATGGTATAGATCTGGCTCCTCCTTCCAGTCCCATTCCGCACGAATTTCTCTCAGTCGCGGAATTATTTCTTCGATCTCAGGGGGCTGAAGGCCAGCATCCGCCAACCCTAGCTCCTCAGACAGCTGGACGATCTCCTCCACGATGCTTGTGCCCCTATCGGCGGCAGATAGGGAGCGAACCGCTTCGAAGTTAATCATCGGCGGCTCCTCGGCCACAACCAACCTTCCAGCTTGCCCAGTCAAGCCTTCTTCGAACCTGAAAAGCAAAATCGGTTGGACGAGAATTCCTTCCCATCCCTTTTTCGACCGAATCCGGTGGAGAAGTACCGGGTAGCCGAGAACGAGATTCAAACGCTTTCGATCCCGAGCAATCCTACTGAAGACCTGCCGGAATCGCTCATCCTGAAATACATCCTCAGTATCGTCAGCTATCTGAGGTAGGGCGCTTAACTCTGCGTAGTCTAAGTTGCCATATGAACTGGCGGCAAAGACACTAAGTCCGGCCTGATCGTCCCGAGTGATGCATTCAAGATAATATCCGCAGAGACGGGCAAGCGGTGTGTCGAGTTTCTCAGCCTTGGACGGGCCCATCTGTGCCGCAGCGGAAACCTCGCTAGGCCACCACCTGTATGATCGGTCCTGGGTTACCTTACCCCGCAATGCGCCGTAAAGGATCGAGTTCACTAACTTCTTGTCAACGTGCAAATCCTCAGCGATTTCCTTTGCCTTCTTGCCTGGACTCGACCTGATGAGGTTAAGAATGTCTTCGGGGTCAGCCATCGCAACCTTTGAGTCAGCCGTTCTATCTCATTACACGCTTCCAAAAATATTAAAAGTATACAGCGGTTTTTGGAAGAAGCACGGTCCCACGTCACACTCCGCTTGCCGGATCCTTGCACCGGAGCCACTACTACCACCAAGCATAGGGGTTCGCATTCCGCCATGTCCCTGAAACCCGTAAACCGGGGGGCGAAATCTGAAAGCAAGTGAAGGGCTGAGGTTGAAAGCGGATTAACTCGCGTCGTATCATTTCCTTGTTGTGGGACTCCTTCCATGTCCGGGCGAAGACGGGTAGTCTGGGCTCTCATTTCTGTCGGCTTCGTTGTTGCGGTGGTTGCGCTGTATTTTGCGTACCGCTCGCCGCGAACCCCGTGGGATTCGATTCTGTCCAAAATTGGTCATTCCCGTCAGGACAACATCAAGGGCATACTTGCCAAGGCAAATTACTTCTACTGGCTTCACAATCTTCCGAATTCCACGCCGCTGTACGAACGCGCCGAACAGCTTGCCACGCAGGCCCACGATGACCGCGATGCCCTCTACGCTAAGATCGGCGCGATGCGGTCAGGGGACGCGGTACCGTTCCCGCAGCTTTCCGCGTTCATTGCCAAGCAACTCAAAACTCCGCTCGTCCAAAACGATCCCGACCTGCGCCTGTGGTGTCTCGGCGTGAAGGGAGACGCCGACGATGAAGTAAATACCGAGGCCGCCCAGCAGGATTGGGAGCAGGCGCGGAGCCTTGCCCAACAACTCGGGGAAAAAGAGTGGGCCAATCGCGCGATGGGCGAGTTGGGGTTGATCAGCTTTCTTCAGGGCAACATCAAGCAAGCCGCGCATATGATGGGCGGGGCGCTGCTGACCGCAATGGAGCAATCCGACACTGGCACCGAGGTGCGATATCTCGAAATTGTCGGGAATGGCTGGAACGCGCTCAACCGCCCTGCGGAGGCGATGTTCTTTTTCAATCGCGTGATCGGGATGGCAGACCGCAATCACGATATCGGCACGCCGTTCATGGCTTACGAAGGCAAAGCCGAGGCGCTCGCGATGGAAGGGAAAATGGATGAAGCGCAGGCTTTAATGCAGCACACTCTCGCCGAGGCGCGCAGGGAAAAGATGCTTGAACACGAGGGCCAGGATTTGCTCATCTTAGGTGAATTCGCGGTTGAATCGGGCCAAACGGCGCAGGCCCGCCAGTACTTTGAAGAGGCCATGCAATCCGCCACGCAGGCCGGCCTGTCTCGTGTCGCCATGCAATCTTGCTTCGATCTGTCGAAATTGTTGCAGCAAGGCGGCGACCTTAACGACGCTGAGAACACGCTCAACCAGGGCCTTGCGATCAGTCGCACCACCGGCGACACGTATTACCTGCCTCGCGCCTTGGATGCGCTCGCGGAACTTAAGGCTCAAACGGGGCAGCCCGACCAGGCTGACGCGCTTTACAAGCAGGCCGAGGACGTGATTGACGGCATGTTGGTCCGCTATCCCGGCGAGTATAGCGAGAGCTCGCTTTTGAGCGCCATGAGCAACACGTACCTTGGCGATTTCAAGCTCGCAGCGAGCCAAAACAGCGTCAGCGCCGCCTTTGACGCCATTGAACAGGCGCGAGGCCGGACGGTTCTCGACAACCTGCGCGATCCAGCAGTTGCCACGATTCAGACGCCGGCAAAGAAGGAAGCCGAAATCCAAATATCGACGATTCAAAACCAATTGCTTGACACAAACGACCCCGCCAAGCGCAGCAAACTGCTTACTAATCTCGAGACGGCAGAGGAGAAACTGCGCTGGATTACCGAAGCCCTCACGCCGGAGCAGGGCCAAGACGCGACCGACTCGATTTCTCTCGAAGCAGCCCAGAGCGCCATCCTGCCCGACGAGACGGTCCTCGAATACGTTCTCGCTGACCCGAATTCTTATTGCCTCGCCGTCGCTCACAATGACGCCGCGATTCTCCGGCTGCCCGCCGGCAAGAAGCAAATCGAACAGCTAATCTCGCGTTACCAGTCTGAGGCAATGCGAGGCCAATATGCCGCGCGAGAGGCAAAGGACCTTTACGCCTCGCTTCTGGCGCCGATTCCTGGTTCTTTCCGGCTGAGGAATTTGATGATCGTGCCGGACGGCGTCCTTAACGATCTTCCGTTCGACGCGCTTCAACGGCCCGACGGGCAATACGTCATCGAGTCTCACGTCATCAGCTATGCGCCTTCGGCGACCGTGCTTGGCTATTTGCGAAACCGCCACCGCACGCACCAGCCCCAAATGGCGTTCTTGGGAATCGGCGATGTGCCCTATGACATGGAGCCTCAGCCGGCGCAGTTCGGCGTGAAGCACACGTTGATGGCCTTCGTTGCACGTGGCATGTACGACATTTCAGGAGACCATCTATATGCGCTTCCCGAAACTCGCCAGGAGTTGATGCTAGCCAGCCAAGCGCTCGGCGATCCAAGGCAAACCGTTCTCTTGCTTGGAGCAAATGCCACCGAAGCACAATTCAAGGCCGAGCCGCTCTCCGATTTCAAAATCATCCACTTCGCAGTTCATGGGCTGTCCACACCCAACTTTCCTGAAAGAGATGCATTGGTGCTGGGCCACGATCCGCATTCAACAGACGACGGGTTACTGCAAGTCCGCGAAATCGCACAACTTCACCTCGACGCGGACCTGGTCACGCTCTCCGCCTGCGACACAGCAACCGGCAAGCTCGAAGGCGAGGAAGGAACTATCGGCTTGGTTCAGGCTTTTCTCTTCGCCGGCGCGCGGGCCGTCGCCGCGTCGCTGTGGCCAGTGGACGATTCTTCAACGGAATTTCTGATGGGGCATTTCTATGCTCATTTGGCGCAGCATCAGGATGAAGCTGCGGCCCTGCGCCAAGCAAAGCTTGATTACTTGAAGCAAAAGGGTAGCAAGCCGCCAATCTATTGGGCGCCGTTCGTTGTTGTCGGCGATGCCTCAAAGCCGATAAACTTTTGACCATGATCCCAATTGGACTTAAAGAGCGGACGGAGGTGTTCGACAAGGTTGCCGATCTGACCGCTAAGCGCCTATTCGCGCCGGGGTTCAATCGCGCCGACTGGATTGCGGCCGTCGAATCGCACCGTGACAGGATTCTCCGATGCGAGACGGTTGAGGAATTTGAAAGCGCTGTCCGCGACCTGCTTGCCGAGCTTAAAATCAGCCACGTCGTATTTTTTCACCAAAGCCTACAAAAGATCGCGTCGAACTACGCGATCGGCGCGACGTTCCAGCCATGCCAGGTCAATGGGACGGCCAAGTGGATGTTCCAGGACGTTCACGACGGCAGCCCGCCGGCGCTCGTCGGCATCCGGCCGGGCGACCTGCTTTTGGAGATTGACGGCCAGCCGATCTTCCCACCTGAAAAGCCGGCGTTCAGAATGGGCGGCTTCTGCCAAATCGGCGTCGAGAAGCTGAGCGGCGAGCAGGTGCGTGTGCCTCTTGGCGTGCCATTGCCAAAGTCAAAATGGCATCCGATCAATCGCCCACGGCTTGTTTCATGGACGAAGCCCGAGCCGGGGACCGGATACCTGAAAGTGGCGGGATTCCCCGGGCAGGTCGGGATGGACGTGGCGCGGGAAATTGACCACGCAATTTCCGAGCTTCGCGATTGTGACCGGCTCATCGTTGACTTGCGCGGAAATCCCGGCGGCGGAGCAGGCGGACTCCGCTTGATGAGCTATCTCACGCCTGGCAAAATTCCTGTCGGCTACAGTTTGAGTAAGAAGCGCGCCGAGAAGGGCTTCGACAAAGAGAAACTTCCTCGCTTCGGCAAGATTCCTTCGCGTAAGATCGAGCTTTTCGGCCTCGCGTTTCGCTATGCGTTCGCCGACAAATCCATCGTGATGGTGACCGAAGGCCTCGGCCCTCAGCGCTTTCACGGCAGGATTGTTTTGCTCGTGAATCAGCATACCGCAAGCGCCGCAGAAACGATTACTGGCTTCGCCCGTGAAAACAAACTCGCAACAATTGTTGGGACGCGCACCGCCGGCCAAGTGTTGGGCGGCACGGGCTTCAAAGTCGGCCACGGGTTTGTCCTTCGGATTCCTGTGATGACCTTCTACACCTGGAATGGAAATTGTCTTGAAGGAAAAGGCGTCGAGCCAGACCATGCCGTTGACCTTTCCCGAGACGCGCTCCAGTACGGTTGTGACCGACAAATCGAAAGGGCCATAGTGGCGGCCAATAATCCCTAACCTCCGCCCAAACTTTCAGAACCTTTTGAAAAGTCCTTTGGGGTTTCGATAACTTTTTCTGACCCAGCCGACATCGGCATTAGGGGCTCCGTCGGGCGCAAATCAGTCTCCTAGCTTTCTCACTAGGTTTCGGCAATGCTCGTTGTTGGGGTCACGCTCTAAGCCCAATCTGGCAACCACTCTCGCCCGGCCTTCGTTGCCGACGTTCAGCAAAAGCCAAGCAAGCCGCGAGCAACCTGTCGCAGATAAATCGTTGACTCGTTTCTCCATCGCAGAAACAACACGCTCCAGGAGGACACGAACTTCGGGCGACCACGCCTGTTCAATTTGTTTTCCTTTGAGAGCACGTACACGGTTATTCAGCCGGTTTGCAATCCCAGCTATCTCTTCGGGATCAGTTGTAGGTAATAACGCAGCCTCGCTCAGAGCATGGACCTCGCCGATGGAGTCATCGCTGGCCTTGGAGAGGTCGGCGAGGCGTAACCACACCTCTTTCTTCCCGGCGACCTCAGAGCGCTCAAGAAATCTCTGTAGATAAGTCTTCGCACGTTGGATTGACGTGGCCCCTTGATTTACTTCGAGTACAAGATCCGTCAGCATCAAGTAGGCCCGTGGAACCCTATATGCCAAATATTCCAGCACCGGGATGTAATTCTCGAGTGCAGCCGGATTTGTGCTTGCCTTGGACGCGATCGCACGAACGAGTCGCTCGACTCTTGGATAGACTCCGCCCTTTACATCTTCCCGCTGCCCTGCCCCGAATTCGATTAGTAACTTCCGATCCTCCTCTATGGCCGCCCTAAGGGAGCTTGCCTCAAGCTTGCGCCGCCCGAAAATACTGGCTGCAAGGGGGATCCCGAGAAAAGTCATGCCATCAGCAGGCGATGGCACTTCTTCCACGAGGGAGAACCTACGAAGTTCATCAAGTGCGCCCGCCACGTCGAACCGTTCGCTACCAGGCCGAAGCAGGACAGCCTCCACCGCCACCTCGGGGACCAAAACTCGCCAACTTGAAAGTAACAAAAACACCCGCTGCGCCGCTGGCGTAAGGTTCGCATAGGTCCGCTCGAACAGGGCTGTGAGCAGGGCGTCAGCTCCTGCCACGATCCGTTCCGGCTTAGCTGCGCGCTTATCCTTAGCAACCTGTCCCAAGAGGATCTTGATCACGTACGGATGCCCGTCTGATTCGCGAATCAATTCCTCCTTGTACTTGGCATCAATGAGTTGATTGATTCCCAGTCGCGCAGCCTCCTGGTCGATTAGTGCTGATGCCTCCTCGTCTGACATTCCCCGGATCTCAATGGGATAGTCTCCGGAGAAGTCTCGAAAGCGCGTAGTTATTAGGACCTTATTTGGCGGCCGTATATGAGTATCAATCCACCTAAAGGTATCAGTGGGGTCTTTAAGTGTTTCGAAGTTGTCAAATATAAAGAGCGTTGGACCTGCCGCACCCTTACTTAAGCACTCGCCGAAGTAGGTCTGAGGGTCCAAGTCAGACTTCAACCGCTCCTCCGGCTCAAGCAGCATAACCGCTGCGCTGGCAATGTCCTTCGTTGTGGTGATCCGCGGCAGAACCGGTTTCGGTCCTGATTCCAAAAGGTCAACGTCTCTAGCGCTCATCCAAAGCATCACCTCATAAGGTGGATTATTCCTAGCCAGACCATTGAGAACTTTTATCGCCAGCCTGGTTTTCCCAATGCCACCGGGCCCAGTAAGCGATACGATGGGATGCCTCTCGGTATTCCGCAGCTCCTCAACCACGGCCTCTTCGAGCTGCTGCCTAGAAATGTAATCGCCAACTTCGGGAGGCACGTTAGCGAAAGTGTGTCCGACCACCTCTAGTGTCCGGCCTCCCTCCGTGTGGCTGGGGGGAAGGCGGCCAGGGGGACCGGCCCATGGCGTGGCGTCCTCGCGCCTGGACTCGTTGGTTGCGTATGAAAGCAACTCGAATGATTTTGATTTGAAGTTCCCATTGGGAAGCAAAACATCCGCCACATCTGGGTTGAAGAAAACGAGCGCGACGCGGACCGGACGATCGAAATACATGTACACCCCATCAGTGAGTTTAACGTCGCGGGTCTTCTTAAGGTATTCGAAGGGGCTGCAGTCTCCGAGGAGAGCGGAGACTCGATATTTTCCGGAATAATTTCTGTGCAGGTGTGCCCAGGGAACTTGGAACATTTGCAGAATTTCAAGCAAGTTGCTGGCTGCTTCGGCTACCATAGGGCATAGGGAACTGCACTGGTCAGCCGTCGTAGCCCCATGCCCTCGAGTGCGGTTCCGTATTGCTGTTGCCACGTCGAAGAATTGCCGCAGGGGAGTTTTGGAGCCGATGTCAATTTTGATGCCTAGGTCCTCTGCTGCCTTTCGAATGCCCTTGAGGGTTGAATAGCGAGGATCATCAGGGCCGACACGTTCTGTCAAATTGCGAATCACTGACTGCGCGGGAGGTATGAAAAACTGCGCTGCGGGACCGGTGAGCGCTTCGTTGAGGGCTCCGGTCCAGTCTCCCAACGAGTCAGCACGAATCAGTCGGTATTCAAGGCTGTAGCGATGTCGGTCAGCGTCGTCACCCAAACACGCCACGACACCTGCGGTGACCAGCTTTGTCAAGTACTCTATCTGCAAGCAAAGTGCGTGGAAGTAGGCTATATCGCCTTCTTCCCTGTCCCGTGCGACTCGTTCGGCGATCTTGTCAAGTAACAGGCCTCGATTTTGGTTCATGCCTACCTCCCAAAACCAATCTTTTCTGTTGCCAGTTGCCAAGGTTAGCGCGATTAATCCGGAACGCTCACCGACATGCAGGCGGTTAACCGCTGGGCGACGTCCGGCCGCCACCCTGGTGAACATATGCAAAAACATATCACAGATTTACAGTCGGTGGCCCAAGCGTCCCCATTGTGGTTACATTAGGATAGGCGGAAAGGTTCTGTCTCCGGCACCGAGCTTTCCGATGGTCAGCGAGTAACTGCCTGTGCCTACTTTCGCCAAACCAGGCTGGATCCGTAAGGTCTTAATCCCGGTTTGGATCGTAGCTTCGCCGCGAGCAGCGGCGAGCGCTCTCCCAGTCTCCGAGGACAACAACACCTCGTAATCACCCAGTGGCTTTCCACTGGGAAGAAGATTTTTAGGTCCAGGCGCACGCGGAAGTTGAAGCCAGCCGCTGTGAGCAGACGGCGGTTGCTCGCCACGAAAAACCATCCAATTTCTCAGGTCCAGAGTGAAGGGCCGGTAGGCCGCCGCAACGGGCGTGTTCCGCTTCTGGCCACTTCCGGGGAGCCGGTGCGCCCTCCACAACCACAATCCGCCGACGATTACCGCAAGCAGGCACGGCGACTCACACCGTGGGCTTTTTTCAACGTTGAGGGCAACCGGGCCAACAGGAGGGTCGGCGCATTCCTTCTTTCAGCTCCGTGCGCGTCCGCTCGACGTGCTGCTTCCGGGTTTCCGGTTTCTTGACCGAGATAATCCAGCAGATCCATTCATTGCGGGCGAGCGGCGTAATGTCCTGCCATTTTGCGAGCGCCGTCGGATCACCAGCGAGGGCCTTTCGTAAATCCGCGGGCAGGCTGTGGACGACATCGCCGGGCATGGCTCTTTTGCTCATTGCTTCATTCTACCTGTGAACGTCGGCTTGGGATATTCCCCACCCAAAACATAGGTATCGCGAGCCGCGTCCGCTCGCTCTCGCTTTGACGGCTATCTGATTTCCAACGGGTAAGCGCGGGGTTCTCTTCCAATTTTCCCAATTCCCAGCACATACGCTCCCGCCGTGAGCTTCGAATCGTCGAGCCTCACTTTCAGAGCCGTTACACCGTCCTTTCGAACCGCAGCCGTGCCCGTTGCAGTCACTAAGGTTTTGCCCAACTCCGTCGAAATTTGAACCACGTAATTCCCCGCCTCGCTTCCCAGCGGCAACGAAACCGTGAGGTCGAGCCGACCGCGCGGAAGATGAACCGGGCCACTGTGTGCAGACGGCGGCTGCTCGCCACGAAAAACCATCCAATTTCTCAAATCCAAGGTAATCGGCTTATACGCCGCAACCACGGGGATATTGGCCTTCTCGCCGAACCAGAGGATGCGGTGACCACTCCACAGCCACATACCGGCCGCGATGAGCACGACCAAAGCCGCGCTTGCAAGGGAATATTCAAACACTTTGCGCCGGTGCGTCTGGTTTCGCACCTGGGTGTATTCGATAAAGCAAGGCGAGCAGCAACCCAGGTGCTGAAGCCAGTCCTTCGCGCTCGCCAAATCAATCCTTCGTTGCGCAAGGCCCTTCAAAGCTTCTGGCCCTAGACACCCCACACGCTCCGGGTTCGGATAACCTCCGTTCAGCAGCACGCGCCTGGCCGCCTTTACAAGCCGCTCCGCATCGCGCATGGTAACCGGATTGGTGGGCCGCGACTCTGCCATCACTTGGGCCCTCCCTGCTTGCGCATCGGGCGCAACCTTGCCATCAGACCTCTTCGCGCTTTCTCAATTCCCCGCAGGAATTTGACCTGCGCCGTGTTGCGCTTCACTCCAAAGATTTTGGCAATCTCGTTCCACGAGCAGCCCTCGGCTCGAAGGTCCAGTATGAATCTTGTCTCGGCGGTCATGTTGGCTGAAAGTTCTTTCAGCGCCAGTTCGTTCTCACATTTCTCGACCCAGTCGGGGCCGGTTAGTCCCGGAAGAGATGCTAACTCGTCTATCGAACCCACATATTCAACCGGAGGCTCTTTGGCCGCGCGCCTTTTGAGCCTGTGGGCGACGACCCAGAAGAAATAATCGTCCAAATTCCTGATTTGTTCGCGTAACTGCGGATTCCGCCCCATCACCGACGACAGCGTTTGAACCGCCCGCTCCAGGACTTCCGCTGCAACCGCTCCATCCAGCCCTTGTTGGTGGGCATAGGTCAAGACGCGCTTCCAGCTACGCTGCGCGACGGCCAGAAACTCAGCGTCAATCGGTTTACCGAGCTTATCGTGGGGCTGAATCCACAGCGCTGGATCACCCTCGGCTTCGCCTTTCATTACACGTCAAGCCCTCAGCGAGCCCGCTCCGCGATGCAGTTTGACCGGGCTCGCGTCTCCGAATCCTGATTTACCCCTCTATCTATACGAAGCCCGAAAATCAGCACAATGTTACAAACAATTTTGAGCTTCTTGAGTGTCCGCTTGTCTACCCTTTCTTTGCAACATCTTACCGATGTTACAGCCTCCGCGAAAGATAAAATCCGTCACATTTTCCGCTTTTTTAGGCTTCTCCTTATTGGGGGCAAATGAGGATTTACTTGCGGTCGGATCCACTACGACCGCCGCCCCCCAAATAAAACTCCCGCAGACCTTGCCGGAAAGGAGACCAGTAGGGATGGAAACGAAACCAACGAAAACTCGAAAGAGATGGCTGTGGAGCAAAGGGGTGCTGACATTCGCCGCGTGCCTGGCGATTGCCCAAGACGCTCTCGCTCAACAAACCGGCCTGTCGCCGTGGGAGAATGCCGTTCAGGTTTTGCAGAACTCTTTCACGGGCCCCATCGCTACCGGCCTCTCGCTTGTCGCCATCGTGGTTGGCGGGCTGGTTTTCGCCTTCGGCGAAGGCGGCGCGAAGCGAACCCTTGCCGGGATCATCTTTGGCGTCGGTATGGCCATCGGCGCCGTCAACTTCATGGCTTGGCTATTTCCAGCTTCCTAACATGGCACAGCAACGCATCAATCCGGTCTTCCGCACGCTCAATCGTCCGCTGACGATCCTGGGGGCAGAACGTAAGCTCTTCTTCTTCGCCGCCATGATTGGAGCAGGGATGTTCAACCTGCTGAAAACCTTCTTCGGCGGAATCCTCATGTTCCTTGCGCTTTACATCCTCGCGCGGTGGGCGACGAAAACCGATCCACAGATTCTTCGGTTTCTTTTGAACTCAGGCAAAACGCGCACTCAGTACGACCCGATGAAGTTTGCGCCGGTCGAGGTTAAGAGGCTCAGGAATGTTCAGGCTTGATCGGATTGACAAAGCGTACCGCGAGGCCGGCTCGTTCAACGAGCAGGTCAACCTATTCGGCTTTATTGATGACCAAGTGTTTCTGACGAAGAGTGGTGACCTGGGCGTGGTCCTCGCCATCGAAGGCGTGGATTACGAATGCCTGGACGCGGGCACGCTCGACAACCTGACGAAGCGCCTGGAATCCGCGCTCAAAGTGTTCGACGAAAAGTGCCGTCTTTATCAGTACCTCTTCAAGCGCAACCGAGCCGAAATTCCGTTTCAAACCTATGGAGATCCCGTCGTGGATGCCGCCATCCGCAGCCGCATTGACTATCTTCGCAGCAGAGCCGACGAAATGTATTCCCTCAAAATCTACTACGTCATCCTCTTTGAGGGATTCCGCTACCGGCAAAGGCTCCTTTCAACCCTCGGCAAGCTAAGCTCCGAACCCGCCCAGGCGTTACGAGAAATCACCGCGCTCGCCTCTACCAAGCAACAGGTCGTCCTCATTGACTCCGAAATCGAGAAATCAAGGACTGCGCTCTTAGCAGAAGTCCGGAACTTTACCAGCCAGGTCAACGATTTCACCAACGTCGAAATCCTTCCGAAACAGAAAGCCGCCACTGTCGTCAAATCAATTCTCAATTTCTCATCTCAGAAGATCAATGGCGCCCGCCTTAACGGCGATGCGTTTCTCGATTGCGCCCTTTGCGAATCGCATCTCGAATGCCACCGGGGTTTTCTGAGGCTGGATGATTATTTCGTGAAAGTCATGACCCTCAAAGAGCCGTCGGCCCAAAGCTTCCCGCTCATCTTTCAACGGCTCCTGGAAGTCCCCGCGAATTTCTTCGTTGTGACCGAATGGAAAAAGCAGGCCCCGGACAAAACCCGAACACTTATCCATTCCCGCCGCCGGCACTACCACAATACGAAGCGCTCATTCATGAGCCACCTCAGTATGTCGAATCAGCCGGAGAATCCGCACGATGTGCTGGTTGACGATTCCAAAGAAGCCCAAGTCCGCGACCTTGGCCGGGCGCTTGAGGAGATCGAACTCAAGGGCAATTACTTTGGAGAATTCTCTCTGACCATCGTGGTTTACGATGTTGACCTCTCAAAGGTCGAAGCCGCCTGCGCGGACTTCTATAAAGTCTTTTCCGTCCACGACGCCTCGATTTATGAAGAGCGCTACAACCTCCTGAACGCTTACCTGGCCACGGTTCCGGGCAACTATGCCTTCAACCTTCGGCGGATACTGATTCTGAACACGAACTATGCCGACTACTCGTTTCTCTTCACGCTCCATTCCGGCCATCAGACGAACAGCCATCTCAAGAGCGAATACCTTGCGATCCTCGAAACCAACCACAAGACGCCCTACTACTTGAACCTCCATTACCAGGACGTGGCGCACACGGTGATTTTGGGTCGCACGGGCGCCGGGAAATCCTTCCTTCTGAATTTCCTGATAACGAATCTTCAGAAATACGAACCCGCCACGTTCATTTTTGACTTGGGCGGAAGCTTTGAAACCCTCACCGGGCTCTTCGGCGGCGCGTACGTTCGCGTGGGGTTGAATTCGACAGCATTTACGATCAACCCATTCTGCCTGCCACAGAGGAAGCCAAATCTCGATTTTCTTGCGTTGTTTGTAAGGGTGCTGATGGAAGGCAAAGGCGAAGAGCGCCTGACCACCGATGAATCCCAAGAACTTTACCACCAGATCGAGAACCTATACGAAATTGAGCCGGAACTCAGAACCCTTAGCACGCTTGCGAACACGCTCGACCGCCATCTTGCCAGGCGTCTCGAAAAGTGGACGGTGGGCGGGCAATTCGAATTCGTTTTCGATAATCCGAAGGACACGCTGACCTTCGCCCAATTCCAATGCTTCGATTTTCAGGGAATGAGCGGCTATCCCGACATTCTGGAGCCGCTCCTTTTCTACGTCCTCCACCGGGCTAACGGCGTCATCACGGGCAGCGCGAGCAGCCACATTTTCAAAGCCTTCTTCATTGACGAGGCGTGGATTTTCTTCCGCAACCCCAGCATCAAGAGCTACATCGTCGAAGCGCTCAAGACCTGGCGGAAATCGAACGCCGCCATGATCCTCTCGACGCAATCGCTCGACGAGCTGCGCAAATCTCAAATCCTCGACGTCATCATCGAGAGCTGCGCGACCAAGATTTTCCTGGCCAACCCAGATATGGACCGCGACCTCTATCAGCGCCAGTTTCACTTAAATGACCGCGAAGTTGAACTCATTTCAACACTTATTCCGAAGCGCCAGATGCTGATCAAGAAACCCGACATCGCCAAAATTGCCAACCTCGACGTAGACCCGAAGAGCTACTGGCTGTATACGAACGATCCGTTTGACAACCAGAAACGCCGGGAGGCTTTTCAGCGATACGGTCTAGAGGAAGGGCTGAAGAAGCTTGCGGGGGACCGAGGATGAAACGCCGGCTCATGATCGCAGCGAATGCCTGCCTTTGCGCGTTCCCGCCGCTCTTGGGCTTTTACGGACTCTGCGGGCAGGCAGCGCCGCTCGTACCGCAAGACCCCGCCAAGGCATTCTTGCTGGGCTTCGCCATCGGCCTTTGCCTCGCCCTGGTAGGAACGATATTCGCACTTTCAATCCCAACAGGAGGACGGCAATGATAAAAAAGATTCGCCTCGCCACCGTGTTGTGCCTCTCGTTCGCATCCGCTTTCTCGCTCCGCGCGGCGGAGTCAGCTCGCATCGTCCATTACTCCGAATCCGACATCATCACCATCCACACCAAGGTTCGCTTCTCGACGCTCATCGTGCTGCCCGCGAACGAAGAGATCCTCGACTTTACGACGGGCGATAACGATTTCTGGGTCATTAACGGTGTCCACAATCTCTGCTACGTTCACCCAGCCCAGACCGGCATCGAGACGGATCTGAACCTCGTGACGGCAAGCGGCCACATCTATTCCTTCCTTCTGAAGGAGATCAGCGGCGACCCAAACGAGCAGCCCGACCTCAAGGTATTCATTGTCGCGAAAGGCGGCGCGAACCTGGCACGCATTGAAGACCAGGTCAGTTATGTTCGGGCCTCAGAAGCTGCGGTCTACCGCCGCGAAGCCGAGGCCGCACGCGCCCAGGCTGCCCAGGCGATCCGAAAGGCTCAGGCCAGCATCCGCGCTGCGACAACCGAGTTCCGCGAAAACTATCCCGCGCAGCTCCATTTCGACTACACGTACGGAAAGAAGGCTATGCGCCCGCCGTTTTCGGTGACCGCCATCTACCACGACAATGGATTCACCTACATCAAGTGTGACGCGCAGGAAAAGCCCACGATCTACGAGATCAAAGACGGGAAGCCGAGTCTTGTCAACTTCGATCTGCTGAACGGGGTTTACATCATCCCGGAGATCGTGGACAAGGGCTATCTCGCCATCGGCAAGAAGAAGGCGCGGTTCGAGCGAAAACCAGTGTCGCCACAGGGGTAGCGATGCCGGCCCAACTGGTTCAACCCGTGACGTGGGAATGGGTGGAGCGCGAGATTACTCGGCAAATCGCCTCGCCCCCGCACGGAAGGCGGCGCGGCCAGACCCTCGCCCAACTTCTGGCGAAGCGGCTCAAAGCAAACTTCTCTGCTCAGCAAGGCCCGAAAGAAAGGATTTTGAAGGAGCACCGACCATGGACGAAAACACGACGCAAGGAATCCCAAACCGGATCGAGGACAAAGCGTCGAAGCCGAAAGGAGTGATCCCCAAGAACACGCAGTCGCTCGTCATCATCGGCGTCGCCGTCCTGATGATTGTCATCATGTGGCTGACGAGCGGCGGTAAGAAGGCTGCGACGAACCCTAGCACTTTGGCCTCTCCCGTACCGCCTGTGACCCCTACAGATACGTCACAGCTTCAGGCTTTCAAGCAAAATATTCAGGCCGAGCAGCAACAGGCTGCGAAACAAGTGCAGTCGCATTTCGGGCCGCGCCTCAGTGATAGCGATGCATCGAGGCCGGGCATTTACTCCAACGCACCACAACAGGACGAAAAGCAGTCCGCCCCGCCTGCCCAGATCTCGTATCAGACCCAGGAGCCAACAGTTGACGGACAATCCGACCCAATTAAAGCCGACCTTGCGAGGCGGGAGTACCTCTCGCTTTTCGCTTCGAACGTTGCTTTAACTTACCGGAAGGGAATAGCGGCCCAAAAACTCATGGGATCGCCCGGCAGTGCGCTCGGCGGCTCACCTCTTTCAGCTAACAGCGGAGCCGGTCAAGGCCCAGCCCCCTATGCTGACGCCCAAGCCTTGCGGGATGCGCAGACTCTCGCTGCGATGGGCCCGCCCCCCGAATGGTCACTTCCGCCTAACTCTGGGTCGCAGGGCAGCCAATCCCGGCAGCCTGCGTCCGGGGTCCAGCCAATCCCCGCAGCGGAGGCCGAAGATCGCAATCCTAACGTGGCGCATCCGGGCGAATTCAATTCTTCCACAGGCAGGGATTACCTCCTTTTTGAAGGGACCGTGATTCCCACCGTCCTGATGAACCGCCTGAACGGCTCGTTCTCCGGGCCGGTGAGCTGCCTTGTGACCGAAGATATCTATTCTCACGACCGCCAGCACGTGCTGATTCCGGCAGGAACCAAAGTGCTCGGAGAAGCCCAAAAAGTCAGCGCCTTCGGACAAGAGCGGCTTGCCGTATTCTTCCACCGGCTCATCATGCCGGATGGCTACTCCGTCAGTCTCGACCAGTTCAAGGGCCTCGACCAGGAAGGCGCTACCGCGCTTTACGATAAGGTCAACAACCACTACGCGCGGATCTTTGGGGCTTCGCTTGCCGTGGGCATTCTGGGCGGGATTGGGGAGACCGGGACCGGCAACATCTTCACCGAATCCGCCCTTGGCCGCGCCCGCGCGGGCTTTGGCGAAAGCATGGCCACGTCCGGCGAGCGCATTCTCGACCGCTTTCTCAACATCCTGCCCACGATCACGATCCGCGAAGGCACGTGGGTTAACGTCTATTTATCGAACGACCTGCTCTTGCCGGACTACCACGACCATACGATGCCGCCGGATCTTTGATTTGGAAGGCCGGCGCACAACACGACCGACCACAATTTCACGACGGGAGAAAAAAACATGCAGAAAGCTCTTGTCTTTGTCGCATTGTTTGTTTTGCTTTCGCCGCCGATGGGCCGCGCCCAATTCTTTGGTGGGATCGTTTACGACCCCACCAACTTCCACAATGCTGTCCTCCGCTACTACCAGCTTCGCCTTCAGCTAGCCCAGCTTCGCTCGACCTACCAGCAAGTTGTTGACCAATACAACTTGGCCGTCCAGATGGCGCGAAGCATTCAGAACATGCCGGCACGCTATCGAGCGCAGTTCTCAAACTGGCGCAACCTGACCAACGTGCCCGACGCTTATCAGAACACCAGTGGCTGGGTCGAAGGGGCCGACTCCGGCAACCTCTCGACCGTCGAGAACGGCTACCGGCAAACGACTAACCAGCTTGAGCGTTATAGCCCAGACCAGCTTGATTCCTTGCCCCCCGAGGGGCGACAACGGGTTCTTGCCAATTATTCCACCGTCGAACTGGCCGATGGCGTCAATATGAGCAGCCTGGCCACTATTGGGACGTTGCGGGCCGATGCGCCTGAGATTCAACGCCAGATCGAACACCTCGAAAACGATTCGCTCTCCAACGACCCGCAGCTCAATTCCCAGGTCGCCGTCCTGAACAAGATCAACGCCGCCAATGTCTTGACCTTGCGCACGCTTCAAGACGCCAACAACCTCCGCCTTTCGCAACTCGAACAGCAAGTCCTCGCCTCGCAGGAACGCCGCGACGCGATGACAACCGCGATCAACTCGGACATCTACCAGCGGGAACACATGGTGCCCGAAATCTCGAGCGTCACGAACGGCCTGGGAACTTCGTTGGCAAATTATCGGCTCCCCCAATCACCTAGAACGAGCGCGCGGAGGGTTTTCACCATGTGGGGTTCAAACTACTACACCTGGGTTTTCACCGCGATCACCAACATGCTGACTGCCAACACGGGCATCTTCGTCAGCATGGGCGAAACCATGTACCGCGCGCTCGCTACCATCATGCTTGCCTGGTTCGGCATCAAGATGGCCCTCGGCGCCGGCGAATTTTATGCCGGAATGCAGTTCGTGCGCTTTGCAAGCCTTGTGATGATGATCGCCTTCGGCTTTGCCATGATCAATTATTACAACACTCCTATTCCCGGCATCGGCGTAGATTTCCATCACCTTGTCATCAACCAGGCCGAATCCCTCTCGAACACCATTTCGCACAACATGCTCGACACCATTACGAGCCGCGTTTCCGCGTTCGAAGGGACGATTGAGCCCCCAGGAGCAACGCTCGAGTTTTGGACCTACTTCGATTACTGGGCCATCATTCTCCTGCTTTCACTCGCCCAGGCTGTCGCCATGGTGATCGCCCTCTTCGGCGTCATTGCCGCTGTCGTCTGCGTGCTCGTCGGTCCGGTTTTCATCCCGTTTTTCATCGTTCCGCAACTCGACTGGCTCTTCTGGGGATGGTTCAGAGCTTTTATTCAGTATGCCTTCTATCAGGTGATCGCTGCCGCCGTGGTCTATATCATCGGCAACGCTCTCACCGGCTTCATGAACCTTTATCACGGCCAGCCCATCCCCGTGGGTCAGCAGGGCACCCTCTTGGCGCCGCTTTTCATTGTGATCGTTGCTTCGATTTACGTACTGATCAAAGTTCCGACGCTGACCAGCCACATTTTTAGCGGGGCGGCCGGCGCGGGCGCTTCCGAAATGCTCAACTTCTTGGGCACTCGAAAGGCGTAACACCGGGAGCGCGAAATGTCTAAAGACGCGAATTTTAGCCAGGCGAAGCAACTCTATATGGAGCAGTTTGGCGAGGCCATCGTAATGAACAATTACCTCAAGGTTGCTATCGCGCTTCTAGCACTCGCCGTTGTTGGCCTTGTTGTCCTGAATGTGAAAACCATCGACACCTTCCGCAACTTCAGGCCTTTGGTGATCCGCATTGACAAGCTGGGCCGAGCGGAAGCGGTCAACTATGACGCCTTCACTTATAAGCCCCACGCCGTTGAAGCCAAATACTTCCTCACGCAGTTCTGCCAGCTCTTTTATCGCCGCAACCGCTACACCCTCAACGACGACTTCACCAAGGCTCTGTACTTCCTCGACGGTAACCTGGCCAACGACCTCATGACCCAATACCAGAAGCACAAGACCCTCGAAACCTTTCTCGATAACCCGTCAGCACCTGAAGTCGGCATTGAGGTCGAACAAGTTGCCTTACAGCCGATGGACAAGCCGCCCTATAAGGCCAGCGTGGACTTTTACGACATCGAATATTCACCGGTGGACCACGCGGTTTTGAAAAAGACGCTCTACACGGCAAGCTTCGTGTTTGTGTTCAGGCACCATGTGCCGAACCGCTTGATTCCCATTAACCCGCTGGGCCTTACGATCACCGACTTCCGAGCGGACGAGGCTTTCACGCCGGCTCAATCAGCCCAGTAAGGAGCATTGACCATGCCCATCATCCAAGTACCCCCGACAGCTCCGAAGAAAGAGACCTTGGCCATTCGGCTTGAAGTTCGCGTCCTCGACGAACTGCGCCGGTATGCCACTTTCCTCGGCACCAAGAATTTCTCTCACATCATTGCGTGCAGCCTCGAAAGAGTTTTCAAAGCCGATGCGGGCTACAAAGCCTGGCTGAAGGCTCATCCTGATTTTCAGCCTGCGACCAAGACTGCCCGCACCAGTAGAGCGTTGCCTCTCGGGAGCGGCGGTCATTCAACCTTGGGTTCATCGGGTACTCCTGTTCCTACTGAGCGGCAGGCTAGTTCCCGTAACTCGCTGGGAGGTGCGTGATGGGTTGTCGTGTCAACGCTGCTGCGCAGCGGCAGACCAGCGGCGCGACCGAACCGCCGGACACGCCACCCCTGGGCAGGGTTCTGCCGGGAATCCTGCGGATTCCCGTGGGAACCCCAAGAAACGGCGTGGAATAACCTCAAAAATGCCGCTACAGGTTTGCCCGGAGAACCCTCGCAGTTCTCCAGGGAACCCCTGGCATTGCAATCGGTTAGATGAACCTGGGCGAGAGACAAAATGCGCAATCTGACGAAAGGCATCACTCCCAAATTCACCGAAACCGACTACGAGCGGATCCGAGCGCTTGCCGAACGCGACGGCAAGCCGCTGGCTGCCTGGTGCCGAGATGTGCTTCTCCGTGTTGCCACGGGTTCGCAGCCAACGCCGTTTCAATTCGGAATCATGGCCGAAATCACGGCAACCCAGGCCATCCTCATTGACCTGCTGTGCCTTCTCGGGCGTGACGGCACAATCACCACCCAGAAGGCCCAAGAGATCGTGGACCGCGCCCAGAACGCCAAGTACCAGGAAGCAATCGAGCTGCTTCGCTATGCCTATTCCCGGGCTACCCGATCGCAACCCGATCGGGCCGCTTCAGGCGAGCACCCTCGAAAGGTACATGAACATGAGTGATGACCTTCGTATTCCCATTCGGTACGACGGGCAGACCAAGCCATGGCCGCGATTGAAGCCCGTCTTCACGGTCCTCGCCTTCTCCCTTGCTCTTCTGACGGCAGCCGCCGAGTTCGCCTACCAGTACAGGCACTCTTGGACACCTTTGCAGCGGATTTATCTTTCGGCTTATCTTCAGACCGCTCATCTCGTCGAGACCCGCAACCGCTCCCTGCGGCCGCCACGGCCCTACCGGGTGCTCCTCGTGATTACTCCACGCGGGATGCGTCTAGCCACCAGCCGCGACGTAGCGCAAGCCCGGTCTGGCATCGCGCGGACACGGTTGGTTCTCTCAAAAGAGGCCATTCAGGCCGGAGCGGAAAGGCTCGCGTGGCAAAGCCGTGAGTTTGACGACGCAGCTCTCCGCGCTTGGCTGTGCCAGGCGATTTACGGTGGTCGCTCGCTCTGGTTGCTCTGCCGGAATGCCTGGTACACCTGCCTCGTGTTTCTCGCCGTGACCCTGCCATTTGCGATTCAGAAGGACGCAAGCGCCCAACGCAAGCGGCGTCTCGGTCGCGTCCTCAAAGGGGCAAATCTCTTGACCTGCACCCAATTCCACCAGCGGGCTCGCCATCACCAGGGCGTCGGCTGGCGCACGGAGGGACGACCAAGCCTTTGGGAACGAGTCTTCCTGCCCAAGGCCGAGCGCACGATAGTGCGCGTCGCGCGGCAGAATGAGTGCCAGCACTTCCTCTTGGTCGGGGATACGGGAACCGGCAAGTCCTCCCTCATCCGCCAGCTTCTCCTTCAAATCCAAGAGCGAAAAGAGGCGGCCATTGTGTATGACCCAGCCAGGGAATATCTTCCGCAGTTCTATAACGAAGCCCGAGGTGACGCGGTTCTCAACCCGCTTGACGCCCGGATGCCGTACTGGGGGCCAGCCGATGAGTTAACCGACCCGACGGAAGCCGACGCCCTGGCCAAATCTCTCTTCCCTGACCGCGACCACGAAAACCGATTCTTTATCGAAAGCCCGCGCAAGATCCTCGCCCATCTGCTCAGGCTGCATCCCACACCGCAAGAGCTCTGCCATTGGATTGCGAACGCCGACCCGGAGATCGATCAGCGGATCAAGGGAACTCCCCTTGAAGCCATCATTGACCGGCATGCCCCGCAGCAACGCAGCGGGGTGCTGGGAGTTCTTGAACGCGCCAGCAATGCCTTCCGGCTTTTGCCTTCGCCCGAAGGGCGCAAGCGGTGGACAGCCACCGACTGGGTCCGAAAGCGCGCGGGATGGGTTTTCCTCAGCAGCACGCCGGAGACCAGGGAAACCCTTCGGCCGTTGATCAGCCTTTGGCTCGATTTCGTCATTCTTCGCCTAACCGCCCAGACTGAAAACGGAATTCGGCCGGTTTGGGTGGTTGCGGATGAGGTGGCGAGCCTCGAAGTCCTGCCTAACTTGCCCTTGGCCCTTGCCGAGTCGAGAAAGTCTAATACGCGAATCATTCTCGGCCTTCAGGGGCGTAGCCAAATTGAGATGCGCTATGGCCGCGAAGCCGAGGCCATGCTTTCGCAGCCCCGAACCAAGGTCTTCCTCAGAACCAGCGAGCCGCGCGGCGCGGAATGGATCAGCAAGTGTATCGGCGAAGTCGAAATGGAGCATCTGCGCGAGGGGCGAACGAGCGGCGAGTGGGGCTTCTATTATTCAAAGAACGCGAGCCTCGACAGCCGCATTGAGGCTGCGATTCTGACTTCTGAAATCAGCAACCTGGAGGACCTGCAGGGTTACTTCCAGACGCCCGGCTACACGCTGAAACTGCGATTCCCGTACACACCCGCCCTCCATCATCAGCCCGCCTTTATTCGCGGTGAAGTGCAGGACGTTTATCTGAGAAAACCGGGCGATGGTTCGGGGCAAGAGGCGCAAACGGTTGACGACAAGACTGGGGATTCCGAAGTCATCCGCCACCCGGAGCTGAAGGATAGCGTGACCGCGCGCAAGTCAGCCGAGACCCAAGGCCTGTTGGAGATGAACTAAACCATGCTCACGATTTCAAAGCCGCTTACGACCGGCCAGGCTCACTCCTACCACCACGAGGAGTTTGCCAATCCCGAGCAGAACTATTACACGCAGGGCGACCGCATCTTGGGCGAATGGCAGGGAAAGCTGGCCTTGGAATGGGGCCTTGAAGCGAACGTAACTTCAGAGCAATTCCACCGGCTGGCTGAGGGACAACACCCTGAGACCGGCGAACAACTGGTTCGGCATCGGTTCGCCTCCGAGCAAACGGGGAAAAAGGCACAAACGGCGGAGCACCGTGCCGGTTGGGATGCCACGTTCAGCGCCCCGAAGAGCGTCTCCATCACCGCGCTTGTGGGCGGGGATAGGCGCATTCGAGAGGCCCACCGCGAAGCAGTTCATACCGCATTGAATGAACTTGAGCGATATGTGCAGGCCCGCATGGGAGGCAACCGCCCGGCTGAAACAACCGGCAAGATGGTCGCTGCAAAATTCGAGCACGATAGCGCCCGGCCTGTGAACGGATACTCAGCACCCCAGCTTCACACGCACGTCGTCATCTTCAATGTCACTCAAACGCCGGATGGGAAATCCCACGCCTTGCAGCCGCGAGAGCTCTACAAATCCCAGGCCTATGCCACGGCGATTTACCGCTCCGAGTTAGCGCATCGGCTAAGAACGCTCGGTTATGAACTGGAGCGCGGCAAGGAAGGCGAGTTTGAAATCAAGGGCTACACGAAAGAATACCTTGAAGCGAGCAGCCCGCGCAGGAAGCAGATCAAGGAATATCTTGAGGCTCACAAAGTCACAGGGGCGGAAGCCGCTGAGATCGGTGCGCAGAAGACGCGTGGAAAGAAGGTTCACCTCGCGCCCAAGGAAATGAAGACAATGAATCTCGCGCTTGCTGGTCAGTACGAGAACGACCCCGTGGGTGTCGTTCGTCGAGCCCAGGCTCGCCAACACCGGATGCAGCATGCCCCAGAGGACGCGAAGGCGCCTGCAATCGCGCAAGCAGCCGTCACATATGCCCGGGACCGGAACATCGAGCGCGAGGCCGTGGTCGAGGAGCGATTTCTCCTCCGCGACGCTTTGAAGCGGGCCATGGGCGAGGCAACCCTTGAACACATCAGAGCCAACCTGGCCAAGCGAATCGGAAGCGGTGAATTTGTCGAGGTCAAGAGTACGGCTCCGAGCGCGCCTCGCCGCTCCTTCACTACACGGCAGATGCTCGAATTTGAGCATCAGAACATTGCCACGATGATTTCAAGCCAGGGGAGTAGTGCGCCCTTGGTACACGAAAAGAATCTCCCCCATCTGCTCTCGTCAGAATTTCGGCATTTAAGCCAAGCCCAGCGCCGCGCGGTCTCCTACATTCTCGAAGGCAGGGACAAGATTACCGGCTTCCAGGGGATTGCCGGCAGCGGCAAGACGACCACCCTCGCCGCCATCCGTCGCGCTGCTGAACAAGAAAGGTACAGTGTTCGCGGGTTTGCGCCGACCTCCCGCGCCGCCCACGGACTCGAAAAGGCTGGCATTTCCTCAACAACCCTCCAGCAATTCTTGATTAAGGGCGGGCCGCGTCAACAAGAACCTCGCCGCCTGTATGTACTCGACGAATCGAGCCTCGCAAGCACCGTCCAGGTGAATCAATTCTTCAAGCGACTTCGGCCCGACGACCGCGTCTTGCTCGTTGGCGACATTCGGCAACATCAGGCCGTGGAGGCCGGCAAGCCTTTCGAGCAGTTCCAGCAGGCCGGAATGCGCACGGCCCGCCTTGAAGAAATCGTTCGCCCCAAAGACCCCGAGCTCAAGGCCGCCATCGAATCCATTGCCTCGGGCGATGTCACAACCGCCATCGAGCTCTTGCAAGTTCAGGGCCGGGTTCACCAGTTCGCCGATAAAGATCGACGCCTTGAGGCCATCACTTCCGACTACCTTCGGCAACCTGAAAAGACGCTTGTGGTTTCGCCCGACAACGAGAGCCGCCTTGAAATCAATCGGCGTATCCATGCAGGGCTTCAGGCCCAGGGCGCTGTCGCCAAGGAGGACATCCGACGGATCTTCCCCCGCAGTAATGAGGGGAAGTTATTGTGTCGGCGCGAGTTAGGGGAATTCTAGAGCCAAGATGTAGTCATGTTGTTTGAATATTTATCTTGACATGTTCAATTGTGTGCGATATACAGAAGTCATGTACGTCGCCACCATCCCCAACCGCAACTCCCCACCCGCCCTCCTCCTGCGCGAATCCTTCCGCCAGAACGGCAAGGTCAAGAATCGCACCCTGGCCAATCTCTCCCACTGGCCTGCCGCCCGCATCGAGGCCCTGCGCCGCCTGCTGCGCGGCGAATTCGACCAGGCCGCCGACCTGTCGCTGGCCCCTCAACTGGGACCGGTCTTTGGGCTGCTCTTCGTGCTGAAGCGGATGGCCGAAGGGCTGGGCATCGCGGCGGTGCTGGGTCACAGCCGGTTAGCGAAACTGGGCTTGTTCCTGGTGTTGGCCCGTGTGGCCCACCAGGGCTCGCGGTTGTCGGCGGTGCGCTGGGCCGAAGACCAGGCGGTGGGTGAAGTGCTGGGTTTGGGGAAGTTCGACGAAGACGATTTGTATGCCGCTCTGGATGATCTGGCCGCGCGGCAGGAGCGGATGGAGAAGGCGCTGTATCGCCGTTATCGGGCTCGTCGCGGCCAACCGCCCCGGCTGTTTCTCTACGACGTGACGAGCAGTTATCTGGAAGGAGAGAAGAACGAGTTGGGGGAGTACGGTTATAACCGGGACGGGAAGCGGGGGAAGCTACAGATCGTCATTGGCCTGTTGGCGGACG
>Ga0209810_1001866_pt1 | contig 28340 bp, 22 predicted proteins | sample Coa_R1_7_FD_187159 | JGI IMG/M metagenome (GOLD analysis project Ga0209810, IMG submission 187159) | Surface soil microbial communities from Centralia Pennsylvania, which are recovering from an underground coalmine fire - Coalmine... | ecosystem: Environmental > Terrestrial > Soil > Unclassified... | reverse complement strand
GTCGTCCTGGTTCTGATGCTGGGCTGCACGTTTATCGGCTATGCCCTCGGCGGACTGCCGTTCCTGACGGCGGCCACGGCAGGCGGAGGCTGGGCCGCGGCAGGACGAATCGGCGGCTACTTCCTGATCGCTGCCGGCGTCTTCGCCTATTACGGCGGCACCGCCCTCCTCGTGAACACGTCCTGGCGGCGGCCCATCCTGCCCATCGGCGGCCAAGCCTAAGACTATTCGGACATACCGCGGTATTCGGCCGCCGGCAGCCCTCGGCTGCGCAAGATTTTCTGCCGCCTGCGTTCAATGACACCACGCTCGAGCAGTGCCGCAGGTGTCGCGGCGCTATTTCGCGCGCGCCTGTCCTTTTTGCGGAACTCGCGGACAACCTTCACGTTCGCTCAGCCGCAGGACACTCCGTGACCGCCGATTGTACGGCGGCGAGAGGGGAGGGATGGCAGACATCACCGCATGGTGCGATCAGGCCTCGCAGAAGGCACATGCGGGAAGGGAAAGCGGTGCGATCCCAGATGTTGCCGCGCAATTCCGCAACGCCGGCCTCGATCGGCTTACGGTCACCGCTCTGTTGCTGACGGTTCTCGGCTGGAGCCTCATCTGGGCGTCCGCGTTCTGGGGCAGCGTCTATTGCAGCGCCGCGGCCGCGGTCATTTTTCTCACCGGTGTCGGCCTGATCCCGTTTCGCGTGTCCGCGCGGCAAAAGGGCGGATTGAAGGAGGCCTCATGAGAACTCCGGTGCGGGCGCTATCGCCTCTCCTGGCGGCGGTTGCCGTTCTTGCAAGTTGGGCGGTCTGCGGGACTGCGGCGGCGCAGAATTGTCCGGTGCAATACGAGCAGCTGACCAAGGCCCTGAAGGAAAGCGTCAAGGCCAGCGGCGGCCCGTCGAACGGCGGTTTCGACAACAACGAATGGGCGGTCGTCGTGACGCGCGACGGCGGCATCTGCGCGGTGACGATGAGCGGCGGCAAACCGACGGACCAGTGGCTCGGCAGCCGCGCCATCGCCGCCGAGAAAGCCAACACCGCAAACGCGCTGAGCCTCGACAAGACGGCGCTCTCGACCGCCAACCTTTATGCCGGCGCGGCGCCCGGCGGCTACCTCTTCGGCCTCGTGACGACCGATCCGCCGGCGACGACCCTGATCTCGGCCGGCGATCCGAAGACGTACGGCAGCGCTTCCGACCCGCTCGTCGGCAAGCATCTCGGCGGTGTCGTCGTGTTCGGCGGCGGCCTCGCCCTCTACAACCAGCAGGAGCTGGTCGGCGCGCTCGGCGTCAGCGGCGACACCTCCTGCGCCGACCATAACGTCGCCTGGCGGGTGCGGCACGCGCTCGGGCTCGACCACGTGCCGGGCGGGGTCAGCCCCGACCATAACGACGCGATCATCTACGACATGCTGCCCGACAAAACGAGCGCCTCCGGCTATGGCCACCCGCAATGCGGCGGCTCGGAAGCGGACGTGGCGATGCAGATACATGCGGGCTTCGTGCCGAAATGGGCGCAGGTGATGATCAAATGAGCGGGCGTTCGGAAGTGACGCGGGCGCTGCTGGCGCTGGCGACGGCCGCCGCACTCCTCCTCGGTCACGACGTTGCGCTGGCGCAGTCGCAGGACTTGCAGTCGCTGTCGCAGGACCCGAAGCAGTGGCCGATGGCGCCGCACGACTACGCGAACACCCGCTTCAGCGCGCTCGACCAGATCAACGCCGGCAATGTCGGCCAGCTCGGCCTCGCCTGGAGCTTCTCGGTCGGGGCCGACCGCGGCCAGGAAGCCGCGCCGCTCGTCATCGACGGCACGATGTATATCGTGGCGCCGTATTGGGGGGTTCATCCCAACCAGGTCTTCGCGCTCGACGCCGCCACCGGCGACCTCAAATGGTCGTACGCGCCGCTGCCGAACCCATCGGCCAAAGGCGTCGCGTGTTGCGATGTCATCAGCCGAGGCCTCGCCTACGACAACGGCAAGGTGTTTCTCGCGACCCTCGACGACCACCTCGTCGGCCTCGACGCCAAAACCGGCAAGGAGCTGTGGCACACCAAGCTCGGCGACATCGCGACCGGCGAGACGGTGACAATGGCGCCGCTGGTCGTGAAAGGGAAGGTGCTGGTCGGCAACAGCGGCGGCGAGATGGGCGTGCGCGGCTGGGTGACGGCGGTGGACGAGAACAGCGGCAAGATCGCGTGGCGCGCCTACGCAACCGGCCCCGACAAGGACGTGCTGATCGGCGACGACTTCAAGCCGTTCTACAAGAGCATGCAGGGCAAGGACCTCGGCGTCAGCACCTGGCCGGCCGACAAATGGAAGATCGGCGGCGGCACGATGTGGGGCTGGATCCAGTACGACCCGCAGCTGAACCTGATCTATTACGGCACCGCCAACCCGTCGCCTTGGGACGAAAACACGCGTCCCGGCGACAACCTGTGGACCACCACCGAATTCGCCCGCGATCCCGATACCGGCATGGCCAAATGGGCCTACCAGTACACGCCGCACGACGACTTCGATTACGACGAGATCAACGAAAGCATCCTGCTCGACCTGCCGGTGAACGGCCAGACCCGCAAGGTGCTCGTGCACATGGGCCGCAACGGCTACATCTACGTCATCGACCGCACCACCGGTGAAGTGTATTCGGCCGACGCCTACGACACGGTCAATGCCACGAAGGGCATCGACCTCAAGACCGGCCGGCCGATGAAGAACGACGCGAAAAAGCCGTCCGAAGGAAAGACCGTCACCGACATCTGTCCCAATGCCGACGGCGCCAAGGACTGGCAGCCCTCGGCGTGGTCGCCGCGCACGCACCTGATTTACGTGCCGCACCAGCATCTGTGCATGAACTGGAAGACGTCGCCGGTCGCCTACATCGCCGGCACGCCCTATGTCGGCGCCACGGTCGATATGTACGCCGGCCCCGGCGGCTATCGCGGCGAGTTCATGGCGTGGGACCCGGCGCAGCGCAAGAAGGTGTGGGCGATCAAGGAGAATTTCCCGGTGTGGAGCGGGGCGCTGGTGACGGCCGGGGATGTCGCCTTTTACGGCACGATGGACCGCTGGTTCAAAGCGGTGGACGCCAAGACCGGCAAACTGCTGTGGCAGGTGCGCACGCCGTCCGGAATCATCGGCCAGCCGGTCAGCTACCAGGGCAATGACGGCCGGCAATACATTGCGATCATGTCCGGCGTCGGCGGCTGGCCGGGCGTCGTCGCCAATGCCGAAATCGATCCGCGGGTGCGCAACGGCGCGCTCGGCTTCACCGGCGCGATGCAGGACCTGCCCGCCTATACGGTCGGCGGCAGCACGCTGCTGGTGTTCGCCTTGCCGCATCAGGGAGCGCCGCAGACGGGCGCGCCGCTGCCGCCGCCGGGGCAGACCGGCACCGCCGCGCCGCAGCCGGGCAACATCCCGAACGAACCCGGCAGCAACCCCAACGAGCCGCCCAAGGAGCCAGGCAATGCGCCGAACCACTGAGGCTTTCGGCCGCGCTCTCGTGTTGGCGGCGGCGATGGGAGCGGCGGGCTTCGCGGCGCCGGCCGCCGCGGCCGAGCCGCTGCGCGTGTGCGCCAGCCAAGACAACATGCCGTTTTCGAACGCGGCGCAGGCCGGGTTCGAAAACAAGCTGGCGACACTGGTGACGGACGAGCTGAAGCGGCCGCTCGCCTACACCTGGCTGCCGGCCGCCGCGGCCGAGGTCGCCGCGCTGAACGCCGGAGAGTGCGACCTCGTGATGGACGTGCCGCACCAACTCGGCGCGGTGGAGACGACGCATCCCTATTACTGGTCGGGCTACGTGCTGATCTCGCGCAGCGACCGAAAGCTGGGCCTTACCTCGCTCAAGGATCACCGCCTGCGTGACCTCAGGATCGGCGTCGCGTCGGTGGGCGGCGACCCGACCTATACGCCGCCGGCGCACGTCATGGCCGCGCTCGGGTTGGGCAAGAACCTCGTCGGCTTTCCGATCGACGGCGGCGGCGACAGCGTCGGGCTGCGCAAGCGCCTCGTCGATGCCGTCGCGAACGGCGATGTCGATCTCGCCGCCGTCTGGGGGCCGATGGCCGGCTATTTCGTGCAGCGCTCGCCGGTGAAGCTGACCGTCACGACGATCGGCGACACCGACGAGTTCAGCGCACGCAAGACGCATTTCGAACTGATCGCATTGCAGTACGAGATGGCGATGGCGGTGCGCCCCGGCAACGACCGGCTGCGCGACGCCGTCGACGAGGTCATCGCCCGCAAGCAGCCGGAAATCGACGCGATCTTGCGCAGCTACGGCGTGCCGCTGATCGAGCCGACCCGGCTCTCCGAGAATGGGGAGGCGGCGCGGTGAAGCAGCTCGGCCGGCTGCGCGTCCCTTTGGCGGCCGGGGCCGGTCTGGCGGTGGCGTTTGCCGGCGCCGTTTATGCTCAATCGACTCCGCCAAGCAATCCCGCCGCAGTGGCGCAGGAGGAGCGCTCAACTCCGCCGATCCACAGCCTCGGCGAACAGCCCGGCAACCAGCAGACGGTGACGGCGTTCGGCGGCGGCACGCGCGCCCTCCTCAACACGCCGGTCTCCGGCCTTTTCCCTGGGGGCGTCTCGACCCGCACCCAGATCAAGAACCCGGTCGGCAACGACCCGACCGCGGCGCAGCGCGGCATGGCCTACTTCACCGCCTTCAACTGCGTCGGCTGTCATGCGGCGAACGGCGGCGGCGGCATGGGCCGCGCCCTCAGCAACCGCTTCTTCGAGTACGGCGGCGAGCCCGCCAACATCTACCTCACGATCGTGCAGGGCCGGCCCAACGGCATGCCCGCCTGGGGCGGGTTGCTGCCCGACGCCGTGATCTGGGACCTCGTGGCCTATATCGAGCAGATCAGCAGGGCGCCGAATCCGCAATGGGGTACGACGGTTTCGGCCAATCTGCCCGACCGCGAGCAGGTTCCGGCGGAGTTCGAATTGACCACCGACCCGTGGGCCTATACCGAGCCGTTCAGCAAGGGGCAGAACCCGACCCACAGCGGGGGCACGAAGTAAGGTGCGCGCGCCGGCCGCCCCCTCCCGCGGAGCAACGCGGCTGGCGGTCGCGGCGGCGGCGCTGCTGGGGCCGTGCGGAGGGGCGCTGGCGGATACGCCGATGGCCTACACCGTCGGGTTCGGCACGCGCGACTACGGCGTCGTGTCGCTGCTGTGGGCGCTGCTGATCACCTCCCTGGTGGTGATCTTCATCGTCACGGTGCTGCTGCTCGCGGGGCTGTTCCGCCGCCGCGCGATCCCGCCCTCGGAGGATGCCCGCCAGGTGCCGGTCGAGCGGCCGGATCGCGGCATCAGCTGGATCTATGTCGGCAGCGCGATCTCCGCCGCGGTTTTAGTGGGCGCCGCGTTGTGGACGTTTTCGACGCTCGCCGCCGTCAGCGGTCCGCCCGTCAAGCCGGCCCTGACGATCCATGTGACGGGTCACCAATGGTGGTGGGAGGCGCGCTACGAGAGCAACGAGACCTCGCGCATTTTCACCACCGCCAACGAGATTCACATTCCGACCGGGAAGCCGGTGAAGATGCTGCTGTCGTCGGTGGACGTCATCCATTCCTTCTGGGTCCCGCAGCTCACCGGCAAGACCGACCTGATCCCCGGCCAGCAGAACCAGAGCTGGATCGAGGCCGACACCGCCGGCACCTATCGCGGCCAGTGCGGCGAGTATTGCGGATTGCAGCATGCGCACATGGCCCTCGCGGTCGTGGCGCAGCCGCAGCAGCAATTCGACGCGTGGTGGGAGCACCAGCTCGAACCGCCGCCGCCGCCCGCCAACCGAACCGTCACCGAGGGGCAGGCCAACTTCCTCGTCCACTGCGCGCTCTGTCACGCGGTGCGCGGCACCACCGCCGACGGCAAGCTCGGGCCGGACCTCAGCCATTTGATGACCCGGCAGACGATCGCCTCGGGCACCCTGCCGAATACGATCGGCTACCTCTCCGCCTGGATTGCCGACCCGCAGCACATCAAGCCGGGCAACCTGATGCCGATCCTGGAATTGTCGTCGGCGCAGCTGAGCGCGGTCCGCGACTATCTCGAGACGTTGAAGTGAGGAGCGCGTCGTGACCGTCCTCGAACACGAACGCCTTCCCGAGGTCGACGAGCGCAACGTCGCGCTGCAGCTGAAACTGGAGGAGATGTGGGAGTCGGCGCCGGGGCTGCGCGGCTGGCTGTCGACGGTCGATCACAAAGAGATCGGCATCATGTACCTCGTCACCGCCTTCGCGTTTCTCGTCGCGGGCGGCATCCAGGCTCTGATCATGAGGTTGCAGCTGGCGGGACCGGACCAGCACCTGTTGACGCCGGAGCAGTACAACGAGCTGTTCTCGATGCACGGGAACACGATGATCTTCTGGTACGCGTTCCCGGTGCTGTCCGGCTTCAGCAACTATTTCTGGCCGCTCCTGCTCGGCGCGCGCGACATGGCGTTTCCGCGCCTCAACGCGTTCTCGTACTGGGTCTTCCTCGCCTCCGGCATCTTCCTCTATTGCAGCTTCGCGGTCGGGGCCGCCCCGAACGACGGCTGGTTCAACTACCCGCCCTATGCCTCGCGCGAGTTCAACCCCGGCCCCAACATCGACTTCTACCTGCTGGCGCTCATCTTCTTCGGCATCTCGCTGACCGCGGGCGGCATCAACTTCGTCGTGACAAGCCTGCGCACCCGATGTCCCGGCATGTCGGTCAACCGCTTCCCGGTCGTCATCTGGGGCACGCTCAGCGCCAATGCCGCCGGCCTCCTGGCGGTGCCGACGGTCAGCGTCGCCTGCTTCCTGTTGTGGATGGACCGCCAGTTCGGCACGCATTTCTTCAACGCCCAGAACGGCGGTCAGCCGCTGTTGTGGCAGCACCTGTTCTGGATGTTCGCGCATCCCTGGGTCTACATGATCGTGTTGCCGGCGATGGGCATCGTCTCCGACGCCTTGCCGGTGTTCTGCCGCCGGCCGCTCGTCGGCTACGCCGCCGTCTGTCTCGCCACGGTGGTGACGATGATGATCGGCTTCGGCGTGTGGGTGCACCACATGTTTGCGGTCGGGCTGCCGTCGCTCGGCATGTCGTTCTTCGCCGCCACCTCGATTTTGATCTCGCTGCCGAGCGGCGTGCAGGTGTTCTCCTGGCTGGCGACGATCTGGACCGGCCGGCCGATCTACACCGCCGCGTTTCACTACTTTGCCGGCTTCATCGTGCTGCTGGTGATCGGCGGCGTCTCCGGCTTCGTCACCGGCTCGGTCCCGGTCGATTGGCAGCTGACCGACACGTACTGGGTCGTGGCCCACATCCATTACGTGCTGATCGGCATCAACCTGTTCCCGGTCATCGGCGGCCTGTTCTACTGGTTCCCGAAAATGACAGGCCGGATGCTCGACGAGCGGCTCGGCAAGTGGAGCTTCTGGGTCATGTTCGTCGGGTTCAACCTCGGCTTCTTCCCGATGCACATCACCGGCCTCCTCGGCATGCCGCGGCGGGTCTACACCTATCCCGCCGGGGTGGGATGGACGGTGCCGAACCTGATCACGACGATCGGCGCGTTCATCCTGGCCGTCGGCATCCTGATGTTTTTCGTCAACGTGTTCGTCAGCCTGCGCCGCGGCCGCACCGCCGGGCCTAACCCGTGGGACGCCCCGACCCTCGAATGGGCGACCCGTTCGCCGCCGCCGCCCTACAATTTCGCCGTGATCCCGTCGGTGGCGAGCCGCCATCCGCTGTGGGAGGAACGCCTGCAGGAGGCGGAGGGCACCTCCGTAGTCGATCGCGGTCTCGTGCTCGACCATCACCACGAGACCTTGGCGGTGACGGCGCTCGACGGCGAACCCGACGTGATCCTGAAGATGCCGACCGAGTCCTACCTGCCGCTGCTGGTGACGTTGTGCATCTCGATCTTCTTCGCCGGCCTCGTCAGCACCCTGTGGTGGCTCGCGGCGGTCGGGGCGGTGCTCGGGATCGCGCTATGCGTCGCCTGGCTATGGCCGCTGCCGGAAGTGGGGCAGCGCGAAGTGCCGGCCGATGTCTGAGACGTTTCCCTACCGGCCGCCGCTGCCCATCGGCAGCATCGGGCTGCGCTCTTCCGGCTTCTGGGGCGTCGTCTTCCTCGTCCTGTCGGAAGCCTCGATCTTCGCCTATCTGTTCTTCGCCTATTACTACTTCTCGACGCAGCCGCATCCGGGTCCGTGGCCGCCGAGCGGGCCGCCGGACCTGACCTGGGCGATCCCGCAATCGGTGATCGTATTGCTCGGCAGCGCCACGATGTGGTGGGCCAATCGCGGGATCGCACGGGGCGCGCGGGCGCCGCTGCTGCTCGGCCTCGCCGCCACCCTGGTGCTCGCGATCGCGTTTCTGGCGTTGCAGCTTGCCGACTGGTTCGACAAGCCGTTCTCGCTCGCGACCGACCCCTACAGCTCGCTCTACTTCACGATCGGCGGGTTTCACCTCGCGCACGAGTTCGTCGGCATCGTCATGATCGCCGCCGTGCTGGCGTGGTCGGCGCTCGGGTATTTCGGCCCGGTGCGGCACGCACCGGTGACGGTCACCGCATTCTACTGGTACTTCGTCACCGTCATCTGGCTGGCCCTGTTCTTCACCCTGTACATCACCCCCTACCTCGCGTGACGCGATGTCGGACGAGATCGTTGCCTACAGCCTGTCGCAGCACCCGGCCCCGGACCGCGCCAGGGTCGGCCTGGCGGCGCTGCTCTACGGGCTGTTCGCGGCGCCGATCTTCTGGGCCGGCAACCACATTGTCGATTTCACCCTGGTCGCGCATGCCTGCTATCCCGGCGATTTCCCCAATCCCGCGCCGGTGAGCGGCTTCGGCTTCGTCTGGCCGCTCGTGCTGGCGCTGCACCTGATCGCGCTGGCGCTGATCGCGAGCGGCGGGTTGGTGGCGTTCCGCAACTGGCGGCTGACCGGGCCGCCCTACCTGCCGGCGCATCACATGATCGAGCGCGGCGAGGGCCGCAACCGCTATCTCGGCATCGTCGGGATGAGCTTCGCGGTGATGTTTTTCATCCTCACCGCGGTCTCGACGATATCGCTCGCGATGGTGCCGACATGCACCTATTGATCCGCCTCGCGCTGGTCGTCGCCGGGCTCGTCGGGGGCGCCGCGCCGGCGCTGGCGCACGCCGCAGAGGCGCCGGCAATCGGCTGGAGCTGGGACCCGCCGATCCTCGCGAGCCTCGCCGTCGCCGCGCTGGGGTACGCCGCCGGCGCGGCGCGGCTGCACCGGCGGCTCGACGACAACCAGGTGATCCGGCCGTGGCAGATGGCGGCCTACGGCACGGGCCTCGCGATGTTGTTCGTCGTGCTGGTGTCGCCGATCGACGCGGTGGCGGAGCAGCTGTTCTGGGTCCACATGGTGCAGCATCTCGCGCTGCTGCTGGCGGCGGCGCCGCTGCTCGTCATGGGTCGCCCGGCGATCGCCTTCCTGTGGGCGTTCGGCCCGAAGGGACGCCGGCGCGTCGGCCGCCTCTGGGGCGGGCTCGGCTGCGGCCGCGCCGTCGGCGCGCTGATGCACCGGGTCCTCGTCTGGCTGCTGTTCTGCGGTGCCTTCATCGTCTGGCACTTTCCCGGCCCCTACCAGGCGGCGCTGCGCGACGAGGGGCTCCATACGATCGAGCATCTGTGCTTCCTCGTGACGGCGCTGATGTTCTGGTCGATCGTCATCGAGCCCTCCGGACGCCGGCGGCTCGATTACGGCGCCACGATCGTGTTCGTCGCCACCGCCGCGATCCTGAGCGGCCTTCCCGGCGCGCTGATCGCGCTCGCGCCGCGGCCGCTCTACCCGATCCACGCGGCCGGCGACGCCGCCTGGGGGCTGAGCCTTCTCGAAGACCAGCAGCTCGCGGGCATCGTCATGTGGATCCCGGGCGGCGTCGTCTACATCGTCGCGGTCGCCTGGCTCTTTCTGAAATGGCTAGAGCAGGGCGAGCGGCGCCGGCCGCTCGTCCGCCGCGCGATCCTGCCGGCGCTGGCGCTGTGCCTGCTGCCGCTGCTGCTCGGCGGCTGCAACGAGGACGATTCCGCCTCGCCGATCGGCAATGCGCGGCGCGGCGCGGCACTGATCCAGAGCTACGGCTGCGGCGGCTGCCATACCATTCCCGGCATCGGCAACGCCGACGGCCTGGTCGGGCCGCCGCTCGACCGCATGGGGCGCCGCATCTACATCGCCGGGCTGCTGCGCAACATCCCGGACAACATGATCTTCTGGCTGCGCCAGCCGCAGAGCGTCGTGCCCGGCAACGCAATGCCCGACATGGGCCTCAGCGAGTCCGACGCCCGCGACGTCGCCGCCTACCTCTACACATTGCAGTAACGCGCCGTCACGTGCGCTGTCGGATTGTGGCGGCCTCGCGCCTCACAAACCGGCTTGACTCACGAACTTCGTGTTGAGGTAGGCCTCGATGGCCTCCGATCCTCCCTCCGAGCCGTAGCCGCTGTCCTTGACGCCGCCGAAGGGCACCTCGGGGAGCGCCAAGCCATGGTGGTTGATCGAGATCATGCCGGTCTCTACCGCCGCCGCGACGGCCTGCGCCGTCTTGGCGGAGCGGGTGTAGGCGTAGGCCGCGAGCCCGTAGGGCAGCCGGTTGGCCTCTGCGACGACATCGTCGAAGCCCTTGAACGGCGCGATGACGGCGACAGGGCCGAATGGCTCCTCGTGCATGATGCGCGAATCCTTCGGCACGTCGGTCAGCACCGTCGGCTCGAAAAAGTTGCCCTTGTTGCCGATGCGGTGGCCGCCGGCTTTGACGGTTGCGCCCTTCTGGACCGCGTCGCCGATAAACGCCTCCATCGCCGCGATGCGGCGCGGATTGGCCATCGGCCCCATCTGGGTGCCTTTCTCCATGCCGTCGCCGACCCTTGCGGCCTTCACACCCTCGGTGAATTTGCCGACGAACTGGTCGTAGATCCGCTCCTGCACCAGGAGGCGGGTCGGCGAGATGCAGACCTGGCCGGCATTGCGCAGTTTGTTCGTCGCCAGCAGCCTGGCGGCGAGATCGACATCGGCGTCCTCGAAGACGATTGAGGGAGCGTGGCCGCCGAGCTCCATCGTCGCCCGCTTCATGTGGGCCCCGGCGAGTGCCGCCAGCTGCTTACCGACCGCCGTCGAGCCGGTGAACGAGATCTTACGGATGATCGGGTGCGGGATCAGGTACTCCGAAATCTCCGACGGGACGCCGTAGACGAGGTTGACGACGCCGGCCGGCACGCCGGCATCGGCAAAGCAGCGGATCAGTTCGGCCGGCGACGCCGGCGTCTCCTCGGGCGCCTTGACGATGATCGAGCAGCCGGCCGCCAGCGCGCACGACAGTTTGCGCACGACCTGGTTGATCGGGAAGTTCCAGGGGGTAAAGGCGGCGACCGGGCCGACCGGCTCCTTGACGACGAGCTGGTAGACGCCTTCGGCCCGCGCCGGGATCACGCGGCCATAGGCGCGCCGCGCCTCTTCGGCGAACCAGTCGATGACGTCGGCGCCGGCCAGGGTCTCGCCCTTGGCTTCGGCGAGCGGCTTGCCCTGTTCCAGGGTCAACAGCGGCGCGATCCTGTCGGCGCGCTCGCGCAGCAGGTTCGCCGCCTTGCGCATGATCTTCGAGCGGTCGAACGCCGAGACCTTGCGCCAGGCGCGAAAGCCTTTGTCGGCGGCTTCGAGAGCGCGGTCGAGGTCGCCCTTGTCGGCATGCGCGACCGTGCCGATCGCCTCGCCCGAGGCAGGGTTGATGACGGGCAGGCTGCGCCCGGCCGCCGCCTTGGTCCACGAGCCGTCGATGAACAAGGATACGTCGGAATACATGCGCCATCCTCCCTGGGTTCGACGAGGCGATCATTGAAGGCTGCAGCGCGTGCGCGCAGCGCCCGATGCAATCAATGGATGGGGGGCCGGACGGTCTGCCGCAAGATACTGCGCGCCGTTCGGTCGCGCCCTCGGCAAATTTCGCGAAAGCTGCCGCGAATAACCGGACGTTGTGCAGCTTTCTCCACAAGAAAATTAGAACGTCAATCCCGCCCCGATATTTGGTATAACGCGGGCGCGGGTATGGATGGAGGGGAGCCGTGCGCGCGCTTGGCGCTATCTCGCGGGTTCTGGGGGCAGGCCTCATTTCGGCTGCGGCGGGGTTCATTTGGAACCCGTGCCATGCCCAGACGCTCGGACCGTTCTCCGACACGAGCGGGGTCGTCGCCCTGCCGGGGTTGAACAGCTCGCAATTTGCGATGGCGCAGTCGATCAACAACGTTTGCCCGACGATAAGCCAAAGCTCGGTCTTCACGACGCCCGGCCAGCATGACTTGGCCAATATCTGCACTGCGATGATCGTGAATTCGCTGCAGGTGGAGAACATGCCGACGCCGGCGGGCGCGCCGTCGTTCGGGCTGGGCGCCGGCGGCCTCGCCAATGCGCTTTCGCAGTTGAACGGCGGCACCGAACTGGTCGTGCCGACGAGTCAGGCCTCGACGTTGCAGAACATGCAGTACAACCTGCAGACTGGCGTCATCGAGGCGCGCCTGTCGATGCTGCGCGACCGCTTGATGACCGGACGAGCCTTCGCATCAGGCGATTCTCCGCAAGCTGTCCAATTCGCCGCGGCCGGTGCGCCGGATGCAATCAGGTACACGCAGGTCGCGCAAGCGCCGCCGCCGCTCAACCTGTCGGCATGGAACGGGCGCCTGGGCCTGTTCTTGACCGGCATCGGCCAGTTCGGCGACCGGGATACCACGGCGAACGAAAACGGCTATTCCTTCGACAACGCCGGGTTCGTCGGCGGCGCCGACTATTTCTTCACCCCCCGATTGGTCGGCGGCGCGGCCTTCAGCTACACCCGCGCCAACACCAATTTCGACACCTCGGCCACGAGTCCGGCGGGACAGTTTCTGCGCGGCGACAACTTTCAGGGCAACATTTACGCGACCTACGCGGCGACCAGCGCGCTTTACTTCAACGGCATCGCGACGATCGGCGGCAGCGATAATTTCTCGCGGCGCGTCGTCGTCATCCCGAGCTTCAGCCCGACGATGGCGGCCGTCAACCGTGCGGCGAGCGGCAGCTTCGGCGGACGGAATTATGCCGGCTCCTTAGGCGCCGGCTACAACATGCCGTTCGGCGCCTGGGTCGTCACGCCGACGGCGCGCTTCCAGTACACCTACGCTCGGGCCGATTCGTTTACCGAGAATGGCGGTTCCGGCGTCGATCTGACCTACGGCTCGTCACATTACAACGCGGCGCAATCGTTTATCGGCGGCCAAGTCAGCTACACGATGACGACCGCCTGGGGACCGCTCCTCCCCACAGGTCATTTTCAATGGGCGCATCAGTACAACTCGGGCAACACCGCCGTGTCGGTGGCCTACAGCAACGATCCGCTGTTTCTGTCCAACTTCTCGATGCCCGGCGACCGCACCGACCGCGACTACTTCGACGTGGGGATCGGGCTTACGCTGACACCGGCTCCGAACCGGTCGCTTTATCTGACTTACGACGCCATTCTCGGCCTCAGCCATACGACCTACAACACGCTGACCGGCGGCATCAGGATTGCCTTTTGAGAGAACCTGAACGCTCACGGGGTCTCGGTTTTCGCCAGCATCTGGCGCAGTAGCGCCGGCCATTTCGCCTGGTCGCCGCTCAGCAGCTTTTGTGCGTCGAGCCGATCGAGAATGGCGAGCGCCTCGTTCAGCCGATCCTTGCGCTCTTCGCCGGTTTCGACCGTCGCCAATTTGTAGAGGCCGATCGCGAGGTCGGTCTGCCATTGCGCGTTGCCGGGATCGTGCTCGGCAAGATCCCGCACGATGGCGACGCTCTCCTTGTAGGCGGCGAGAGCGGCGTCGGTGTCGCCGAGCCGCAGCTTGACGTCGCCATATTTGTTGAGGGTGATCGCGAGGTCGCGGCGCCACAAAAGGTTGTGGGCATCGCGCTCCGCGAGCTTGCGCGCGGTCGCCAGCGCCTGCTCGTAATCGGTTGCGGCGCCGCTGCCGTCGCCCGCCGCCAATTCGGCGTCGCCGACTTTGTTCAAGGTGACGCAGAGGTCGCGCAACGCGTCGGTATTGCCGGGGTCGCTCTCCGACAAACGCCGCACGGCCTTGAGCGCCGGTTGGTAGTTGGCGAGCGCCGCCCGCGCATCTCCCGTCCGCAGCTTCAAATCGCCGATATAGCTGAGCGAGATCGAGAGATCGCGCAGCCAACTCGTATTGGCCGGATCGCGGGCCGCCAGGGCGCGCACGATCTTCAGCGCTTCCTCATAGGCCGCGAGCGCGCCCGCGGCGTCGCCGTTGCGCAAGCGCAGGCTGCCCACCTTGTTGAGGCTGACCGACAGATCTCGCTGCCACCGGGCATTCTCCTGGTCGCGCCCGGCCAGGTTTCGCATGATCGACAGCGCTTGCTCGTAATTGGCCAGCGCTGCGTTGAAGTCGCCGACGCCGAGTTTCACGTCGCCGATCTTGGTCACCGTGCCGGCCATGTCCCACAAAAGCTGCGAATTCCCGGGGTCGCGTCCGGAAAGGCGGCGAATGATCGCCAAGGCTTCGTCGTAGTGGGAGCTGGCGGCCGGCCGCTCGCCCGCCTGCACTTCGAGGTCGGCCACTCTCGTCAAACCGACGAACAGGTCGCGCTGCCATTGAGCATTGCCCGGAGCCTGTTTCGTAAGGCGACGCGACACCGTCAGCGCTTCCTGGTAAGCCGCGAGGGCCGCGGCGGTATCGCCGACGCGCTGCTTCATGTCACCGACATCGACGAGATACATCGACAGGTCGCGCTGCAGTTCCAGATTGTTAGGTTCGCGCTCCGCGAGCCGGCGGCTGATCGCCAGGCCGCTCTCGTACGCGGCGCGCGCGCCGGCATCGTCGCCCGCCTGCAGCTTCACGTCGCCAATGCCCATAAAACTGGCCGACATGTCGCGCTCGAACAGGCCGTTGTTCGGGTAGCGTTGCGCGAGCGAGCGCATGCCTTCGAGCGCCTCGCTGAACGCCGCGAAGGCTCCGGCGGCGTCGCCGCGCCGGAAATCGACTTCGCCGCGCCTGTTTAACCCCATCGCCAGAAACCGTTTCCAGTCGGGGTCGGCGGGGTAGGCCGCGACGAGCCCGCGCGCCAGCGCGATCATCCTGTCGCCCGACTTCCCGGCGCGGTCGAGGTCGCCGGCGATCATGTAGGTCGAGGTGAACTCGTCGAGCATCGCCAATTCGAGGCGGGCCAGCGCGGCATCGGACGGCGACTCGCTGGTCAGATGCTCGACCGTCTCCTCGATCTTTTGCAGCAGACCGCGAATCGTATCGACCTGCATGCCCTCGACGTTGCGCAAGCCGCTCGCGACGTCGACAACGATGACGTTGACGGCCTGCTTTGCGGCGTCGAGCGTGCGTTCTGCGCGGACCTCCTCGTTGCGCGCGATGATGCCGGCAGCCGTCGCGCCGGCCGCGAGGATCGCGAAGAGGCCCGCAGCGGCTGTCACCAAGCGCTGCCGCCGGCGGGCTTTGCGGCTCGATGCCGCGACGAAGGCGCAGATCGCGGGTCTCAGCTCGTCGCGGCGGCGCGCGAGGAGGTCCTCCGCTTCGCTGAGCGGCAGACCGGTGGGGAGCAGGAGGCTCGGCTTGTCGCGATCCGGCGCGGCGGTCCAGCGAGCGGCTTCCGCTTCGAGACGTTCTTCGAGCTGGAGATCGGCAGGCCGTTCGGCGATCCAGTCGCGCGCCCGTTCCCAATGGGTGAGCAGCGCTTCGTGCGCGACGCGGACGCGCGGCGAGGTCGAGCCCTCCGCCTCGCCGATCACGAGAAGGCGCGCTTCCGGCGCCAGGAACGCGTCGATCAGCCGGCGTTCCGGGCTGCCGGCGGGAAACCGGTCGAGCGAGGCCGTGCGGGCGGCCACCAGCGGGCTGACGCCCTGGCCGATCGTCACCAGGGCCGGCAGCAGTCTCGGCAGCGCCGCCTGCACATCCTCCGGCTGCGCCAGAAAAACCTCCTCGGCGCGGCGGCCCAAGGCGCCTTCGAGCCGGCCCAATTCCTCGTAGGCGGCAAAGGTGAGCTCGCCGTCTTCGCTGCGCCGCTGCCACAGCTGGTCGAGCAGGAACGAGAGCAGCGGCAGCGCGCCGCGCTCGCGTGCCGCGGCCTGCCGGATCACTTCGTCGAGGCTGATGCCGAGATGCGCATTGTAGCCGAAGCGCAAGCCCGCCTCGCGCGCCGGCTGCAGGATGATCTGGCCCAGCTCGGAATCGTCGGGCGGCATCAGGCGGTAGCAGGCCTCGTCTGCGACGAGCTGCGCGATCGCTGGCACCGTCTCCAGGCGATCGTAAAAGTCGCTGCGCATCATCGCGACGACCCAGACGAGGCCGGAACGCGCCATTGCGTCGAGCGCGGCGACGAAGCGATCGCGCTCCTCCGCCGCGAGGCCGTCGACCGTGAACAGCTCCTCGAACTGATCGATGATGATCGCCAGCCGCGCCTCGGCCGTCTCGGTCAGGTTGGCCTTCTGGCGGGCGTCCATCAGGCCCTGCTCGATCGGGACGACCACCGTCTCCGGCGCCTTTCGCAGCAAGGCTTCGAGCCGCTCGGCGCTGTAGCGGAACTCGACCAGTTCCGGCAGCGCGGTTTCCTCGAGCAGCGCGCTCGCCAATCGCGCCAGCAGTTCGCGGGGCCGATCCGACGGCCGCAGGATCGCATGCCGGCACAGGCCGACCCGCGAGATCATGCCGGGCAGTTTCAGGTCGGTCAGCAGCCCGGCTTTGACCAGCGACGATTTCCCCGAGCCGCTCGCCCCGAGCACGAGCACAAAGGCGCGGCCGTTCGCCTCCTGCTGCGCCAACAGCTCGCGCAGCTCGTTGCGCGCCCGGGTGCGGCCGAAGAACACCGGCGCGTGCTCGTGCTCGAACGACAGCAGGCCGCGAAACGGCGCCTGGTGCCAGCGGATCGAGACCTCTCGGTCGCGTCCGCCGGCGCGCCGCTCCAGCAGCTCGCGTAGGTGGTCGTAGAGCCGGTTCTCGAATTCGGCAGTGTCGGCGAACGCGTGCAGCGCGGCCGTAAAGCTCTTGTCGTCTTCGCTGCGGAACCAGCGGTAGAAGAAATCGTCGAGAGCCCGGACCTGTTCGAGGCGCTCCTGCACGGCGTCGAGGTCGCCGAGGCCGGCGACCGGCTCCGCGGTCTTGCGATAGAGCAGCAGATCGGGCACGCCGCGCTGCCGCGCGCTGGCGAGGGCGTCCTCGAACTCCCACTCGGTTCCGGTTACCGGGCGACCCGAGATGGCGCCGCGAAACCGATCTGCGGGCAGCAGCACGCCGAGGCGCGACCACAAGATCACGACGACGATATCGGTTCCGCCGGCGCGTGGGAGGTGTTCCGGATCCTGCGGATGGTGCAGCGCGACGAGCGGCTCGCGCTCCCACAACAGCGCCTCGACCCGGAAATGGTAGGCAAACTCCCGGTTCAGCCGAGCGACGATCTGCTCCGCCTTGAGGCGTTCCGGTCGTACATCTGCGGGCGAGGAGATGAAAATGCGAATCGTGCGCTGATCGGGCATGACGCAGGCGAGCGCTCCGAAAGGGCTCGATCTGTCAATGCTACCCTTGATGTCGCGGTCGTACTAGGCTGTCACAGTAACGGACGCGCGCAATATTGCCGGCCATGCGGAGGCGCCGCCCGAGGAGAACGCTGTTGGTAGATACCGTCGCTCCCGCGATTGAGGCTGAAGAAGTCTTGTCTTGCCTGGAGCGCTTGCGCAGCCCGGAACCGCTCCGCCAAGCCGAACTCCTGACGCTGTGGAAAGCCCCGGCGCCGGCCGCGGCCGCGGAATTCGCCGAGTTTTACCGAGGCTTGGCGACGCGCGTGCTGATGCACGGCGAGCCGCTCCTCGCCTGCGATATCGCGGCCGAGGGGCTGCGCAAATTCCCCGACGATCTGCGCCTGCGCCAGCTGCAGGCCCGCGCCCTGTCGCGCAGCGGCGCCTCGATCGGGGCGAACCTCCTGCTCCGCCAGATTATCGCGGAAGGATATGAGGACCTGGAGGCGCTCGGCTCGCTCGGCGGCACCTGGGGGGATCTCGCCGCCGAAACAACCGAGCCCGGCGAACGCGACCGGTGCCTGCGCAACGCCGCAGCATGCTATGAGCGCGCGCACGCCTTGGCCGCTACCGTCGCGCTCGCCGATCGGCGGGCATGGATCGCGATCAATGCGGCGGCGATCGCTGTCATCCAGGGCGACAATGCGCGCGCCCAGACGCTTGCGACGGAAACGATGGGCATCTGCCGGGCGGCTCTCGGCCGCGGCGCTGAGCTCGGGTTCAGTGCGTACGCGCTGTACACCGCCGCCGCCGAGGCGGCGCTGATCCGCGGCGAACTCGACGAGGCGCGCGAGTGGTACTTGCGCGCCGCAAGCGAGGCTCCCGGCCGGCTCGGGGACGTCGCCGCCACCCGGCGGCAGGCCAAGCTGCTGCTCGAGCATTTAAGGCTCGATCCGACCCTGTACGATTGCTGCCTGCCGCTGCCGCGCGTCGTCGCCTTCGTCGGCCATATGATCGATCACCCGGATCGACCCTCGCCGCGCTTCCCCGCGTCGCTCGAACACGCGGTTCGGCACGCCATCGCCGGCGAGCTCGACAATCTGCGTCCGGGCTACGGCTTCTCGTCGGCCGCTTGCGGCGGGGACATCCTGTTCCTCGAAGCGATGGCCGAGCGTGACGCCGAAATCCATGTCGTGCTGCCGCACCAGGCGGAGGAGTTCCGCCGGGTCAGCGTCGAATTCGCCCCGGATGCCGCCTGGGGCGCACGGTTCGAGGCGGTTTTGTCGCGCGCGACCCGGGTGATCATGGCGACGCAGCAGCGCCTCGCGTCATCGCCGGTGACCTATTTCTTTACCAACATGCTGGTGAAAGGGCTGGCAACGATCCGTGCCCGGCAGCTCGACACCGAATGCTGCCTTCTCGCCCTGTGGGACGGCCAGATCGGCGACGGGCACGGGGGGACGGCAACCGTCGTGCAGGAGTGGAGGAAGCTCGGGCATGACGTTCGAGTCATCGACCTGACGGCGCTGCGCGAGGCTCACGTCGTCGGCCGCACCGCGAAGGTTTCCCGATACCGCCGCGAGGCCGTCGCGCCGGAGCTGTCGAGCGCGCTCCCGCGCAAGATCATCGCGGTCCTGTTCGCCGACGTCGTGCGCTTCAGCGAGCTTTCGGAGGAAGAGACCGAGCATTTCATCGAGTGGTTTCTGCGTGTCATCGGCAAGTTCGTCGAAGAAACGGCGCATCAGCCGGTGGTCAGCAACACCTGGGGCGACGGGTTCTATTTCGTCTTTGAAGAGATCGAGAGCGCGGGGTTGTTCGCGCTCGATCTCTGCGACCTGGTCAGGCATACCGACTGGCGGCAGTTCGGCCTGCCCCAGCATCTCAGCATCCGGGTCGCGCTGCACGCCGGGCCGGCCTACGAGTTCATGGACCCGATTACGGGGCGGCTCACCTATATCGGTTCCAACGTCAACCGCGCCGCGAGGATCGAGCCGCGCACGCCGGCGAACGAAGTCTATGCAAGCCAGACCTTCATCGCGATCGCCGCGGCATATGCGGCGGCCAACCTTCAATGGGACTATGTGGGTCAGGTCAAGCTGCCAAAGGAGGAAATTGTCGAAACCGTCTTCCGCCTGCGCCGCGCCGCGACGGCCGCGGCCGAAAGCGATGCGCCAGGGCAAGGCGGAATTGAACCGGCGCCGATCAGCGCCGCCGGCGCCTGATCGCGGCCGCTAGCGCGGAACCCGATCGCGAACGGAGTCGCTTCCGCACAAGCCGTCATTGGCGGGCTTGACCCACGGCGATGACGAGACGAGCGTTCCGCCTGATCGGATTCCTCTCGATCGGCCGCCGCGGTTGACAATCCGCGGCGGGCAGCCTGCTATGCCGGCGTCTCGATGCGGGAGAGGGCAATGCTTTCGAGTGCGCAGATCGATGCTTATCGGCGCGACGGCTTCATCGTCGTTCCGGATGTCCTGTCCGCGGACGAGGTCGAGGCGTTGCGGCATGTAACCGACCGCTTCGTCCGGGAGGCGGCGGCGGTGACCGCGCACGACGACGTTTACGACCTCGAAGACAGCCACAGCGCGCGCGAACCGCGGGTGCGGCGGATCAAGGCGCCGCATCTCCACGATCCCGAATATGCCCGCGCCGCCCGCCATCCCAATGTCGTCGCGGCCCTCAAGGACCTGTGGGGCACGGTGCGGTTCGACACCGGCAAGCTGAACATGAAATCGGCCGGCTTCGGCGCGCCGGTCGAATGGCACCAGGATTGGGCGTTCTATCCGCATACCAACGACGATCTGGCGGCCGTCGGCATCATGCTCGACGACTGCACTCGCGAAAACGGGCCGATGATGGTGGTCCCCGGCAGCCATCGCGGCCCGGTCTACGACCATCACGGACCGGACGGCCGCTTCTGCGGCGCGATCGAACCCGCCGCCTGCGACCTCGACCTGTCGCGCGCGCTGCCGTGCCTCGGCAGGGCCGGCTCGATCACGATCCACCATGTGCGCGCGGTGCACGGCTCGGCCACCAATTTCTCCGGCCGCGAGCGGCGCTTCCTCTTGTTCCAGTACCGCGCCGCCGACGCCTGGCCGCTGCTCGGCTATCCCGGCGGCATCGAGAAGTTCGACGAGCTGCTGCTGGCGGGCGAGCCGACCGTGATGCCGCGGCTGGCGGAGGTGCCGGTACGGCTGCCGCTGCCGCCCGCCGCACACCAGGGCTCGATTTACGAGAACCAGCGCGCCACCGGCCGCCGCTATTTTGCGACCGCCGCGGACGGACCGGCCCTCGCCGCGGCCAAATAGCAGGGGCCGCCATGCCGCTGACCGCGGAACAGCTCGACGCCTACTGCACGCGCATCGCGTATTCCGGACCGCGCCGGTCCGACCTCGCGACCTTGTCGGGCATCGTCGCCGCCCATGCTCGCGCGATCCCATTCGAGAATTTGGACGTGCTGCTGCGGCGCCCGGTCCGGCTCGACCGCGACCCGCTGTTCGACAAGCTCGTCCGCCGCCGCCGCGGCGGCTACTGCTTTGAGCACAACACGCTGCTATTGCAGGCGCTCGCCGCCCTCGGCTTCGACGCCGAAGGTCTCGGCGCCCGGGTCGTGTGGCTGCGGAACGACGACGAGATGCCGCCGCGGACTCACATGCTCCTGCGCGTCGCGCTGCCGGAGGGGCCATATCTCGCCGATGTGGGGTTCGGCGGCCTGACCTTGACGTCGCCGCTGCGGCTGGAGGCGGGTCCGGAGCAGCAGACGCCGCACGAGCTTCACCGGCTGGTTCGCCTCGACGAACGCGAGTTGATGCTCGAGGCTCGGCTCGGCGAGGGGTGGACGCGGCTCTACCGCTTCACCTTGGAGCGCCAGTTCCCGATCGATTACGAGGTCGCCAACTGGTTCACCTCGACCGAGCCGCACGGGCTGTTCACCAACAACCTGCTGATGGCCCGGCCCGAGCCGGACTGCCGCTATGCGATGATGAACGGCGAGTTCACGGTCCGCTGGCGCGACGGCCGGCGCGAGCAGCGCCGCATCGCCGGCGCCGACGATCTCGGCGACATCCTGGACCGGCACTTCCTGGTCGATCTGCCGAAAGAGGATGTCGCCGCCGTCGCCGCCGCGATCTTGCCCGCCGCTGCATAGCGGCGGACCACGCCATCGGCCCGAATTGTTGGTGAATCGACTCCTAAAAAGTTGCCTAATTTCAAACAAGCGCTTAGACCGGCCTTCGACCGAACGGAGCCACTCTTCGCACCAATCGTCACGTCCGGGCTCGATCCGGCCATCTCCGAGGCCACCGGGATCGCCGGCTCAAGCCCGGCGATGACGAGACCAGAACGTTTGCTCCTGATTGGAAACCGCTCGGCCGACAAAAGCGGCGACGACTGTTCAGGCAAATGCCAGGGCTTCAGCCTCTTGCGCCGAGTTCTCAGGCGCAGCAGATTCCGCGGGACCGCAGCCTCGTTGCGCTGCCCGCGCCGCGCGCGGCGGCAAGCGACCGGCAGGCGGCGCACCCGGTCGAATGGCGCGGCCGCGAGTTGCCGCGCGGCTTGATCGTCGACATCCTGGTCTAGGAAGGGTTGGGCGGCACGACCGTCGGGAATATGCAAGGCAAACCGGTGCGCGGCCCCTCGATCAAAGGCATTCCCGAAGGCGACAACCGCGAACGCACGATCTGCGCCGAATGCGGCTATATCCTGTACGACAATCCGAAGATCGTCGTCGGCTCGGTGGCCCGCTGGGGCGACCGCATTCTGCTGTGCCGGCGCTCGATCGACCCGCGCCGCGGCTTCTGGACCCTTCCGGCGGGTTACCTCGAGCTCAATGAAGCGACCAGCACCGGCGCCGAGCGCGAGGCGTGGGAGGAAGCGCAGGCGCGCATCGCCATCGAGAGCCTGCTCGCGATCTACGACATCCCGCGCATCAGCCAGGTGCAGCTGATCTACCGCGCCCGCCTGCTCGACGAGGCGGTGGCGCCCGGTCCCGAAAGCCTCGAAGTCGGTCTGTTCGGCTGGGACGAGATTCCGTGGGCCGACGTTGCCTTTCCCTCTGTGCGATGGGCGCTGCACCACGAACACGAGGCGCAGATGACCGGCGACTACACGACCCGCTTCCGCCCGCCGGACGAGGCGACCGCGCCCGCTGTCAATCGAGAGGCCCCTCCAGGCGGTTTATGAGGTCAGTTCGACCGGCGGCGTAAAGATATAGCCGCTGCCGCGCACCGTCTTGATCATGCTCGGCTGCTGCGGATCGTCGCCGAGCTTGCGGCGCAGGCGGCCGACCTGCACGTCGATCGTGCGGTCGAACGGACCGGCCTCGCGGTTGCGCGCGAGGTCGAGCAGCCGGTCGCGGCTCAACACCTGGTTCGGATTGGTGACGAACGCGGCGAGGAGGTCGAATTCGCCGGTCGTCAGGCGCACCTCCTCGCCCGACGGCGCGAACAATTCACGGCTCGACAGATCGAGCACCCAGCCGGCAAAGCGAGCGCGCTGGCGGCTCGGCGCGCTCGGTTCGGAGGTCGCCGAGCCAGAAGCCCGCCGCAGCACGCTCTTGACCCGGGCCAGCAACTCGCGCAGCAGGAACGGCTTGGGCAGATAGTCGTCGGCCCCCATTTCGAGGCCGATGATGCGGTCGACCGGATCGCCGCGGCCGGTCAGCATGATGATCCCGACCGTGGACTCGTCGCGCAGCCAGCGCGCCAGGGTCAGCCCATCCTCGCCGGGGAGCACGAGGTCGAGCAGCACCAGGTCGACCGGCGAGCGCGCCAGGACCTGTCGCATCGCACTGCCGTCGTGCGCCACCGAAACCCGGTAGCCCTCCTGCGTCAGGTAGTCCTCCACCATGTCGCAGATTTCCTTCTCGTCATCGACGATCAGGATATGGCCGTTCTCGGTCATGGCAGCGGACCGCGGTTGGCGGCGGAGCCGAGGGGTCGGCGTCCACGCGCAGTCGAGGGAAGGACTTGCGAAGCAACCATCGTTACAAATTCTTACACAAAACCGCCCGCCGTGACATCAACCGATTACAGCACCCCTCTACAGTCCCTCGCCAACACCAATCGGCCGTCGGCCGCCGCACTGCGAGGGGTAGTTCAAGTGTCTGATATCTATCGCGATATGGAAGCCGAAATTCCGCGGTTGCGGCGCTATGCACGGGCGCTGACGCGGGATGTCGGCGCCGCGGACGACCTCGTCCAGGACTGCCTCGTGCGCGCCCTCGGCAAGCTGCATCTGTGGCAGGAAGGGACCGACCTGCGGGCGTGGCTCTTCACGATTCTGCACAACCAGTATGTCAACCGGGTGCGCCGGGCGGTGCGCGAGGGCATCGCGGTCGGCCTCAGCGAAACCGAGCCGCTGCTGACGCGCGCGCCGCACCAGGCGCGCCGGCTGGAACTGCGCGATCTCGAACGCGCGATCGCGAAATTGCCCGAGGAGCAGCGGGCGGTGGTGCTGCTCGTCGGCCTCGAAGGGATGCGCTACGAGGATGTGGCGGCCGTGCTCGACGTGCCGGTCGGAACCGTCCGCTCGCGGCTGTCGCGCGGGCGCGACGCCTTGCGGCGCCTGATGGGGGTCGTACCCGACCCGCAAGCCGAGGCGATCATGCTGGATCCGGCGGCGCGGGGCCGCGCGCAGCAGCGCTTTCCCGGCCGTCAGGGCATTTCCGAGATCGTCCTGCGCGGCCACCGCCGCGGCCGCCGCCCCGCTCCCCGGCCCCCGGCGGCAGAGCCGATGCCGGCGGCCATGTCCCGCGGCTAAAGGCGGCATCCGTCCTCCCCCCGTCATCGCCGGGCTCGACCCGGCGATCTCGTCGCGCCTCGGAGATGGCCGGGTCGAGCCCGGCCATGACGATCCGGTGCGGCGAACGCGTTACTCCGCCGGGAGGAGGCGCAGGCGGTTGCTCCAACGCTGCCGGGACAGCAGAAACCCGATCAGGATCAGGTTGGCGACGTTGAACAGCGCGCCGACACCGAAGGCCGGTGCGTAAAAGCCGAAATGGTCATAGAGGGCGCCGGCGAACCAGCCGCCGAACGCCATGCCGCCCATGCTGACGAACAGCACCATCGGCACCCGCCACGACGCTTCGCTGGCCGGGAACAGCTCGCGCACCGACAGCACATAGGCGGGGACGATGCCGCTGAAGCCGAGGCCGAACACGGCCGAGACCGTGAACAGCCCGGTCTCGCTCTGGGTCAGCAGAAAGCCGCAGATCGCGACGGCCTGACATGCGGAGCCGGCGAACACCGCGCGCAGCCCGCCGAACCGGTCGGCGAACCAGCCCCAGGCCTGGCGGCTGAAAAAGGCGCAGCCGAGCAGCACCGACAGCATCGCCGCACCTTGCGCGGCCGGAATCCCGACATCGCTGCAGAACGCGACGAGATGCCCCTGCGGCACCGACATCGGAATGCAGCAGCAGAAGCCCGCGGCGCATAAGACGGCGAGCGCGACGTTGGGCGGCAGGCCGAGCACCTCTCGCCGGCCGCTCCGCATCCGCTCCAGCTCCGGGGCGGCGAGGGGGACCGGCGCCGGGTGCAGGAACAGCACGGCGAGGGGCGGGATCGCGAGCGCGACGAGGATGCCGAACCCGATCATCGTCGGGCGCCAGCCATAGGCGCTCATCGCGTGCTGGAACACGGTCGGCCAGACCATGCCGGCGATGTATTGCCCGGACGAGATCAGCGCCAATGCGGTGCCGCGGCGGCGGTCGAACCAGCGGCTGACATAGACGAGCAATGGCGGGAACAGCGCGCCGTTGCCGAACAGCCCGAGCAGCAGCGCATGCCCGATATAGAGCGCCCAGATGCCGCCGCTCGTGGAAACCGCGAGGCCGAGGCCGATGCTGACGGCGCCGAAGATGACGGTGCGGCGCACGCCGATGCGGTCGGCGACCCAGCCCATCAGGATGCCGCCGAGGCCGGTGCCGACCCAGCTCAGCGACGCCGCCAGCGCGACCGCCTCGCGCTGCGTCGCCAGGTCGGCGGTAATCGGCTTCAGCCCGACGACGATCAGCAGCGGCGAACCGTAGGAGACGGAGAGGATCGCGAGAGTAACGCAGGCCGCCACCCACGAGCCGCGGCCTTCGATGCTCGCTGTGCCGCTCGTCTGATGGCCGCCGGATACCGTCGTTCCGCCCGCATCCGGCATCCGCGCCCATCCTCCGCTCGCGCTGCCCATGTTTTGGTCAGCAACCCGTGATAGCGGCGCGCCGGCGGCGCGGCAAGGGCCGCCGCCGCAGCGCACCTTTGTCCAACGCGCCGAGCGGCGCCTTATACCAGCGGCGGCAGCACACAACGCGTCATGCCCGGACTTGATCTGACTTGATCCAGGCATCTCTTCGCTCTGGCCCCAGCATATCAAGGCGGCCCCGAGATGGCCGGGTCGAAGCCCGGCCATGACGTGAGGGAGGTCATCGCGTTCCGCCGGCGGTATTACGCGAGGAATTCGACGTCGCGGCCCTGGTTGGCGAGGCTCTCGCCGCCGTCGATGACGATGACGCTGCCGCTGACGCAGCGGGCGTTCAGCAGCAGCCGCGCCGCGGCGACGATTTCCGCGACGGTCGCGTTGCGGCCAAGCGGCGACTTCGCCCATGCTTTTTCAAAGCGCTCCGCGGTCTGCTTGCCGCTCGGCAGCGCGATGCCGGGGGCGATGCCGTGGACGCGGATGCGCGGCCGAAGCGCCAGGGCAAGCAGCCGGGTGAGGCCGAGAAGGCCGAATTTGCTGACCGTATAGGAAAAGAAGTCGGGGTTCAGCGCCTCGATCTTCTGGTCGAGCATGTTGATGATCCAGCCGCGCTCGTCCTCGCCGACGGTTCGGGCGAAGGCTTGCGAGAGGAACGCCGGCGCCGCGAGATTCGGGTCGAGGTGGCCGGTCCATGTCTCCCAGCGCATGCTGGCGATGCTGTCGTAGACGAAGGAGCTGGCATTGTTGACGAGGCAGCGCAGCCGGCCCGAAACCGGTGCCAGAAGGTCGAGCGCCCGCGGGATCAGGCTCTCGATATCCGCCTGCCGCGACAGATCGGCCTGCACCGGCAGGCAGACGCGACCGGCGGCGGCGAGCCCGGCGGCGAGGGCCAGCGCCTCCGCCTCCGAATTGTGGTAGTGCAGCACGACGATCCAGCCGTCCTCGGCGAGCGCGCGGACCAGCGCCGCCCCGACACGTTTGGCGCCGCCGGTTACCAATGCCGCGCGGATCGATCGAGCCTGATTGGGGTCTGACGTCATTTTTCGGGGAGCCGTCTCACGCGGCCGTGGGCCGGCGGCGGTAGATCTCGATGCCGACTCCCGCCGCGTCGTTGAAAATATCCGGCTTCATGATCGATACCCGGCACGCCTCGACCCCCACAATCGCAAAGCACAGGGTCACGATTTCCTCGACCAGGGTTTCGAGCAGCGCGACGTGCGGCCGGCTCGGCCAGGTGCGCAGGCCGTCGTGAATCTTGTCGTAGTCGATGAACGTCTCGGGGCCGGTCTGGGTCGAAAACAGCTCGATGTTGACGACGAGCCGGCTCGGCTTCTCGGGATGCCTCTCCCACGGATGCATGCCGACCCGCGCCTCGATCTGCATGTCGCGCAATACGACGCGGATGTAGTCACGGGACGCGTCCCATAGCGGCATCGGCCCCGATGTCGCGAGAGCTGGCGGCAATTCGCCCTTCATGGGCAGACCCTTGCTAAGCGGCCGGAGGGCTAACGCCATATACCAGCCGACGATTCCCCGCAAACGACACCGGCGCAGGCGCGAGCTGGCCGCTGCCTTGGGGCGCCGATAGTATCGAGCGGAGGCAACGGCCGGAGCAGGCAAGATGGCATGGCAGCCGGAACTCGACGAGCTGCGGGCGCGGGAGGGCTTCGCCCACGCGCTGGGCGGTCCCGACAAGGTGCGGCGCCAGCACGAGGGCGGCCGCCTTACCGTGCGCGAGCGCATCGCCGGCCTTGCCGACCCCGGCAGCTTCCATGAAATCGGCGCCATCGCCGGCCGCGCCGAATATGACGCCGACGGCAACCTGAAGGAGCTGGTGCCGTCGAACTGCGTGTTCGGCCGCGCGACGATCGACGGGCGGCCGGTGGTCGTCGTCGGCGACGACTTCACGGTGCGCGGCGGCTCGGCCGACGCGACGATCCGGGAAAAGGCGCTGATGTCGGAGCAGATGGCGTACGAGCTGCGCCTGCCGATCGTCCGGCTTATCGAGGGGTCGGGCGGCGGCGGCTCGGTGAAGACGATCGAGACGACCGGCCGCGCCAACCTGCCCGGCCGGGTCGGTTCGGCGCTCCCCTATTATTACACGACCGCCAACCTCGGCCTCGTGCCGGTGGTGGCGCTGGGGCTCGGCTCGGTGGCCGGCCTCGGCGCGGCGCGCATGGCGGCGAGCCATTATTCGGTCATGACGAAGGAGACCTCGGCGCTGTTCGTCGCCGGGCCGCCGGTCGTCAACGCGCTCGCCAAGAACCCCGAGGCCGCGCTCGACCGCTTCCAGCTCGGCGGCTGGGAGATTCAGACCCGTTGCGGCGCGGTGGACCATGCCGTCGACAGCGAGGAGGAGGCTTTCGCGGCCACGCGCCGGTTTCTCTCCTACCTGCCGTCCTCGGTCTACGAACTGCCCCTCCGCACGCACTGCGACGACGATCCGGCGCGGCGCGACGAGTTCCTGTTCGAGGCAATCCCGCGCGACCGGCGCAAGGTCTACAAGATGCGCCCGATCGTCGAGGCGGTTGTGGACAAGAGCTCGTTCTTCGAGATCGGCCGCATGTTCGGGCGGCCGATCATAACCGGCCTCGCCCGCCTCGACGGGCTGCCGGTCGCGGTCATGGCGAGCGACCCGTTCTTCTACGGCGGCTGCTGGACCGCCGACGCCTGCGAGA
>Ga0209810_1001865_pt1 | contig 28361 bp, 23 predicted proteins | sample Coa_R1_7_FD_187159 | JGI IMG/M metagenome (GOLD analysis project Ga0209810, IMG submission 187159) | Surface soil microbial communities from Centralia Pennsylvania, which are recovering from an underground coalmine fire - Coalmine... | ecosystem: Environmental > Terrestrial > Soil > Unclassified... | reverse complement strand
GCAATGGTGGTGTTGCGTGGTTGGCTGCCTCAGATCCACCGCAGAGATCGGTGCGATTTGAGCCTCTTTCAGATCGGGCTGCTCTGGATTGAGCATTGCCTCAACGAAGGATTACCTATTCCAGTTCCGTTGAGCATACGGAGACTTTGCCCCGACAGAAAAAGTGTACGGTAGTGAATCAAAACGGGAGGCCAAGAATATTTTAAGTTACCACCGACCCCTTTTTGCGTCTATACTACTGGAATACACCCATAGCGCTCCCAATTCGGCGATTGCGCCTGCCTCTTGCCATCCTAGAAGGAGATTGGTTCATCGGTGCGCCTCCATCGTTCCCTGATCGTCCTGACGCTGTGCCTCCTGTGCGCTCCACAGCTTCACGCGCAAACCACCCAGCGCCTGTCTCTGGCAGAAGCCATTCGGCTGGCACAGGCGCGCAGTCCGCTGGCAACCGGAGCGGAGGCGCGGGCACTGGGGGCGAGCGCGCGCCTGCGCGGCGCCGGCGCGCTGCCTAATCCCACCTTGCAGTTGTCGCCGCATGTCGGCAGCGATACGGGCGGCTTGGATGAAGATATTTTGCTCACCCAAACCGTCGAGCTGGGCGACAAACGACGCCAGCGCATTTATGCGGCGCGCGCCGAGCGGGATGCGGCGTTTGCAGAGCGCACCGCAACCGGCCAGGATCTTGCCTTCAATGCGCAATCGGCTTATTATCAAGCCCTGCTCGCGGACGCCGAGTACCAGCAAGCGGCGGATGCGCTAAAGACCGCACAAGCCTTCGCCCAGGCAGCCGAGACCCAGTTCCAGGCAGGCGATGTGGCCCGCAGCAACGTCGTGCGCAGCGGTATCGAGGTCGCGCGCGCCGAGCAGACGCTGGCGGCAGCCGAAACGGAGCGCACGAACCGTTATGCCACGCTGCGCAGCCTTACCGGGCTGCCGCCGGATACAACTCTGACGCTTACCGATAGCCTGACCTTTACGCCCGCCAGCTATAACCTGGCGGATTTGCAGGCTCAAGCGCTGCGCAACCGGCCCGATCTGCGCGCGGCCCAATGGTTACGCGATGCGCGCGAAGCCGCGCTGCATGGGGCGCGCGCCCAATCCCAGCCCGACCTGGTCCTCGAAGCGCGCCATCGCACGCTCAATCCTGCCGACACCGGAAGCTCCCTGCGGTTTGGCCTGCTGTTTCCTATCTTCGATTTTGGCCGCAACCGGGCCGATGAAAGGGCGGCGCAGGCGGCCCTACAGGAGCAGGAAGCTACGTTAAGGGAGAATCTCCGTACAGTACAATTGGATGTCGAAACGGCCTTCAATAGCTTGCAGCAGGCGCAGCGCGCCGTCGAGTCGTTCCAGGCGGGGCGGCTACAGCGCGCGAAGGAGCTGCTGGACATGGCCCAGACCGGGTATGACCGAGGCGCAACCTCCTATCTGGAGCTGCTGGATGCGCAGCAGGTCTATCGCAGCGAGCAGGTGGAATATGCCCGCGCTCTAGCGAATTACAATATCGCAAAGGCGACCCTCCAGCGTGCCGTGGGCGGGACTTTGCCATGAGATAGAAACGATGTGGGCACAATCAAGAAGTTTACTAGCATATAGCGGACTTATCGCGCTTGGATTCCTGTCTGTTCTCGCGACCGCGGGCTGCGGCAAAAGCAGTGGCTCTGAGACGGAGGCGGAAAAGAAGGGGCCGGAGGAGGTCACGGTAGAGATGGTAGCCGCGCAGGTGCGGCCCATGGACGCCACCCTCACTGCGCAGGGCACGCTCGCGCCCGGCCAGGGGGCAAGCGCCCGCGTTGCCAGTCCCGTAGCCGGACGCCTGGTGGCGGTGAACGTGCGGGAAGGCCAGCGCGTCACGGCGGGGCAGGTGCTTGCTATCGTGGACAACCGCCCGCAGCAGGCCCAGGCCCGCAGCGCGCAGGCGGCGCTCATCGCCTCCGAAGTGCAGGCCCGTCAGAGCGAGGTGGCGGCGCGCGCGACGGAAACTGATCAGGCGAACGCTGTGCGCCTGGCACGCCTGGCGCTGGAGGCGGCAGAGCTCGACCGAGATAATGCCGTCAAGCAGGCGCAGACCGCGCTCCAGGCCGCGCAGACCGACCTGGCTAAGACGAAAGCCGGAGCGCGGCCCCAGGAGATCGCCCAGGCCGAGCAAGCCGTCATGCAGGCCAGGGCCACCCGCGACCGGGCAGCGACGGAGCTGGATCGCGTCCGGTTTCTTTTTGAGAAGGGAATAGACGCCAAGCGCCAACTCGACGACGCCCAGACCGCGCTGGCGGTGGCCGATTCCACGCTGGAGAGCGCGCGTCAGCAGGCCAACCTGGTGCGTGCGGGAGCGCGAGCCGAAGACATACGGGCAGCGGAACTGAGAGTGCAGCAGGCCCAGGAGGCGCTGGCACAGGCGCGCACGAGCGGCGAGGCGAAAGTCGCCCAGGCCCGCGCCGCGCTCAGGCAGGCCGAGCAGGGCCGGCTGCAAGTCCTCGCCAAGCGGCAGGAAGCCCTGGCGATGCGCGAGACCGCCGCGCAGAAACGCGCCGACCTTGCAGCAGCGCAGGCCACCGCCGCCTACGCGGAACTGCGCGCGCCCCTCAGCGGCATTGTCACCCGCCGCGCGCTCAACCCTGGCGACATGGCCGATACCACCGCGCCGGTTGTAGAAATTACGGACACGCGCTCCCTAAATCTGCTTGCCAATCTGCCCGCCGAAGACGGGATGCAGGTGCGCGTTGGGATGCCCGCGCGCGTCACGTCCGACGATGTGCCCGGCCACACGTTTGCAGGCCGCGTGCTGAGCGTCGGGCAGGTAGATCCACAGACTAACCTGCTGACCGTTCGGATCGCGGTTGCCAACCCGCAGGGGGCGCTCAAGGCCGGAACCTTTGCCACGGCAGACATCATCCTCCGCACCAACCCCCGCGCGGTGGTGATCCCCAAACAGGCGCTCGTGACCAAAGAAGGCAAAACCGTCGTCTTTGTGGTCGGTCCCGATAACGTGGCCCACCAGAAGGAAGTTGCCGTGGGGGCCGAACAGGGCGGCGCGGTCGAGATCCGGAACGGCGTAGCCCCCGGCGAGCGCGTCATCCGTCTGGGACAGTACGAGCTCTCCGATGGCGCGAAGGTGCGCGAGGCCGCCCCGCAAGACGCCGCCGATAGCGGCAAATCCGAGCACGACAAGGCGAGAGAGCCATGAGCCTGAGCCAGTTTGCCACCCGGCATCTCAAAGCGGTCCTGTTCGTAACCGTCGTCTTGTGCGGCATTGGCGCCTGGATGATCGGCTCCTTCCCCGTCTCTATCCTTCCGGACGTGACCTTTCCGCGGATCACCGTCATTGCCGACTCAGGCGACCGCCCCGCGCGGATGATGGAAGTAAGCGTTACGCGCCCCCTGGAAGAGGCCATCGCGACCATTCCCGGCGTCTCCCGCATCCATTCCAAGACCCAGCGCGGGGCGACGGAAATCTCGGTGGACTTCGTCTGGGGCACCGACATTGTCATGACGCAGCAGTTGGTCAACGCCCGCATCAACGAAGTGCGTTCCTCCCTGCCCGCCGACACCCAGATCACCGCGGAACGGATGAACCCGACCGTCTTTCCTATTCTGGGGCTTTCGCTGCGGTCGCAAGGGCTGTCGCAGGCCGAGCTCTGGAGCCTGGCAACCTACGTGCTCAAGCCTCGATTGACCCGCGCGCCGGGCGTGGCGCGCGTGGAGGTGCAGGGCGGGCGCGTGCCGGAGATCGAAGTCAGCGTCAATCCGCAGCGCCTCGCGGCGTTTAAGCTGTCCCTTCAGGATGTGGAACAGGCATTGACGCAGGCCAACGTGGTGCGGTCGGTGGGACGGCTGGACCGGCAGTTCCAGCAGTACCAGACGCTGGTTTCGGGAGAGACTACCGACCCGGCGCAGCTGGGCCGCATTGTCCTTACCCAGCGCAACGGCATCCCGATCACTCTGTGCGAGGTCGCCGCTATTCGGCCCAGCGTCCAGGACCGGACGACCATCGTCACGGCGGATGGCAGCGAGGCCGTCCTGCTCAACATCGTCCGCCAGCCCGACGCCAATACGGTCTCGGTCGTGGAGGGCGTGCGGCGGGAGTTGGCCGCGCTGAAGCCGACGCTGCCGCCCGGCACAGACATCGGCGTGTTCTACGATCAGTCCGTGCTGATCGGCGAGGCCGTCGCCAGCGTGCGGGACGCCGTGTTGATCGGCGCGGCGCTGGCCGTTCTGGTGCTGCTGCTGTTCCTGGGCAATCTGCGGGCCACGCTCGTCACCGCCGTCATCATCCCGGCGACCGTTCTGATCACGTTCCTTTTAATGCGCCTTGCCGGGCTGACGCTGAACCTGATGACCCTGGGCGCGCTGGCGGTCGGCATCGGCTTGGTGATTGATGACGCCATCGTGGTCGTCGAGAACGTGTTCCGGCATCTCTCACAGGGGGAAGACCGCCTGCAAGCCGTGCAGAGCGCGGCGAAGGAAATCGCCGCTCCGATGATCTCCTCAACGCTGACGACCGTGGTGGTGTTCTTGCCGCTGATGCTGCTGGCCGGCGTGTATGGCGCGTTCTTCACCGCCCTTGCCATCACGCTCACCATCTCCCTGATGGTCTCGCTCGCGTTGGCCCTGCTGGTCAGCCCCAGCCTGTGCGCGGCGTTCCTGCGGGTGAGGCCGAACGCCAGGGAACATGGACGGCTCTTTGAGCGCGCGATCCGCCTCTATGAGCGGCTGCTGGGGTTCACCCTGCGCCATGGCTGGGCCGTGCCCCTTGTGGCCGCCGGCATTCTGGGTGTGACCGTCTTCCTCGCCACGCGCCTGGAAACCGGGCTGATGCCCAATATGGACGAGGGAGCGTTTGTGCTGGACTACTGGACGCCGCCCGGCACGTCCCTTGCCGAAAGCGACCGCCTGCTGCGCCAGATCGAGGACCTTCTCAAGGAGACGCCGGAAGTGCAGTCCTACTCACGGCGCACCGGAACGGAATTGGGATTTTTCATTACCGAGCCGAACAGGGGCGACTTCGCCGTGACGCTCAAGCCCCGCCGCAAGCGCGGCATTGACGCCATCATGGACGACCTGCGCGACAAGATACAGAGCGAAGTGCCGGGCGTAGATGTGGATTTTCACCAGGTGCTCCAGGACTTGATCGGCGACCTGGCAGGCGCGCCCAAGCCGGTGGAGGTCAAACTGTTCGGAGAGAACCAGGAGGAGTTGAATTCTCTCGCGGAGACGGTGAAAGCGAGGCTGGAAAAGATACCCGGCGTCGCCGATACCGAATCGAGCGCCATCGAGTCCGGGCCGGAACTGGTGGTCCCTATTGACCCTATCAAGGCCGGACGCGCGGGGCTGACGCCCGATGCGGTTGCAACCCAGGTCAACGCCGCCATGTTCGGCGATGTCGTGACCTATCTCCTGGAAGGCGACCGCCAGATCGGGGTGCGCGTGCGCTATCCGGCTTCCGCCCGCACCGACCGGGCGCAATTGGCCCTGCTGCCCATCCACACGCCGGGAGGCTTCAATCTGCCTCTGGCGGCTCTAGGGACGATTGAGAGCGTGCCGGGCACGACGGAAATGAACCGGGAAGATCAGCGCCGGATGGTCTCCGTCAGCGGCGAACTCTCCGGGCGCGACCTGGGCAGCGTGAAGCGCGATGTGCAGGCGATGATGCAGCAAATACCTCTGCCTCCCGGCGTCACCTATGTTCTGGGCGGACAATTCCAGAGCCAGGCCGAGTCGTTCCGGAACCTGGCCTTCGTCCTGGCGCTTGCCATTCTGCTCGTCTTTGCGGTCATGCTGTTCCAGTTCGGCTCCTTCACGCAGCCGCTGGTGATCCTGCTGGTCATGCCCCTGGCGTTGTTCGGCGTCGTGCTGGGGCTGTGGGTGACCCGGACGCCGTTCAATGTCTCTTCCTTCATGGGAGCGATCATGCTGGTAGGCATCGTGGTCAAGAACGGCATCCTGCTGCTGGATCAGGCGCAGAAAGGGGAACAGAACGGAATGCCGCTAGAGGCGGCTATCCTGCACGCGGGCGAAGTGCGCCTGCGCCCGATCTTGATGACAACGCTGACGGCCATTCTGGGGCTGGTGCCGCTGGCGCTTGGGATCGGCGCAGGCGCGGAGATGCAGAAGCCGCTGGCGATAGCCGTTATTGGCGGCCTGAGTTTTTCCACCGTCTTCACGCTGCTCTTTGCGCCCCTGCTTTACGTTGCGTTCCGGCGCGCGCAGTTAAGAAAGCAGCCTTTCGAGCGGACTCTGGTTCCCGCCGCCCCGGAACGAGAGACCGCCTGATTTTGGCACGGGGCCGCTCCGTCCCTGTAGCCTAAACGTGGCGGCTTCCATAGGGTAACCATTCCTATGGTTGGCGCGCACTCGCAGTAGAAAGAAATCCTGTGCTGTGCTCGCCTGCCTGATTCAGCGCTCGCATCTCATCATAGACCAAGTTCCGCTAGGGAGTTGGCCGTCAGCAGGCGTCTGGCGAGTGCCTTTGCCTTGCGTATGGTGAGCGCGTTCACCCTGGGAACGACGTCCTCAGAAAGCGACCCGAATTTAGATTCAAGCTGTTCCAGAATTATCTCAATCAGCATCTCATGCCACCCTTCCTTGCGGCCTTGGGCTAATTCTACAGTAGCAGTTATGGAACAAAGGAGTTATGAACACTCTAACTCCTTCCGACTTGGAGGCCCAAGCCACTACCGTGCAGCGTTGGGCCGATCAACTTAACAGCTTAATTCATCGTCTGGCTCCGCGCTTTGCTCGCTTGGAAGCCCGCCAACGCCTAGCCGCCTATCTGCGTGGTCTGCTCAGCCCGGTCGAGCGTAAGAACGGCTGGCAACTAGCCGAACAGGCAGGCTATGCCACGCCTTACGGCTTGCAGCACTGCCTGGATCGGGCCGTCTGGAACGCGGACCTGGTGCGCGATGACCTGCGTTCTTATGTTCTGGAGCATCTGGGCGATCCCGATGCGGTGCTGGTCGTGGATGAGACCGGTTTTCTCAAGAAAGGCGTCAAATCCTGCGGCGTGGCCCGCCAGGATAGCGGCACCGCCGGACGCATTGAGAATTGCCAGATCGGCGTCTTTCCGGGTTATGCGGCCCCGAAGGGACATGCCTTCCTGGATCGGCATCTCTACCTGCCCCAAGACTGGACCAACGCTCCGGACCGGTGTCGGGCCGCTGAAGTGCCCGAGGACCTGCCTTTTGCCACCAAGCCCAAGATCGCCAGAGCCATGCTGGCGCGCGCTCTGGGGGCCAACGTGCCCTGCGGTTGGGTCACCGGCGATGCCGTCTACGGCAATGATCGCTCCCTGCGCTCCTGGTTGGAAGAGCAAGGCAAATCCTATGTCATGGCTGTCTGCGGGCAGGAGAGTGTCTGGATCGGGTTTCAACAATACCGGGTCAAGACGCTCCTTTCCCAAGTGCCCGAGCAGGCCTGGCATCGGCTCTCGGCGGGCGAGGGAGCCAAAGGGCCGCGTCTGTACGACTGGGCGTATGTGCGGGTCAACAGCCTCTCCCCCGAAGGATGGGAGCGCGGTATGCTGGTTCGTCGCAGCCTCGCCGATCCTGGGGAGAAGACCGCTTATATCACCTATGCCCCGTCTGAGACGCCGCTCTCCACCCTGGTTCGGGTGGCCCGAACCCGCTGGAGCATCGAATGCTGTCTACAAGAAGCCAAGGGCGAAGTGGGCTTGGAGAGTATGAAGTGCGTTCCTGGCACGGTTGGTATCGGCACATCACGTTGGCGAGGCTGGCCCATGCCTATCTGGCCGTCACCCGGATGCAGGGAGAAGACAGCCCGCTCAAAGGGGGGCGCTCCCAACCCGGCAATTCGCTCAGGCACTTCAAAAGCCAGCGGGGAGTGGTGTGCCCTTGAGTGTGCCGGAAGTGCGTCGTCTGCTCTGCCGATTGATCTGGCAGCCGTTTGTCTCCTTTCGTCACTGGCTTCTCTGGTCCCAGTGGAGGCGAACGCATCAGGAGGTCGCCAGATACTACCACTACAAACGAAGACTGACGACCGTCACTTAAATACTACTGTAGAACTAGGCTGTTCCGGCTGATAGCGCTGGTCATCCAAAAAATGATCTGTTGACAACTTCCTCCTCGTTCGCCATAATGTGGTCATTGGTAGGATATGCCATACGATGGATGGCCTTTTCATTTTCCTCCCTTGGCCGGGAGAGCCTTCTCGACGCCTATGCGTGGTATGGTGCTGAGGAAGAGAATGACTAAATAACCCAAGTTGCTACCTAGGAACACGTTTGAGAGAGAATCGCTCTGGAAACCGGCTTTTGCATCACCGTTTGCCTTCTCGAAGAGGCAAGGTAGCAACTTGAGTTAAATAAGCGCTCTCCCCTCTCCTTGAGAAGGAGAGGGGACGGGGGTGAGGTCATTAGCCGCTCTCCAGACGGGTCATTCATGGCCCGGAGGTCGGCCGGAGACCCTGCGGCAGATAGGCGGCGTGTGCGTCGAGCAGATCGTCGGCGAGGCGCGTTGCCATCTCAAGCGACTTCACCCCGCCGTCGAGAACGAGCGCCTGAAGGAACTTCTCGCGGCTGCCCTCCAGAGCGGCCTCAACGACGGTTTCGACCCATTGGTAGCGCGTCGCCAGCGTCCCGACGATCCCGGAAGGCAGGGGCGGCTGGGCAATCGCGCGCAGCCCGGCCCCATCGGCAATCGCCGGACTCTCGACAATAACCTCCGGCGGCAGGTTCGGCACCTGGCCGGTATTGGGCAGGTTGGCCGAATAGAGGCTCTGCCGCTCCTGACGGATCGAGTCGATGATGTCCGTGACCTGCTCATGCTCGCCGCCGATACGGTCGAAGTAGTCCGCGGGAAGCGGGTCGGGAGAGAGCGCCAGTTCGCGCATCTGCTCAAAGATTTTGTCGCCCCCGGCGATAGTATTCTCGAAGTTGTAGGCGTCCACGCCCAACGTCTTGCCGTAGTAGTGGCCCTCGCGGAAAAACTCCGGGAAGAACTCGGTCACGTGCCGGTCGAGGACGGCGGGAAACGCGCCGAACGCCAATAGCAGGTACCAGCTAAAGGGATTGTCGTCGGCGGAGGTCGCCTCGCCGCGCTCCTCCGTGCCCGCCTCTCCAAAGCGCGTCCCCAACTCCAACTCCGGGAAGCGGCGCGAGAGCCGCTGGATCGCGATCTGGCGCAGGCGCGGCCTCATGTCGGCGCCATGGGCGCGAACCTCAGTGAACCAGGTCAGGTGATTGATGCCGATGGCTGTATAATGCAGATCTGCCTGGGACACGCCCAGAACATCGGCCAGGTAATGGCCCACGCCGAAGACGCCGTGGCACAGCCCGACAACAGGAGCGCCGGTCGCCTTGCGTATCGCACGGCAAACGGGCACCATAGGATTGCCGTAGTTGAAAAAGAGGGCATTGGGGGCCAGATCCAGAACGTCTTTGGCGATATCCACCATGGCTGGGATCATGCGCAAGGCGCGCGAGGTGCCGCCCGGCCCAACCGTATCCCCGACTGGATAGTAAAGGCCGTACTTGCGCGGGATGAAAACGTCCTGCTCCCAGGCCCGCCGTCCGCCCACGCCCACCGTACAGATGACCGCCGTGGCGCCTTTGAGCATGTCACGCCGATCCACCGACGCCGCGAGCTTGATCTGCACCCCACGCGCGGAGATCATCTTGCGAGCCAATCTCTCCGCAATCTCCAGCGCCGAAGGGTCTACATCCACCAAGGCCAGTTCCGTCTCACCGCCGCGCTGGATCAGGTCGGCGACAAGTCCCCGGGTAAACATGGCGCTGCCCGCGCCGATAAGCACGATCTTTTCGCTCATCACGCCCCTCCTTCTCCTCCGTTGCTACAAAGGCCGATTATAGAGGACGCACGGCCCGCTGTCAAGGAGTTTATGCCTCCATTCCAAATACCGCGGCCTTTCTTTACCTAACCCCCGGCCCCCTTCCCTACAAGGGAAGGGAGGGACCCGACTGGAGATGGTTATGGCCCTCACCCCCGGCCCCTCTCCTTCTCAAGGAGAGGGGAAACGGGGAAGCCGGGTCCCCCCCTTCCCTGCCGCGTTAGCGGCGAAGCAGGGAAGGGGGCCGGGGGGTTAGGTCAAAAAGCCGTATTAATTTCTTAGCCGGGCTAAACTTTGTGGATTATTGATTGATTCGACCGCCGCTTTATGGTACACTATATCCGACTGGTTTAGTCGGAGACCGTTTTGGTCGGAGAGGAAGCGGCGTGCAATGTTGAGCTTGAGCAAGAAAACGGACTATGCCCTGCTGGCTCTGTCCTACCTGACACGGACAGAGCCGGGCCGCGCCGTCAACACCAAAGAGATCGCCGAGCGGTACGCCATCCCAATGGAACTGCTGGCTAAGATTTTACAGAAGCTCGCCAGGGCCGATCTGCTCCTCTCCACGCCGGGTCCGACCGGAGGCTACCGTCTGGCCCGCTCCGCCGATCAAATCAGCGTCGGCGAGGTCATTAAAGTCATTGACGGGCCGCCCGCCATTATCCATTGTCTGAAGATCGCTCACAACGGCTGCGAGCAGCTAGACCGCTGCACCATCCGCAGGCCGCTGGCGCGGATTAACGCCAAAATCCTCCAGATGCTCGACCTGATCTCCCTGGCGGAGATCAACCGGGATGAGGAGGGAGAGAGTGCGGCGATAACCTTTATGGCAGGCCGGGAGCCGCAGGCCCGGCACCGGGAAACAGCCCGCATGTAGTGAGGGAGAGATTATGACGACGGCTACCAACACCATTGAAGAGTTTGCAAGTCGCGAATATAAATACGGGTTTGTCACTGACATCGAGGCCGAAACGGTACCGCGCGGGCTCAACGAAGAGATCATCCGCCTGATCTCGGCCAAAAAGAACGAGCCGGATTGGCTGCTGGAGTGGCGCCTGAGGGCGTACCGGCACTGGCTGACGATGGAAGAGCCTACGTGGCCCAACGTCCACTATCCCCGGATCAACTACCAGGACATCATCTACTACGCCGCGCCCAAGCCCAAAAAGCAGCTTGGCAGCCTGGAGGAGGTAGACCCGGAGCTGCTGCGGACGTTCGAGAAGTTGGGCATCTCCCTGGATGAGCAGAAGCGGCTTACCGGAGTGGCGGTGGACGCGGTGTTCGACAGCGTTTCGGTGGCGACGACCTTCAAGGATAAGCTGGCCGAGCTGGGGATCATCTTCTGCTCCTTCTCGGAGGCGGTGCAGAACCATCCCGATCTGGTGCGCGAGTACCTAGGTTCGGTCGTGCCTTACTCGGATAACTTCTTTGCCACGCTGAACTCGGCGGTCTTTAGTGACGGATCGTTCTGCTACATTCCGCCGGGGGTGCGCTGCCCGATGGAGCTATCCACCTATTTCCGCATCAACGCGGAGAATACCGGCCAGTTCGAGCGCACGCTGATCATCGCCGACGAGGGCGCTTACGTCAGCTACCTGGAGGGCTGCACGGCTCCAATGCGCGACGAGAACCAGCTGCACGCGGCGGTGGTGGAGCTGGTCGCCCTGGACAACGCCACGATCAAGTACTCAACGGTTCAGAACTGGTATCCGGGCGACAAAGAAGGCAAGGGTGGCATCTACAACTTCGTCACCAAGCGCGGCAAATGCCAGGGCGTCAACTCCAAAATCAGTTGGACGCAGGTGGAGACCGGCTCGGCGATCACCTGGAAGTATCCAAGCTGCCTGCTGATCGGCGAGAACTCGGTGGGCGAGTTCTACTCGGTGGCCCTGACCAATAACTACCAGCAGGCCGACACGGGCACGAAGATGGTTCACATCGGCAAGAACACGCGCAGCACCATCGTCTCGAAGGGCATCTCCGCCGGGCGCGGCCAGAACACCTATCGCGGCCTGGTCAAGATCAACAAGGGCGCGGAGGGCGCGCGCAACTATTCCCAGTGCGACTCGCTGCTCATCGGCGACAAGTGCGGCGCGCATACCTTTCCCTATATCGAGGTGAAGAACAGCACCGCCCAGGTCGAGCACGAGGCTTCGACCTCCAAGATCGGCGAAGACCAGATCTTCTACTGCAACCAGCGCGGCATCTCCACGGAGGACGCGGTCAACATGATCGTCAACGGCTTCTGCAAGGAGGTCTTCCGCGAGCTGCCGATGGAGTTCGCCGTTGAGGCCCAGAAGCTGCTGGGCGTCAGCCTGGAAGGCAGCGTAGGGTAAAAAAGCGATGGAATAGAATTCCTTCGCTGGGTAGCCTTCGGCTCAGTGTCCCCCTACGGGGACACCACAGAGCCTATCGGCAGGATGTGTCGGCGTAGGCCGACACTGGGCGGTACGCCACAGAGCGAAGGAATTCTATTCCATCGCGGTAGAGAATGGCTGGGCGTATAAGGGCTATAGACATAGAGCCAACATTAGAATTGAGGACGCATTCAACCATGAGTATGCTGGAGATCAAGAATTTACATGCCAGGGCAGTCGCTGGCGATAAAGAGATTTTAAAAGGGATCGATCTGACAGTCAATCCGGGCGAAGTGCACGCGATCATGGGGCCGAACGGTTCGGGTAAGAGCACCCTGGCGGGCGTTCTGGCCGGGCGGGAAGCCTACGAGGTGACCGAGGGCGAGGTTCTCTACGAAGGGCACAATCTGCTGGAACTCGACCCGGAGGAGCGCGCCCGTGAGGGCATCTTCATGGCGTTTCAGTACCCGGTCGAAATTCCCGGCGTCAACAATATCTACTTCCTGAAGGCGGCGGTCAACGCCATCCGCAAGCATCACGGCGAGGAAGAATTGGACGCGATAGACTTCATGGCCCTGGTCAAAGAGAAGCTGAAGATCCTGCACATGGATCAGAGCCTGCTCAACCGTCCGGTCAACGAAGGCTTCTCCGGCGGCGAGAAGAAGCGCAACGAGATCTTCCAGATGGCCGTGCTGGACCCCAAGCTCGCCATCCTGGACGAGACGGACTCCGGCCTGGACATTGACGCGCTGCGCAACGTGGCCGACGGCGTCAATGCCCTACGGAACAAAGACCGCGCTATCATCGTCGTCACCCACTACCAGCGTTTGCTGAACTATATCGTGCCGGATTATGTCCATGTGCTTTCGGGCGGGCGCATCGTCCGGTCGGGCGGCAAGGAACTGGCGCTGGAATTGGAGAAGCGGGGCTACGGCTGGATCGAGGCCGAGGCCAAGAAAGCCGCGCTGGTCGGCGCGTAACGAGGGAGTGTCCAAGATGATCGGAACCATCGAAACCAAAGACACGTACCTCGCCGACTTTGCGCGGAGGGAGCGGGAGGCGGCAGGTCGCGCGCCCGCATGGCTCACGGCGCTACGCCAGGAGGCCATCGCGCGCTTCGGCGAACTGGGCTTTCCTACTCGGCACCATGAGGAGTGGCGGTTTACCAATATCGCCCCGCTGCTGGAGGTGCCGTTCCACCCGGCGCCAGCAGAGCCGGAGCGCCTAATGCTGGAGCGGCTGCGCGCGTTCACCTTTCCGGGGCTGGACTGCTGCCAGCTTGTCTTTGTGAATGGCCGCTATGCGCCGGAGCTTTCGACGTTTGGATATCTGCCGGAGGGAGTCCAGGTTCTCAGCCTGGCGGAAGCCCTGGAGGCCGAGCCGGAGGCGGTAGGGGCGCACCTGGCCCGGTACGCCGAGTTCGAGCAGCAGGCGTTTACGGCCCTGAACACGGCCTTCCTGGAAGACGGGGCGTTCGTCTCCCTTCCGAGAGGCGTGATCGTCGAGCGGCCCATTCATCTGCTCTACGTCTCGACCGCGCCGGAGAAGCCGACCGTCTCCTACCCGCGCACGCTCTTTATCGCTGGAGAGAACAGCCAGGCCACCCTTATTGAGAGCTACGCCGGATGGGACGGCGAGGTCTACTTCACCAACGCCGTCACCGAGATCGTCCTGGGCGAGAACGCGGTCGTAGACCACTACAAGGTGCTGCGCGAGAGCCTACAGGCGTTCCATATCGCCGATATGCGCGTCCATCTGGAGCGCACCAGCAACTTCGCGTCGCACTCAATCACGCTCGGCGGCGCGCTCGTGCGCAACGAGGTCTATGCGCGGCTCAACGGTGAGGGCGGGGAGTGTACGCTGAACGGCCTCTACCTGGCCAACGGGCGGCGGCTGGTGGATAACCACACGGCCATTGACCACGCCATGCCCAACTGCACCAGCCACGAGGTCTATAAGGGCATCCTGGACGACCGGGCGCACGGCGTCTTTAACGGCAAAATCTTCGTGCGGCCCGACGCCCAGAAGACCGACGCCAAGCAGACCAACAAGACGCTGCTGCTCTCCGAGGACGCCCAGATCAACACCAAGCCGCAGTTGGAGATTTTTGCCGACGACGTGCGCTGCACGCACGGCGCGACGGTCGGTCAACTAGACGAGGACGCGCTCTTTTATATGCGCTCGCGCGGCATCGGCGAGGAGCAGGCGCGCAACATCCTGACCTTCGCCTTCGCCAGCGAGATCATCAGCCGCATCAAGGTAGAGCCGGTGCGGGCGCAACTGGAGCAGGCGCTCTTTGAGCAACTGCCCGGAGGCCATGAGACCGAGGAGCTTTTGAAATGACAAGCGCGGTAAGGGCGGACGCGCTGGAGGGCCAGCCGATCCAGCCCGCTCCTTTTGATGTGTGGCAAGTCCGAGAAGACTTCCCCATCCTGAAGCAGCAGATACACGGCAAGCCGCTGGTCTATCTCGACAACGCGGCGACCACGCAGAAGCCGCAGGCCGTCCTAGACACGCTCGCGCGCTACTACGCGCAGGACAACGCCAACATCCATCGCGCCGTCCACCAGTTGAGCGAGCGGGCCACGCGGGAGTATGAGGAGGCGCGCGTCAAGGTCAAGCGCTTCCTGAACGCCGCCGACGCGCACGAGATCATCTTCACGCGCAACGCGACCGAGGGTATCAACCTCGTGGCGCAGAGCTATGGCCGGAAAAACATTCGGGAGGGAGACGAGATCATTATCTCCGCGATGGAGCACCACGCCAATATCGTCCCCTGGCAGATGCTCTGCGAGGAGAAGGGCGCGCGGCTGCGCGTGATCCCGATGAACGACGCGGGCGAGCTGCTGCTGGAGGAGTACGAGAAGCTGCTCACGCTGCGCACGAAGTTTGTCGCCATTACGCAGATGTCCAACGCGCTCGGCACGATCAATCCCGTCCGGCAGATCATCGAACTGGCGCACCAGCAGGGCGTTCCGGTGCTGGTGGATGGGGCGCAGACCGCCTATCATCTCAAGGTGGACGTGCAGGCGCTGGACTGCGATTTCTTCGTCTTCTCCGGCCACAAGCTCTACGGCCCGACGGGCATCGGCGTGCTCTACGGCAAGGCGGAATTGCTGGAGGCGATGCCGCCCTACCAGGGCGGCGGCGACATGATCCGCTACGTCAGCTTTGAGAAAACGCTTTACAACGGCCTGCCGTATAAATTCGAGGCCGGAACGCCGCATATCGCGGGTGGGATCGGCCTGGGCGCGGCGATAGACTACCTGCAAGGGCTGGGCATGGAGAACGTGGCCGCGCACGAGCAGGACGTGCTGCGCTATGGCACGGAGCGTCTTCGGGAAGTTCCGGGCCTGCGGATCATCGGCACGGCCCAAAACAAGGCCAGCATCCTCTCCTTTGTGCTCGGTGACATCCACCCGCACGACATCGGCACCATTCTGGATCAGGAGGGGATCGCGGTACGCACGGGCCACCACTGCGCGCAGCCGGTCATGCAGCGTTTCGGAATTCCGGCGACGGCGCGGGCGTCCCTGGCCTGCTATAATACGCGGGAGGAGATGGATGCGCTGGTGCGTGGACTTCACAAGGTGGTGGAGGTATTTGGTTAATGTCGGATTTGCGAGACCTCTATCAGGAGGTCATCTTAGACCATAACAAGCGCCCGCGCAACTTCGGCAAGCTGGAGGAGGCGAATCGGCAGGCAGAGGGGTATAACCCGCTGTGCGGCGATCAGGTGAAGGTCTATATCAAGCTGGAAGACGGGGTTATCAAGGATGTCCGCTTTGAAGCCTCCGGCTGCGCCATCTCGAAAGCCTCCGCCTCGATGATGACCGCCGCCCTCAAAGGCAAGACGGAAGCGGAAGCGGAGGCCCTTTTCCAAGAGTTTCATGACCTGGTTACCGGCGAGTCGGAGGCCGACCCGGAAACGCTGGGGAAGCTAGCCGTCTTTGCCGGGGTGCGCGAGTTCCCGGCGCGTGTCAAGTGCGCGAGCCTGGCCTGGCACACGCTGCACGCCGCCCTGGAAAACAAAGACGAGCCGGTCACGACGGAATAAAAGTCCCTAACAAAACCTGGCCGTAAGGCCCTACCCTCACCCCGGCCCTCACCCTGCAAGACAGAGGGAGTACGGTTGTGTTAGACGCTCTAAGGGAGTCGAGCGCAATGGCGGAAATGTCACCGATTGAGGCTTCGGTTATCGAGGCGCAGGTTATCGAGGCGCTGCGCACGGTCTACGATCCGGAGATTCCGGTCAATATCTACGAGTTGGGGCTGATCTATGACGTCAACGTGGACCCGGACGGCAGCGTCCATATCCAGATGACGCTCACCTCGCCCATGTGCCCCGCCGCGCAATCCATTCCGGTCGAGGTCGAATCGAAAGTGCAGGCGATACCCGGCGTCTCGGATGTGGAGGTCAACGTCATCTGGGAGCCGCCCTGGACGATGGATCGGATGTCGGACGAAGCCAAATTGGAACTCGGAATGCTCTAAATCCGGTACAATCCATAGAGATCGCCTGTTTATGTTGGGAGGGCCTGGATCGGCCCTCTCTTCAATTGCGAGGAAAAGGAACCATGACGGATACGCTTCAAGAAGTACAACGGCCTATTCTGACGATCACGCCTGCCGCCGTTGCGCGGATCAAGCAACTGATGCAGAAGCAGGGCAGCCCGAACCTGGGGCTGCGCGTCGGCGTCAAGGGCGGCGGATGCTCCGGCCTCTCCTATGTCATGACCCTGGATGAGAAGGTCACGGATCGCGACCTCGTCTTTGAGATAGAGGGCCTCAAGGTCATGGTGGACAGGAAGAGCGCGCGGTTTATTGAGGGAACGACCCTGGATTATAGTCTTGCCAACCTGCTGGAGGGCGGCTGGAAGTGGAGCAACCCCAATGCGGCACGCAGTTGCGGCTGCGGTACCTCCTTCACGCCCAAGCTGTAAGGCCAACAGCGATGCTAACGACGATAGAGGGAATTTATAGGCACGGCAAGATTGAACTGGCGGAGATGCCTGCCGGGGTAGAGGAAGCGCGCGTTCTCGTCACGTTTTTGCCGGATGGGGCCGCTCCGCCAGCGGCTAAATCTTATCAGGAGTTGTATGGCGTGTGGCGGGATAAATTCCCGCCGGACTTTGACCTCGACGCAGCCCTAAAGGAAATCCGCAGCGAGTGGAAGGAAGAGTTGGAGGAAGGCGGCGTTGATTGAATACGTCGCGGATACACACGCTCTCTTTTGGTACCTGACCGGGATGCCACAATTGGGCGCAAATGCCCTGGCTGCTTTTCGTGCTGGCGAACAAGGGCAAGCGCGTATCTACTTGCCCAGTATCGTGCTTGCGGAACTCTATTACGTTAATGTAAAGTTAGGACAGCCACTCGATTTTGCGACGGAGTTTGCCCGATTAAAGTCCAGTGCTCAATTCGTCTTCGTGGATTTCCGTGCTGAGGATGTACTGCGCTTTGATGCGTTAAGCGCTATTCCTGAAATCCATGACCGGATCATTGCTGGTGTAGCTTTAGAACATAGCTGTCCCTGTATTTTGTTGAACCATCTGGGCATACTGCGCATGTAACTCAGTAGCTTTAGAACATAGCTGTCCCTGTATTACTCGTGACTCCTCCATCGTCAACAGTGGCCTTGTACCGACTGTTTGGTGAGTCAGTCAAATTAGGCTCAACGCAGTGGAATATCGGGGAACTCTACCGAGTTCCGATGTTTTTTACCAAATTCCTCGTACTGCTTTTTCGTACCAATGAAAAACATCTCGTATACTGACTCAGCCCTTCCACCGCCTACTAAGCGCCCCCATACCATAGGTATCGGTGGCTGTGAGCCTGTGGGATAACCATCACTTTCGCCATGCACTTGCTGCCGCTGGTTTCCTGTAACGTAGTAGAACTCATCTTCTCCTCTCCCGCCTACAAATGCTGTAGAGGTCTGTAAGTAGCCTGTCGAAGGAATGCGGAAGAGGAGGAAGCCCTGTTCCAACGGCAGAGAAGGCGCACCTGAAACACCATAATCAATGCGAACGAATCCTACATAGCCGCTGGGAATTAAGTACCGACAAGAACGCCGTCCGTTCGAACAACCGTGCAATGGAAGAAGCAGCAAGAGTAGAGATAACATCAAGGCAAGAAGCCGCACGATGTTATACATTGATTTCTCCCATATAACACTACTACGCCGCCGTTCGAAGCGCGTCTAATTGTGCCTCAATCTTGTCTAAGACCGTATCGGTATGAGCCGTAATCATTCGCGCTTCCACTTTCAATCGCTCTATTTCTGCCTGATCTTTATCCATCTGCTCGTGCAGGCGTCTCATCTCAACCAGGCACTCTTCGATAGCCGCCTTGTAGTCAGCGGCAATTTTCAGCCGGGGCTGCGATGGAGCTTTCTCCTCCATTCTGCTTCACCTCCGTTAACAGTATATCATAGCTTTTTGCCTGCTCATTCCGAACTTGCTCCATATATCATGGCGTTCCGCGTCTTCTTTCCCGCACTCGACGCCGGGCAATAATTTACCCGTCTATGTGGCCTACGGCCAAGCGTCCTCGCGGACGCCCTGTCGCGGCAGGTTCTTCCTGCTCTACGAAGGCAGCCACCTGCCGATAGACTCGTTGTTCCGTCCGCAGGACGGCTGGCGGCACAGCCGCCCTACAGACGGGTAATTTATTGCCCGGCTCGGTGGCCTGCGCACGCCAAAAACGCAAAAGCGCCGACAACGGAAGTACCTTGTAATCATCACTATCGCGGCTGTCTAATTTGGCTGTTCGGAAGGTTTGACCTGCCGGAATGCGAAATAATTCTCTTGCCATGAGCCGACAGACGTTTGATCCGGTGCAGGTGGAGGTGTGGCGGCATCTGCTTTCGGCGGTGGCCGAGGAGATGGGCGCTACGCTGGAACGTACCGCCTATTCGCCCAACATCAAGGAGCGGCTGGATCACTCCTGCGCCCTCTTCGACGCGCGCGGACGCCTGCTGGCCCAGGCCGCGCATATCCCCGTCCATCTCGGCGCGATGCCCCTGATGCTGCAACGGCTCCGCCACGCTATCCCCTGGCGTCCCGGCCTCATGTGGCTGTGCAACGACCCGCGCATCGGCGGCACCCACCTGCCAGACCTGACTCTCGTCGCGCCTGTCTACCTCAGTGGAGGGCAAAGCCCCAAAACCGCCTCGCGAACGCTGTTGGGCTTCGTTGCCAGCCGGGCGCATCACGCCGACATTGGTGGGCTGTCGCCGGGTTCACTGCCGCTCTCGACCGAGCTGTTCCACGAGGGGCTGATCCTGCCGCCGCTGCGCCTGGTGGAACGCGGCCAGGTACGCGAGGACGTGTTAAACCTTGTCTGCGCCAACTCGCGCACGCCCGCCGAACGGCGAGGCGACCTCTCCGCCCAGGTCGCCGCCAACGAGACGGGAATACGGCGCTTACAGGCGCTTGCGCAACGGTATGGCCTGGAAGAGTTCCGACAGCGCACAGGCGAGAATATCGCCTACGCGGCAGAGGTCGTGCGCAAAACGCTGGCCTCGCTGCCGCCCGGAACCTACACAGCCACTGACGTCCTGGACGATGACGGCGCGGGCACAGCGAACATCCCCATCACGGTCACCGCGACGCTGCGGCGCTCCGGGCAGGCGATCTTCGACTTTACCGGCAGCGCGCCGCAGGTAAAGGGGTCGCTCAATGCCACAGAGGCCATCACGCGCTCGGCCTGCTACTACCTGGTGCGCTGCCTGGTAGACGAGGAGATACCCACCAACGAGGGCTGCTTTGCGCCCATCGCCGTCATCGCGCCGGAAGGCAGCATCGTCAACGCGCGCTTTCCCGCCGCCGTCGCCGCCGGGAACGTGGAGACCTCCCAGCGCATCGTGGACGTGCTGCTCCGAGCGCTGGCCCAGGCCGCGCCCGACCGTCTGCCCGCCGCCAGCCAGGGCACCATGAACAACCTGACCATCGGCAGCTATGACGCCCTCCGCCACCGTCCCTTCGCCTATTACGAGACGCTGGCCGGCGGCGCGGGCGCCTCTCCGGCAGGCGACGGCGCTTCCGCCATCCACACGCACATGACCAACACCCGCAACACGCCCGTCGAGGCCCTGGAATCGCACTATCCCCTGCGCGTCCAGGAATACAGCATCGCTCAGGGCACGGGCGGCGCGGGCCTCCATCGGGGCGGCGACGGGCTGATACGCCGGATCGAACTGCTCACCGAGGCGCGCGTCTCCCTGCTTGCCGAGCGGCGCACGCACCCGCCCTTTGGCGCCAACGGCGGAGCACCGGGAACGCCGGGTGCGGAGACATTAACCGAGCCAGGCCAGGCCCCACAGCCGATGCCGGGCAAATGGAGCCGCCACTGCCCTGCCGGAACCGTGCTCTCCATCCGTACGCCGGGCGGGGGCGGCTGGGGTCCGGAACCGGGAAATCCTGCAAAATCGGCCTCGGAGGGTTGACAGCCCGCCGCTTCCGAGGTATACTGGCTCTACTTTTCCGTAAGGATACTGTTTTTATGTCGGCAGACAGCGCGACAACCGCCTATCCCTTTGTGAGCCGTCGTCGCCGCGAGCGTCTCGGGAGCTAGCCCACGCCGCGCGTCGCTGGACGTCTGTTGCCGATTGGAGAGCCGTGGGCTGACCCGAAAGCGGGGGCTTGCGGCTTGTTTCATTTTTAACCCTCGTAAGCCGCCGGTTCCTTCCGCGCGGCTGTTTTTATTTTAACCACCCGCTGCGCTAGAGAAAAACCTTCAACAGGATGAACAAGATTTCTAAAACTAATTGAGCATTCGTACAAGCCCTGCTTGTGTCTCTCTCTGGCCCTTATGCTGTAAATCCTGAGAAATCCTGTTCATCCTGTTGGAATCTTTTGGGAGAGGAGTTTGGGTTATGGTGGAAGTGGGCGTTGTGGGAGCGTCGGGCTATGGCGGCGGAGAGCTGGTACGCCTGTTATTGCGCCACCCGCAGGTAAGGCTGCGAATGGCGGTTTCGGAAACCTACGCGGGCAAGCCCCTCTCCGCCGCGTTTCCCGGCCTGGCAAAGCAGTCCGACCTGCGCTTTTCCGGCTACGGCGACGGCACGGAGGTCGCTCAGTGCGATGTCGTGTTTCTGGCCCAGGAGAACGGCAAGGCGATGGAGACCGCGCCGCACCTGCTGGAAGCCGGCTGCAAGATCATTGACCTCTCCGCCGATTTCCGGTTCCGGGATACGGCCACCTACGAGCAGTGGTATAAGACGGCGCACGCGGCCCCGCAGTGGAGCGCGAAAGCCGTCTACGGCCTGCCGGAGCTCTATGCGGAGGCGATACGCGGCGCCCAGCTCGTCGGCAATCCCGGCTGCTATCCGACGGCGACGATCCTGGCGCTCGCCCCACTGCTCGCCAAGCGCCTGATTGACCCGGCGACGATTATCGTGGACGCCAAATCGGGCGTCTCCGGCGCGGGACGGGCGAAGTTCGGCCTGGATTACCACTACCCGGAGGCCAACGAGAGCGTCAGCGCCTATAAGGTCGCCGGAACGCACCGCCACACGCCTGAGATCGAGCAGGTCCTCTCGCAGCAGAGCGGGCGGGAGGTGCGGATCTCCTTCACGCCACATCTTATTCCCATGACGCGGGGCATCCTGGCGACGTGCTACGCCGGCTTGATCGAGCCGGTGAAGACGAACGATTTGTTAAGGTTTTACACAGAATTTTATGCCAATGCGCCCTTCGTTGCCGTCGTTGCCGACCACCTGCCGGCGACAAAGCACACGCTCGGCAGCAACATGTGCCATATCGGCCTGGCCGTAGACGAGCGTACCAACCGGGTCACCGTTCTCTCCGCGATAGATAACCTCGTCAAGGGCGCGGCGGGCCAGGCCATCCAGAATATGAACCTGATGTGCGGTCTGGAGGAGACCGCCGGCCTGGACTTCGGAGGGCTGTGGCCGTGAGAACTGTGGATAACCAATGGCGCTGTGAGAATGAGAACCGCACGGCGCATCCTCTGATTTGCGATGAGGATGGGCGCGCCCTACGGAGGCCAAATCGGTGAGCGTACGCATGATGGGTGGTCCACGGTCCGACGGCCAACGAAAGCCGCTCCATCCAGGAACGGCAAAACGGGTCGTCCGCGCCTTCGTTCCCTATAAGGCCCAGCTTGTCTGGACCGTACTGGCCGTGCTCGTCTCCTCTGCGCTGGGGCTGCTGTCGCCGTTTTACCTGCGCACCATCGTCAATCAGGGGCTGCTCGGGCACGACCTGGGCGTAGTCACGCGGTATACGATCTACACGCTCGCGGCCACGATCGGCGGCACCGCCGCCGCGCTCGGCTACGGTTATCTGTCGGTCGTGGTCGGCCAGGACATCATGCGCGACCTGCGCAACCAACTCTACGACCATTTGCAGGGCATGTCACTGCGGTTCTTCACCGGCACGCGCACCGGCGAGATCCAGTCGCGGCTGATCAGCGACGTCGGCGGCGTCCAGTCGGTCGTCAGCGACACGGCGGCCAACGTGCTCTCCAACGTTACGACCGTTCTCTCCACCCTGATCGCCATGCTCTACATGGACTGGCGCCTGACGGTGCTTAGCGTTGGTGTTCTGCCGCTCTTCGCGCTGCTGGCGGGCCGGATCGGCAGCTACGCGCGCGGCGTGCGCAGCCGGGTTCAGGCCCAGCTTGCCGACCTGAACGCGACCATGCAGGAGACCCTTTCCGTCTCCGGCGTGCTGCTGACCAAGGTCAGCGGGCGGCGGGCGCTCGCCCTGGAGAAGTTCACGACCGAGAACCAGGCGCTGACCGACTCCCAGATCAAGCAGTCCATGATCATGCGCTACTTCTTCAACCTGATCGGCCTGACGTTCTCGGTCACCCCGATTCTCGTCTATTGGCTCGCCGGCTACCTGATTGTGGCGCGCGGCGACCGGCACCTGACCCTGGGCACAATCGTCGCCTTCACTTCCCTGCAAGGGCGTCTCTTCTTCCCGCTCACCAACCTCCTGAACGTCCAGGTGGAGGTGACCAGCGCGCTGGCCCTCTTCGACCGCATCTTCGAGTACCTGGATATGAAGCAGGAGATCGTGGACGCGCCGGATGCCGTGCCGCTCGACCCGCACACGGTGCGCGGCGAGGTCGCCTTCGAGCACGTCTCCTTCCGCTACCAGCCGGATCAGGAGACGCCGACCCTGGATGACATCACGTTTACGGCCCGGCCCGGCGATCTGGTCGCCCTCGTCGGCGCCTCCGGTGCGGGCAAGACGACGTTGACCTACCTGATTCCGCGCCTCTACGATGTGGACGCGGGCCGCGTGACCATTGACGGGCACGACGTGCGCGCGGTCACGCTGGAGTCGCTGGGGCGGATCATCGGGATAGTGACCCAGGAGACGTACTTAGTCCACGACACGATCCGGGCCAATTTGCGCTATGGGCGTCCCGATGCGACCGACGACGAGTTGATCGCCGCCGCCAAAGCCGCCGCCATCCACGACCATATTGCCTCTCTCCCCGACGGCTATGACACCGTCGTTGGCGAGCGCGGCTACAAGCTGTCGGGCGGCGAGAAGCAGCGCATTGCTATCGCCCGCGCTATTCTGAAGAACCCGCGCATTCTGATCCTCGATGAGGCGACCTCCGCCCTCGATACCCAATCCGAGCGGCTGATCCAGGCGGCACTGACTCCTCTGATGGCGGGCCGAACCACGTTCGCCATCGCGCACCGCCTCTCGACGATCCTGGCCGCCGACCAGATCCTTGTGCTGGAGCGAGGCCGGATCGTGGAGCGCGGCACCCATGAAGAGCTTCTGGCTCTAGAGGGCGTCTATGCCCGCCTGTATGCCGCGCAGTTCCAGGTCGAAGGCGAGGAACCGTATCGAGAAGAGGAGAGGCTGCCCATGGGACCGCAGGAAGAGGTAGAGCCGATTAGCAGTCCGCCTCGCGTCACGCGGGTTTAGCAAGGAGAAACGCATGATCACGGTCTGGAAGGAGCAGGAAGGCGCGGGCGTCACGTTCCCGGAGGGCTTTGTCGCCTCCGGCGTGCGCGCCGGCCTCAAGACGGAGGGCGAAGACCTGTGCCTGCTGGTCAGCGATAGCGAGGCGACGGTCGCGGGCGTCTTCACCACGAACCGGGTCCAGGCGGCGTGCGTGCAGTATTCACGGCGTATCGTGCGGGGTGGCACGGCGCGGGCTGTCCTCATCAATGCCGGCAACGCCAACGCCTGCAACGGCGAGCAGGGCGATGCCGACAACCGCACGCTGGCCGAGTGGGTCAGCCGCCACCTGAGCGTTCCTCCCGATGCCGTGCTGACCGCCTCCACCGGCATTATCGGCCACCTCCTGCCGATGGAGAAATTGCGGGCCGGGATAGAGGCGGCGGTCGGCGCGCTCGACCGCGATGGCGATACCGACCTGACGGCGGCACGAGCTATCATGACGACCGATACCTACCCGAAATTGCGCGCCGTCGAAGCTGACTCCGACCAGTGGGTAGCGCCGATCCGGTTCGGCGGGATGTGCAAAGGCTCCGGCATGATCGCGCCGAACATGGCGACCATGCTGGCCTTCCTGACCACCGACGCGCGCCTGCCCGCCGAGCTGCTCCAGGAGGCGCTGGCGCGCGCGGTCGCCCCCTCCTTCAACAGCGTGACGGTGGATGGCGATACCAGCACCAACGATATGTGCCTTCTGCTCGCCTCAGGCATGGGCCAGGGCGAGATCTCCCGGCAGGGCGCAGCGTTCGAAGATTTCGTGGCGGCGCTGACGCGGCTGTCTGTTTCACTGGCAAAAGAGATCGCCCGCGACGGCGAGGGCGCGACCAAGCTGGTCGAGATCGTCGTGCAGGGCGCGGCGACGGAGGCCGGAGCGCACCGCATCGCCAAGACCATCGCCGAGTCGCCCCTGGTCAAGACGGCCCTCTTCGGCAACGACCCGAATTGGGGCCGCCTGCTGATGGCCGCCGGGCGCGCGGGCGTGCCCTTCGACCCTAACCGCGTGGAGGCCCGCATTGGCGATTTCATAGTCTGTTCTGAGGGCCGCAGCGTGGAGTTCGACCGACAGGCCGCCCACGATTACCTGACCAACCGGGAAGTACAGATCATCCTGGACCTGAACACCGGCGAGGAGTCGGCCACCGTCTGGACGTGCGACTACAGTTACGATTATATTAAAATCAACGCGGAGTATCATACGTGACGACCTTAGACCCGGCGGCGCGCGCCGCCGTCCTGATTGAAGCCCTGCCCTACCTGCGCCGCTTCTACGGCAAAACCATCGTCGTCAAGTACGGCGGCAACGCCATGATTGATGAAACCCTGAAATCACAGGTCATGCAGGACATCGCCCTGCTCCATTACGTCGGTATCCGCCCGATCCTGGTGCACGGCGGCGGGCCGGAGATCAGCGCGCTGATGAAGCAGATGGGCCACGAGCCGACCTTTGTGGGCGGCTTGCGCGTCACCGACGCGGCCACGATGGAGATCGTCGAGATGGTGCTGGCCGGCAAGACCAACAAGGGCATCGTCTCGCTCTTGAACAAGCAAGGCGCGAAAGCGGTGGGCTTGAGCGGCAAGGACGCCAACCTGATCATGGCCTACAAGATGGAGTCGCCGCAAGGCGATCTGGGCTACGTCGGCGAAGTCGCGCAGGTTAACGCCGAAATCTTAAACTTATTGGGTGAACAGGGCTATATTCCGGTGATCTCCTCGGTGGCTATCGGGCCGGACGGCGAAAGCTACAACGTCAACGCCGACCACGTTGCCGGGCACATCGCGGCAGCGGTCGGCGCGGTGAAGTTGGTGATCCTGACGGACGTGGAGGGGCTGTATGCCGACTACAGCGACAAGTCCTCGCTCATCCATGAAATGGATGTGGCCCGCGCCGAGCAGATGCTTGCCAGCGGCGCCGCCGAGCGCGGCATGATCCCGAAGCTGGAGGCGTGCATTACCGCCGTTGAGGGCGGTGTCGAGCGCGCGCACCTGATTGACGGCCGCCTCCCCCATGCCCTGCTCATCGAGATTTTCACCGATACCGGCATCGGCACCATGCTACGAAGTTGATACCGAGTCACCCGAAAACGGGTAGTGTCCCTCTACAGAGTTGATAAGGTCATCGGCGACGAAGTATCAACTCTCTATGGGTACACTACCCGAAAACGAGGAAGGAGAGAAGACCGTGACAGTAGAGCTAGTGCATCCGCAGAATATGGATGCCCCCACAAACGTAAACGCCGAGCAGATCATGGCGCTGGATCGCGAGTATGTCATGGGAACCTACGCGCGTCAGCCGATCGTGTTCGTGCGCGGTGAAGGCGCGAAACTGTGGGACAGCGCTGGGCGCGAGTACCTCGACTTCCTGGGCGGGATCGCTGTCGTCTCCGTCGGGCACAGCCATCCGCACGTCGCCGGAGCCATCGCCAGGCAGGTGCAGACGCTGACGCACATCAGCAACCTGTTCCACAATGCGCTCCAGGCTCCCCTCGCCCAACGGCTCTGCGGGCTGACCGGCATGGAGAAGGTGTTCTTCTGTAATTCAGGCGCGGAGGCCAACGAGTGCGCCATCAAGATCGCGCGGAAGTGGGGCAAGCGCAAGCGTGGTGAGCCCTGCCACGAGATCGTCACTTTCGAAGGCTCGTTCCACGGGCGCACGCTGGCAACCGTCACGGCGACGGCGCAGCCCAAATATCAGCTTCCCTTTACGCCGCTCGTGCCGGGCTTTCGCTATGCGCCGCTGAACAATCTGCACGCGCTCGACGACCTGATTACCGAGCGCACCTGCGCCGTGCTGATCGAGCCGATTCAGGGCGAGAGCGGCATCCGGATCGCCACGCCGGAGTTTCTGGCGGGCGTGCGCGCCCTCTGCGACGAGGCGGAGGTGCTGCTGATCCTGGATGAGGTGCAGTCGGGTATGGGACGCACCGGCCACTTCCTTGCCAGCCAGGGCGCGGGCGTCACCGGCGACATCGTAACGATGGCCAAGGGCATCGCCAACGGCTTCCCGATGGGCGTCTGCCTGGCGCGCGGCGAAGCGGCTGCCACGCTCGCCCCCGGCGATCACGGCTCGACGTTTGCAGGTCAGCCGCTCGCCTGCGCCGCCGCGCTTGCGACGCTGGACGTGCTTGAGAGTGAGCGCTTGATGGAGCGCGCCGCCCAAGTCGGCACCTACTTCCTCAGCCGCCTGAGCGAGCTCCAGCGTCAATTCTCTGACAGGGTGAGCGAAGTACGCGGCGTCGGGCTTATGGTTGGCATGGAACTTGCGACACCTACGGCGAAAGCTATCCTGCGCCACTTGCTGGAGGCCGGCATCGTCGCCAATGCCATCGGCGACACCATCCTGCGCTTTGTCCCGCCGCTGGTCGTCACTCAGGCGGACTGTGATCGGGTCGTGCAGGAATTAGAGGCTGCGCTGCGCGCCCACTAAGGTCGAACGCAGGAGGCAATTTTCCTTAAAAGTGGATTCCTATCTATGCGACCCGGTCAAACTGAGGGCGTGGATCGCCTGCTCGCCAGCGCGCAAGCGGCCGCAGGACGACACCACCACCGCTTCGTCCACACCGAATATTTGTTGTTGGGGCTATTACGCCATCGCAATTCCGCCACGCGCCTCCTGAGATCTCTGGGCTACGATTGTGGCGCTCTCTATAAGACTTGTGAAAGCCGCTGCCGACGCGGCAATCATGCCATGGAGTCGGGCCTGAAATTAACCTCGCGCTCCCAGGCGGTACTGAAGCTGGCGGAAAAACAGCGGGAGGCGCTGGGCCACCGACAACTGGATACCACCCACGTCCTGCTGGGCCTTGTGCTCGAAGAAGAAGGCATTGCAGGCAGCGTTCTGCGGGGAGCGGGCATCACGGCAGAGGCCGTGCGCGCCGCCATTCGGGGCGAAAGGGATGTCTCCTCGGTTCCCCCGGCAGCAGCATCGCAGCGTCCCAAGGCCTCTGCGGAGGCGCCGCTGCGCAAGCCACTCTGGCGCATCCTCTTGCGCGTCTAGGCAGGAGTCCGGCTGCGTCGCGGCGAATAGGCAGATCTCTGAGGTTCCTCTTTGCCCGGCGCAGCGCGCTCCGGCCCCGCCGCCCGATTGACGGCAAGCGAGTCCGGCGATCCGCTGCCCCGTAAGCCCGAACCCGGGGAAAGTGAGGGATGAAATCATGTGGCAGCGATTTACCGAGCGGGCAAGGCGCGTTGTGTTCTTCGCTCAGGAAGAGGCCGGACGTCTCGGCGAGAACTATGTTTCCACCGAACACCT
>Ga0209810_1001864_pt1 | contig 28363 bp, 27 predicted proteins | sample Coa_R1_7_FD_187159 | JGI IMG/M metagenome (GOLD analysis project Ga0209810, IMG submission 187159) | Surface soil microbial communities from Centralia Pennsylvania, which are recovering from an underground coalmine fire - Coalmine... | ecosystem: Environmental > Terrestrial > Soil > Unclassified... | reverse complement strand
TCGCTGCCCGCGGCGCAGACGGACGTCATCGTCCCGCGCGGCTCGTCGTTCGCCGACGTGGCCGCGGTGCTGCGCGACAAGCACGTGCTCGCACACCCGCTCGCGTTCCGGCTGCTCGCGCGGCTGCGCCACGTCGATGCGGACGTGAAGGCGGGCGAGTACCGCTTCCCGGCGCACCAGTCGAGCGACGAGGTGCTGCGACGGCTCGTGCGCGGCGAGCAGTTCGCGGTGTGGGTCACGATCCCGGAAGGGTACACCGCGCACCAGATCGCCCAGACGCTCGCGGACCGTGACCTCGGCAGCGAGACGGCGTTCGCCGACACGTTCCTGCACGACGGCGGGATCGTGCTCGACGGGACGCGGACGGCGAACCTCGAGGGATACCTCTTCCCGAGCACCTACCTGATCCCGATCGACGACAAGCCGGCCCAGACGGCGGCGATCTTCGTCGGCCAGTTTCTCAGCGAGCTGCCGCGCGACGCGGCGCAGCGCGCCCGCGCGCTTCACCTCACCGTTCCCCAGGTCGTGACGGTCGCTTCGCTCGTCGAGCGCGAGGGCAAGGCGGACGACGAGCGCCCGCTGATCGCCTCCGTGATCTACAATCGGCTTCGGCTCGGGATGCCGCTGGAGATCGACGCCTCGATCGAATACGTCTTCCCGGAACATCACGATGTGATCACGAAGCGAGACCTGGAGATCGACTCGCCGTACAACACCTACCGGCATACCGGGCTCCCGCCGACGCCGATCGCGAATCCGGGGAAGCCCTCGCTCGACGCCGCGTTCCGGCCGGCCCGGAGCGACTATCTGTACTATGTGGCCAAGGGCGACGGCCGCCACGCGTTCGCGAAGACGCTCGAAGAGCACAACGCGAACGTCGCCCGATACCTGAAGTAAGGAGCGCGACCATCGACACGAACGGCAGCACCAACGGCAGCGGCGCTTCGCCCGCCGGCGAGAACGGCAGCGAGAAGCAGCCGCTCGACCTCAAGGACGTCCTCGAGCTGCACATGGAGGACGGCAGCACGCTCCGCTTCGAGACCGTCGGCCTCGTCGAGGACGACGAGGGGCATGCGTACGCGGTCTGCTACAACGAGCAGAACGACGAATTCGTCGTGACGGACCAGTTCGGCGAGCTGCTCGACGACGAAGATCTCGCCCAGGAGATCCTGGACGACTTCTTCGTGCTCGCCGAAGAGTCGGGCCCGCCGGAGGAACAAGCGTAAGCGGTCCGGTTCTGTTCCTCTCCGCGCGCGTCGGCGAGGGGCACCGCTCCGCCGCCGACGCCGTGCGCGAGCGGCTCGCCGCGCGCGGACTCGGCGGCGACGTCGTGGACAGCTACCGCTACGCCGCGCGCATCTTCTCTAAGGTCGTCAGCGACGGCTACATCGGGATGGTGCGAACGATCCCGCACGTGTACGGCTTCATCTACGACCGTGCCGAGCGCTCGAGCGACGCGGGCGGTTTCCGAAGCTGGGCGCACCACTTCACCGCGCGCAACATCCGTCGGCTGATCGAGCGCGTACGTCCGAGCGTGGTCGTGTGCACGCACGCGTTTCCGTGCGGCGTGATGTCGGCGTACAAGCGGCTCTACGACGACACGCTGCCCGTGATGGGAATCGTCACCGACTTCGCGGTGCACCCGTTCTGGATCTACGAAAACGTCGACGCCTACGCGGTCGCGACGCCCGAGATTCGCGCGGCGATGATCGCGCGCGGCGTCGGGCCGGACCGGATCGCGGTCGACGGAATCCCGGTCGATGCGCGCTTCGGCGAGCCGCTCGGCGACCGCGCCGCGCTGCGCGCGCGCCTCGGGCTCGCGCCGGACCGGCCGGTCGCGCTCGTGATGGGCGGCGGGCTCGGTCTCGGACCGGTCGCGGCGACGGTGCGCGCGCTGCACGATACGGGTTCGCCGGCGAGCGCCGTCGTGATCGTCGGGCGGAACCGCGCTCTCGCACGCCGGCTCGAGGAGCGCGCGCGCCGGGACGGCGCCGACGTCCGCATCCTGGGCTTCGTCGACAACGTGTTCGACTGGATGCGCGCGTCCGACGTCCTGATCTCGAAGCCGGGCGGGCTGAGCACGTCCGAAGCCTTGGCGGCCGGCGTCCCGATGATCTTGCTGCGGCCCCTTCCGGGACAGGAGCAGCGCAACGCGCGCTATCTGGCGGCGCGCGGCGCCGCGGTTCGCGTCTCGCGGACGCGCGAGCTGTCCCGCACGGTCGACGCCGTGCTGCGCGAAGACGGGATCTCGCCGGGCCTGCGTGCCGCCGGCGCGCGAATCGCGCGGCCCGACGCCGCAGAGCGCGTCGCCGCACGCATCGCCGCACTGGCGTCGCGCGCGCGGACCCCACGCTCCGCGGGCGAGCCGGCCGCGTCCGAAACCGGCATCGAATACAAGACCGCCTAACCCGGAGCGCGGTCAGGTCGAGAACGAACCGGCGACAAGCGCGGGCTGGCACGCGTCGTCGTACGGCTGGGTGCGATATGTCGTGCCGGGCTGCAGCGGCGGCACGCTTGCACTCATGTATGTGAGGGTGCGCCCCGGCTGCGGCGGTGCGGTCGGAATGCCGGCGGGCAGCGACGCGGCGGTGAGGGCGCCGCCCTCGAGGGTACCGTGCGCGCCGACCGCGAGGTGAAGATACGGCTGCACGCGCGGCACAACGGAATAGACGCCGAAATACACCGTTCCGACGTTCTGCGGGACGCTGGTCGACCCGTTCGGCGGCGAGAGTTGTACCGGCGCGGGGTTCAGCGCATCGGGCCGGCCGCACAAAGCGCTCTGCGTCCTCACGGTCGCGGTCGAGCCGTTCGCAGCGAACGTAACCGTCGTCGATCCTGCGGCGATCCCGCGAATCGCGAACGCAGGCGATCCGTTCGACGGCGGCGCCGTCGACACGCCGACGAGCGTCGGATCCTGCACGCTGATCGAAATCGGTGTCCCGGCCGTGACGTTGGTCAGCACGACGATCTGCGGCGGCGGAGTCGCCTGGAGTCCGAATCCAATGCTCGACGGCTGTACGCCGATCGGCGCGCCACCCGTTTGCGGCGGGCGCTGGTTCCCGCCGGCGCCGCCGCACGCGGCAGCGAGAGCGCCCAGCGCGATCGCGATCCCGGCCGACCGAACATCGATTCGCATGACGATCCCTCCGCTCGAACTCCGTTCGCCGTGACGCGGGCATGCAATCCTTCCGTGCGTCGTGCCGACAAAGTGCCAGAGGCGCCGGTCGAACGGCCGCCGCCCGCTGCGCCGAGCGGCGATATCGGCGTACGTCACGTTCGGACGTCTCCGCCGACGTTGCTTTACGGACGGTACACACGCGGGGCGACTCTTAACGCGCTCGCCTGCCGGGAAGGCGAGGAAACCGGTGCCGGGCGGGAACGAACGGGCTGGGTGCGGGCGGCGGCGGCGCATTATTGTGCGCGGCTCTTCCTCGTTGTTCGAGGCCTTCGAAGGGACGGATCCCGGTGAAGCACGACACGCCCGCGTACCATCCTGAGCGGCGGCGCCGCAGACCGCTGCGCAACCGGTGGGTGATCGCCGCAGCCGGCACGATCATGATGATGTGCCTCGGCAGCGTCTACTCGTGGAGCCTGTACGCGCGGCCGCTCATGGCTGCGTTCCACTGGTCGGCGATGACGACGATGTGGACGTTCTCGATCGCGATCTTCTCGCTCGGGATCGGGGCCGTGGTCGGCGGACGCGCGCAGGACCGTCTCGGCCCGCGAGCGATCGCGATCGCCGGCGTCTCGTTGTGGGCGCTCGGGAATCTGCTCGCCGGTCTCGCGACGGCGCGCTTCGGCGTGTGGTGGCTCTATGCGACGTACGGCGTCCTCGGCGGGTTCGGCCTCGGCATGGGCTACGTCTCGCCGGTCGCGATGGTGACGAAGTGGTTTCCGGATCACCGCGGTGCCGCGGGCGGTCTCGTCGTGACCGGCTTCGGCCTCGGCGCGTTCGTGTACAACGCGATCGTTCCGCGTTTCGCCGGCTTCGCGCGCGCGGCGTCGGATGCCGCGCTCGCGCACGGCTCGACGCTGCGGCACGCCGACGTTCACGCGGTGATGGCGGCGTTCGCGTGGTCCGGGGTCGCGTACCTGGCGATCGGCGGAACGTGCTCGCTGCTGCTCGCGAACCCGCCGGAGACCTACGGCCGCCGCCGCGACGATCCGGTCGTCGACATGCGCCGGCACTATCGTCCCTCCGAGGTGCTCCGCACGCCGCAGTTCTATCTGCTCTGGCTGATGCTGTTCTGCAGCGTCACGGCGGGGATTCTCGTGATCAGCAACGCGGTGCCGATCTTCACCGACCTCACGGGCTCGACGCCCGCCTTCGCGGCCACGACCGTCGGCATGCTGGCGATCTTCAACGGGATCGGGCGCATCGCATGGGGCGCGATCTCCGACCGCATCGGCCGCAACGTCAGCTATGCGGCGATCCTCGGCCTGCAAGCGCTCACGTTTGCGCTGTTGCCGGGGATGCACGGCGTCGCGCTCGTCGCGCTGGCGTTCGCCGTCGTCCTGTGCTGCAACGGCGGAAGCTTCGGGACGATGCCGGCGTTCAACGCCGACTTCTTCGGCACGAAGTACATGGGCCTCAACTACGGCCTGATCATCACGGCCTGGGGCTTCGCTGGCGTCGCGGGTCCGCTGATCGCGGCGCGCGTCAAGGACGTCACCGGCTCGTACAACGCGACGCTGCTCCCGGTCGCGCTCATGCTGCTCGCCGCGACGATTCTTCCGATGGTCGCCCGCCGTCCCGATGCCGCGCGCGTATCACGCGCCCCCTCGCCGTTCGGCCTCGCGGCGTTGTCGGCCGACTGAAGGAAAGCCGCTCGATCCGCAGCCCGGGCAAGAGGAACCGACGGGCCGGTGCGACAAGCCGCTGAGCACCGGGAGAGGTGGCCGAGCGGCTGAAGGCGGCGGTTTGCTAACGCGCTCGAAGCCGTGACCGCTCATCCCTTCCCGTCCCGGAATGCCCCGTTTTGTGCGTAAAGCGGGGCTTCTTCATACTGGCTGATCCCGCCCTGTCCCGGCCCGTTGTGCGCCGTATGGTGGAAGAAATGGTGGAAGCGTGGTCGATTGCATTTCCTCTAGTGACAGCTGTTTGGCATTGGTACTGCTCCACGCCCGCCGAAGATAATCGCGACACACTGGTCGCCATTTCGGCCGTCGCTGTCGTTGTTTGGACCGGCGGCTTAATTGGCCTAACGCTTCGGAACCGTTACACAGCCCAACTAAGTAACGGCATCGAGGCGGTACAGCAGGCATTCCTAGGCCCGCTGTTCGCCTTGGTTGCACACGGTCCGATATTGCGCACGCTAGCCCTAGTGTTTGCGGTGTATTGGTTTGTCGCAGGTGTCCTCCTCGAACGGTTACGGCGACTTGTCAAGCGCCTCAAGCAGCGGAGCGGACACTATACGCTGACATTGAAACCGGTCGAGGAGACTCCACCGCTAGACCAGGGCAAGCTCAGAAGCCTCTTAGGAGACGCTCTGGAGCGCGCAACGAGTGCGCCGAAGTTTGCGCTGACTAGTGCGGCCTGCGGCATTGCAGTGTTTGTCTTCGCGTCTGATACTGCGATGACATGGGCGGCTTTAACACTCTTGGTCGTTGGCTTGTGGGAAATCTATAAGGGCTTGGTAGACGACTTCCTCGTGAAACTCAAGACGCCGCCGTCACTGCCAAGCGGCATTACTGTCACGATCACGGAGCCTGAAAAGCGCCCTCCAAGTCCGAAGTGATTGTCGGCTACGCGCGTAGAGCGCCGGTTTCACTCCAAATAATGCGTCCGCTGGCATCGCCCTTAGCACCTCGGTCCATGAGGTTGTGCCGAAGAAGCCCGGCGCAACGCCTCGGTGCGCTTCGAGAATAGGCTTCTTCCATGAACGACCGGAACGGCGCGACGACCGGGCGCAGTCATAATTGAGGGTCTGGTAATGCGATTTGGACTGTATCATTGTAATGCCACGTTCATCGGCGAGTGGTGCCCGAAGTGCGGGAAAAGCGCCGCGTCTATCGACGCTGAACGGCGCGCCCGGGAGGCCAAGCCGATCAGTTCGGAGATGGTATCAACTACAAATGATCTACCGGGCTATAGGGTCATCGCCGCGCTCGGCGTTGTCGCCGCAAACACGGTTCGTGCGACTGGTCCAATGAGCCAGATCGGCGCCGTTTTTAAGGAAATGCTGGGTGGCACAGTGCATTCGTATGTCGCGGCCGTAGACGAGGCGCAGCAAGAAGTGGTGCTCGCGCTACGAACCAAGGCTTCTGTTCTAGGCGCAAATGCGGTCGTCGGGCTGCGGATGACCTTCGCCGCGGGCGGTGAGGCAAGTCATTATGTTCAAGTGTCCGCATTCGGCACGGCCGTGATAACTGAGGTAGCGAAAGGCGAATAAACGCAAGGCCACTTCGGAACGGCGCTTCCCCCGAGAAACGGCCTGCAAAGGTGCATGAGTGCCGTCCCGCCGGGCGGCGCCGGCCGGAAGCCTTGACACACTGAAATCAGGAAGTACGACAACCGCCGCGTTCGCATAACCCTGTCTGATGGCTCGCAAGCGGCTGGTCGGCTCGACATGACGCCCGAGGAAGGGCTCTACCTCGTTTGGCCGGACCCTTCGACGCCGAACGTCATTCACAACCTCGGTTTCGCGGAAGACTTACATGCCGCAGACTTCGCGAGGTCGAGTTGCTGCAAGTAGTTCCATCCCCGTCACGGAAGCAACCGAGCGACTATGATATACTGCGCGTATGAACCGTCGGGACGACGACGTAGCGCGCGACGACGAACCTGTGGAGCAGCGGGTCGTTGATATATGGCAGCCCGTGACGAACCCCGGCGTTGATCCCGACTTCCCGTTTGGCACGGACGGGCACGCATCGCGCTTCACGCGGCAGCGGAATAACCGACAGGATCGCGAGCAGTGAAGCCGCGATACACGATCATTCGTGCAAAGGATCGGGAACAGCGGACACCCCGGTACAACCTGCCGAAGTTGAGTCCACTGTACGGGAGCGGCGGCAGTTACCGCTGCATTAGAGGCCGCGAAAAACGTGCTCGAAAACCTCATCAGGGGCTTAGGTTATGGTCGCCGTATTGGCGTCCTCGCTGTTCTTATCGGTGTTTCATGCGGCTGGTGGAGCCACGGCTGACACGTGCGTCTAACGAACTGCGCGCGTCGGTTAGGACGGGCGCGCTGTTTGCGTTTTTTGTTGCACACGCCGCCATGTGAAGCCAAAACGGGATTCGAACCCGAAGATCGGGGTCCCGGCCAGTCCCGGCGGGTACCGGAGAATCGCGGAAAGGCGCGGTTTTTCTGTGCTTTTCGGCCCGGCGTGTCCGGCGAATCCCGGCGCGATTCGAGGCGTCTGTTAGATGGCTGTTAGACGCCCAAGTGCCGAGGTCCGGCGTCGACCCCTGCGGCGCTACTGCGCCACAGGACCCGTGCCGGAGGGCGCGGCAAGCCGAGTGGACGTTCCCGTACCGCCGCGATGCTCGCCAAGCGTCTTGCCCTTGACCGGCTTTGTCACGTTGAACGCGCTAAGTGCACGACGCGCACGCTAGCTCCTCTAGGATTGGAGCGATGCTGGACACGTCTTAAACGGCAATTGGCAAAGGAGATCCACCAACGGAACGTACATGCGCGGGTCAATAAACTCAATAAGCAGAAGCATCAGCGCCACAATTGTCAAGAGCCAAGCTAGGGCGAGCGCCGTAGCGGTCTTCGATATGACGTATATGCGATTCGTAGGCAGTATGTCGAACGCGCGGTAGAACACTGCTGCACCGAGCGCGATCGCAACGAATCCGGGCATCAAAGTGAGCAGTGACTCGTATTGGTCGGGCAGACCAAAGCTGCCCTTTACCGCGTTCGCCAGGTATCGCGAGATCGAGAATACGTTCGTTAGAATGCCTGCTAGTAGGAGAAAAACAGCGGTCGGTTCCGCCCAAAACGCTGTGCTTCCATCGCACGTCGCTGTGACCGTTTCCGGTGTAATGGATCGAATCACAGCAACACCCCAAAGCGCCGTGAGGGCCGAGATGTACACGACCAGCGATTCCCATACGGCGACCCAAAGTTTCGCTATACCGATGAACGTAAGAAGTGGTACGCCGCTACGTACATGAATGTCGCGCGGGGAAACGTCCAGAATGTCGATACGGCGGGGCCGCGTGAGGCGACCGCGCGCACCCTTGGCGTCCGGCAGTAAGTCGATGTAATGAAAATTGAACTGCGCGAGGGATAGCGATACTGGACGCCCCGTTTTCGCTATGGTGCCCGCCCAACGTTCGGCCTGCTCCGCTTGGACCCAGCCGAATGCGAGATGGTTATAGTCCCGATACTCCGCGGCGACATTCTTCCATACGGCAAGGATGAGGATGACAAGGCCAAGGGTCGCAATAGCTGGTCTACGCATAAGAGCCTGAAAGGATGCCCGGTCGCGCACGTCCTGTGGACCGCAGCGCTTGGTGCTGTACGCAGCTAACGAAGCAAAGAACAGCAACACTGGGCAACCAAAGACGTACCAAGGGCCGTAATTCAATTGCGTGATGTAGCCGAGGTCAAGGGGGACTGACACAGCGGTGCCCGCCGGTTCAGGTGTAACAAGGATGGTAACGGCGAACAGACCGCAACCAACGAAGATGCTGCCAAGACAAAGAGCTAGCCCAATCGCGAACGAGAGAGCAAGCACCATCGGCGGTCTCGCCAACAAGAACAGCGAAAGCGGGTTAAGGCAGCGTAGCACGGCTCGCCCTCACCGATGAAGCCAAGCCCGGCAGGGGCAAGATCCTTCGGCATGCGGAACTCATAATCCCGGTGCGGCGCGGTTGACGATCCGCACGCGAAACTCGATGCCGCGTGTTCTCGAACGCCTCAAGCCTAAACCGCCAAGGGCCGCTTCTGACCTTCAGATTCGCTGCCTTTCGGCAGCCCGAGGCGCACCGCTATTCGGGGGCAAGTCTGCGCTCTAACTCTGTCTGGACGCTCGCGATAAGGTCGTAGTCGTCGCCTCGATATTCCCTCACCAGCCACTGAAGGTAATCCGTTGGTACTTCATTCAAAGTGGAGCCGCTATGCTTTCCGAACGGCATGCGGTTGATCTTCACGGGACTGTCCACAAACCGAAGGAGCGATCCGATTGTTGCAGTGTGGCCCTGCGCACGATATGCCTCAAGTGCTTTGAAAAGTACGCCTGCGGTAGCGGCCACATCCGCCTGTGCTCGGTGACTGTGCTTCGCGGAAAGCTCTACGCCCAGCAGGTAACGCAACGTGTGATTTTTGAAGTTCGGAGCGTCGGGCCATAGATGCCGCGCCAATCTCATTGTACAGAGCCACCGCTTATGCGCTAAGAAGGGTAGGAATGATCGGTCGAACGCAGCGTTGTGTGCAACGATCTGTGCATTGCCCACGAATCGCACTACGGCGTCTCGGAGCTCGTTAATGGTTGGTGCGCCGGCAATATCGGAATTGGTGATGTGATGAATGGCAGAGGCGGCAGGTGGAATAGGAAGTTCGGGATCGACAAGACTGTACAATTCGTCGACACACTGTCCGGCTTGGTACCTCGCGGCGGCAATTTCCACGACGCGGTCCACCGACGGGTCCAGGCCCGTCGTTTCGGTATCGATGACAACGAACTCAGCGACTTTGCTGGGTTGCACGCGGAGGGGTGGGCTGCCCGTCCGCGTTTCGAGCGGAGCGTCATTCGACATCGCGACCGTCGAAAGCATGAGTCGACCTTTTCCTGTACCGAGCCGAGCCGAAGCCCGGCTTGGCAACTTTGACTGACGGCGTTGAGCGCCGCGCTCGTGAGCGGGGCAGGGTCCCGCAACGGCCTCAGTGTAGCCGTGCGGGGGCACTTAGTCTAAGTCAGACTACGTGCATCGAAGCCATCAGGCTTGAGGGCCACCAAGCGAGCAGGTTGCGCACGCCGCTATATACGAAATAAAGACTTACGGGCAGCATCTGCAAATTTGTGAGCCTTGGGGCTAGCAATGAGACAACCAGAAAACGCCGCGTCCCCTGATCGAGAGGAAGAATACCTCGCTGACTTGTTCGGGACCGGCAACACATACCGAGCCGTCAAGCCATTCTATACGGTCCCAAGTTGGTGGCGAGGATTCTTCTTTGCGCTGTTGACCCCGCGGGACATCGCATTGTACATGTACCTTCTCGCGCACGCGAACAAATACGGTGCCGCGCGGCCAACGTACGACGTAATACAGCGAGATCTGAACCTAAATAACGCACGTGTCGTAAGCAAGTCCCTCCAGCGACTAGAAGCGCTCGGGTTCATTCTACGACGTAAAGCGCGCAACCTAAAGGGCAGCCAACAACCCAGAAATATCTACCGGCGGCCGTCAATCGCGTACACAATCTGGACGCTGCTCAGGGAAGATAAGATCGACGCGGACCTCCGTCCGATTGTAGTTAGAAAGGCCAAAGGACGCAGTGCAGAGCGGGAATCAAACTCTGGCGCGGTCGTCTACGGTCTCAGAGTTCTACTCGGAATTTCTCGGATGCAGAAGTATAGCACGCTCAATAAGACAAAGCGCAGACAGTATTTATTGGATGGCTTGGCGGCGCATATCCGCGAGGAGCAGCGCGCATACGAGGCGTCGCGGAATTTGATCGCTTCAAGTTTTGACGACCCCGACGAACGCGCTGACGGGTTCGGTCGTGCGAGTCCAGACACCATGACCGACGACTTGTTGTTCGCGGGCGATGATATGGCAACTGTCGAAGGTGCGGATTTTTAGCGGCGAATCCGTAGAGGGATCCAGGAGCCGTCCCTTTAGCTACGCGGCTCGCGCTTCCGCGACGGCATCGCCAGGAGAACGGCGTCGTGCCTTTACCAAGCGAGGTTCAAGCTAGGTTATGTAACGGGCACGCCCGATGTCCCCAGGCATGGTTCCCAGCGCACCAGGCGCTCATATCGCGCACCCTACCGCGCGGTAGATGGGGAGCCCGGGGCCTTATGGTGGGTTTCACCGGTAGCACGAATCCGTGTTCGACTGTGTGGCGAACGAAAAGATGGAACGCCGTCACGTTCATCAAGCCAAGTCTGGCTGATAAGTCGATTGGCTCGGAAGATGCGGCAGCGATTCTTCACAAGTCACAGAAGCGCTGGACTCAGTCGCTGACGCGGCCACCAGGAAGCGCATCGTGCAGACGCTGATGACCTACTATGACGTAGGGGCAATACGTCGCACTGTGAGCGCGAAGGCGACTACCGACACTAATGCGCCGAAGTTCTTCACTGAAGACCGCACGATGTCGGTCGCCGAGTTCATGGCCGATAAGCGACCCGACGATGACGTCGACGCGGTCGCCTGCCTGGCGTACTATATTCGCGCTACTACAGAGAGCAACCGACATTTACTCTGGGCGATCTAGAGGAACTGATTCGTCAGAGCCGGCGCTATGCTCCTAAAGATGCGGAGGCCGCCCTTTCGGCGGCTATTCGACGCGGCCTTATTGAAGCGCGCGTTCTGTTACGACTCGACGGATCACTGCCCGCGGCATACGGCTTGTTCAAGCCCTGCCAACCGCTGTCCAGGCACGCCTCACGCTCGGCATACAGCGTCATACGTCAACACGAAGCAAGAAGCGCCAAGGTAAGTAATTGCACGCGAAGGCGCCCCTCGCTCAGATACGACGCGCCTAGTGTTTTACAAGAGTATACGACTGCGTTGGCTTCCGCTTGCTCCACATACGCCGGTTGCGTTTCTGCTTGCGGTTCTGATCCCGCAAGACAGCGCACCATCAACTGTGGCCGACGTAAATGGTCGTGGCAAGGATGCAACGACAAAGGCGCCGAGGACGCCCGTTCTTAGTACGCCGACATCAACGCGGACTAGGCTATGGTTGCAAAGCTATGCGCTCGTTTCTAGACTCGAATGCGCCATCGGACGGTGCCGAGGCAAAAGCGCAGTTCTCAGGCGTTGTTACCGCGATTTCAGACTCCGAGTTGCGCGCGCATCTGAAATACGCAAGCATGGGCGGCAATCCGAGAAGCCTTTTGACTTTCAAGACTGCCGTGCCGTAACGTCCGGGCGCGGTCCGTCGTCGTTGCGCCCTTTCGGCTCGGTGCCGGGCAAGGTGCTGCGGAATGTCAGTGAGTCGCCTAGTGACAGCGGCGAGGTCGCGGAGTGCTGCACGCATCTCCCCGTGCAGGGCGCGGGGAAGCGGGCGTCCGACTCGCCTTAGCGCGGCGAAACCCGCACCACCCGGTGTGCGGGGCCCGTTTGTGGTTTAGCGCTTCGGTCGCTGAACCTGATCTCGGCGAATCCGCAGAATCTCTGCCGATTCTTCGCGTTCCAACTTGGTGCTGCGCGGATCGCGGAGCGTTTTGCCCGCGTCGTGCGCCACCTTGTCTGAAATGTGCGCTGGCTTCATATTACTCCCCCCTTCCGACCGCCGGGCGTCCGAGCATCGTTCGTCCCGATCCTATGGGTAGCGGCAGTATTAGTTATCGGCGCACGCGACAAAAACGTAGAGTTGCGACTCCCTCCCGCCACCTCTGCTCGACTTTTGTGGGTTCCGTAGGGTAGTGGTCTGCCACCCTGTTGGCACTCAGCGGTGGTATCACGCGGCCGTACTTAGAGGTGCCGGCGTGGCACGAAAGGCGAAGATACCGTGGAAAACGACGAGAGCGAAGTAACGGGCGGCGATAATAACGCGCGATTGATGCTCGTATTCGGAAGCGGTCGCGCTGCGGCGTTTTCGATGGAGCGTGAAGCAGCCGTCGCTATGCTCGAACTCATTTCGAAAGACGGAAATGTGTGCAGCGGAATCTCCGTCAAGGCTGCCGATCACACAGTCGAAAATGTGATCCATTGCTTCATAAGGGGTAGCGCCGTGACGCACGCGATCGTCGTTCCGCAAGCGCAAGGGACCCCGCTTCAAAATCTCTTCCCGAGCGGGTTCTGGGACAACGCGGCCGTAAACGCGGTGCCTGACGAGCCTGAGTCGGAGTCGGAGTCGTGAAGGACAAACCACGTTGCTCCTGCGGCTCGACAGACTTCGATGAAGAAGCGAAGTATACGGGCCAGCAAACTTGGCTCTTGCTCGTCTGTCGCAAGTGTCGTCTTGTCATCGCCGCCGTGCCCGAACGGGAATGACAAGCCTGACCTAACGAACTGATTTGACTGCCGAACGTCAAGTCTCGACAACTGAACGGCGCGTCCGTTACGATGGGCGCGCTGTCACTTTCGCCTCACAAGGAGCGCCGCTTTGTCGCGTCCCCGTTTCGTGCGTGTCATCATGAATCAAGTCGAAATCATCGCGGACCTGATCGAAGCCGAGGAGGACGATCCCGGCGGGCATCCCCGGCGGCGACAGAAGATCGCGAACCACCTCGCCCGCGCTCACGAACTGCTGGAAGCGGTCCGGCTCACGGCGGGGATTGACTGCGCCGGAGGCGCACGATGAGACTCTTTCTAACGGGGCTCAAGTACCTTGTAGGCCTTTTCGTGTCGGCGCTATTAGCAAGCATGGTTCAAGGCGCTCTGGACGGCGCGCGCGGCTCCGGTGGAGGGCCGATCATCTTCGTGCTCCTGACGCTCGCGATATTCGCCATAGGCCTGCTCATCGAGATCGTCTCGCGCTTGGCGCGGCCCGCGAAGCCTCAATAGGGCGGCACAGCCAGAGTCCGACCCATGGGTAGGGTCGGCTAGGGGTCTGACTAGTCGGTCGGTGTCGATGGGCACCCTTAGGGAGTACCCCTAGCCCGCTCGACGGCATGCGGCAGCGTGGTGGTCGCCGCCCCTGAGGACGGGGACCCGTTCGTGTTGCGGAACATCCCCCGGTGCCGGAGGACGTTGCGAAAGGGAACCGTTATGCAACGACTTGACGGCCCGCGCCCCGCAAGGCCGGGAGAGTCGCAAAAGGCCGTTGCAAAACGACCGCGATCCGCGTACGATGAGCACATGGCGATGATCGGATACGCACGCTGCTCGACGGATGAGCAGACCGTCACCCAACAGGATGAGGCGCTTCGTGCTGCCGGATGCTCGAAGGTCTACGCGGATGAGGGTGTATCGGGAACGACGACCTCCCGGCCGGAACTCGACCGCTGCCTCGACGCCCTTCAGCGCGGCGACGTACTCTGCGTCGTGCGGCTCGACCGCCTCGGCCGCAGTATGGCGCACCTCGTTACGACGGTGGAGGCTTTGGCGCAGCGCGGCGTCGGCTTTCGGTCGCTGCATGAGGCCATCGACACGAAGGGACCGGCGGGCCGACTCGTCTTGCATATGTTCGCGGCTCTCTCGCAATTTGAGCGCGACATTATCAGCGAGCGCACCAAGGAGAAGATGGCCTCGAAGCGTCGGCGCGGGGAGCGGATCGGTCGACCCCTGGCGCTCACGCCGAGCCAAGTGCGAGCGGCGAAGAAGATGCTTGACCAGGGAGAAGGGCCATCGCAGGTCGCCCGCGTGCTGCGCGTGGATCGCTCGACGCTCTACCGCGCGCTCCAGCGGTCAGCATGATCGTCCGAGGCATCGGAAGCCTCATCCTGGGCCTCGCCATGCTGATCGTCGGGCTCGGCGTCCTGTGGCTGTTGTCCTGGTTCACGCCATAGGGGCGGCCCGGCCTTGTGCGTGTGGCAGGTTTCGTCCCGTCGTGCATTCCCGGCCGTCGTTCTCGCACGAAACGTCGGGTGTACACCCGAAGAGCCGGGCTCGTCTCGCGGTGCGATTTGACAAACTGAGAAAGGCATGTTATGATGATTACACCAGGAGAAAAAACGCGCGGCTAACACCGGGCGTTTTTCGTTTGCGGAAGTCCGAGGCGGCTGAGGAGGCCGCTTCGGTTAGGCGGATCGCTCGGAGCGAGCGCCGCTGCGCTATCGCGAGACAGACGGTCGCGGCCATCCTTCCGCGACCTCGCGATGGCGAGCAGCAGGTCGGGTTGGTTTGTTTCCTGACCTGCTCACACGCTCTAGTGGACGCGGTACGCGCGAGCGGGCGACTCGCGCAGCGCATGGGACATTCCGGCGAACGTCGGCCCCCATGCGTGACGCGTCCCTGCGCTGTTGCTTCTTGCAGCGCATCCGCCGCTCCCGACCGGCTCGGTGCTCAGGCATCACCGGGACGGTGCAGGTCGAGCCCAAAGGTCCGCGTCGTCGCCGTGCTGCGGCGGCGGCGCGTCGACCTCCACACCTCGCAGACCTCACGGAGGTCATCATGCAAACCACGGAGCCGCAAGGCTCTTTTCTTATGCCGTCCGAGTCGGGAACAGCCGTTCCCGGTGCGTTGCTCACGTCGCTACGTCGAGCACACGGCCTATCTCTCCGACGAGTCGCACGGCAATTCGGAGTCTCACCGTCAACGCTGCTCCGCTGGGAGCGTGGCGAACGGGAACCGGACCAATACTACGCGCGCCGAGTCGAATCGGCGCTCGGACTTCCGGCGTCAAGTCTGCTCGCACGCGGCGAGCATCGTCCAATCGTGCTCTCGTGATCGAACAACTGCAACACGAAGCCGACCAGGACGCACGGCGCGACTTCTACCAGGAAGTCAGCGCCGTCCTTAGCCTACCGATCGTGCCGGTGAAGGTCGACGGCGAGCGGATCGTTCCGCTCATCGAAGGTCGACCTGGGCCGAGCATCATCGAAATCTATTGGGGGCGCTACGGCTTAGCACCGGACGCGCTGGCGGCGATCATCGCCGACTCGAAACCCAATGCCGTCGCCTTCCTCGAAGGGCCGGCTCTCGACCCTCGCGCTCCGTCCTTCGTCTCACCGATGAACGGTAAGCGCGTCTCAATCTACCGGAGCGCGGACCGCGCGCTCACGGTTTCAACCGACCATGTTCGCCTTATCGGCAACGTCGTCGTTCCGGGCGATCCGAAAGCATGGATCGTCCGTCTTCCTGAGACGTTCAGCAGCATCCCGGATGCCGCTGAAGCGGGCCGGTGACGCCCGTCGCGCCGCTCGCGCTCGCCTTGCCGGTGCGACGGCGTGATGGTGGAAGAATGGTGGAAATCGACTCTGCGCCGGTCGTTCGGACCCTAGTGCAAGAGGACTCCCAAACCTTGTAAGACAAGGGTTTCCGAGACGGGGAGAGGTGGCCGAGCGGCTGAAGGCGGCGGTTTGCTAAACCGTTATACGAGTAACATCGTATCGAGGGTTCGAATCCCTCCCTCTCCGCCAGCGGCACGCGCCACGACAAGGAATCGTTCGCGCCGCGCCGTATCCCAGGAGGTCGCCGCCGGAGCGGCGCGCGCACGCGGTCGTAGCTCAATTGGATAGAGCAACAGGCTACGAACTTGTAGGTTGGGGGTTCGAGTCCCTCCGACCGCGGATTCGAACGAAACGGCCCGCACGTCACATCGTGCGGGCCGTTTGCGTTCGTGCCGGTCGACTCGTTCGCGCGCGGCGCTACTTGCGCGGAGTCATCAGCAGGTAGCCGTCCGGGTAGTCGAAGACGGTGTTGAACGCGCGCACGAACTCGAGCCCGACGAGTACCTCGCTTCGCCGCATCGAATCGGACGCGCACGCCGGGACCGGCGCGTAGCGAATCGGCCCGAGGACCAGGCTCTCGAGCTTGCCGCAGCGGTCCGTTTCCGTGCCGTTCACGCCGTAGAACTGCAGCTCGGAGCCGAGCGTGCTGGGATCGACGAAGAAGTTCACGTGGTCGCGGGACTGCAGCGACTTGCTGAACAGCACCCACGCGGCGCTCCCGGTGTCGAGCGTCGCCAGCACCGGGACGCGGCCCGCCACGCTCATCGGGACGCGCGGCTGTCCCGTCGTCAGATCGACGGGCACGACGAACCCTTTGCTCTTGTCCGGCTCGACTTTCTGCGGGTCCAAGATCCGGAGCGTCTTCGCGTCGAGATTCAGGTCGACGATCGCACCGCCGAGCAGGTCGAAGCCGATCAGGCCGGCGACGTCGTTCCACTCGGGATCGCGTTCGTCGAGGCCGGTCATCACGACGACGTCGTGCAGCACGTTGGCGCCGAACGCGACCGTATCGGCGACGTACGTGTTCGCGGTCGCGCCGCCGCCGATGCCTTCGATCTGCGTCGCACCGAGGTGCTTCGCGCCGGCGCGGCGCGCGAACGAATCGGTCATCGCGATCCCGTCGGCGCCGGTGTCGAAGATGAAGCGCCCCTTGACGCCGTTCACCGTCGCGTCGATGAAGATCCGCCGTTCGGTGAGCTCGACGGGGATCGTTCCCGAGGCCGGATCGAACGTCCACGTCGCGCGCTGCGCCGGCGGGTGCAGGTCCGCGTCCGACACGGGCGCGTTCGCCTTGATGTCGGTGTACGCCCAGATCGACTTCCCGCCGACGTACCGCCAGGACGACACGACGCGCTTTCCGTTGCCCGTATCCGCGTATGCGAGGACGTCGATGCCCGTCTCGTACTTGCCGCCCGGATCGAGCACGACGCGCTTGAACGCGCCGGTCGACGGATCGACGGCGACGTCGGCGGCGACGCCGACCTGCGGCTGCAGGTGCAGCCAGGTGACGGGCGTTCCGTCGAGGACCTCGCTGCGCTCGACGCGCGCCGGTGCGGCGTCCAGCCCTTCGGCGAAGAAGGACTCGTACGTGGCCGTGTACTGAGCCGGCTCGCCGACGCTGCGCACGGTGAACCCGTTCTCGTTCGACGTCCAGAGCACGCGCCCGGTGAAGCCTTCCTGGAACGGTCCGTAACGCTCGCGGTACACGAAGCCGCGATGAACGGCCTCGATCGTTTCGCGGACGCGTCCTTCGAACGTGACCGCACCCGATTCACGCAGCGTCGCGATCGCGCCGTCGCCGGCCTGCCAGCCGACGTACGCCTTGTGCTTCGCCAGCAGCGCCGACGCGTCGTCGGCGTTCGCGGGCGCGACGAAGCCGGCGGCGAGGAGAATCGCCGCCAGCCCGAGCGCGCCCCCGGCGCTCGATGGTTTCATGAACTCAGTCCTTTCAGATGCCGTTCGGCGTGAGCACGAGCTTGCCGTCCGGGTAGTCGAACGTCCAGTTGAAGTGCTGGAGGAAATCCATCCCGACGAGTCCGCCGTCTCTGCCGAACACTTCGGCCGGCGCAAAGCATGTCTCGACGTTTTGATACGGATACGGTCCGACTTGGAGCTGCGTGATCCGCGAGCACTTCTCCGGCACTTGCGTCGGTCCGTCGACGCCGACGAAGAACAGGTTGTACTGGAAGTCCGTCGCCGCGCCGCCGTCCAGCGAGACGCGCGCGGAGTCGGTGAGCGCGACGACGCGCTTCGAGCGGGTCAGGTCGTCGCTCACGGTCACCAAGAAGCTGTCTCCGGTGTCGAACACCGCCTTCGTCACCGCGCTGCCGACGCGCAACGAGATCCCCGGCTGCAAGCTCGAAAGATTCACGGGGAACGCGTACGCGCCCTTGACCACCTCCGGCTCGTACTTGCCCGGGTCCATGATGCGGATCGTCTTGTCGGTGAGGCTGACGTCGACGAGCGCACCCGCGAGGAGCGGATAGCCCATGATCCCGTCGATATCATCGCCGAAGCCGCCCTTCGCGACGGTGACGGCGACGTTCGAGAGCGTGTTCCCCGCGATCCCGATATCGGCGCGCGCCAAGCGCGCGCTCACGTGTTGACCGTTGATGCCCGAGAACCCGCTCGTTCCGATCGTCTTGAGCTTGGTCGGGAGCTTGTCGGTGAACTTGCTGTAGAGCAGGATCTGCGCGGCGCCGGAGTCGAGCAGGAACGTGCCGGGCGTGCCGTTCACCGTCGCGTGGATGTGGACGGCCTTGCCGGGCGGCAAGAACCCGTACGGCGGGGTGAACGTCACGAAGTCGATCGGAGCGGTCGCGGTCGACGCGAACGTCCATTTTGGCGTCGGCGCCGGTCCGGTCAGCTCGGCATCGGTCACGTCGCGCACCTTGCCTTCGACGAGCTTGAACTCGCCGTTTCGCGTCTTGTACGCCGCGGGGACGCGCACGCCCGGCGCGATCTCCTTGTAGCCGTCGATCGTCGAGGATTCGTGGACGTACGGGTCGTCGGGATCGTCCGTGATCTTGACGAAGCCGCCGGTCGCACGATCCACCGCCACTTCGGCGGTGATGCCTTCCGCCGGCGTGATCCGCAGGAGGTCGCACAGCACGCCGTTCTCCGTCTTCGTTCCGGCCGACGTCACGTTCGCGCCGGCGAGCAAACCGCTGTCTAAGGCGTTGTCGGTCACGGCGGTGCGTGCCGCATCGTCGTACAGAACGACGGTGTATCCGTTGTCGTCCGAGTGCCAGAACGCGCGCCCGGTAAACCCCTCTTGCGCCCAGGGGCTCGTGTGCGAATTCACCTCGCGGTAGAGCGCGCCGCGCCGGTACACCGTGAACTCCGGCGGATCGCTCTTCGGGATGTCCGCTTCGTCCGGACTGGGCGTCGGCGGAGGCGTCGCCTTGGCGTCGCGCTCGTAGCGATAGCGAAGCACCATCCCGGGCGCGCTGCCGACGTATGCGGCGTGACGAGCGAGAACGGCGGCGGCACCCGCATCGGCCGCGGAGGAAACACGAGGGACCGAGACGCTCGCGAGCAACGCCGCGACCGCCAGGGTAGAAAGCACCCGGAACGTCATGCCGCTCACTTGGCGGTGCGCCCGGGTTGGGGCCTTCCGTGCGCATGCAGCCCGGCAGGGTCTTGACGTGTTCTGGATAATCGACGTGCGTTCGACGCACGGAACGGCAACGGCTCGGTAGCTCAGCGGTAGAGCGGGGGACTCATAAGCCCTAGGTCGTAGGTTCAAATCCTACCCGAGTCAGGAATTTCTCGAGGTACACCAATGTCGACGATCCCCTGCGATTTCTGCCCGCACCCGGTCGACCGGGCGCAGATGGAGGAGATCGAAATCAGCCACTACGTGCCGGACAGCTCGGGGGACGACCTGGCATACGCGCGCACGTACTTCTTCGGACACCCGGATTGCGTGCGCAAATTCTATCGGGGACTCGTCGAACACAAGTTGGACCTCTTCAAGCACATCCCGACCACCGGCCCCGCCGGCGGCCCCGCCCCCACGGAAGACCGCCGCTAGCGCGCCATTCGCGCATCGCGGCCGCAAGCGGGATGAGACTCCGCCGCCCGCAAGCGGGAGCGACACGCCCCCGCCCGCAAGCGGGAGCGACACGCCCCCGCCCGCAAGCGGGAGCGACACCCCCGCCCGCAAGCGGGAGTGAGACTCCGCCGCCCGAAGCCACGCACCGAAGGAAGGCTGACCCGCGTCGAACGCGGGTCATGCCGAAGCTCCATCGAGCAACGCGAGATGGAGCCAGGCTCCCGTAGCTCAATTGGATAGAGTGTCGCCCTCCGAAGGCGAAGGTTGCCCGTTCGAGCCGGGCCGGGAGCGCATTGCTTCTCGCGACGACGATGTCGCGTATCTCCGCCGCGCGATCGCGCTCGCCGAGCGCGCGGCCGCCGCGGGCGACGTCCCGATCGGCGCGGTGCTCGTCGTCGACGGGCGCACGTTCGAGGCGTGGAACGCGAAAGAGCTGCTCCCCGACCCGACCGCGCACGCCGAGATGATGGCGATCCGTGCGGCGGCGCGCGCGCTGGGCCGCTGGCGTATCGGCGGCTCGCTCTACGTCACGAAGGAGCCCTGTCCGATGTGTGCCGGCGCCCTGGCCGCCGCCCGGATCGAGCGGCTCGTGTTCGGGTGCCGTGATCCCAAGGGAGGGGCCGCGGGATCGGTCATCGATATACTCGGTTCGGCCGCCGTGAACCATCGCGTCGACGTGGTCGACGGGGTGCTCGCGGACGAAGCCGCCGCGCAGCTGCGGGAGTTCTTCGCGAAGCGGCGGTGACCACGGAGAGGTGGTCGAGTGGTTGAAGGCACCCGCCTCGAAAGCGGGCAGACGTTGATAGCGTCTCGAGAGTTCGAATCTCTCCCTCTCCGCCATGACGACGGCGCGCCGCCCGCCCGGGCAGGCGCGCCGTCTCGTTTCATTGCGCGAGCTTGGGGTCGGACGGCGTCGCCGGGAAGCTGAAGTCGCTGTTCGTCGCGTCGGCGATCGCGGTGACGCGGCCGATGTGGAACAGTCCGTAGAAGGTGTGCGTGTAGGTCGCGTGCCGCACCAGCCAGTGCCCGTCGACGACGGTGTAGTCGCACGCGAAGTCCGTCGTCGGACCGGTGTAGACGACGCGCGTCGGCAGGTTCGTCGCGGTGTCGACGTACACGTCGTGGATGTAGAAATCGGAGTCGTTGCCGCGGGTGAGCGTGGGGAGCGGCTCCATCACGATGTGGGCGAGCTGCTCGGTCGTGTCCGGCGCGTACGTCGCGCGATAGTAGCGCAGCATCCTCACGACGACGTCGGCGTGCGTCGCCGGCTGGGTGTCGGTGAAGGTGATCGGCTGGATCTCCTTCACGTAGCTCAGCGCATCGCGCTGCGAGCCGTTGAACTCGAACCGGAAGTACGAGATCGCGTCGAACGTCGGAATCAGCGGAAAGCTGTGCGCGTACTGCGTCCCGCCGTTCGGCAGATCGTGCAGCCGCGCGAAGTCGTCCTTCGTGCGCGTCTCCACCGCACGCTCGATGATCTTGTGCCGGTTCATCGAAGGCACGTCGATGGCGACCCGCGTGCGGTAGGCCAGGTACGGCGGGGATTGGGCGAAGGCCGCCGCGGCGGCGTTCGCCGCGGCCCGGAACTGAACGTCGGCTGCGATCACGCGAGCTCGAAGGGGAGGGGAGAAGGAGCGATCAAAGGCGGCATCGTCGTGAAGAGCTTCGAGGAACGCTCGACGTTCGCTTCCGCGGCTGCGCCGGACGCCGTGTGGCGCGAGCTGTGCGCGAGCGGTGCGATCGAACGGGACGGTGCTTTCCCCGACGTCCGGTACGAGCGCGAGGAGCGTGCGGACGCCCCGGCGGTCGACGTCGGCCGCGCGACGCTCGGCCCGCTCGCGATCGAGTGGGAAGAGCCGCCGTGGAGCTGGGAGGCCCCGCGCCGCGTGACCGTCGTGCGCCGTTTCCGCCGGGGGCCGTTCGCGCGCTACGTCCGCGACGTCGTCGTCGTCCCCGACGGGGGCGGCTCGCGGATCGAGCGCACCGTCACGCTGGAAGCCCGCGACGGCTTCGGCGCGATGCTGGCGCCGTTCGTGCTCGCACGCGAGCGCACGGCGGGCGGCGAGCCGGTCGCGCGCGCCGCGGACGCGGCGGCCGAGGCGGGCGCGACGGGCGCGTCGCCGGCCGCCCTCGCACGCTTCGCCGATGCGATCGACGCGCTGCGTCCGCACGCCGCCGAAGACGCCGCGATCGCGGCGCGGCTGGCCGCGCACGTCGAGCACGCCGGTGAAGCGGCGCTCGCCGCGATGCGCCCGTACGCGCTCGCCGCGGCGTGGCAGCTTCCGCGCGCGCGCGTCGTCGCGGCGATGCTCGCCGCCGCGCGCGCCGGCATCCTCGATCCGTCCTGGCGGATCGCGTGCGACGGCTGCGGCGGCTGGTGCGCCGAGGAGACCGCGCTCGCCAACGTCGGCTCGGACGCGCGCTGCGCGCGCTGCGACGCGCCGTGCCCGGTCGAGCTCGACCGCACCGTCGAGCTCGTCTTCGACGGGCGCGGCGACGAGCGCACCGCGCGGGATCCGCAGCGGCCCGAAGGTCCGCGCGGCGCCCCGCTCGCGCCGGCGCAGCTCGTCGTCGCCGCGCGGTTGACGGCGACGATTCGAACGACGCTCGAGCCCGGCCCGCATCGTATTCGCGCCGGCGGCGCCGAGGCGCACGTGTTGGTCGCGGCCGGCGCGCGCGGACGGACGCTGCGCGTGGCGGTCGGCGAGAACGGCCTGCGCGTCGAGCCAGACGCGGTCGCGCCGGGCACGGTGCAGGTCGAGGTGATCAACGACGGCGTCCGCGACGTCCCGGTGCGGATCAGCGCGTCGCGTCCCGCGACCGACCGCGCGACGGCCGCCGAGGTCGCCGCGCTGCAGGCGTTTCGCGACCTCTTCCCGTTCGACGCGCCGGCCGCCGGCGCGGTGTTTGCGCTGCGCGAGCTGACCGTGCTCTGGTTCGAGCTCGCCGACGCGCCGCGGCTCTATGCGGACTTCGGGGACGTGCGCGCGCTGGCGCTCGTCGCCGAGCACCACGAGGCGCTGCACGACGTCGTGGCCGAGCAGCGCGGGGCGATCGTGAAGTTCGCCGGCGACGCCGCGTTGACCGCGTTCACCGACCCGCGCGACGCGATCGTCGCGGCGATCCGCTTCGCACGCTCGGCGCCGCTCCCCGTCCGCGCCGGCGGGCAGCTCGGGCCGTGCGTCGCGTTGCGCGCGAACGAGCGTTTCGAGATCGCCGGAGCGACGGTCGATCTCGCGCAGCGCATCGCGCGCGGCGGCGGCGCGGGCGAGATCCTGCTCGGCGCCGCGCTGGCCGGCGACTCGCGCGTCTCGCGCGCGCTCGGCGCCGCGGAGCGCGGGACGCTGAGCCTGCGCGGCGCGCCCGCCCCGCTCGACGTCGTGCGGATCCGAACGCAGAACGCGCTTCCGTGAACGGTTCGAGCCCGCTCTACGACGATCCGGCGCTCGCGGCGGCGTACGCGCGCGTGACGGCCGAGAACGTCTGCAACGCCCGCTACGAGCGCCCGGCGCTGCGCGCGCTGGCGGGCGACGTGGACGGGCTCGACGTGCTCGACGCCGGCTGCGCGGCCGGCGAGCACGCCGCGTGGTTCGCCGCTCGAGGCGCCCGCGTCGTCGCGCTCGATGCGAGCGAAGCGATGGTGCGGCTCGCGCGCGAACGGCTCGGCGAGGGCGCGCGCGTCGTTCGGCATGACCTCGCGGAGCCGCTGCCCTTCGCGGACGGCAGCTTCGACCTCGTCGTGTCGTCGCTCACGCTGCACTACCTGGCGGACTGGCGTCCCGCGCTCCGTGAGATGCGGCGCGCGCTGCGCCCGGGCGGCCGACTCGTCGCCTCGACGCACCATCCGTATCTGACGGTGAGCGACGGCGAACCGTATCACGCCGTGCGTCTCGTCGACGACGCGTGGAGCGGCTTCGGCGAGCAGCCGGTCGCGGTGCGCTTCTATCATCGGCCGCTGGAGCGCATCATCGACGATCTCGGCGCGGCCGGGTTCGCGCTGCGCGCGCTGCGCGAGCCGCTCCCGGACGACGAAGCGGACGCGCGCGACCCGCGGCTCGCCGCGGCGTTGCGCACGCGGCCGTGGTTCCTGCTGATCGAGGCCGTGCGGTGAGCTTCGCGCCGAAGCGCTTCGACGAGTTTCGCGTCGGCGACGCGGCGACGTTCGCCAAGACGATCACCGATGCCGATCTGCTGCTCTTCGCGGCGGTGAGCGGGGACTACTATCCGCTCCACGTCGACGAGGAATACGCGAAGACGACGCGCTTCGGCCGGCGGGCCGCGCACGGGATGCTCACCGCGAGCCTGCTCTCGACCGTCACCGGGATGCTGCTGCAGGTTCCCGGCGGGATCTACGTCGAGCAGTCGCTGCGCTTTCGCAAGCCGGTCTTCGTCGGCGACACGCTCACCGCGCGAACCGAGGTCGTCGAGCTGATCCCCGAGCGCCGCCGGCTGCGCGTGCGCGCGAGCGTGAGGAACCAGCGCGGCGAGACGGTCCTCGAGGGCGACGGGACGCTGCTCAAAGACGACGGCTGACCGCGGCCATCGTGCCGCGGGAAGCGGGCACCGTCCCCGGCATGGCCGTCATGCGGATCGTGGTCGCGGAGGACGAGGCGCCGATCCGCGAGCTCCTCGTCCACCACCTCGAGGGCGAGGGATTTCGCTGCGTCGCCGCCGCCGACGGTACCGCCGCCCTGCGTGCTGCGCGCGCGGGCGCCGATCTCATGGTGCTCGATCTCGGTCTTCCGGTCGTCGACGGATTCGACGTCGTCCGGGCGCTGCGCCGCGAAGGCGTCGAGATCCCGATCCTCGTGTTGACCGCGCGCAGCGAGGAGGTCGATCGCGTCGTCGGACTCGAGATCGGCGCCGACGACTACGTGGCCAAGCCATTCTCGCCGCGCGAGGTCGTCGCGCGCGTGAAGGCGCTGCGACGCCGCGCGAAGCTGCACGCGAACGCGGCCCCGGTCGCGCTCGCCTTCGACCGGCTGGAGATCGACGAGGCGGCGCGGGAAGCGCGCGTCGACGGGAGCCGCGTCGCGCTGAAGCCGCGCGAGTTCGCGCTCCTGCTCGAGCTCGCGCGCAACGCGGACGTCGCGCTCTCGCGTACGACGCTCGTGAAGCGGGTTTGGGGCTTCGGCTTCGAGGGCGACGAGCGGACCGTCGACGTGCACGTCAGCCGCATCCGCGCGAAGCTCGAGGAGCGCCATCACCTCGCGCCGCTGCTGCACACCGTGCACGGCTTCGGCTACAAGTTCGGCCGTGCCTGAGCGCGCCGCGCTGCTCGCCCCGCTCGGCGCGCTGGAACGCCGGCTCGCCGAGAGCGCGCCGGGGATCCCCGTCCTCGCCGTGCGGCTCCCCGAGCTCGAGCGCGTCGCATGGAGACGCGGCCTGCGCGCGGCGCGCGCGCTCGAGCGCCGTGCGGCCGCCGCGTTCTCGAGCGCCGCGCTGCGCGTGCTGCGCGCCGGCGATTGCGTCGCGCACGAGCCCGCGAGCGACGTGTTCGTCGCGGCGCTGCTCGCGCCCACGCGCGGCGCGCCGGGCGTCCCGGCCGCGTGCGACGCGCGCTCGGCGCTCGCGCGGATCGCCGCCACCGTCGAGTCTGCGACGCGCCTCGCGGTCGCCGGCGGATGGACGACGTACGATGCGCGCAGCGACGCCGGCGACCCGCACGCGCTCGCCGAGCGCGCGCTGCGCTGCGGCGAGCGCGAGCGCGAACGCTACGCCTTCTTCTCGTCGATCGGGCACGAGCTGCGCACGCCGCTCGCCGCGATCCGCGGCTACCTGGAGACGCTCCTGGACGACCGGCTCGACGCGGGAACGCGGGAGCGGTTCGTCCGCATCGCGCACAACGAGTCGCTGCGGCTCGGCCGTCTGGTCGACGGCATGTTCGAGATCTCGCTGCTCGACCTGCGCGAAGCGCCGCACCGGCGCGCGGCCTGCGTCGTGGGAGAAGCGCTCGCCGCGGCGCAGGACGCCTGCGCGGCCGGCGCGGCCGCGCGGCGTGCCGGCGTGATCGTCGACGACGCGCACGACGCCGTGGTCGCGCTGGATCTGGACCGGCTCACCTTGATCCTGGTGAACGTGCTGGAGAACGCGATCAAGCACGGCCGCGCCGGCGGCGCCGTCTTCGCAAGCGTGCACCCCGACGCGCGCGGCGTGCGCATCACCGTCGACGACGACGGGCCCGGGATCGCGCCGGGCGACCGGGACCGCGTCTTCGCGTTCGGCGAACGCGGCGACACCGCCGCCGAGGGAAACGGCATCGGGCTCGCGTTCGTACGGCTGCTCGTCGAACGCGCCGGCGGCCACATCGAGCTTCGCGACTCGCCGCTGGGCGGCGCGCGGTTCAGCCTCTGGCTGCCGTCACCCCCGACGACGTGAGGCTCGCTTCGGCTCGGCGTTCGGCGCCGGCGGCCGGCGGCCGCGACGCGCCGCCCAGCACGGCGATGCGCTCGCGCAGCGTTTCCGCGAGCGCATCGAGCCCGTTCAGCGCGTCGCTGGTCGCGGCGCGCGCGCTCGCCAGCATCTCGGATTCTTCGGCGAGGCGGTCGAAGGCGCGCCGCTGGCGGACGACCGCGTCGTCGACCGACTTGGTGTGGCGGTCGATCTCGGCGATGCCGGCGGTGATCTGGCGGCCCGCCAGCGCCTGCTCCTGCAGCGACGTCGCGGAGGCGCGGGTGAGCACGTTCATGTGCTCGACCGATTCGGCGATCGCCGACGACGTCGTGGCTTGCTCCCGCGCCGCGATCGAGATCTCTTCGGTGAGGCGGTTCGCTTCGGCGACGGCGCCGGAGATGTCGCCGATCGCGCGTCCCGCGACGTCGGCCATCTCGAGCCCCGCTTCGACCTTGTCGCGCGACGCGTTGGTGGAGCGGACGACCTCGGACGTGCGCTGCTGGATGTCCCGAATGAGGTCGCCGATCTCGCGCGTCGACTCGGCGGAGCGTTCCGCGAGCTTGCGGATCTCGTCGGCGACGACCGCGAACCCGCGCCCTTGCTCGCCGGCGCGCGCCGCTTCGATCGCGGCGTTCAGCGCGAGCAGGTTCGTCTGATCGGCGATCGCGTCGATCGTCTCGACGATCGTGCCGATGCGGCTCGACGCGGCGCCGAGCTCCTGCATCCGCTCGACGACCGTTCCGATGTCGTCGGCGATCTCGCGGGTCGAGCGCACCAGACGCTCCACCGCCACCGCGCCGTCCTTCGCCTTCGTGTCGGCTTCCAGCGAGCGGACCGACGCGTCGCGCGCGCTCCCGGCGACTTGATTCACCGACACCGCGAGCTCGCCGATCGCCGAGCTGACGTTGCCGACGTTGTCGGCGAGGTCGCCGACGTTGCGCGAGAGGGTCGCCATCGTGGCGACGCTCTCTTCGACCGCGGAACTGACCGTTCCGATCTCCTGCGTGAGGCGCGAGAGCGTCTCGTCGCTGCCGGCGATCTCGCGCACGGCGAGCCCGATCGCCTCCTGCTCGCGCGCGGCGGCCTGCTGGCGCAGCGAGAGCGCGGCGTTCAGCCGATGGTGCCGGTCGACGATCTCGTCGGCCGTCTCGATCAGCGCGTGCGCCGCTTCGGCGTTGCGCCGCGCCGCTTCGACTCCCCCGATCAGGTCCTGCGACGTCGCGGCGCCGCCGGCCTCGAGCAGCGAACGCAGGAGGGCGGACTGGGTGCGATAGGCGCGCCGCACGCGCAGCGCGAGGCCCGCGCATGCGGCGGCGGCGGCGAACATCAGGGCGGTGAGAACGGCGAAGAACGCGAGCAACGAAGACTCCTCGGATCGGGGGGTCGCTTTCTCGTTCATCGGCCGCCGCAAACGTCGAGTTTACGGCACGCTCGGCGAGCAGGCGCCTCGTCGCCCGGCTCGCCGCCGGCGCTTAGGCGCGCTGCGCTTCCGTGCGGCGGGGCAGCTTCCAGTTCGGGCGCACGAAGTGGCAGGTGTAGCCGTTCGGGATGCGCTCGAGATAGTCTTGATGCTCGGGCTCCGCTTCCCAGAACGGTCCGGCCGCGGCGACCTGCGTGACGACCTTGCCGGGCCACAGACCCGAGGCGTCGACGTCCGCGATCGTGTCTTCGGCGATGCGGCGCTGCTCGTCGCTCGTGAAGAAGATCGCGGAGCGATAGCTCGGACCGCGGTCGTTGCCTTGCCGGTTCGGCGTGGTCGGATCGTGAATCTGGAAGAAGAACTCCAGCAGGTCGCGGTACGTGATGCGGCTCGGATCGAAGAGGATCTCGATCGCCTCGGCGTGCGTCCCGTGATTGCGATACGTGGCGTTCGGGACGTCGCCGCCGGTATAGCCGACGCGGGTCGAGACCACGCCGGGCAGCTTGCGGATCAAGTCCTGCATGCCCCAGAAG
>Ga0209810_1001863_pt1 | contig 28405 bp, 24 predicted proteins | sample Coa_R1_7_FD_187159 | JGI IMG/M metagenome (GOLD analysis project Ga0209810, IMG submission 187159) | Surface soil microbial communities from Centralia Pennsylvania, which are recovering from an underground coalmine fire - Coalmine... | ecosystem: Environmental > Terrestrial > Soil > Unclassified... | reverse complement strand
CGAGAAGGATCGCATCTACTATTGGAGGTCTATCCTCATAGGGCCAAACCGATTCACTTCTCGCAACGGCTGCTCCCTTCTTAGAGTATATCCGGCTTCTCGTTCTTTTGATAGTATACAAGGGCCAGCCCTTGCGGCTGGCCTGCGCGGTGGGCTGGCCTGCGCGGTGGGTGAGCTAATGAAAGCCCATCCATGCCCTTCTCCGCTCCCACTCAGAGCTATCAATACCATCACTGCTATCAACTCCCCACTTCCACGCCACCAGATCGAGAACAATCAATATCACAAGCAAGAAGAGAATAGTCTCCATAACGTACCTCCCATTGGATTGGCTGACTGACTGCTAAAGATTGATGTACAGGGTGGCATTCCGGGGTAGATTTCACGGGTCAGGCTGAGACATGACCGGGCGAGCCAAACTGCTCCAGCTTCCGACCCCGTTTCACGAGCGCGTAGCCGAGGCGCGCCGCCCGCTGCCTGAAGGATGCGCGCGCTTTTTTCCCCGGCTTCACGGCTGCCGCCCGCCGTTCCTGTTCCGCTTCGCGCAACAACTCTGCCTGCTGATTGCGTACCAGAACTTCATAATCTGCTGTGAACATCGCTTTCTCCTGTTTTCTTTACTACCCACTTCCTGCTTCCACAGGTTCGTGGCCCGTTGACAATTCAGCATCCCCTTCCTCATCCGTTGACAGAACTGGTATAACCATCTAAAATATATTTGATGGTTATATTATAACCTCCAGTTTATAACCTGTCAAGAGTATTTTGCCAGTTATTGGAAGGTGTGATAAACTGACAGACAGGAGGATGTATATGGTTGCAAGCGAGATAGAACAGGGGCCGTCTTTTGATCTGTCCGCGAACTGGCTGTGCCTGGACTTTGTCAATACCCTGGAGAATCGTCTAAAAGAAGATATTCAAGAGTATCTCAATAGCTATGCCGATCTTATCGCCTGGAGTCAGCAGGCAGGACTCCTGACGGAGGCTGGGGCGCAGCGGCTGCTGGCGGAGGCAAAAAGTAATCCTGAAGAGGCTGCGGCGGTGCTGTTGCGCGCCAGAGACCTGCGCGAGGTGTTGTATCGCCTTTTCCTGGCCATTGCAGAGGGAACACATCCGGTGGAAACCGACCTGGATGCCTTGAATGCTGCCCTGGCGCGGGTGATGGGCCACGCCCGCATTGTGCCGCACGAGGGCGGCTTTATCTGGGACTGGGAAGCCGGTGCAGGCGAGCTTGAACGTCCCCTCTGGCCCATCATTCGCTCCGCCGCCGATCTGCTGACTGGCCCTGAATTGCATGACGTGCGTGTCTGTGCCGCCGAAGACTGCGGCTGGCTCTTTCTTGACATTAGCAAGAACCATACCCGGCGCTGGTGCAGCATGAAAAGCTGCGGCAATCGTGCCAAAGCGCGGCGCCACTATAACAAAGAGAAAACGCAGGCATAAGTATCTGCTCTCTGGTTGCCATACGTGCAAAAAGCAGAAAGATAAAAGCCGGGCGATTTTTTGCACATCGCCGAACCTATCCGTAACGGTAGGAGAAAGGATTCGACAGAGAGCATATGACGGCAGCCATGTGGAAACGCTACGCGGCGGAATGTATCGGCACTTTTTTTCTGGTAATGATGGGAACCGGCGTGCGAGCAATGGTTGGCGGCGATACACAGAACTTTGCCGCTATCCTGCTCGTTCACCTCACCTTTGGTTTGACCATCATCGTGATGACCAACACCCTTACTGATATCTCCGGGGCGCACCTGAACCCGAGCATCACCCTGGGCTTTGCGGTCGCGCGCATCTTCCCCTGGCGCTACGTGCTGCCCTACTGGCTGGCGCAGTTCCTCGGCGCGACGGCGGCCAGCGCGCTGCAATTGCTGCTCTTTCCCGGCCCGGCCATCCATGCCCATTTCGGCGCGACCATCCCGCACGTCGACATTAGTCAGGCCCTCAGCATCGAAGCCTTGCTCACCTTTTTCCTCATGTTTGCCAACATGGGCGTTGCTACCGATAAGCGCATCAGTTCAGCCATCGTCGGCTTCTCCATTGGCTTTGTCGTTCTCGCCGACGGCCTTTTCGGCAATTCGCTGACGGGGGGCAGCATGAATCCGGCGCGCAGCCTCGGCCCGGCCATCTTCGCAGGCGGCCCGGCTCTGGCGAGCCTGTGGATCTACTTTGTCGCCCCAATTGTTGGCTCGATCATCGCCGCCTTACTTTATCAGCTCATACGCGAGAGCAAAGATAACCTGCGTGGGGCGCCGGAAGCCCTCCTACCTCTCGTGCGCAGGGATATCATGCGCAAACCGGCAGGCAAATAACCTCTTCGCAGGCCGACCCTCGCGGTCGGCCCCAGAGGCGTTCACTTCAGGCCGCCGCAGGCCAGCCGCCAGGGGTGGCCCTACGAGAGACGCGGCGGTCGTGTCGCCTGGGGAGCCATCGTCTAGAGGAGGGCCACCCCTGGCGGCTGGCCTGCCTGGCCTTCGCACGGCCTGAAGTGAACGCCTATGAGGGTCGGCCCTACTATATACGTCAGGCTTGTCTGGCGGCTCGCGTATAGTAGGGCCGACCCTCGCGGTCGGCCTGCGGAGGGGGGCGAGAAGTGTTACACCAGTTCTTCCAGCAGGGGCAGCAGCACGTCGTCGCGGTGGGCGAGCAGAAGCTGGCGCAGGCGGTCGGCCACGATGACGCGGATGCGACGCTGGTGCAGTTCGTAGCGGGCGAGGTCATCAGGCTGCAAGCCGGTAGCCTGCACCCAGGTCATCAGCGAATCCATGCCGACGGGAGGATGCTCGAAGCTGACCCAGACATCCATCTCCCACTTTTCCGGGCGCGGGATGTCGAACAGCACCTCATAGTCGGCGACCTGCGTCTCCAGTGCGCGGCTCAGTTCTGCCGCCAGCGTCTGCTCGATGCGCCTGCGCCGCTGCGCATCCCAGAACAACGCTTCCAGCCGCTTGAAGAGCCGCCCGGCCAGGTGGCTGACCTCGATCACGCCTTTGTAAGGGCGGCGCAGTTCCAGATCGTTTGCCAGCGCCCGCACGCTGCCCGGCATGCCCTCCTGTGCCAGCAGCTCCAGCAGGGAAGCGTCATCCAGGCCCACCAGTTGCGCCGCCTGCAGCGTCCCGGCCTCCAGCGCCTCCTGCACCGCGCGCATCAACATCATCTGCATGGCGCGGCTGGTGTGATGCCAGTAGATGTTATCATACATCTCCTGCCGCGCGTGAATCAGCGAATAGAGCGGGCTGATGCCCTTGTGCGTCACAACGATGCGCCTTTGCCCGTTGACGTTGGGGTGGACACGCAGCGCGCTTTGCAGCCGCGCCACGTCCACGCCGCCATATGGCACATTGCAGGCGCGAGCGTCACGCGGCAGGTAATCCAGCTTATCCACGTCCAGCGCGCCGCTCAGCAACGAGCTTAGCAGTTCATCATCTGCTTCGTCGGCAAGCCGCGCTTTGTTTCTGGGCGGATCGATGAAGTCGGCTACGCGCTCCGGCGAAAGGCGATAATCGCGCTCCAGAATAGCGGCGATCTCGCTATTTTCGATGATCGAACGCCCCACCTTTTCGTGCAGCACAATCGGGTAACCCAGTTCCTCAATGGTGTGCGAAAACGGGTAATGGCCGATGTCGTGCAGCAGGGCCGCGACGATGAGCGTTTGCACGCTGCTCGTCGCTATGCCCGTCAGGCCACCCTCTTCGCGCAAAAGCGCGCGCAGCGCGCGTACAGCGAGATGATAGGCCCCCAGACTGTGTTCATAGCGCGTATGCGTCGCCCCTGGCCAGATGCGATAGACAAAGCCAAGCTGCTTGATCTTCTGCAGGCGCAGAAAAGGGGCCGTGCTGATCAGCTTCATCTCGCGCGGCCCAAGCGGGATCAAATCATACAGGCTGTCGCGCACCGTCGTCACGGGCCGCTCATCGGGCAACAGAGGCAGCCCACTGGCATCTGTCCAGTAGCCTTGCAGCGGCGGCTGCACCACGTCGCCCGCGCCTTGCTCTTTCTGCCTGTTCCCGCCCTGCCGCCGCGCGCGCGGCTGTTCGGGTTGCTCTTCTCGTATGCTCATAGCCCGATTCTAGCAGAATCATAGTACATCTGTCCAGTTATTGCACAACTCGATAGACCTTCACCCCAAACGGCGGCAACTCAATCGCTCCCTGCGCCACTTCGCCCGTCAGCAGGTCGGCCAGCCCCTTTCCATCACGCACAGTGGGGGTACATGCAAGCGGATGCTCGGCCTCGCTGATGAACCAGACGAAGCGCGTGCCGTCGTCATGAATGAGCGAATCGACCAGCACGCGCGGGTCATCGACCGTGACCGGCAGTTCGACGTTTGCCCGTGCGGCCAGCGCGCTGTAAAGCCGGTATGTATCGTCGGGGTTGGCATTGGGACGCGAGGCGGCGAAGTATTCCAGCGGGTAGGTGCAGAGAACAATTCTGCCCTCGCCAACGGCGCGTTCCAGCAGAGCGGGATTGCCGTATTGATCGCTGGCGATGACACGAGCCTCGCTCGGGATACAGGGGAGAAAGGCGCGCCCGTTCTCGTTGCCTGCGGCGACGAAGGAAAGCTGCTCCCCGGCGGCAATGGTGCCGAAATCGCTCTCGAAGGAAAATGTGATCTGACTCTCCTCAATGGAGTTGACGAGTCCGTACCTGAGCTGGTGTTCGATGCCGAAAAACTGGTTGAAGAACGAGTGCCAGAGGCCGCGATGGCCGCCGGTCGCGCCGGGGAAGTAGGAGAGATAGACGGTCGCGCCCTCTATCGCCCGCGCCTCCAACTCTTCCCATGTCGGGCCGGTCAACTGCTTCGTCGATGGCAGCAGGATCAGCCGCGCCTGCGGCGCTCCCGCCAGTTCGCGCACAAAGGCCGCGCCCATCCCTGCCTCGCGCGTCACCACATAGGTTTGCAGGAGAATGTCGCGTATAGCCGATCGTTCGCCCTGTGAGGTAAAGGGATAATCGGTATCGAAATACGAGGGGATGATGACGGCGACATCAGCGGGCGCGCGCTGGCAGCGTGTAATATCGATTCTGTCCAGCACTCTCCCGAACTGCTGCAGCTCAAGCAGGGGCGCCTTTGGCGTACCTTGAGTGGTGGTGATGCCGAAATGCAGTTCAAACGGGTGATGGCGGTAGGGGTTCTGGTGGGTGAGATCAAAGTCGGTATTGTTCCAGGCGAGCCAGCCCACCGCGCCTGCCAGCAGAGAGGTATGCAGCACCTGCCGGTAGTAGTCGCCTGCGTGCGTATCGGAAGTGAAATCGCTGCTGACGCCGAATTCTTCCAGTACAACCGGCTTCCCCACGTGGGAAAGCTCGCAGTTGAAGGCGGCGCTGAGATGCTGGCGCGCAACATCGTTATTCGTGGGATAAGCATGGGGGCCGATAAAATCGACGGTGCGCGCGATCTCATGCAAACGAAAGCCGTTATCGCGCCCCGTCGCCTCGAGACCCCACGCTCCATCCCCGGTCGATACCGGCTGCGCGGCCCCGGCAGCTCGTATCGCCTGCACCAGCAACTGCGCCCAGCTGCGTCCCATCTCCGGTGTCGTCTGCCCCCCATAGATCGGCACCTCGTTGGAAAGCAGCCAGCCCGCGACAGCCGGATGATCTTTGAGTCGGCTGACCGTTTCTCTGATGTAAAACGCCTGCTGCGCCAGCATCCAGCCGTCTGAATAGAGGTTGCGACCGCCGCGCCATGCCACATCCCAGTTTTCGCCCGACATATGTCCGACAATAAACGTGGGAATCGTGGCAATGCCCACCTCCTGGCACACATCCAGAAATTGCGCGTAGCGAGCGACACAGGTCTCGTCAATCGTGTCGGGCGCGGGCATGAAATCTGGCCAGTAAAAAAATGAGCGCGTCACATTCAGACCATGTTCGCGCAGGACGCTCAACTCCTCGCGCCAGATATTGATATCCGGCGTTCTCCACATCAGCGGTCCGCCCGCCCGCGACCAGAAATTTGCCCCCAGCCATGTGCGCGGCCTCGTCTCAGAAGCAAGCTGCAAAAACGGTCTTTCGATCACCAGCATCTCCAATCCAGCATAGAAAAAGGACAGCCTTTTCATTGCCACTATACCACATCCAATCGAAGCGTGGCCCGAATGTGCTATACCGGGTGGAAATGAGTCTCAAGAGCAGAAATCCTTGCGCATCTCAACGTTTGACATTTACCCCTGTTGCAATACCTCCTGATAAACTTTTATCAGACGACGGGCATACTGGCCCCAACCATTGCTGGCTTCGAGTACGTCGGCGTCTCTGGAACTGAGCGTATAGCGGTGCGTGAGGGCTTTGCTGAGCGCCTGCACGAGCGAGGCGTGGCTGGCCGGTGTGTAAAACAGGCAGGCGGCGGGCGGCAGCATGCCCTGGAAGCGCGGCAGGTCGGGGGCTACGATGATGCGCTCGTAGGAGAGCGCGAGCATGGCCGTATCGAGCATACCCGCGCGGGCGATGGCCCCGTGTGGCAGGACGAGCGCATCCGCGGCCCCCAGATAGAGCGGCATCTCCGCTTTGCCGGGCGTAGTCAGCGAGAGATGGATGGCCGGATGGTGCGCTGCCAGTTCCAGAATGCGCGTTCTGAGTCCGCTATCCCGTATTGCTCCTGCCAGTAGCAACTGCGGCCCCCTGTCCGTTGTCTGTCCGTTCGCGATGGCCCTACTGGCAGCCAGCGCGGAGAACGCCTCGAGCAACAAGAGCAACTCGCGTTCGGTGTGCCGGTGGGCCAGGCAGAGGTAGACGAAAGAGGCGTTACGCGGCAGGCCAAGCTCCCGGTACGCCTGCGGACGCGGCACGGGCGGCGCGTAGTAGCCGCGAAAGCCGGGCTGCGGCAGGCAGCGCAGGCGGCGGCGCAGCTTCTTATCCGGGTAGAGCTGCTCCGGCAGGCGCGTTGCCGCCAGTATGCGGTCGCTGCTATGCAGCAGGCGGCGTTCCAGCGTGCGGCGCGCCAGATGATGCAGCCCGCGCTCGCTCTGCCACCACCCTCCGGCGTCCGTGGTGACTATGCGTATACCCAGCCGCCGCGCCAGCCAGAGCCGGAACCAGAAACGCTGTCGCTGCCGGTAGTTCAGATCGAGCATCCCCGGTCGGTAGAGATGAATCACGCCCATAGCAGCGTATCCGCGTCCTGTCCGGTGCTGCCAGAGCCAGGAGAAAGGAATATCGGCGGCGAGGGTGCAGCTTACCCCCTGCGCGCGCAACGCGGCGGCGAGCAACTCGACTGCCGGTTCCTGCTCTCTCGTTGTCTCTGCCTCGCCGGGGGTGATGAGCAGCACCGCCAGTTTCGTAATTTCTAACGGCGCGTGTTCCAGCAACTGGAGATATTGCTGGAAACGGCCCCGGTGGTGTGCCTGCTCCATTGCTGCCAGCAGTTGTTCGCTGGATGGATGGCCGGCCAGCCAGAGCAACGGGCGATATAGTAGCGCCTGAGATGCTATCGCCAGCGCCTCGCGGCCCAGCGCGCCTATGATAGCCAGGCTGGATTGCTGTTTGTACGTTCCATCAGCAAGCTGGCTCGCATACTGCATAGTAATCTCGGCGCGTCCCTGCCAGTAGGCGCGCCCTCTGAAGAAGGCGCGTTTGAGCCGGGCCGCCGGGACACGGTGGGCCACAACCGCCTCCGGCTCGTACCAGAGCTGGCACCCGGCAGCGTGCAGGCGGCGGCAGAGATCATAAACCGCTAAATTCGTCGGCCATTGCCGTCGCTTGCTCAAAAATGGCGCGAACGAACCCGCCCGCCGCAGCGCCTCGATCTTCACCGAGAAACAGCAACTGCTGAAGTTGCCCCATTCCTCTACTCTCAGCCTCATGCGCTGCTGAGACGGGGCAAAGTAGCCGAGCAGGTCGAGCAGGTCATCGCTGAGCCAGTGCGGGCGCGGCGCTTCCCAGCAAAGTTCGACGCGCCCTCCGATAGCGTCGGCCCCGGTCTCTTCATAGGCGCGCAACAGCCGTTCGAGAAAATATGGATCCGCCAGCGTGTCGTCATCAAGGAAAACTGCTATCTCGCCTGTCGCCGCCAGCAACCCTGTTTCGCGGGCATAGGCCAGACCGTTCTGCGGCTCCGAAAGACATTGCACCTGCCACCTGTCTTCCGCCCGCCTGCCATCGTGTCCCGCGTTCACATAGGCACGCGCAGCTTCCAGTGTGCCATCGCTAGAGCCATTGTCAACGACAATCACCTCGAACCGGGTACAGGGTAGCGTCTGGCGGCGCAGGCTCGCCAGCGCGGAAAGCGCCATGTTGCGCCTGTTGTATGTGCAGAGAATCACGCTCAGGCGCGGCGGCTTCCTGGCCTCCACGCACTCTTCCCGCCCCTGCTTCGCCGCCCGCCTCTTGCTCTCCTGTATGCCGCGCTGTTCCTGTGCTTTCCGCCTCACCCGCATCCATCATCTCCGTCTCGTAAAAATCCTCTATTCCTCCGAAATGCAGGTACGAGGTGCTGTCTGGCAATGCATCGATGGCAAAATTCCATTCTTGCTCCTGACCGGGTTCCGTCGTTTCTGCAAAGAGAATATCCGGGGGAAGCATTGACACATCCGGCGCAAACGCGGCCAGCCAGGAGAGACAGTATCTGTTCACCTCCACCGCCATCTCATCCTCCTTTATGTATGCTCTGTAGTCTCTCACAGCCGGGTTATACCAGGAGTAGGAAACGGGTTGTGGATGAGGAGATATCTCTCATGCCTCAGTTAAGGATTGAATAGAACAAATATACACCTGTTCTTCACCTCACGCTCCATCTCTTAACCAGATCACAACCGCAACATGAGCAAGTTGCGACAATGCCGCTTTATTCTGTATTAGAGAATAGTGTACCTGCGTTCGTCGGGTACTGTGATGTGGTGGACGATGTGGATGGGAGGAGCTATGGAGACAAACCAGTATCCTGCCGGGCCTGAGCAACAGGAGCAGTTTTCTCTTGTGTGTATCACGCTCAGTGAGCAATCTGCCGCCAGCGTGCGGCGCGTGGCCCGGCGCGTCTGTCGCAATGTGCGGCAGAGCGATTGTGTGCTGTATGCGGGCCGCGTATGCGCGGTCGTTCTGGCGCGCACCCCGCTCAGCGGCGCGCAGGCGGCTGCACGGCGGTTGCGCGACCTGCTGCTGGATGTGGAATACGAGCTACAGGCGCTGGGCGGCGTGGCCGCTGTAACGATGCTCCAGCACCTGCGCGCGCACGAGTCGGTGGTGGTGCAGCGCGAAGAGGATGGTGACCTTTCCCTGCCCGCGTCCGGGAGACGAGAGGGCATGCGCGAACGGGAAGAGGATCGAGAGCAGGATCGCTGGCGGGAAGAGACGCGAGAGCGCGAAACGCTGCCACAGCTCTCCGTCCTTTCGCAGTATCCTGCGCCGCGCGTCCTGCACCTGTTTCCCTATGAGCTGGCGCGCCGTTACCGTGCGGTGCCGGTGGGGGCCGAGCGGTCTATCCTGACCTTAGCCACCTGCCAGCATCTGGAAGCGGATGTGATCGCCTACTTTCAGCAGGTCACGCGGCGTAACATCTTCCTGGTGCGCTGTGAGGAACGCATGGTCGAGGATTTGCTGCTCTACTGGCGGCGCATCCTGCCCATTCACCCACGCGCTGCCAGTGTGTAAAAAGGGTGTGTCATGACACGAGTTATTATGCTGGGGATTGATGGTCTGGACGCCGATCTACTGCGCGTCTATGGCCCCTCGCTGCCCCACCTGCGCCGCCTGATGCTGGAATCGCCGTTCCTCGAACTCACGTCCAGCTTCCCGCCGGAGCCTGCGCTTGCCTGGACGAGCGTCTATACCGGCCTCAATCCTGCTCGACACGGGCTGGCGGGCCAGCCGAAAGCCAGTACCCTGCAGGCCATCGGCCCGCGCCTTTCAGGCCAGACGTTCTGGGACAGGGCAGGGCTGGCGGGCAGGCGCGTCTGCGTCCTCAATCCCGGCTTCGCCTGTTCTCCCTGGTCGGTCAGCAGCGTCATGCGCTCACTGCCATTCGAAAGCCTGCAAAGCGACTGCGATGGCCTTCCGACAGCTGCCTCACCCTCCGCGCTTTTTTCGCCCTCATCGGATGCGTCGGCTATCCCGTCAGAAGGCGATCTGGCTACGTTCTGCCAGTCCCGGTATGCTCGCTGCGAGCAGCAGGCCGCGCTCGGCTTAGAATTCTTCCGGAGCGAACCCTGGGACCTCTTTTTCCTGCGACTGGATACCCTTCCCGCCGCGCAGCGCCTGCTCTGGCGCTACTGCGATCCCGACGACCCGGCCTATCCCGGCTACAACGACTTTGCCGATACTATCCCGGCTTTCTACCGGCTTTTTGACCGGATCATCAGCGATTTCCGCTCCTACCTTGAAGCTGATTGCGTGCTGCTGGTGCTAAGCGCATACGGGCAGGGCCGCAGTTGCATTTCCAGCCTTCACCTCAACGAGTGGCTGCGTTTGCAGGGGCTACTGACTCCGCGCGCCGCTCCTCCATACCGCCTTGCCTACCTCTCCGCGCGCCGCTTCCTTCTCAATCATGCTCAAGGCGGCCTACACGCGCTCTTGAGCGGCCTGCATATGCAGAAGATGCTCTCACGCCGCGCCTGCCAGAGACCGCATCAACAGATCAACGAGGCCGTTGACTGCCAGGAATCGCTGGCCTGGCTGGCCGAATTCACCGCTAACAGCCCCTTCGCTGGCATTGTCATCAATCGAGCCAGGGCCGAGCGTCAGGGCTATACATATGAGCGGCTGCGTGGAGAATTGGTGCGCAAACTTATGCAACTGCGCGTGCAGGGGCAGACGGTGGTCTGCCGGGCGCACGCCCGTGAGGAATATTACCAGGGCGAGTGTAGCGAGCAGTTCCCTGATATCATCTTCGAGCTACACAGCGCCTTTCATGCCGATGGCGGCCTCTACCTGCCGCTCGTCACTCCCAACATGGCTCATCACATCGTTTCTGGCAACAATCATAGATCTGGCGTCTTGCTGCTCGGCAACTTGCCTGCTGGCAGCGAGACGCTGGAGCGCCGTGACGGGCCGCATGTGGTGGATGTGGCTCCGACCGTTCTTCACCTGCTGGGCGTGACCGCCGCAGATGGGGATGGGGAGCCACTCGTCCTGCCTCCCGTCGTTTATTCCCGCCTGGTGCCGCCGCTGCTCTCCCTGCCTATGCTACCGCGTTGAGCAACACTTCTCCCTGCGTCTCGCCCGCCTCGATCGTTCTGAGCATGTGCCGTAAATTGTTCAATGCCGTCTGAATGCGCTTCTTCAGCGTGTTTTCCGAGGTTTGCAGCGCCCGTGACATCTCCGGCAGCGTCATGCCATCGTAATAATGAAGGATGATGGCCGTTTTCTGCTTATCGGGCAGGTTCTCAATCGCCTGCGCCAGATCCCAGTTGCGTTCTAAATACCCCTTGGAGTGATCGGCGGCGCTGGCAAGCAGGTCCCCCTCCTGTTCCGCCATCATCTGGCGTGTAAAAACGGTAGCCCGCGCCAGGCGGCGTTTGAAGCTGATGCACTGGTTGACCACAATACGCATCAGCCAGGGACGCAGCGCCCCCGCCTCGCGCAAATCCGGCAGGTGATGCCACATCTGAATCAAGGCATCCTGCACAACGTCTTCCGCGATGTCTCTATCTTTGACTATCATCCATGCCGTGCGCAACATCAGCGCGCTATAGTGGTTGATAATCTCTTGAAATGCTTCCATGTCTCCGGCCAGGGCACGTGTCACCACTCCCTCATCCATCAGTGCTTGCATAGAGTTCTTTTCTCCTCCGACAATGTTACAAACTATGTACATATATATAACGTACTCTATGCATTATTGCAAGGTGTGCCTGCTCACTATTTTTGATATGTCCATGCTTTGTTCATGGTTGTAAGCGGTTTGTCCAGGGAGAGCGCGCCGGTAGCGCAAAACAGGAAGAGTGGATTGAAAGTGCAGCTATCCCTGGAACACCAGCGCGCCGAGCGTGGTACCCACTACAACCACTACTACGACAAAATCCGGCCACCGGATTGTTTTTTCGTGCAGCAGCGTCTGGCGCTGCTCGCTCTGGTAGCCGCGCGCTTCCAGCGCCGTTGCCAGTTCGGCGGCGCGGCGGAAGGTGGCCTGCATGAAGGGGACGAAGAGCATGGTCATGCTTTGCAGACGCTCGCGCAGCGTTCCCTGTGTCAGATCGGCCCCGCGCGCCGTCTGTGCCTTGACCAGTTGCTCGGCCTCCTCAAGCAGCGTCGGCACGAAGCGCAGGGCGATCAGCGTCATGAGGGCGAAATCGTCGACGGGCAATTTCAGCCAGCGCAGGGGCGTCATAAGCAGCGTCATGCCCTCGATCAGGGCGATGGGCGAGGTGGTCATGGTGAGCAGCAGGGAGAAGGTATAGAGGGTGAGAAAAGCGACGAAGAAGGCCATTGTGTACCAGACGCCATCGTAGGTCAGCACAATCGGGCCGATGGGTTGCAGACCTCCGGCGGGCGCGTGGCGTGTCAGCCAGAGGAAGAGCAGCGCGATGATGGTCAGCAGCAGCACCAGCAGGCGGCTGGAGCGGAACCAGATACGTCGTCGCAGCGCGCGCGCCCATGCTGCGCGTAGCAGCGAGAGCAAGAGGTAGGTCAGCGGGAGAATGCTGGCGATGAGGATGGTGAGTCGCAGCGTGCCATAGGGAACATGCCAGGGGCCATACATCGCCAGGAGGGTTGTGCCGACGTTGCTGAAGAAGATGGCCGGGGGAATGCCGATCAGCGTGAGCAGCAGCAACAACCAGAGCCGTTGCCACAGCACACGCAAGGGAATACCGGACAGCACAATTGCCAGCAGGAGCAGCGCGACCACAACGATATATGGCGCGAAATGCCACTCGCGCCCGTTGGCAATGGCAACCACCACCGCCAGCCAGACCATGATGAGCAGCTTGGTGCGGGCCTGCAATCTATGGAAGAGGCTCTTGCCGGGATAGTAAACGCCGAGCGAAATTTTGCTGAACATACTACTATACAATCCTATCTTTGAGCTTGAGTCTGAGCAGGGCGAATGCCTCATCCAGCGTCAGCGTCTCTGCGGGAATCGCCATACCCTGCTGGCGCAGCAGCGCGAGCAACTCGCTCAGTGGCGGAGCGGCCAGTCCCCATTTGCGCAACTGGTCACCGTGCGCGAAGATGTGACGCGGCGGTCCCTGCATCACCAGCTGGCCCTGGTGCAGCACGCAGAGCCAGTCCGCCAGCGCCGCCACCTCGGCCATATCGTGCGAGACCAGCACAATGGTCACGCCCTGTTCTTCCTTGATGCGTTGCAGGTAGTAGTAAAACTCCTCACGTGCGTCCGCATCTAGCCCGCTGGTCGGCTCGTCGAGAATGAGGATCGAGGGAGACATGGCCAGCACGCCTGCCAGCGCCACGCGCCGCATTTGCCCGCCGCTTAGCTCAAAAGGCGAGCGCGCCGCGAACTGCTCGTGGGGCAGGCCGACCATGTCGAGCGCATGGAAGACGCGGCGGCGCACCTCACGCCGCTCTACCTTCTGTCGGCGCGGCGCGAAGGCGACATCGGCGAAGACGGTGCGCTCGAATAGCTGCATCTCTGGAAACTGGAACAACATGCCTACATGCCGCCGCAATGTCTGCAAATCCACGCCTGCCGCGCCGGTATCAAGGCCGTTAACGATCACGCGCCCGCTGGTTGGCCGTAGCAGGCAGTTAAAATGCTGCACCAGCGTCGATTTGCCGGAGCCGGTGACGCCGATAATGGCCGTGCAGCTTCCTCGTTCGATCTCCAGCGTGATGTCGTTCAGCGCCACCTTTTGCTGCGGCCCCGGCGCGTAGATATGGGTCAGGTGCCGGGTGATGATGATTGGTTCTATCAATGTGCCATCTCCCGTGCCAGTGCCTCCACCGTTAGCGCATCAGGCGCCAGCGAGAAACCGGCCTCACGTAATCGCGCCGCCAGCTCGATTGGTTCGGGAATGGCCAGTCTCAACCGACGCAGCCGCTCAAGATCACTGAAAATGTCGACTGGCGGCCCCTCCATCACAATCTGCCCCTGTTGGAGTATCACGATGCGCTCCGCCAGCGCCGCCTCCTCTAGCAGGTGCGTGACCTGGATGATGGTCAGTCCCAACTCGCGGTTCAGCCTGTGCAGCAGCGCCACAATTTCGCGGCGTGACAGCGGGTCAAGCTGGGCGGTTGCCTCGTCGGCCAGGATGCATTGCGGGCGCAGAGCCAGCACCCCGGCAATCGCCAGCCGCTGCTTCTGGCCGCCCGAAAGCTGCTGCGGCGCTCGTTCGCGCAGATCGCTGATGCCCACCGCCTCCATCGCCTCCTCCACCCGCTCGCGTATCAACGCTGTCGGCAGCCCGCGCATCGTCAATGCCCATGCCACATCGTCCTCCACAACGGTCGCGATAATCTGGTTATCGGGGTTCTGGAAGATCATGCCTACTTTGTCGCGAATAGCCCGCTGCATCGTCTGATCGCTCGTGTCTATGGCCGCCACCAGTACGCGCCCGCTCGTGGGTGTCAGCAGGGCGTTGCAATGCCGCGCCAGCGTCGATTTCCCGCTACCGTTATGCCCCAGCACCACCAGGTACTCGCCCCGCCGCACGCACAGATTGATATCCCGCAGCGCCTGCACCTGCTGCTCTCCATGACCCTTACGCTGCTGCCGCATATACACATAGCTTACCTGCTGCATTTCAATAAAAGGATTCGCATGCATCTCATCCATTGCCCGTTTATACCCTTCCAAGATAGAGACGAATCTGTGTCAGAATGTTGCGTGTGACCTGGTACCTACCCAGCGGACTCTTTCCCACCAGCCCGACCAGCCTTCTCAGCAGCCAGCGTACCAGCTTTTGCAGTCGCCCGCCCGGAAATGGCCGTACCTCGTAACCTAGCAGGCGCACCAGCAGGTTCGTGGCGTAATAGATAGCGATGACAACCGGGCAGAGACCTATCCAGAAGATGGCATAAAACGTTGCCAGCCAGTAGGTAAAAGCCAGGTTGGCGACCGCCTGCACCGTCGGTAAAATATGGTGTTGCCAGAAGGAGCCAAGACCGAAACTGATGCTGAGCTGGCCCACAAGAGCAATAATATGCCCGTAGGTGCGGTGCAAAGAGAGAATCAGATTGGCGATGGGAAAACCAAAGATGGCATAGGTGCCGAAGACCAGCACAAATAAGGCTGCGGCTCCGCAGGTGATGCCCACGAACAGCAGCGGGATGTGGTGCCAGAAACGCTTCATCGTCACGCCTAGAAACAGCCCGCCCATCCCCTCCAGCAGCATGACGGGCAGGAAATTGATGCCGCTGATGACCCCGACCAGGAACAGCGCCGTGCAAAAGCCCATAATGCCCGTGTACAGGCCGCGCCGCAGCACCAGAATGGCGAACACAACAAAGACCAGGAGACGAAATACTTCCCCTCCTACCGGCAGGTACAGCGTCAGCAACTGGAAAATGACCGCGATATCGGCCAGCAACGCCCCTTCCGCGATCTCAATTGCGCTTAGTCTGCGGAACATGTAGTATCCTTCAATCCCCGTAGGCGCCGATTGATCGTGCGCACCGCCGATTTATCGGCCCGTCTCGCCCGCATGAACCATTTCGCCGATCAATCGGCGCCTACGAGATCTTTTTGACAGAGTGTAACATAACGGATTATACGTCTGCACGCACTCAGGTGCAATTGGAGAGACACCTGTGCGCTTGCCTGCCTGCGCGCTTAGCGTTTTGCTCGTTCTATCACCGCCTGCCGTCCGCCCCTGCGTTCGAGGTCGAGGAAGTAACGCAGGCCCTCGCCGTAGAGATCATCGCGTTTTGCCAGCCGCTCGGCCTCCGCGCGCTCTCCCAGGGCCTGCAAAATGCTGTAGGCGACCCATTCGGCGAAGCCCTCGACAATCCTCTCCGGCTGCTGGCGTGGAGCGTGCGTGGCCTGCCAGGCATGGGCCAGTTCGTGCGCGGCCACAGCCTGAAAGCGCGTGCGCGGCAGGTAGTGTTCAATGTAGATATCTTGCTGATCGTTGTGGCGGTGGAAGAAGCCCTCGGTGTGCAACCCGTCGTTGCCGGGAGGACGGTTGACGCCAGCAGCCGCAGCCTTCTCTTGCCGCACCCGTTCCAGACGAGCGCGCCCCGTCAGCGTGAGCGCGGGCAAGACATCGATGGTCAGGCCCAGTTGTTGCGCCAACAACGCTCGTACCTGCCGGTAGAGCGGCTCCGCCTCTTGCTCCGTCTTGATGGCCGTGCGCAGGCAACGAGCGCAGCGCACCGTCTCCCCATCGCCCTGCCTGATTACCTGGCCCTGCTCGTTGACAGGGACATTACAGATGCCGCAGCGCGGACGCGTCTGCATGCACGTCTCACAGTAGCTCTCAGGCGATTGCTCAAAGGTGCTGTAGCGACCCAGAATCGGGAGGTGGCAGCAAGCGCAGACGGGCATCTCTTTCAGGCAGTCGGCGCAGACGCCTTCCCCACGTAGCGGCGTCAGCTGGTGTGAGGGGACGTGACAGCGCGCGCACTGAGCAACCGTGCGCTCGCACTCAGCGCAGACGTTGAGATTGCCTTTGTAAACCTGATAGCTGCTCAGAACAGGTTTGTGGCAGAGATCGCAGACGGGCGCCTTTTGCAGGCAGTTAGGGCAGACGCCAACGCCGCGCACGACGGTCAACTGGCGCGAAGGGATGTTGCACCTGGCGCAGCGCGTGACCGTGGGCTCACAGGAGGGACACACTTTCAACGTGCCGTTGTATACCTGGTAGCTGCCCAGCATGGGTTCGTGGCAGAGATCACAGGTGGGCGCCGCGCGCAGGCAATCGGGACAGAATTGCCCGTCGCGTTTTCTCGTAAGCTGGTGAGATGGCAGGTTGCAGCGAGCGCAATGCGGCGTGGTTTGCTCGCACTGCGCGCACACAACCAGCCCGTTGCTATAGCGCAGGTAGCACCCGGAGATTGGCCACTTGCAGAGCTGGCAGGAGAGCGTGTTTTGTTTGAGCATAGTATTGCGACGACCCCTTACACGCTCAGGAGAGCAACTTTTCCTGCGGCTCAGACGGGTGAACCGGGTGGTCGGGCAGATTTTCGTCTATGGCCTCTTCCAGCTTCTCTTTGTCCTCCTCGAACTGCTCCGGGTGGGCGGCGCGCCACTCTGACCAGACGGCGATAAGCAGGGCCTGCAAGACGCCGGCGACGGGCGAGGCGAAGAGCGCGCCGACGATACCGAATAGCTCGGCCCCGGCAATCAAGGCGATCAACGAAACGGCGGGATGCAGTCCGATGGCCTGCCCGACGATACGCGGACCGATTATATCTCCCTCAAGAATGTGGATGACGATAAAAGCAGCCAGCACTAGCACAGCGATCAGCCAGCCCTGGCTGAGCGCGACCAGCACGCAGATGGCCCCGGAAGTCAGCGTCCCCAGCACGGGGATAAATTCCAGCACAAAGGCGAGAACGCCCAGCAACACGGCGTAGGGAACATGGAAGATTGTCATGGTGACGCCGACCAGCACGCCGATCAGCGCGGAGAGGATGAGTTGGCCGCGAATGTAGCCGCCCACGACGCGCTGCAACGTGTTCAGGAAGAAGCGCATACGCCCTTCCTGTGCCGTTGGCAAATTGTTGCGCAGCCAGTCCGTGACCCGTTTCCCATCCACCAGCAGGTAGATGCTGAGAACGGCGACCACGATAGTATCCAGAATAAAGTTGAAAATGCTGCTCAACAGCGGCACAATGCTGCTCGTCAAGCCTTCCGCCTGCGCAATGATCTGATTGCCTGCCGCCGCAATCTGCTGCTGCGTAATGCCGAAGTGCGTCAGCGTCTGGATCAGCTGGGATGCTTCCCCGTTTGCTCCGGGCTTGAGCAGTTGCTGCACATTCGTGATCAACGAGCCAATCTGCACGATGGCCGTATTGACCAGGAAATAGATAATCGTGACCAGCGCCGTGAGAACCACCAGGTAGACGATGAGAATGGCAAAGAAACGCGGCATGAATCGCGCCAGCAACTTCACTGCAGGCAGCAGCGTGTAGGCCAGCAGCGCCGCAATAATGAAGATTAGCACGGAAGTGATCACATGCCCCAGCACCCACAACGCGATCGCAGCCAGCGCAATCCAGGCCAGGATGGCAATGGGAATGTCCCGCCGCCGCGCCCACTTCGATTCGGTCACCGTATCTACCCGTAATTTGCTAAATGGTCGTGGATTGAGATTCATACCCTCTCCCTCTCCAGGCGGTTTTTATACCTGCCTCGCAAGTTTCTCTAACTACCAGACGAGCTATAGCCCTGTCATTATAACCTATAACGTTGATACGAACAAACTGTTTCAGGAGTTCGGGTTCTTGTCGGGACGCAATGCATCTGAGTGAGGATTAAACTGACGATAGATGAAAGGAGAGATTGGGATGAAAGTATATCGCGAACTACTGTGATAGAATCTATACTAATGCATGAGCAAGCAAAAAGATGAAAGGAGGTATTGAATGGCAAAACAAAAGCTGGTGCTGATTGCAGTACCTCATGAAACGGTTCGTACAGGAGTATGCGTTGCTTTCGCAGAAGAACCAGGCGTAGTGCTACATGAGGTGACAACGGTTGAAGCCCTTCAACAGGAACTCAAGGAACAGATATTTGACCTGGTGGTAGTTCGCCAATCTCTAGTAACAGATATTACGAATGCAGGCTATTGTTGTTCCGCTAGCGACCAGTGCTATTGTTCTTGAGAAAATCAGGCGATATCCAGGTGGTTACGGAATAAGAGGTAAACAGGTTTTCCGCCTCTTGTTAAGAACGTTTATCAACTCTCCTGATAAATAATATATCATAACAGAAGGTGCATTAAAACCTCTGCTTCGTCTTTTCAGGGAAAGGCCACAAAAAAAGAGAGGTCAATGCGACCTCTCTTCACAGGCTGGGGTGCAGGGATTCGAACCCCAATTGGCCGATCCAGAGTCGGCAGTCCTACCGTTGAACGACACCCCATCGTTTTCTCTGGCTTCACGGATTTTTCTCTCCGCGCAATGTATATTACCGTAACTCTGGCAAGATGTCAAGCGGTTTTTGGGGCTTTTTCCAGATTTCCCTGTTCAGCGCAGGGCCTCCGCGTAGCGCCAGCCCGCTGCAAAGGCGTTGACATTCGGCTCCGCGAAGCGCGGCATGCGTTCGCGAATCGCCTCTTCTAGCAGGGGACGCGGTAGCAGGTTGGTGTAGCCGCAGAGCGCGCCGAGCATCAGCATATTGATGCGCGCGTCTCCTTCCTCTGCGCCGCTTTCCTCTGACAGAGGCAGCGTTTCGGGGATGAAGATGGCCTGCACGCCGTGCTGGCTCAATGCCTGCTCTACTTCCGCTCGCGTAGGATAGTGTATGCCCGCCACGCCCGCCGCGATGGGCAGGCGACGATAGGCGCTGACGAAGGCCAGCGCCCCCTGGTGCCGACGCGCCATCGGCAGGGCGCGCAGCACTTCGCTCATCTCCAGCGACACCAGGATGTCCGCTTCCCCCACCGGAATGGCCGGGCTGCTGGACGGGCCGAGGCGGATGTGGCACATGCCGGAACCGCCCAGCCGCGCCAGGCTCACGCGCGAAAGCACCCGCACCTCCTCATCGGCCTTCTCCGCCGCCAGCGCCAGCATCTCCATCAACGTCAGCGTCCCCTGCCCGCCGATGCCCAGTAGCACGATATTCGTTGTCTTCGTCCGCTTCGCCGCCTGCATGCTCACTACTCGCTTCGTTAATCCTGCAACGTATAGCGCAACTGGAACGCGGCCATCACCTTACCCGCTTCCGCCGTTTCCTCTGCAAGCTGGATAGGCTTGATGGCTTCATAGGGACACGCCTGCACGCACAGGCCACAGGCCACACAGGTGGCGTTATCGATGGAGATGCGCGGCTTCACATCATCCAGCGAGAGCAGCACAGATGGGCAGCCCACTTTGGAGTAGCAGGGCGTGTCTTCGCAGCCGCGCCCGGCCAGGCATGCCTGCTGGTCAACCTGAATGGGACGCCCGCGAATCAGCTTGCCGGGGGTGGAGCAAGGAGCTTCGGCGATCACCACCGAGACGCCGGGATATTGCATCGCCTCCTGCAACACATCGATGATTTCACTCAGATTGTACGGGTTGAGCTTGCGCACGTACTCGACGCCGCAGCCGCGCACAATCATCTCAATATCGGCGCGCAGGCTCGGCTCCCCGCTCGCGCGCCGACCCGATCCCGCGTCCGGCTGCATGCCCGTCATCGCGATCCTGCTGTTATCCAGAATGATGAGCGTCAAATTAATGCCTGCCTGGACGGCGTTGAGCAGCCCGGCGATGCCGTTGTGAAAGAAGGTGCCGTCGCCCATCGCCGCCAGCACGGGCCGCTCGATGCCGGCGTACTTGAAACCCTGCGCGATACCGATGCTGGCACCCATCGAGACCTCCGTCCACCCGGCATCCTGCGGCGCATTCATGCCGATGATCGTGCAGCCAATATCGCCCGTCGTAATCACCTCGTCCTTCGTCAACCCAAGCTTTTCGATGGCTCGATTCAGCGCGTAATACGTCATCCTGTGCGGGCAGCCGGGGCAAAACTCCAGCGAGCGCGGCGGAGCTTCTATTGCAGGCGCGGCGGCGGCGGTCGCGAGCAATTGCGCCCCTACCGTATTTGAACCATTGTGAGTTGCCTGTTTCCCGTTGGTCGGCGCCAGCGATTGCATGCCGACGCCCGCCATTACCGGCACAGCCTGTTCATTCCGCCTCTGCTCCTGCCCGACCAGGTTTCTTATAGCCATATCAACCAGTTCGACGGAGTAATCGCCGACACGCGGCAGCAGGCCGTTGCGCTTGCCGGTAATGCGTGTGCGCAGGCCGTTTTCGGCGATCAGGGCCAGCACGTTGGTCTCAATGATCGGTTCGAGTTCTTCCAGCACCAGCGCCGTTTCCAGCGGGGCGAGAAAGTCGCGCAGAGCCTGTGCAGGGAGCGGGTGGACGCTGCCCAGTTTGAAGATGGAGACATCCGTGAAGAGTTCGGGCGAGCGCGCCTGTACCTCTTGCAGGTAGGCATAGCTAACGCCGGAGACGATGATGCCCCGCCCCATACCACCGGTCTCCATGCCGCCCATGTCCATGTCGCCCATGTCCATGCCGCCCATGTCCATGCCACCCATGTCCATGCCACCCATGTCCATGCCACCCATGTCCATGCCGCCCATGTCCAGGCCACCCGCCAGGGGTGGCCCTACTATATTACGGGCGTCCGTCTCCTCTGTGGAGCCATCGCGTATAGTAGGGCCACCCCTGGCGGGTGGCCTGGACACCGGTGGCAATGGCCTGGACACCGGCGGCAATGGCCTGGACACCGGTGGCAATGGCCTGCATGGGGCGGGCAAGACGAAGTTGATTGTCGCCTGTTCAAAGAGCTTTCCGGCCTCTTCCAGGCGGGCGAGCGCGTCGGCGTGCTGGTCGCGGCACCACTGCGGGACGGCCTTCGTGAATTTCGGCAGGTTGCGCTCGAAGCTGACCGGGGTGTCTATGTCGTCGCGTTCGATCTTCCCTACCTTCATGGCCGTAATGGCATTGGCGACGGCTGTGGTGGCCAGCAGGAAGACGGGCGCGCCTGTCTGCGCCGAGACGGAGAAGGCCAGCCGTGTCATGCTGTAGGCTTCCTCCGGGCTGGCGGGCATCAGCATGGGCAGGGAAGCCAGCAGCGCGTAGTAGCGCGAATCCTGCTCCACCATGCCATAATAGGTGCCGACATCATCGACGGCGTAGATGACCAGTGGCCCCCTGACACCACTGTGGGCGACGGAGAGCAGGGAATCGGCCATCACGTTGATGCCGGACATCTTCATTGTCACCAGACTGCGTTTGCCTGCCCAGGCCGCGCCGCTGGCTACTTCAAGCGCCACTTTCTCGTTGACGCTCCACTCTACAGTGATGCCGTACTGTTGCGCGATGGGAATGAGGGCGGTGATGGCTTTGGTGCTGGGGTTGCCGGGGTAGCCGGTAACGACATGAACGCCAACTTCCAGTGCAGCGCGTGCAACTGCTTCATCGCCGGTGAGAAAAAGCCGCTTTCCGGGCGTTGTCAGAACGTTCATCGAGCATACTTATCCTTTGGGTTTCGTACTGCCTCAACGCGGGCAACTATTGACTACTTTCAATCAGTGTATGCTTTTGGTTTGCGTTCTGTCAACAACAATGGTGTCACAAAAGCATAACAGGTGCATCACAAAGCAATGCGATAGCTTGGAATTTCACGGACGCCGGTTGAATAGTGCCTACGAACCGGTTTTCAGTATCTGATGCAGGCGGAACAGCATGGGATAGCAGAGGGCGATGATGACCATACCTTCCATGAGCAGCAGGAGATAACCGATGGCGCCGGTCGGCGCAAAAGCAGTCTGGAAACTGGTAATAGACGTAAAGGCCAGAATGGGGACGAAAGCGCAGAGAATAGCAAAAAAGGTGACGAACAGATAGGGGCTACGTATGCTCATCAGGATGAGAAAAACCAGGCCCAGTATCGTAGCGGTTAGCCACATGGAGAGCAGGAAAATGGCATGGGTAAAACGCAGGAACAGGTCATTACGCAATATGAGAGTAAAGATGATGGCGACAATCACGATGACGAGCGGCGGCGCGGCCATCAGCAGGCGGGCAAACTTGCTCAAGCCACCGGTGGCAAGCGTCGAGGTAATATATTCTCTGTACTTGTTCACAAAACGAACAACAACCTGGAGCAAACCGAGGATCAGTAAGCCATCAACCAGAAAAATCCCTGTAAGCATCGTTCGACCTTCTATTTTCTAGTAAGCCAGTGTGAGCCAGACGATGTGCGGGGAAGAAAGCCGCAAACATCCTTTCTCCCTACCACGCATTGTAGCAGCAATGCGTGGCGGGTGAAAGGGGCTTGCGCGCTGTTCTCCCCGTACAGGCTATTCTGCCAGCGCCTCCGCCGCCTGTTCTCCATTCGCAATAATGGAGCGGCGTTTGAAGCCGAACCAGTAGACGGCGCCGATGACAAAGAAGACGAGCAGCGAGAACTCGAAGATGGGGAAGCCGCCCAGCACGGGAATGTTGGCCCAGGCCAGGAAGGCCGTTCCCATAGACGGGTTGGTGTAGACGTTGCGCAGACCGCCAAACCACAGGAAGTTGATAATCATCAACCCGCCGTAGATCAGCGCCAACACATTGACTACTATGCCCCAGCGACCCAGACTGAAAGGCGCTTTGACGCGCGGCCAGCCCTTGAGGCGAGCACTGAGCGAAGCGACATTATTCAGGAAGTATGACAGGTAGATCATCCCCGTCGCGCCGGTAACGATAACGCCGATGGCCGTGCTGACCAGGAACGGCAGCGCGGAAAGCACCGCGACGGCGATACCGGCCCACATCGGCGTGCGGAAGACCGGGTTCACGCTGCCCCAGATTTTCCCGAAAGGCAGGCGACCGTCGCGGCCCATCGAGAACATCAGGCGAATCGTAGCCGACTGAATTGCCAGCGTGCAGACGCAGACGGCGACCAGCACGACGAAGAGGTAGACATTGCCCCAGAAGGAGCCGAGCGCATCCTGAATAATCGTCGGCAGCGCCTGCAAGTAGTTCGATCCCTGCGCGATCCCTTCGATTTTCGCCGGGTCCTTGATCGAGAGCAGCGTGCCGCCGAGGAAGAGGAACCCGGCCAGGAAGGAGAGGCCCAGCGCCCACAGCACGCCGCGCGGCGCGTTGCGCTGCGGGTCCCTTGTCTCCTCGCCCAGTGTTCCGGCGGTGTCGAAACCGTAGATGACAAAGAGGGACATGAACATTGCCGCCAGGAAAGCGCCGAAGTAGCTGGTGCCAAAGCCAGGCGTCCAGGGCTGCGCCGCCGTCTGGATCGGGTTGACCGGCCCCTGGAACAGGAAGCCAAATGGCTGGTTGTGATGGAAAATCAGCAGGATCAGCGCGAAGCCGATCATACCAATAATCTCTGCCGCCACGCCGATATTATTAATAATCGACAGCAGGCGCACGCCAGCCACGTTGATGATCGTGCCGATGACAATGGAGAGCAAGGCGATGAAGACCGCGTTGGGCATGCCCAGAATCGTTGCCGGAATACCGGGGAAGATGGCCAGCAGCGGGATGGGAATGGTATAGGCGACGGCAGTGATGGTCAGGATACCGGCAAAGAAATAAAACCAGCCGGTGAACCAGCCCAGAGAGTGGCTGGAGAGGCGCTTGCTCCACTGATAGATGGAGCCAGCAATAGGGAAGTGCGAGGCCAGTTCCGCGAAATTGAGCCCCACAATGAACTGCCCGATGGCCACAATCGGCCACGTCCAGAACAGTGCCGGGCCGCCGGCTGCCAGGCCGAGGTAGAAGAGTGAAAACGTGCCGGTCGAAACGGAGATGTAGGAGAAAGCTACCGCAAAGTTGGAAAGGAAACCCAGCGTCCGCTGAAGCTCCTGCCTGTATCCAAATTTTTGCAGTAATGCCTCGTCCTGTTGCTCCTGGGTCAATCTGGAATCCGCCATTCGGGATTACCTCCTTCTGATAATGACGCTAACGACAGGAACAGGAATAGTTGCGCCCTCTCTATCCTCACCGTTGAAGATAGGCGCGAGCGCGAGCAGAAAAGAGGGAAGATAACAGCTTTATCTGTACGAAAATCGAATTGTTCCACGCCAGTACGGTAAGCTTTTCGTAGAATCTGACCCCGAACAATCCGAAATCAGCGACTGCTATCTATAATCAAGAGTTTAACATATCCATTGCGTACTCTGCAAGGGAGCAATGTTTTTCTGGCCCCCGCAACAGGCCGTTCCATTGCCAACTGCCTACTCTGCGGCTTACAATACAATGAGAGTAGACTCTATTTTCTCAAAAACCATGAAAGGACAGGGTAAGGATATGTCATCGAGAACAAAGATCAGTGTGATCGGGGCGGGCTTTGTGGGCAGCACGCTGGCCCAGCGCCTCGTCGAACGCGACTACGCCGATATCGTCATGTTCGATATCATCCCCAATATGCCGCAGGGCAAGGCGCTGGACATGCTGGAAGCTGGCCCCATCCTCGGCTACGATTCGCAGATCATCGGCACCAACGACTATGCCGATACCGCCAATTCCAGCATCGTTGTCATTACCTCCGGCTTCCCGCGCAAGCCCGGCATGAGCCGCGACGATCTGGTGAAGAAAAATCAAGAGGTGATTACCCAGGTCACAGAGCAGGTGGTGCGCTACTCGCCCGACAGCATCATCATCATGGTCACGAACCCGCTGGACGCGATGGCGCAGCTCGCTTACAAGATCAGCGGCTTCCCGCGCAACCGCGTTGTAGGCATGGCTGGCGTGCTGGACACTGCTCGTTTCCGCACCTTCATCGCCCGGGAACTCAACGTCTCCGTGCGCGACGTGCAAGCCTACGTCCTCGGCGGCCATGGCGATACAATGGTGCCGCTGGCCCGCATGTCCACCGTCGCCGGCGTTCCCCTCGCGCAGTTGTTGCCCCCGGAACGCATTGAGCAAATTGTGCAGCGCACGCGCGATGGCGGCGCGGAAATCGTCAAATTGCTCGGCACCGGCAGCGCCTATTTTGCGCCCTCCGCCTCCATCCTGCAAATGGTCGAATCCATTATGCTGGACAAGAAAATGATTATGCCCTGCGCCGTCTATCTGGAAGGTGAATACGGCATCAACGGCCTCTTCGTTGGCGTCCCCGTCAAACTCGGCGCCGGTGGCGTCGAACAGATCATCCAGATCGACCTCGACGAGAACGAACAGGCCCAGCTCCAACGCTCCGCCGACGCCGTGCAGGAACTCATCAAGGTGATGGGGATTTAATTTCAATTCCGCAAATGGGTCGGAAAAAAAGGCCTGGTTCCTCCACTCTCCTTATGGGAAGTATACCATCACCCTTCAAGAGGTTAAAGGCAGAAGTGCTAAACCGGGAGATGAAGAATTATGGCTATTCTTCATCTCCCGGTTTAGCCTGTTTTCCTGCCCCTGCTATAACAACAACATACTCACCCTTTGGAGTAGTATGTCCAACCGCTTCAAGCAGGGATGAGAGCTTGCCGCGCTGGACGGACTCAAATTTTTTGGTCAGATCGTTGGCGATGGCCGCTTCGCGGTCTCCGAAAACCTCCAGGGCATCCTTGAGGAACGCTTCCAATCTGTAAGGGCTTTCGTAGTAGATCAGCGTGTGCGGCGCTTCCCGGTCGACCTCGAAGAATTTGCGCCTGCCGACAGGCTTGCGCGGGGGAAAACCTCTGAAGGTAAAACTGTGGCTCGGCAGGCCGGAAAGCACCAGCGCCATCACAAAGGCCGCCGGTCCCGGAATCATCGTCGCCGGTAGACCTTCCTGAATGGCGCGCCTCACCAGCGTGAAGCCAGGATCAGAGATGCCCGGCGTCCCCGCGTCGCTGACGACTGCGACCGACTTGCCTTCTTTTAAGAGCGCCTCAATACGCTCGCCCGCGCGCTGCTCGTTGTGTTCGTGGAAAGACATCTGTGGCTTTGCAATCTCGAAGTGCTTGAGCAGCATGCCCGTCTTCCTGGTATCTTCGCTGGCGATGATATCGACGCTGCGCAGCGTTTCGATGGCGCGCAGCGTCATATCCCCCAGATTTCCTATCGGCGTCGCGACCAGATAGAGCGTTCCATATCTCTTCTCTTCTTGCTCCTGCTCTTCTAAGTTCATCGTTCTAAGCGTGCATCCCTCCGCACTTCAGGCAGCCTGGCGAGAACATCCTGCCGTTTGACTTTGAGCGTATGCGTGCGGGGAAAATCGCTTTCCGGCCACACGGTGAAGCCCCGTATTTGCTGGTGCGCGGCCAGTTGCTTGTTTGCCTGCTGGATGACCTCCTTTGCCTTCTCCGGCTCCTCCATCAACAGAACGGCGTGTACCTGCGGCCCCTCCTCGCGCTCGCTCAGACCGAAGACGACGGCATCCTTGACCAGTGGATTGCTGGTGAGAACGTTCTCCACGTCTTCGGGATAGACATTTAATCCGTTTGCCAGGACAATCAGATTTTTTTTACGTCCTTTTAAATACAAATTGTTTTGCATATCGAGGTAGCCAAGATCGCCCGTGTGGTACCAGCCGTCTTCAAAGGCGGCAGCCGTCGCCTCCGGGTTTTGCCAGTAGCCTTTCGCCACGTTGGGGCCGCGCACCAGAATTTCCTTATCCTCGGCAATGCGCACTTCCACGCCCGGCAGCGGCTTGCCCACCGAAGTATAGTTGTGATCGTTATAAGGCGTGACCGAAACAACAGGCGAACATTCAGTGGCCCCATACCCCTGCATCACCCTGAACCCCATGTTTTCCCACTTTGCCGCCAGTTGTGGCGGCAGATAAGCTCCCCCACTGACAAAGAACCTGAAACGCCCGCCAAATCGCTTATGCACGGAAGAAAAGAGTCGTCGGCGCCAGGAGAAAGGGAGTCGGGCAGCGATGCGATGCAGCAACTCCCACTGCCGCTCGCGCTTCTGCTGCCTCACCGTTCTTTCTATCCCGTTCATGAAAAGTTGCAGCGCCTGTGGAACGAGGACCATACAGGTGACACCCTGCGTGGCGAGCAGTCGCAAAATGGTATCAGGAACCAGCGACTTCGCGTAGACCACGCTGGCGCCGATGTAGAGGACGGCTATCTCGATCGTCATCTCAAACATATGGCTCAAAGGTAAAATCGACAGCGCCCGGTCGGTATCCAGGATATTGACGACTGAGACGGCGGCGATGGCATTGCTGGCAATGTTGTTATGCGTCAGCATCACGCCTTTCGGCTGCCCGGTAGTCCCCGATGTAAAGACTAATTCGGCGAGGTCTTCTCCCGTTACTTCCGGTAGCGCAGCTATATCCAGCGTTCCCTCCGGCAGGGCCTCAATATCGATGAAGGGGAGTTGCGGCTGCCTGAGGCTTTGATACTGCTTTGCAGTAGTTATCAATGCCTTTGCTTCCGTCGTTTCAGCAATACGGGCAAGGAAGTCTTCACGGGTATTAATATCCAGTGGAACGACCACCAGCCCCGCCAGCAGCGCGCCCAGATAAGCTACCATCCAGCTTGTCCGGCTCGCGCACCAGATCATTATACGCTCCCCTTTCTTATAGCCATAGCCCTGCAGGTAGCCCGCGAACTTCTGCACTCGCTCCTGTAATCCTTGATAGGTAACCGAAGCGATACCTTCGCCCTCCACCGGCTCAATGAAAACGATACGCCCGGCAAAACGACGGGCAGAGTCCGCAAATAGCTGATTGATCGTCATTTCCATAAGGATACCTTCCTCTTTGTCGCACTATACGTTCGTCTCAGGGAATACACGGGTGTTTACAACATGCATTATAGCCAAACAGGTCACCTTTGGCTAGATGGCAATATCTTTGGCTCTCCGCCCTTTGGGGGGAAAGTGGTGAAAAAATCATGCCACGTCCCCCACTAAAATCCGCAAGCGTAAATGCTGCCGATTACGATAGCCATAGCCTTGACGCATCATGGCTTTGGTGCGATTG
>Ga0209810_1001861_pt1 | contig 28434 bp, 22 predicted proteins | sample Coa_R1_7_FD_187159 | JGI IMG/M metagenome (GOLD analysis project Ga0209810, IMG submission 187159) | Surface soil microbial communities from Centralia Pennsylvania, which are recovering from an underground coalmine fire - Coalmine... | ecosystem: Environmental > Terrestrial > Soil > Unclassified... | reverse complement strand
CGCGCGCCAACATCACCAAGCTGCACCAGCGCATCCAGACGACAGTCATCTATGTGACGCACGACCAGGTTGAGGCCATGACGATGGGTAGCCGCATCGCCGTTCTCAACGGCGGCATCATCCAGCAACTTGGCACGCCGACCGAACTCTACGACCATCCCGCCAACCTCTTCGTCGCCGGCTTCATCGGCTCGCCAGCGATGAACTTCTTCCCCGGCGCACAGGTCGTGGTCGAAGGCGATACGACCTGGATTGTGCTGGAAGACATCGGTCGGGTCGAAGTTCCCCCGCTCTATGTCGACGCGGCACGCGGCGCGGCAGGCAAGAACCTGACCTTTGGCATCCGCCCGCAGGATATGGAAGATGTCTCCCTCATCCCCGCAGAAAAGCGCAAAGGCGCTATTGAGGCAACTGTAGACGTGGTTGAGAATCTGGGTAGCGAGCTGCAGGTCTATGCCACTGCCAGCGGCAAGCAGATCATTGCCACGCTCAGCCCCAACTCGCGCGTCTCCCCTGGCAGCCACGTCAGCCTGCACGTCGATAACGAGCGTATCCACCTCTTCGATACCGACAGTGGCCTGGCCATTTTCTAAATAAAAAGGCAGTGGATGACCAACAAAAAGCAGGGGGCGCGCCCCCTGCTTTTTGTTGGTCATCCACTGCCTTTTTAATTGCGCAACGGCTTGCCGGTCATCAAAAACGCCTGCATACGCTCTCGCGTCTTCTCTGTGCCGAGGAGGCTGAGGAAGGCTTCGCGTTCCAGATCGAGAACCTGCTGCTCCGTGAGCGGGGTGATAGGCGAGGTTTCGCCGCCGGTGACGACGCGGGCAAGCTGGCGCGCCACGACGGCATCATGCTCGCTGATCTTGCCCACCAGCAGCAGATTTTCCACCTGCTGCTCCAGCACCATGCGCGCGCCGGGGCCGGGCAGGAGCAGCATAGCCGGTTGCCCCGGCTGCCACTCTCCGGCCTCGCGCGCCTGCGCCAGCTTCAGCGCGTCCGCCTTCGCGTCGCGCAGCACGAGATCGCGATTGACGGTAATGGCGTCGCTCTTGCGCAGGAAACGCAGCTCCTGCGCCTCTGCCGCGCTGGTGGAGACGGTGGCGAAGGCGATGGTCTCAAACGCTTTGCGCGCAGGCGCGAAGGGGCCGCCCGTCTTCCTCGCCAGTTGCGTCTGTACATCCGCGCCCTGGCGCAGCAGCAGTTCCTTGACGCCGCCGCCCGCCGGGATCAGGCCAAGCCCCACTTCGACAAGGCCCACATACGATTCCGCGTGGGCGCGCACGTGATAGCCGTGCATTACCACCTCGGCTCCGCCGCCCAGGGCGCGACCGGCCAGGGCAATTACCACCGGCATCGGGCTGTATTTGAGCAGCATGTTCGCCTGTTGCAAGGCGTTGATGGCCGTATCCAGCATCTTCCACTCGCCCGCCTGCGCGCCCATCAGCATCAACAGCACGTTGGCGCCCGCCGAGAAGTTCTCCGTCTCGTTACCGATGACGATGGCGCGGAACTCCTTCTGGCCCTCCTCAACAGCATAGCGCAGCATCTCGATGATGCCCTCGTCGATAGCATTCATCTTCGTGTGGAACTCGACGCAGGCCACGCCGTCGCCCAGATCGATCAATGAGGCGGAGCCGTTGTCGCGCAGCACCCTGTTTTCGGCCTTCGCCGTTGCCAGCGAGACCATGCCCTGCGGCTGCGGCACCGGCAGGTATGCGCCCGTCTTGAAATCGAAGTAGCGACGCTGGCCCGGCGTGCCGATATAGAATGTTCCCTGCCCCTCGCTCTGCACGCGCTTCACTAACGGGGGCAGTTCCGCGCCGACCGAAGCCAGCACTTTTTGCAGCGTTTGCGGGTGTTGCAGCAGCACATCCCACGTCTCGAAGCTGCCCAGATCGAAGTTGAAGCCCCGGCGCATAGCCTCGTCAACGGCCACAATGCTTTCGGCAATCTCTTCAGCCCGGTTGGCGGCGTAGATCAGCGAATCGGCCAGCGTCTCCCGCGCGAACTGCCCGGCGCGATCATCGGCGTCGAGGATGGTCAGCATGCGCTTCGCCGGGTCGCTGAAGCTGCGGGCCTCGCCAATCGAGGGGAAGCGCACCTTCTGCTGCGGCTCGTATTCCAGCGTCTTCAAGTTCAGTTCCAGAATGGTCGATTCGCCGCCGGGATTTTTGACGCGCTTGTAGAAGCCCTGGCCGCTCTTCTCGCCGAGCCAGCCGCGCCGGATCATCTCGCGCATCACCTCCGGCACGCGGAAGACCTCGCGCTGCTCGTCGTCGGGCGCGTTCTCATAGAGATTGTCGGCCACGTGCGCGGTCGTGTCCAGGCCGGAGAGGTCGGCGGTGCGGAAGACGGCGGATTTTGGCCGTCCCATGTTCGTACCCAGAATAGTATCGACCTCACCGACGGTATAGCCCTCGTCCAGCGCGCGGCGCAGCGTGGACATGAAGCCATAGACGCCGATGCGGTTGGCGATAAAGTTGGGCGTATCTTTGCCGATCACCACGCTCTTGCCCAGCACCTCTGTCGCGAACTGCTGCATGAACTGCATCAATGCCGGGTCGGTATCGACATCCGGCACCAGTTCCAGCAGGCGCATGTAGCGCACAGGGTTGAAGAAATGGGTAATCAGGAAGTGGCGGCGGAAGGTCTCGCTGCGGCCCTTCGTCAGCAGGCGCGCGGGCAAGCCCGACGTGTTGGATGTGACAATCGTGCCGGGGGTCAGCACCGTTTCGAGCTGCTCGTAGAGCCTGCGCTTGATGTCCGGTAGCTCGACAACGGCCTCGATAATCCAGTCTACGTCGCTCAATGCCTGCAGATCGTCCTCGATGTTGCCCACCGTGATGAGCTTCGCAGCGCGTTTGCTGTAGAAGGCGGCGGGACGGGCATTGAGCGCCTTTTCCAGCCCGGCGCGAGCAATTTTATTGCGGTCATTGCCGGCATCGGGCGGCACGATATCGAGCAAGAGGCTGGGAATGCCGACATTGGCGAGGTGGGCCGCGATGGCCGCGCCCATCACGCCCGCGCCCAGCACGGCGGCTTTGCGTATCTGATATGGCATGGCTATGACAACCTCTCGATAATGGTGGCGACGCCCTGGCCGCCGCCCACGCACAGTGTAGCGAGGCCAAGCGTCTTATCGGCAGTCTGCAAATCGTTGATCAGCGTGGCGATGAGACGCGCGCCGCTGCAACCAAGCGGATGGCCGAGGGCAATCGCGCCGCCGTGCGGGTTTAGCTTCTCCTGGTCGATGCCCAGCGCCTGCACCACCGCCAGCGTCTGCGCGGCAAACGCCTCGTTGATTTCGATGATGTCGATATCGCTCAACTGTAAGCCTGCGCGCTGCAGCGCCTTCTTCACCGCCGGAACCGGGCCGATGCCCATGATATCGGGCCGCACGCCCGCCACCGACATCGAAACCACGCGCGCCAGCGGCTGAATACCCAGTTCCCGCGCCTTCTCAGCCGACATCAGCACGGCAGCCGAAGCGCCGTCGTTGAGCGGGCTGGAATTGCCTGCCGTCACCGTGCCGCCCTTGATGAAGGCCGGTTCGAGCGCGGCCAGCTTCTCCGCCGAAGTGTCGCGGCGCGGTCCCTCGTCAATCTCCATCACACGGCCATCCGGCAGCGTCACCGGCACGATCTCGCGCCTGAAAATGCCGCTATCGGTGGCGGTGATGGCCTTCCGGTGGCTGCGCAACGCGAAGGCATCCTGCGCCTCGCGGCTGATATGATACTCACGGGCCAGATTTTCCGCCGTCATACCCATTGGGATGTAGCTGGAAAAGCCATACTCTAACTCACAGGGCGGATAGGGCGAGGAAACCTTCTCGCCCTCACGTGGCGGCATCAGGCGGGGGTTGAAGCTCGGATTGAAGCCGCCCATCGGTACCCGCGACATGCTCTCGACGCCGCCCGCGACGATGGCATCGCCCAGCCCAAGCATGATACTCTGCGCTGCCATGTTCACCGCCTGCAGGCTTGAAGCACAGAAACGGTTCACCGTCACGCCGCCCGCCGTCTCCGGCAGCCCGGCCAGCGCGCCCACCAGCCGCGCCATATTCATGCCCTGCTCACCCTCCGGGAAGGCGCAACCCAGAATCACATCTTCCACCAGCGAGCGGTCAAGCCCCGGCACGCGCTCCAGCGCACCCCTGACTGCCATAGCCGCCAGGTCATCGCCGCGCACGTCCTTCAGCGCGCCCTTATTCGCTCGTCCGATAGGAGTGCGCACCGCGCTCACAATCACTGCCTCTGCCATATCTCTATTTCTCCTTTTGATCTATCAACTCGTCCCTACAGTATGAATTGCGCCCCTACATTTTCACGGGTTCGCGTATGATACCGCCTGTCTGGAACAGGAGTACTTCTTTGCCATACTGGTTGCGGCAGACGCCATCGGCGCTCATGTGGATGCGCCCGTCGACCTGCTCAAGCTGTGTGATCGTCACCTCGCAACGAATCGTATCACCTGTGAAGACGGGTCGCAGGAATTCATAGGTCATGGTGCGAGCGATGTAGTTCATATCGCCGCCCAATTTTGTGGGCAGGGTTGCCGTCAGCAGCCCCTGCACCATCAGGCGTCCCTGCTCATCCGGTCGCACGTGATGAATGCCCTGATCGCCTGAAATCTGGCCGAAGAGCAGCACATCCTCTACCGTGAACGTGCGCTCCCACGAGGTCACATCGCCAACCTGCATTGTGTACACTCCATTTTGCTTGATTCTGACATAGAAGGATACGTCGCCTCCACCCGTCAGGCCACCGCCGCCACCCACCAGACCATCACCCCGACACCAGGCCTCCGTCCCGACATCAGGCCATCACCCGACACCAGGCCACCACCCCGCCCGCAGGCCAGCCGATGCAGGCCACCCGCCAGGGGTGGCCCTACTATATACGCCCCGGTCCCACCCCCGTTCGCTCGCGAGCAGGTCGTGTATAGTAGGGCCACCCCTGGCGGGTGGCCCGGGGTGGGTGGCCTGCCGGCTGGCCTGCCGGGGTGGCCTGCCGGCTGGCCTGCCGGGGTGGCCTGCCGGGGTGGCCTGGAGACGGCATGGCCAGAGCTTCTATCCTTCTAAAGGATACCCCTGCTTCTGCACCACCAGGTCGGCGATTTCGCGCTGCAGGGCCACGCCGTTGACGAGGTAGTCGCCGAGGTAGGCGCGCACGCGCGGCAGTTCTTCCTGAATCTCGCCCTCGCTGAAGTTGGTGGCGATCACCTGATCCAGGTTGGAGCGGATGCGGTTGAAGGCCAGCCATGTTGCCAGTTGCGCCAGTTTGACATGGATGTCGGCATTCTCGTCCCCGCGCCGCACGGCCTGGACGGCGCGGGCGAGCGCGCTATCGCTGGCGTAGATGTCGATTAGCAGGTTCGCCAGGTACTCGATGAACTCCTCTTCGCTCTCCAGCACCTGCATGTACTTCATGGCAGCCTTCATGGCCGTGTAGATGGTGGCGTCTTTGGCGCGTTCGACCGCGTTGACTGCCGCGCTCAGTTCTGTCGGAATGCCCTCTGAGCGATCCGGGGCTTGGCCGGAGACGACGCTGGCCTCGATGGCGGGATACTGCGCCATCAGCGGAATCTTACCAGCCATGACGCGGCGGAAGAGCGTACCGGCGGCGACCAGGCGGTTGATCTCGTTGGTGCCTTCATAGATGCGCTGGATGCGGGCATCGCGGTAGGCTTTCTCGATGGGGTATTCCTGCATAAAGCCGTAGCCGCCGAAAATCTGCACGCCCTCGTCCACCACCATAGCCAGCACCTCGCTGCCGTGAACTTTGGCGATAGAGGCTTCCACGGCGTACTCTTCGATGGCCTTGAACTGCCCTTCGGTATCGCTGGCGCTGCGCCGGGCCTGCTCGATGTTGTCGGCGGTGCGGAAGACCTCGCTCTCGGCAGCGTAGGTCTCGGCAGCCATACGCGCGAGCTTCTTCTTAATCATGCCGAATTCGCTGATGTACTTGCCGAAGGCTTTGCGCTCCGTGCTGTAGACAGCCGCCATACCCAGAGCGGCGCGCGAGCCGCCAACAGCCCCGGCGCCCAGCTTCAGGCGTCCGATATTGAGAATATTGAAAGCGATTTTGTAGCCTTTGTGAATCTCGCCCAGCAGGTTCTCCACCGGCACCTTCACGTTTTCCAGGTAGACCTGGCGCGTGGAGGAGCCTTTAATGCCCATCTTGCGCTCCTCCGCCCCGGTCGAAACGCCCGGCCAGCTCGTCTCTACGATGAAGGCGGAAGGGCGATTATCGCCGATGCGCGCGAAGACGATCATCATATCGGCGAACCCGGCGTTGGAGATCCACTGCTTCGTGCCGTTGAGGATGTAGTATTTGCCGTCCTCGGAGAGTTCCGCGCGGGTACTCAGGTGCATGGCGTCGGAGCCAACGCCCGGTTCGGTCAGGGCGTAAGCGGCGATCCACTCACCGGAGGTCAGCTTTGGTAGATAGGTGCGCTTCTGCTCCTCGTTGCCGTAGAAGACGATGGGCAGCGTGCCGATGGTGGTATGGGCGCCGAAGGCTGTGCTGAACGAGGCTTCGCGCATGGTCGAACCGACGAGCGCGCTGACCAGCAGACCCAGTTCGGTGCCGCCATACTCTTCCGGCACATCGATGCTCAGCAGGCCCTGCTCGCCCGCCTTCTTCAGCAGCCCCGGCACCAGCCCCGGCTCCTGATGGTCGATGGCCTCGGCCTTCGGCAGCACCTCGCGCGCGATAAAGGCCGCGCTCGACTCCTCGATCCAGCGTTGCTCCTCGTCGCGCTGCTCCAGCGTGAAGATCTTATCGGCGCTCTGGCTGACCGGCGTGGTCAGGAACGCCGTGCCTCTCTCGGTTGGTTTCACAGTTGTTGCCATTACTACTCCTTATTTCGTTGGTTTCAGTTCGCGTCGTAAGACCTTGCCGACCAGGGTTTTGGGCAGGCTGTCGCGAAATTCGAGAATTTTAGGAACTTTGTACGCGGTCAATTCGCGCTTGCAGAGGGCGAGAATGTCCTGCCGCGTCTCCTCCGTTGGCTCAAAACCGGGTTTGAGGACGACGAAAGCGGCGACCGTCTCGCCCCGGTACTCGTCGGGCGCGCCCGCGACGGCGGCTTCCTGCACGGCAGGATGCCGGAAAAGCACCTCTTCGACTTCGCGCGGGTAAACGTTGAAGCCGCTGGCGATGATCAGGTCTTTGGCGCGGTCAACGATGTAGAAGTAGCCCTCTTCGTCCATCCTGCCGAGGTCGCCGGTACGCATCCAGCCGTTGGAGAAGATGGCTTCTGTCTCATCCGGGCGGTTCCAGTAGCCGCGCATAATGTTCGGCCCTTTGACGACAATTTCGCCGATCTGGCCAGGCGGCAGCAGCTCGCGCGTCTCCGGGTTCATGATAGCGGCCTCGACGTTGGGCATGGGCAGGCCCACGCTGCCGTCGCGTACATCGCCGTTGAGCGGGTTGCAGTGCGTGACGGGGGAAGCCTCGCTCAGCCCGTAGCCCTCGACCAGCTTGCCATGGGTCATGGCCTCGAAATCGTCGCGTACCTTCGCGGGCAGGGCAGAGGCGCCGCTAATGCAATACTTGATCGAACTCAACTTCTCCGTGTGCTTGCCCGCCTCGCGCATGATGGCGATGTACATGGTGGGGATGCCAGGCAACTGCGTCGGGCGGTAGCGTTCAATCGTTTTCACCACTTCCTTTGCCTTGAACAGGGGCAGCAGCACCATCGTCGCCGCGCCACAGATGGCGAGGTTCATGCCGACCGTCATACCGTAAGAGTGGAAGAAAGGCGCGACGCACAGCACCACCTCTTCGCCATCACGCGCCTGCGGCGTCCAGCTGCGTGTTTGCAGGGCGTTGGAGAGCAGGTTGCGATGCGTTAGCATGGCCCCTTTGGAGAGGCCGGTGGTGCCGCCGGTGTACTGTAACACGGCCAGATCATCGCCACTGCTGCCCACCGGCAGGTTGAAGACCTCAACGCCGCTTTTCACCCGCGATTCCAGCATCTCGCCCATCTCGTGCAGCATCGGGTCATCGTGCAGCTCTTTCGGCGTCAGGTGCGGCTCAGGGTGCTTCGCCCCGCGCTGGCTGAGCGGGAAAAGAGCGTGCAGCACGGGCGGCAGGAAATCGGCGGCGCTGGTAATGATGATATGCTCAAGCGCGGTTTCAGCACGAATAGAACGAACAATGGGATAGAAGGTATCGAGCATAACGAGGACGCGCGCGCCGGAATCGGCCAGTTGATGCTGCATCTCGCGCTCAGTATACAGAGGATTGGTCGGCACCACTACCGCGCCCGCGCGCAAAGCGCCATAGAAAGCAATGGGGTACTGCGGGATATTGGGCAGCGCAACCGCCACGCGGTCGCCCTTTTTCACGCCCAGCCGTTGTAAAGCGGCGGCAAAGCGATTCGCCAGCGAGGAAAGGCGGGCATAACTCAGCTTTGTGCCATAGTAGATAAGCGCGGTACGAGACGGGAAGCGGCTCGCCATCGTATCGAGCAGCCATGTCAGCGGTTGATCCGGGATAGCGATTTCCGCCGGTACGCCCTCTTCATAATGGCGTAGCCAGGGACGAGTAGCCACCAGTTCATCAAAACGTGCAGACGGCGACGCGGAAACAACAGCGGAAGAGCCTTTCGCTCGCGCGCCATGTATTACCGACGGATCAGACATTTTCGATCAGCTCCTCTCTGAGCCATGACAGTACAAAAACGTCCCGTTGCTCTAATTATATGTACATTTTCCCCATAAGAACATGTTGCCAGCTAACAAATTCTGGGGCATAATGGATATGTAGCTAACGAAGAGAAGGAAAGGAAAAGATGGTTGTCAAAAATCCATCGGAATTTGCGCAATTGATTACGGAGTTTCGGCAGCGACGCGGGTTGTCGCAGGGGCAACTGGCACAGGCGACGCGGCTCTCGCGCACCTACATCTATCATCTGGAAACGGGCATGCGCCGCAACCCTTCGCAGCACGTGGCGCAGAGCATTGCGCGCGCGCTCGAACTGCACAGCGACGAGCGGCGCCGCCTCTACGAAGCCTACACCCGGCTCACCGGCCACTACTTCGACATCGAGCAGAGCGAAAGCGGCCTGCTCGACTTCGGCGAACTGGCCTCGTTGCTCGTCCACAACACCTCTTACCCGGCCCACTCGCTCAACCGGCTCTGGTACCTGCACTCCTGGAACGATGCCGCTGTCACGCTCTTCGAGACGGAGCAAGAGAGCCTGGACGGCCAGAGACGCCACCTGCTCGAACTCGTCTTCGACCCGCAGCGCCGCCGCCTCTTCTATGGATGGGAAAACCTGGCCCGCCGCCTCGTCAGCGACTTCCAGTACCAGACACGGCGCATCACGCACCTGCCCGAATACAAAGAGCTGTGGAAACGCCTGCGCGCCCTGCCGGAGTTCCGCCGCATAGCAGCCGCCACCTCGCCCGAAGGGCGGCCCGAACCCTCCTTCGTCTTCCACGTCCAGCACAGCCAGCTTGGCCGTCTGGCCCTGCGCACCGCTACCACCGTCTTCACCGGCATCACCAGCTACTCCCTCGTCACCTACGTCCCTGGCGACCAGCAAACGCTGAGGATATATCGGGAACATCACTGGCAACCGGAGTAGTTGTGAACGCTCAAAACCGGCATGCCGTATGCTGGCTCCCTCTGCTGGCTTGCCAGATTCCTCTTATACGACCCGGCACCGCAGGCCACCCGCCAGGGGTGGCCTGCGCTGTCGACCTGTGACGGGGAGCCAGCATACGGCATGCCGTTACCGATCCCGCAGCCGCGCAATGGCGCGCTCGGTCACTTCCAGGTCGGCCTTGAGCGTGGCCTCTTTGTATTCGCGCACGAGCATCTGGTATTCGAGCAGGCGCGGGCGGCGTGAGGGGCGCGAGCCGTACTCCTGACGCACCCATTCCATGTACTCTATTTGCTTGAGCAGGCTGTCGCGATGCTCCAGCAGGTGCTTGAGGGCCACGTCATCGCTCGTCTCGCCACAGAAAAAGAGTTTGGTCAGAAAATCATCCTTGCTGAAGCGTTCGGGGACTTCCGTGTGCAGCCAGCGGTCAAGTTCAGCCTGACCTGCGGCAGTCAGCCGGTAGACTTTGCGGTTGGGGCGGCTCTTCTGCACGATCACTTCGGCCTCCACCAGTTTCTCGTGGCTCAGGCTCTTGAGCGTCGTGTAAATCTGGCTGTTGCCCGCGTTCCAGTAACTGGCAAGGGCGCGATCAAAGGATTGCTTGATATCGTAGCCGCTCATCGGGCGCGTTCCCAGCAGGCCCAGGATGATATAGCGCAGGGTATCTCGCGAGCGCGCGCCCTGCCCTTGCTCCGCCAGCGCGAGCGTCTCCTCGCCTTCACTGTTTACCCGGCCTTCGCTGGCGGTCGCGCCATTTTTATGCGCGCCGTTGGCGCGTTCATATTTGCGCTTCGGCTGTATAGAAACGCACTGTCCATCATCTTCTCTGCGATCAGTTTGCTCGGTCATGGATGTTCCACTCTCGTATATTGCAAGAATATAGCTATTATATCACCGCCGGGGAACAGAGCGGAGGCAAGTTCTGCCCTGGTTCCCCTTTTACCTCTCCATATTTTCCAACCCTGAACATCCCTGAGCGTACATACTGGTAGAGATGTTCTCAATACAATACCAATCCCTGGTTTACAACCCTATCGTTTCAAAAAAGTATAGGCAGAGGAGATAGAAAATCATGGACACACGTTTCTATCGCAGCAGCAACCTGAATATCAATCGGCTCGCCACCGACTTGCAGAACCTGTATCGCTCACAGGGATATCAGACGCAGCAGATCAGCAATGACGGGCAAATCATGGTACAATTGAGGAAGGGCGGCGACCTTGAAGCCCTGCTCGGCATGCAGGCGGCGTTGACAGTCACCTTCCAGCAGACGGGCGGCGGCGTAGCAGTGGCCGTCGGGCAGCAGAAATGGCTGGACAAGGCGGCGGTAGGCGCGGCAGGACTGGCTATCCCGCCCCTGTGGCCGCTGATGATCACGGCAGGCTTCGGAGCATTCCGCCAGGCGGCCCTCGCGAGTCAGGTCTTCAACGTTATCGATGGCCTGGTACACCAGCAGGAGCCATCGGCCCAGCCAGGCCCGGCGCCATCACAGGCGTAATAAAATTGCCAGCGCAGACGTAATATACAGGATATATTATGAGGAGTAGCCAGGCAGCAATAGACTCTACTCCTCCATTGTTCTGTTCTGCATACCTTGCGTGTAAGGAGAGAGGAAAGAAGCGGATGGATGCACGATTTTACAACAGCGAAGAAATAGATATCGAACGACTTGCCGGCGATTTGATGAATATCTACCTGGCGCAGGGCTACCAGGCACAGCAGATCGGCAATAAAGATCAGATGATGGTGCAGTTGAAAAAGGGCGGCGACTTTGAGGCCATCATCGGCATGCAGGCTGCGCTCAGCGTGACCATCCAGCGCACGGCAGGCGGCGTGCTGGCGATGATCGGGCAGCAGAAATGGCTGGACAAGGCGGCGGTGGGGGCGGTCGGCGTTGTCGCCATGCCCGTTCTCTGGCCGTTGATGCTGACGGCGGGCGTCGGCGCGGTTCGCCAGGCCAGCCTCTCCAATCAGGTCCTCAACGTGGTCGATGGACTGGTGCGCCAGCAGCGACCCGGCTTGCAGGCGGGCCAGATTCCCATGCAACTGCTGCCGCAGGTGCAGCAGATGTGGTCGCCGCCACCGCCGTCCTACACGCCGCCATACGTGCCGGGGCCACAGGTCGTCAACGCGCTGCCCGCGCCTGCCCCCATGCCCGTCGCGCCACCGGCAGGCAAGCTGCGCTGCCCCAACTGCAACACGCCCTATGATGAAGGCGACACCTTCTGCACAGGCTGCGGCAAGACGTTGAAGCAGCTCTGCCCCAACTGCAAGGCTGAACTGAAGCCCGACGCTTCCTTCTGTCCGAAATGTGGCGCTTCCACCTACCAGAGCATGACGGCAACCCAGGCCGCGCAACCTGCTCCTGCTCCTGCTCCGGCGCCGACATATACGCCACCGCCACCGCGCCAGGTGCAGCCGGAAACGCCGCTCTACACGCCACCTGCTCAGCCCGCGCCACCGGCCAGGCCGCAGACGCCTTCCTACACGCCGCCTCCACAGCCAGCGCGGCAACCGGCCCCGCCAAAAATCGAGCCATATGTGCCGCCAACGCCGCAGCAGCCGCCGTCACAGCCAACGCCAACCATCACCTATATCCCTGCCACGCCAAAGCCGGAGCCGCCGAAGCCGCAGCAGCCCCAGCGCCAGCAGGCACCGCTCTACGTCCCGCCTGTCCACCCGCAGCAGGTGACGCCAAAGGCCCAGACGCCTCCAACGCCTGCCGCGCCTGCAACACCTGCACCGGCGAAGCCCATCCAGGCACGACCCGCCAGCCAGCCATTGCCGGATGTCAATACGCCCTGGGGCAGCCTGACCTTCAGCAACGGAGAGCAGGTCACGCTTTCCGGCGAGCGCGCGCTGGTCGGTCGTTACGACCACGACCTCGGCGGCATCAAACCAGAGGTCGATCTCGGCCAGATGGAAGACGCGACCACCGTCTCGCGCATCCACGCAGCCATCGAACACATCGGCAGCAGCTACACCGTGACTGATCTCAACAGCACCAACGCCACGCGCCTCAACGGCAAGCGTCTTGAACCCGACAAGGCGACTCCCCTCAACGATGGCGACACCCTCACCTTCGGCAAAGTAACCGCTACGTTCAAGAAGGCGTAAACAGCATGAGTTGAGCGAGAGCAGATAAGCCGGACGGTGCAGGCCGAGCGCAAGGGATGGCCCCAGAGGCGGTAACGGAAGCCCGTGCCAGCGCCACGCAGGCCACCCGCCACCCCCAGGCCACTCGCAAGGGGTGGCCCTACTAGAGACGAAGCTGCAGGCCACCCGCCAGGGGTGGCCTGCCTGGCGCTGGCACGGGCTTAAGTGAACGCCTATGGGGATCGCCCTTGTCTCTCCGCTTGCAAAGGTGTACCATAGTGTTACAGGGTTTATTCGTAACCTTGCGTTCTCATCTTTTTATCAGGCAAAAGGACTTACAACTATGGAAATTGACGAAAAGCGGCAGAAGAAGGCGCGGGAGTATGCGCGCATACGGCTGCGGCTGTCGCTGGCGGATATGACGATTGCGGCTGTCGGCGTGATTGTCATTCTGGCGAGCGGGCTGGGCATCTGGTGGGCGAATGTGCTGAAGCCGTTGAACTGGCAGCCGGTGCCAGGCTGGTTCCCGGTGCAGATACTGGTTTACTTTCTGACGCTGATGCTCGGCTATCAGCTTATCACCGCGCCGCTCGGTTATTATAGCGGCTATGTGCTGCCGCATCGATACGGGCTGTCAACGCAGTCGCTGCGGGGCTGGCTGGCCGATCTGGGCAAGGGGCTGCTGCTGGGACTGGTCTTCGAGTGCGCGGCAATTGAACTCGTCTACCTGCTGCTGGCGACGCAGCCGGACACGTGGTGGCTGTGGGTCGGGCTGGTCATGCTGCTCTTCTCGGTGCTGATGGCAAACCTGGCGCCCGTCCTCATCCTGCCGCTGTTCTACAAGTTCACGCCGCTGCCGGAGGGCGAATTGACGCGGCGATTGATGGCGCTGGCGGCGCGCGCCCATACGCGCGTGCGCGGCGTCTTCACGATGAAGATGAGCGACAAAACAACGGCGGCGAACGCGGCGCTGATGGGTCTGGGCAATACGCGGCGCATCGTCGTCGGCGACACCATGCTGGATCGCTACACGCCCGACGAGATCGAGGTGGTGCTGGCGCACGAACTGGGCCACCACGTACATCACGATATCTGGAAGCTGATTATCAGCCAGTCCATCCTCACGCTCGGCGGCCTCTATCTCGCCAACCTCGCGCTGCACTGGGCCGTGCAAACTGCGCACATCTATGCGAGCATGGCCGATGCCGCGACCATTCCCTTCGTTCTGCTGCTCACCGCCATCTTCGGCCTGATCGTCATGCCCCTGAGCAACGGCTACAGCCGCAGGGTCGAGTACCAGGCCGACGAGTACGCGCTGCAAACGACGCGCATGGTCGAGGCGTTCAAGAGTATGATGGCAAAGCTGGCCGACCAGAACCTGGCCGAGGTCGAGCCGCCCGCGCTCGTCGAGTTGCTCTTCCACAACCACCCATCGGTTCGCAAACGCTTGCAGCACGCCGATGAGTTCGCCGCCCGCATCGGTTATTCTTTCAAAGCCGACATGAGCGCGGAGAGTTTTTCGCCCGCCTCCCCGACGGAGCCTTCGGGCATGGCAAGCACCGGCTCATCGACGCCGGAAGCGGCCCACTGATCGAGCTTCGCGACGATCTGGCGCGGCGTGCCAACGATGGCTGTGGCGTCCAGCAATTCGGGCGTCACAGCCTGCACCGCACTCTTCATGCCCTGCTTCCACGCCTCCTGCACAGCCCTGACCTCCTCGCCATAGCCGTTGCGTGTCAGCATCTGCGCGTAGTAGACACCCATCCTGCCAACGTAGTAGGCCAGCGGCGCGGCGGCGGCAAAGCGGGCGGCGGCCCAATCCTCGTCCGTCGCGTTCTCGTCCATGATAATGGAAGTGATGTAGGGAGCGATGGCGGCGCTGTGCGGCGGCCTTCCGGCAATACGCGCCCCCTCGTCCAACTGCTCGCGCATCTCGCCCCACTTATTGCTCGGCCAGTAGACGGGCAGCACGCCATCGGCAATCTCGCCCGACTGCACCACGTTCTTCGGCCCCATCGCTGCGATGTAGATGGGCAGATCCGCGCGCGGCGGCGTGAAACGCAGCTTGAAACCGCGTTCCAGATTGAATATCTCGCCATGATAGACCAGTTTCTCGCCGCGCAGAATCATGCGGATGATCTCAACGTATTCACGGGTGCGCCGCACAGGCTTCTCAAAGGGAACGCCATGCCAGTGTTCAATTACGTTGGCGCCCGAAGGGCCAAGCCCCAGGACGATGCGCCCGCCCGAACGCTCGTCCAGTGTGGCAACCGTACTGGCGATCAGCGCGGGGCTGCGCGAGAAAATATTGGCGATGCCCGCCCCGATCTTGATGCGCTTCGTGGCGCGCACAAGGTCGGCCATTGAGGTAAACAGTTCGTAGCCCCACGACTCGCCCAGCCAGATTGAGTCAAAGCCCAGCTCATCGGCAATCCTGACTTTCTCAACCACCGCGTTCCAGTCGCCCGGAAAATTCGGCGACTCGGCCATCAAACCTACCTTCCTGCGATACGCCTTCTCCCCGCTCGCAGCAGCTGCGGAGTCCGTTGTCATATGCTCTCTATCCTTTCTTCGAGGTAACGGAAACTTTCAAAGATACAGTTCTGTTATTATATCTTATTGTTCCATCGGCAGCGTCTGATCCAGCGCCCACTCCATCACCGAGCCGTCGAAGTTGGCAACGACCTGACCGGTATAGTATTCGTACAGGAGCGCAAAAAGGGCCGAGCGCACCCCTACTTCGCAGCAGGCTACAATCTCTTTCGCCTCTCGTACTTCCACTGGAATTCGTTGCAGGTAATAATCTCGATCCACAAAATTGCCTGTCTCAGTAAAAAACTCGGTATAAGGCAGGTGGAGCGCGGTCGGGAGCCGACCTTTGCGCGGCTGGTAGTCATACAGCAGGCCATGATATTCGGCGCGAGAGCGGGCATCCACCAGCAGGGGCATTTTGCTGGTGGCATATGCCTGTCTGAGCTGCGAGAGGCGCACGCAGCGTTCAGGCTGGATATCTACCTTGAAACGCCCTCGGACTGGCGCAGGCGCGGGAGCCTCTCCTTTTCCCCCCGCTCTCAGCCAGCCGCTCCAGCCGCCATCCAGCAGCGCAACAGACGATGCTCCATAGTAGAGCAGCATCCAGCCGACTCGCCCCTCGCGCCCCTTCGAGCGCGGGCCATCCGCGTAGATCACTACCAGTTCGTCGCTGCTCAACCCGATTTGCTCCAGCCGTTCTGTTAAGACGGCTGGAGCGGACTCAGCCAGCACGCCCCAGTAGCCGGGCTGGCGCAGTTGCGCCCCGGCATGAGTCGGCGCAGGCCCGCACCAGTCTTCCCACCCTATCCAGAGCGCGCCCGGAATATGCCCGCGCTGATAATCCGCGTATGGGCGCGCATCTACTATCCTAAATTTCCTCTCAGGAGCATACAACATCCATTGGTGCAGCATCTCAGAAGAGATCAGCGTGATGTTCATTCTGTGTTCCACCTTCTGGTAAAGCGGATAATCGCTCCCACCTTTTGAAATCCCAGTTTCCTGTGCCAGAAACCTGTCATTCTGAGCGAGAGCGATCTCAGGCACTTTTTCATTTCTCGTGCTATACTGGCTATGCGAAGCGAAGCAACTCCCATACATATATGGAGATAGTACATGCGCGCAGATCGACTGATCTCACTCTTGATGTTGCTGCAAACGCGAGGGCGTTTGACGGCGCAGGAACTGGCTTCACGGCTCGAAGTCTCGGAACGCACTATCTATCGCGACCTTGAGGCGTTGAGCAGCGCCGGTATTCCCGTCTATGCCGAACGCGGCCCCGGCGGGGGCATCTCCCTCGTCGACGGCTACCAGACGCGCCTGACCGGGCTGACCGCTGCCGAAGCGCAGGCCCTGTTCCTGCTCAGCGTGGCCGGCCCGCACTCCGACCTCGGCCTGGACAGCGCGCTCAACGATGCCCTGCTCAAACTCTCCGCTACTCTGCCAGCGAGCCAGCGCGAGGATGCGCAGCACTTACGCGAGCGCATCCATATGGACACAACCTGGTGGTATTATAGCAGGGAAACGTTACCTCAGCTATCCCTGTTACAGGAGGCTGTTTGCCACGACCAGACCATCTTGCTCCAGTACCTCGATGAGCGTAACAACTCCTGCCGGTGCATGCTCCATCCCTACGGCCTCGTCTCAAAAGCAGGCATCTGGTTCCTGGTGGCCGTCCACGCGCAGAGCGGTGAGCAGCACATCCTCCGCGTCTCACGCATCCAGTCCGTCGAGATCAGCGAGGCATCCTTCGTGCGCCCCCCTGACTTCGATCTTGCCGCCACCTGGCGCGACTACTGCCTCTCGCTGGAAGCACAACACCCACAACTGGCCCGCTCGGCTCGCGCCATCCCCGGCGAAGCAACCTTGCCTCACCGGCCAGTACAGAGAGCCACGAGGCACGCGCAACAAAAAAACACGTTTCACGCCAACCACAACAAAAAAAACGCGCCTTCTCGACCGTCACAACAAAAAAAGGAGTTTCGTTATTCGCCGCGCGGCAGCCAGTTGCCGGTCAACAAAAAAAAGCAAAAATGGGCCAATCAAAAAAAACAAATATTTCCCTCAAGCCCCTGGCGCATGCCCCTCTACCCGTACCCGGCGCTTCCTGGCCGGGCTTTTTTATGGGCATGGCGCGGCAAAGCCTGCTTCCCAGATGATCAGCTTGTGCGCAACCTCTTTTTAGCCGTATAAAAAGAATAGGTAATGCGCGAGAGTATGAAAAGATGGAAAGACGATGCAATACGATAAAGGAGAACGATCATGTGCGGACGCTATACGCTGACAACGAATATACAGACGATTGCTCAGGTCTTTAATGTGGCGCCGACGCTGGAGACGAAGCCGCGCTACAACATCGCGCCAACCCAGGAAGTCGTCTCGATTATGGGTGACGACGGCACGAAGCACCTGGCATGGCTGCGCTGGGGCCTGATCCCGAAATGGGCGAAGAGCGCGTCTATCGGCTCCCGGATGATTAACATTCGCGCCGATACGCTGGGGGAGAAGCCCGGCTTCCGACGGCTACTGGACTCCAGACGCTGCCTGATGATCGCCGATGGCTTCTATGAGTGGAAAGAGGAGAACGGCGTCAAATATCCCATCTACTACACGCTCAAAGATCAGGAACCATTCGCCTTCGCCGCCATCTGGGACACGTGGACGAACCCGCAGGGGGAGGAGATTCGCAGTTGCGCCATGATTACCACCGACCCGAACGATCTGGTGGCTCAGGTGCATAACCGCATGCCCGTCATCCTGCCGAAAGAGGCGCGGCAGGAGTGGCTCGACACGGAGATACACGACACGAAATTCCTGGAATCGCTGCTCGTCCCCTTCCCGGCCAGCGAGATGACGGCACGCCAGGTCTCGCGCGCCGTCAACAACGTGGCGGTGGATAACCCGTCGGTGCTGGCGTAGTCCAGGCTCACTTTTTCTCTTTCCCCGATACAATCGCGTTAATCTGCGCCTGGGTCAACGGAACCCAGGGGGAGCCATCGGAGTTTGATGCGGCGGCAGCCGGACTCTGGCCCGTATTCCACCATTTGGCCTGATAGGGTACCCCGTTGAAGAGGACACGATCGCCAGCGTTATAGGTGGCCGTGCCGGACCAGTTCGGATAGGTGCCGGGGGGCAAGGTCGGCTGGGGAATCGGCTTCTCCCCCGGCAAGACGGGGCCAATCAATTCCCAGGGCGTCTGCCAGGGTTGTAAAACAGGGTTATCTGGAACGTCACCCTGCGTCCACCATTTTGCCTGGTAGACGTTGTGGTGCCAGACAACTTTGGTCCCTTTGAGGTAGGCCCCGGTGGGTGACCAGATCTGGTACGGGCTGGTGGCAGGGTCATCTGGTTGCTGCGCAATTTTTGAGAAGGCATCTGCCTTCGTTATCAGGCCAGCACTCAGGAAGATACTGCCATCAAAACCGGCGCCCAGGCGATTCGCAAAGCCATTCGCATCCTGCTGTACGCCGCTACAGGCATCAGAGACGACCTGCGTAAAAACGTAATTCGCGCCGCAGGCGATATCCCGATTCGCCGACCACATCGACATTCGTTCTACCTTATGGGAGAGCGCAAACCGGTTTAACGCGGTTGCATCGGCCAGCGTAAATACTTCATCTGGTGTGTCGTTTTGCCCGATCATGGGAGTGACGCCCAGTTTCGTCCAGAGCGTGGAGTCATTTAAGTGTATCCCTGCTCGCTGGTACAGAATGCCAAGCTGGCGCTCTGTCTGGATCAAGGCAGTTTCCGCTGCATCGGCCATAGTAGTCCCCTTCGCAAGGCTAGAGCCATAATCCATGGTCATGAGGTTTACGCCAGCCAGGTCGACATGGTGCGCCAGTAACTGGCTCACTGCGTTCGTGCCATCTTCATCTAACCCCTGTGGCGTTACAGGCAACGTTAGCCATACCGCAAACGCCTTGCCTGCCGCTCGTCGCTCTGATTGAAGCTGAGCAATGGCAACGGCTCGTCTACTGGCTGCGGCAGCATCCGTCAGGCCCGCTCCTTCAAGGTCAAGATCGATGGTGTTGATGTTGTACTGGTTGACGACCGACTCGTATGCATCGAAAAGTTTGCCTGGATCGGTACAATTGACGGCAAGCTCCTGATTCTTCTGGCCGCCGAAAGATATAGCCACGCTGCCACCCTGTTGCTGCAAGCGGGCGATACGTCTATCGAGGTCCAGCGCGCCGGTGGCCTGGCTCAAGGTATATGCCCCTCCCCACGAAGGGGTACAGGCATCCAGAGATGATGAGACGATGAAGGAAAGTATGGCATCACGCTTTGAAGTCGTACCCATCTGCTCAAAGGCGAAGGCAGGCGTCGCCGTAACATCGACATAGCTTGCAAACCACGGCTTGTTCGATGCGGCTGGCTGGTTCGTGTGCCATCGTTGCAGGGCGAAAACGGTACCGGTAGGCAGGCTTACGAGAATAAAGATGGCAAGCATCACGCGCCAGGGCGAGAGCCTCCGCTGCGGTTCGCCTGCGTATTGCTCATTTGTTGCGCTTAACTTACTCATGATAGTAACTACCCTCTGTCTGGCTCCTGTCTGTTTCCAGTAATCCCATACTTACTACGCTATCCAGACTCGATGAGAATGGTATCGGCGTTTCTCTGCTCGGCCATGACGGCGCTTTGGCCGCCACCTGCTGCGCATCCAGACTCACAGAGAAGGGTATCGGCGTTTCTCTGCCACCGTAGCGAGAGACCAGCCCCCCTTTGACGTTTGACAGAGTGCTATACGCATCTTCATGAGCAGGAAACGAGCTTCCATCCGGCAATGCACCGGCAGCACGCATCTTCATAGTAGAAAGCGAGCTGATATCCGGTAGCCCACTCCCTGCACGCATCTTCATAGTAGAAAGCGCGCTGATATCGGTGTCCGGTAAACGCTGGCCGATGCTTGCCGACTGGTACGCCGCCGTAGCGTGCAATGCGCTCAGTGGAACCTGCTCTCTGGCATTGCCATGATAGAGTACCGCCCTCCAATCAAGCGTCTGTTTCGGGCGAGTGACGGCTGCGGATGTCCTGGGGGGTACTTCTACGTAGAGCCAGTCGGTTAAGCCACGCCATATATCGACCAGAGCATTACCGATGCCGATATAGGAAACGATAGCATATGAGGCGGTGAGCGCATTGAAACATTCAAATGCAGCGTTGACCCAGTTATGGGCCTGCTCGTCCCGCCAGAAAGTAGCAGCCGAGAAGGCAACAAGCACCAGGGGGATGATGATATAGATGAGCGGCGCAACGGTTCGATTTTTCACTTTTGGCGTTCGCGCAAATGGAATCTTCTTACTCGTCAATGCCTGCTGGAGCGATTTCAAGACGCCGGCGAGGTTGACCGGTAGCAAGATTAAGTTAAATCCATAGATACGCAGGACATCAGTTCGCTTGTAGCCACAGTATTTGAGATCACCGGCCATCGAGATGAAGTATGGCAGGGCGGCCAGCACGACGAAAGGACTCAACAGATGGCCGTCGAATGGATAGGCCAGCATGAAGATCAGGCTGAAGCTCGCCCACGTGATTGACGCCATGTAATTCAGGCGGAGCAGTATCTCCGTGCGAGAGACAAGCTCACCGCGACGTTTGCGCTCCCGCGTTTGCGCCCACAATTTTGGTAAGATCAGCAGACCACCATTTGCCCAGCGGCGGCGCTGCACAATCAGGGCGCCGAAATCGGGCGGCGTGGCGCTATAACTCAGGCGCTCAGGATAGTTCACCAGCGACCAGCCATGCAGCGTGAGGTCAATGCTGGACTCGGTATCTTCAATAACCGTGCGGTCCTGGATGAAACGGCGCACCTCGAAACCGCCGACCCATTCGGTCTCGGCAATATCATCAAGCGCGCGCTTACGAATGACCGCATTGGCGCCGACCCAGAATGTTGCACCATAATGGCTCATGCCCTGGTGGAGAATGTGCTGGATGTCTGTGGTTGCCCCGGCCAGGCGTTCAAGGCGCGTCGCCGCCCCACGGAAGGACGAATAGGGAGTTTGCGTCACTGCTACCCGCGCATTATCCGGCTGCTGCAAGAAATAGACAAGACGCAGACAATACTCACGGAGCAAGATAGAGTCAGCATCAAGCGTCAGAAGGAATTCGCTGTCAGGGAAGGTCACGTCGCCTTTCTGGCCACCGGCAACCGGGATCAGGATAAGCCCATCCGGGGTCTCGCGCTGGAGATACGTCCCGCCCATCAGGCCAATATAGGAATTGAGATTCATGGCCTTATTGGCTTCGTGGGAGAGTGAAGCGTACTTCTTCCGTTCAAAAACAGTGACCTCGGCATCAAAAATCCAGGCCAGGCGGCGGTAGAGTTGCCGTACTCGTTCGAGAGGAAGCTGAACGCCTTCCTGGCAGGAAGTCATCAGCGCCTGACCAACGAGGTGCAATTCACCGGCAAGGCCGTTGAGAACCTGTTCGACAAAGAAGATATCGACATGGTCATCAATCTCCTCTTTATCCGCAAGCGCATTGAGCCACGATGCCGCCCATGCATAATGGGATGCTAGCTCGATAATCGTAGCCTGCGTCACCGGCATGCTGCCTGCATACTGCCATTCAAACTGGGAGAGCGCGCTGCTGAAGCGTGTACGCGGTTCAGCAAACAGTCTCATGATATCGTTGCCCAGTTCGCGAGTGGCGTTGAGCCGGGCGGCAACTGCCGGATTTGAGGGATTGGGGTTATCGTCGATCAGCAAGACGACGCGCATGCGGGGATATTCCTGCAAAGCTGCCGATATAAGGGTTTTACGAACAACTTCCGGCTCTTCACTGTATGATGGCACAAGTACAGTGATCGAGGGCTGCTGCTCTGAGAAATGCCGGTCGATTTCGGCTCGTGGCACACGGACATGCTTACTGAACCGCTGAAGCGCCCCCTGGCGTGCCACCAGATACATGAGCGCAGAGAATGTCAGCAAGGTAACGATGATCAGATAACCAACGGCTTGCATTGTAAACGAAAACGTCTTCGGCCCCTCAAAGAACTGACGAATAATGGTCGAGATGAGATATATTACCCATAAAACGATGGTTAAGACAATGGCAAGACGACTGCAGGCAATTTCCAATGTTGATGGTTTCTCGTGCATCATTGGCAATGGCTCTGTGCGGCGTTCCGCGCCCCACTGCCGTTTTCGGGCAGACAGCTTCTTCTGCCCTGTACGAGGTGCTGGTTGTGGCATGTTTCCCCCTGGTGAGTTGCTCCGGTAAAGTAAAAGTATCCGTAAACAAAAGCTCTCGTGCCAGATATTCTACTCTACAATATTGATTGTAGCCGATCTTAGCGGCCGACCGTCAATTGCATAGTACCAATGGCGGTAATTGTCCGGTCACAGTTCTACTATAACAGCTACCAGGCGTTGCTGGCGAATGGTTCTGGTTGAGGTAAGGTGATGTTTTATCTCTGTATGTAATATTTTCGTAACTCCGAGGCACTCCCCTGACATGACAATGGACCTGTCATGAGGAGCGCGTCGTCAACAGGAATAGCTCATCGGCAATGAGAATGGCAATGATGAAAGAGGGGTTTTACCGTGCCTGCACGCGCAACACTCTTCTTGCCGCATCATTCACCGCCTTTGTGGGGGCAGCCAGCGAGGAGATCGCAGCTACCGTCTCCTGCGCGTTGCGCACAAATACGGCGCGCACGCCCGGCGGCAATTGTTCATGGAAGGTCGCTACGGTGAGATCATCCAGAAAACGCACGCCTTCGTTGTCGAGCATGACACGGGGGAGAAGGATGAGATCGCCGAGGCCGACGGCTTCGTGGTGGGCGTGCAGAGCTTGCAGCACATCCTGACCGCAGAGCAAACCGGCGACAGTGACTTCGGGGCCGAAGAACCGGTTGATGACGGGCAGCACCTGTACATCGAGGTTGTCGGTCTGGCGCATGTCCCGCGCAAGCTGTTCGATGACGGGGCGCGCCATCGCACTGGTGACGAGCGTGACTTTGCGCGGGGATGGCATGGCCTTTGGCAGACGGCGTTTGCCGCGCTCCCACTGCTCGATCAGGTAGCGCGTCATGCCAACGCCGTTCTCGATCTGGGCGTAGGAGCCGTAATGGCGGGCGGGCGGGAAGTCGCGGCCCGTCAGATAGTACCATTCGTCGGAAAGGTAGACGAATGGATAGCCCTCTTCATCCTCGGCCTCGAATCGGCGCTGATATGCCTCGACCTGCTCGATGACCGCCTCGGCCTCTTCACGAGTATAGTGCCGCAGCGGGGGCAGGTCGCCGGTCTTAATCATATTGTTATATTTTGTCAGGCCGACCGGCACAACGGAGATGGATTCGACGATGGGGCGCAACTGCGTCAGGTCGCGGATACTGCGATCCAGATGCTCGCCGTCGTTGATAGTGGGGCAGAGGACAAGCTGTGTGTGGCAGGTGATGTGCATGCTGCCGAGCCGCTGGATGTGGCCCAGGATATCGCCCGCGCGCGGCCCATCCACCATCTTGCGCCGCAGTTCCGGCTCCGTCGTGTGGACGGAGACATAGAGCGGCGTCAGTTTCTGCTCGTCCAGCCGCTGCCAGTCAAGCTCCTTCAGGTTGGTCAGCGTGATGAAGTTGCCAAAGAGGAACGAGTAGCGGTAATCGTCATCCTTGATATAGAGCGAGGCGCGCATACCATGCGGCAGGCCCGGCTGCGGCGCGTAGCGTTCGGGCAGACCCTTGATGAAACAGAAAACGCATTTATTGGCGCACTGGCGAATAAAGGGCGTCGGTTCCTCACCGAAGAGGACGCCCAGGTTTTCATCATAGTTTTTGACAATCGTTACTTCATGCTGCTCTTGCTGGCGTTCAAAGCCAATCGTCAGCGTCTCGTCGGCGACATAAAAGCGATAATCGACCAGATCGCGGATGAGGTGTCCATTGATCGTGCGAATTAAATCACCCGGCTGGAGACCCACCCGGTCGGCGGGACTTTCGGGTACCACCTCGCGCACCCACCCGTACAGTTTTGGCATCAGTTCATTCCTTGAGAAAGAGAAAAAAGACTCCATATATCGCCACGATTATACTCTCGGCAACCGGCATGGCCGAGGCTTTCGCTGACGGAGAAAAAAGACTCCATATATCGCCACGATTATACTCGCCTTACAGGATTACGTCAAACCGGAACTGCCCATAAGGGCCATGCAGGAAAAGAATATTGCGGTACAAGAAACTCTAGCGTATAATGCATTTCAGGAAAATAGACTGCTCTTCAAGAAGGAGATAGTGAATGGCAACCAACCCGGCGGAAGAAAATTCCTATGTTCTTGACGCGGAAAGCGGGGCGGAAATGGCCCGCCTGATCGATCAGGATATCATGATTACCCAGGCAATGGGCGGACTTTTTCCTCGCGACCTCGATCTCTCGACCATTCACCGCGTGCTGGATGTTGCCTGCGGACCCGGCGGCTGGGCGGTGGCAGTGGCCTTTGCGTACCCACAGATGCAGGTGACAGGCATCGATATCAGCCGCACCGTCATCCAGTATGCACAGGCGCAGGCGCAGGTGAGAGGGCTGGACAACGTGACCTTCCGCGTGATGGACGCGACGAAGCCGTTAGATTTCGCCGATGAAAGCTTTGATTTGGTCAACGCGCGGGCAATGGTGGGCTTCATGTCCAACACGGGCTGGCCGACCTTCATCCAGGAAGCCCTGCGCATCCTGCGGCCCGGCGGCATCCTGCGCCTCACCGAAAGCGACGATCTGGGCTTTACGAATAGCGCGGCACAGGAAACACTCACGCGCCTGGGAGTGCTGGCGCTCGAGCGCGCCGGGAAAACCTTTGCGCCGCCGGGCGGGCGCAATGCCGGGCTTACTCCGATGCTCGGTCGCTTCTTGCGCCGGGCGGGCTTCGTCAACATCCAGCGTGCAGCATACGCCATCGATTACTCCGCCGGGGAACCGGCCCACGACGCCGTTTGCCACGACCTGCTGGCTCTGCATACGCTCTCGCTGCCCCTGTTTACAAAAACAAAGGTAGCCACCGAGGAAGAGATTCAGGCGCTGAGCCAGCAGGCGGCGGCGGATATGCTATCCGACGATTTCTGTGGTCTTCTGTACCTGCTAAGTGTGTGGGGAACGAAACCGGCGTAGAGCTTCGCGATAGACGCGCTCGTAGGCGTCCAGAGTGCCTTGCAGGCTGAAATGCGTCTCGACATGGCTACGGCAGCGTGCGCGTGGGATATCATAGAGGTCATCCACCAGGGCGGCGGCGTGGGCGATCTCGCCCGGCTCGACCAGAAAGCCGGTCTCGCCGTGCCGGATGACCTCTTCGGCGGCCCCGCGCCGGTAGGCGATGACGGGCGTTCCCGTCGCCATTGCCTCGACGGCGACCAGCCCGAACGGCTCATCCCACTCGATGGGGAAGAGCAGCCCCAGGGCCTGCCCCATGATCTTCCACAACGCCAGCCGCTCTAAATGCCCCAGATAGGTCACGCGCTCACCCGCCTCGCGCAACCGGGGTTCGATACGCTCGCGCCAGTAGCGGCGGTCATAGATGCCCCCGGCGATCAGCAACCGGTAGCCCGCGCGTCCGGCAATCTCAATCGCGGCCTCAACGCCCTTCTCCGGGGCAATACGTCCCGCGAAGAGCAAGGGGCCCTCGCGCGAGGGGTGAGACGAGAAGGGAATAGCATCCATATCCAGCCCGTTGTAGACCACTGCGTCAACGTCGGTATACTCCATGTAGGAGCGGGCGCTGCCCTGGGAGACGCAGATCAGCGTCAACGGATGTCCCTGCCGATGCAGCACACGCAGCGTCTCATTGATGGATGGCAGCAGCGCGGGCAGGTGGAGCGTATGCAGCACAGGGATATCCGTCACCAGCGCGCTGCTGGCGAACGAGGGCAGGTCAAAGGCGTGGGCATGCACCAGATCGAACTCGCTGCTGCGCCTGCGCAATTGCAGGAAGAGATCAAGAAAGAGATTGGCCTGCTCGAAATAGCCGCTATCGAGCGGCACATCTCCGGTACTGACGGCTCCGGTAAAATCAGCCGGGCGCACGCTCTGCGGCACGGCAATCGGCTCGATCTTCACGCCGGGGACAGCCGAGCCGACGCGGGCAAAGAGCGTGACCGCGTGACCGCGCCGGGCCAACCCCTGCGCCAGATCGGCCACCAGCGCCTGCGAGCCGCCAACATAGGGCTGCGCAATCGGAGAGACCAGCGGAGCAACCAGCGCGATTCTCATATCTCTTCCTCTCCGCGATAGCTCGCCCAGTTATTCTCCGTTTCGATCAGCTTCACTTCATAGAGCATGCCGGGTGGGAAGGCCGGGGCCAGTTGCTGCCAGAACTTCATCGCCAGCACCTCGGCGGTGGGAATACAGCCTTGCAGCCAGGGGACGTCATAATTCAGGTGCTTATGATCCACCGCGTTGATGACTCGCTCGTTGATAATGCGCTTCAATTCGGTCAGGTTCAGCAGCATGCCTGTCTTCGCGTCAGGCGTTCCGCGCACCGTCACTTCCAGGATATAATTATGCCCATGCCCGCGCGGGTTTGCGCACTTCTCATAGATGGCGAAGTTCTCTTCTTCGCTCAGCGCGCTACTCCACAACACATGCGCCGCGCTAAAGCTGGCGCGCCTCGTCAGGTAAACCATGATGCCCAGCCCCGCAGGCCGACCGCAAGGGCCGGCCCTACTATATACGGTCCAGAAGCGCGCAGGGCGCGCTCCTGGAGTCATTGCCGATACTTACAAATTGCTAAAAATCTCAACGTTTGTGCCGCTCAGCAAACGACCGGAATCGTTAGCCAGGAAGAGCAGCAGTTCGGCCATGTCGGCGGGTGTCGCGCCGGGCCTCAGGTGTGGCGCGGCCTGCCGCAGCATCTCTGTATCGACCGCGCCCGGACTCACGGCGCACACACGAATATTATAGGGCCGACCCTCCACCGCCAGAATCTCCGTCAAACCGGCCACGCCAGACTTGGAGACGTTATATGCGCTCAGCCCCGGAAACTTCTCCACGCCCTTCACGCCCGATAGCGAGGACATGTTGATAATCACGCCCTCTCGCTGCTGCGCCATGATGCGAAAAGCTTGCAGGCAGCAGAGAAAGGTGCCGCGCAAATTCACGGCCAGCACGCGATCCCAGGTCGCCACATCCATGTCAACAAACGGGCGCGTTGCCACTATTCCCGCGCAGTTCACCAGAATGTCCACGCGCCCATACGCCTCCATCGTTCGCGCGAACAGCCCGCGCACATCCTCCTCGCCGGACACATCGCCCACAACAATCAGAGATTGCCCACCCGCGCGAGCAATCTCCGCCGCCACCTCATCCAGCCGACTGGCCGTGCGACTGAACAGCACCACCTTCGCCCCCTCGCGAGCGAACAGCAGGGCTGTAGCGCGCCCGATACCGCGTCCCGCCCCCGTAATCACAGCAACACGATCTCGTATACTCATAGCACCATTATACCCCACCCCCCCAGGCCAGCCGCAAGGGGCCTGACTCATAGACCCTGTATTTGCGGTACAAGATACTTGTTGAAGCATGTTGATATTTGTTATAATGCTCACTAGCCGGTACTGAACAGTAAGTTTGTCCACCGGAAATGCGCAGCAATCTGGCGCAGTAAGGGAATTTTTGTAGGGTGGTTGTGTAGTCTGGCGTCCTGTTGTATGGATAGAGGAGTGTGCATGACAACGAACAGCAGCCTGTTGAAGGGTTCGCTCAGCGAATTTAACCTGGTGGAGGTATTGCAGATGATGGAGCTTGGCTCGCAGACGGGCGCGCTCCATTTGAAGCATACCTCCGGGCGAGCCGGGGTCCTCTATTTCAATCAGGGGAGGATGGCGAATTGCGCAGAACTGCATGCGGGGGCGCTGACACTGGGCGATGTACTGCAACAACTGGGCATGGCGACCTATGAACAGATCGAACATGCCTTCTCGCAGCAGTTACAGAGCGCCTTTGGCATGCGTATCGGCGAAAAGTTGATGATGATGCGCGTCATCAGCGAGCAGCAGTTGATGGAGGCGTTGCGCACGAAGGCGCTGTGGACGGCCCGCGAACTGGGGACGTGGCAGGAGGGCGTCTACGAGTTTATTTCCAGCCCCAACGGGCAGTCTATTCTACCCTACGGCGAAATCTCGCTCGATCTCGATGTGGTGCGCCTGACGATGGAGATGGTCTGCTATAGCGATGACTGGCAGGAGCTTTCGCGCTGGCTGCCGCAGGG
>Ga0209810_1001859_pt1 | contig 28471 bp, 25 predicted proteins | sample Coa_R1_7_FD_187159 | JGI IMG/M metagenome (GOLD analysis project Ga0209810, IMG submission 187159) | Surface soil microbial communities from Centralia Pennsylvania, which are recovering from an underground coalmine fire - Coalmine... | ecosystem: Environmental > Terrestrial > Soil > Unclassified... | reverse complement strand
TGCCCTCACCACCCTCTCCCGCAGTGCGGGAGAGGGTCTTTCGTTCACGGCCGCGCCGGCCAGGCCGGCTCGTGGTAGCCGAGCGGCACGGTCGGGCGCGCCCAGTAGGGCGGGGTCTCGGAGAGCTGCACGGTCGGCTTCAGATGGCGCAATTTGCCGACCGGGGTCACGCTCTCCATCGACCACGCCGCCAGCTCGGCCGGCGTAAATTCCTTCGGCACGTCGCGAAGCTCCGCCTCCGGCACCTCGCCCCGGCCGACCAGCCAGCGGCCGGTCTGCGCCAGCGAGATGCGCACGAGCCAGCTGCCGCCCTCGCGGGCGCGGCGCGCGAGCGCCACCATCGCGCCGAACGCCATCAGATAGCCCGTTAGGTAGTCGATCGCCGAGACCGGATAGAATTGCGGCCCCGGCTCCTTGCCCGGGAACAGCTCGCCCTGGCGGGTCGTGATGCCGCTCACGGTCTGCACCACCGTGTCGAAGCCGCGCCGCGACGCCCACGGGCCGACATGGCTAAAGGCGCACAGCGACACGTACACGAGGCCCGGCCGCAGTTTGCTGAGCTCCTCCGGCGACAGGCCGCGGTTGCCGAGCGTACCGGGCCGATAGCCCTGCGAGAACACGTCGGCCTCGCGCACGAGGCCCTTCAAGGTCTCCAGGTCCTTCGGCTGGCGCAGGTCGAGCTGCGCCGACAATTTGCCGTGGCCGGTATCGTATTCCTGGTAGCCGATATTAGGCAGGTGCGCCGCGGTGATCTTCAGCACGTCGGCGCCATGCTCGGCGAGGGTGCGGGCGCAGGTCGGGCCGGCGAGAACGCGGGTCAGGTCGAGCACGCGGATGCCCGAGAGCGGCCGGTCGCCATCCGGCAGTTTCTCGACCGGGCTGTCGCCGATCTTGACGATCTCGAGGAGCGGCAGCGACGCGATCGCGGCTGCCTGTGGGTGCTGCGCCCATTCCGCCATGCTGCGCACCATGCCGCCAGCGCCTTTGGCGGCGAGGATCGCCTCTTCGAGTTCGAGCGCGTCCCATTTCGCGACCGCCTTGCGCACCTCCTCCCGGTCTTCGGCGCAACCGAGGACCGACAGCGCCGCCGCGCGGTGGTTCGGGAAGTTCGCGTGGATATAGCTCCAGCGGCCGTTCTTGGCGGGATAGACGCCCATGACCGGGTTGCGGTCGTGCGGCACGTCCTGCCCTTCCATGTTCATGTAGTGGCCGCTGCGCAGCGATGCCGTCGCCTGGCGCACGTTGACCGCGACGTCCTGCCGCCGCCCGGTGCGCAATTCCCACAGGTCGGAAACGGCGAGACCCGTTGCCGCGAGCGCCGCCGCGCCGGTCTCCGAGATGCGGAACGGGGTCGGCAGGATCGGGTCGCTGCCGCCGGTGAACTCGACCGCCCGCGCCCGTTCCTCGGGCAAGTCGACGGTGGACAGGATCGTGCGCAGCGCGTCATGGGACATGATGGTTCTCCTCCGGCCGCATCGGCAGACGCGAGACTTTATCGTCATTCCCGCGAAAGCGGGAATCCAGCCGCACGTTTCTCCGGCAGCCCTGGGTCCCCGCTTTCGCGGGGACGACGCTAAAGGCGGCAGAACGCCCGCGCGAGCTTCCTTGCTTCCGCGGCGGCGCCTCGGGGATGATGCCGCGGAACGAGACCGGAGGAAACCCGATGAACCGCATCATGATCGTCGTCGAGTTCGAGGTGAAGCCGGAGCACAAGAATGCGTTCGTCACGATGATGAAGGAGCACGCCCGCCTGTCGCGCGGCGAAGACGGCTGCCAGCAGTTCGACGTGCTGCTGCCGATCGAGGAGCCGAACAAGGTCATGCTGGTCGAGGCCTGGCGCGACCAGGCGGCGCTCGACGTGCACTCAAAGCTGCCGCGCATGGCGCAGAACCGCGAGACCTACACCCTGTGGCTCACCGGCCGCAAAGCCACCCGCTGCACGTCCGACTAGAGCAGATTCCGCTCGAATTGCACCCTTTCGTCACCCCCGCGAACGCGGGGTTCAGGGCGGCCGACGGAGCGCAGATATGGATTCCCGCTTTCGCGGCAATGACGATTCAAGCTGGCGCGAACCTGCTCCAGAAGCTGAATCCGAGCGCTTTCTCGTCATCGCCGGGCCTGACCCGGCGATCTCGGGGTACCCGGCAGACGGCCGGGTCAACCTCCGCCGTGACCTATCTACCAGAAACGGACGCGCCAGCCGGGCTGATAGGCCGGTGCCTCGGCCGGTTGCGGCGCCGCGTAGGCGTAAGGCTCGGCGTCGGCCGGCGGCAGCATCGCCCTCTGCGACGAATAGGGCGCGTACATCCGCGGCATCGGGGGCGGCGGCGCCGCCGGCCGCGGCGGCCACGGGGGATAGATGGTCGGTTGCGCCGGCGCCGGCGCGTAGGTGACCGGCTGCGACGGCGGCGACAGGGTCTCTTGTGCCGCGGCCGTCTTCTCCCGCGTCTCGGATTTCCGCGTCCGCTGCGTCTCCCACTCCCAATGCCGGGGCGATGACGCCGCGGCGGACGCCGCCTTGCTGCTGCCGTGAGGCTTGCCGCCGCCGCTGCCGTTATCGTCGTCGCCGGCGCCTGCGATCGTGCTGGCGTCGGCATGGCTCGGAGTGCTGCTGCCGCTGCTGCCGTTGGTGGCGGTCGACCGTCCGGCGAGCACGGTCGTCGTCTTCGCCGGTTTCGAATAGGCCAGCGCTCGGCCGCCGGTCTGCCAGGAGCCGCCGGCCTCGCAAGTATAGATGACCCCGTAATTGGTCTTGGTGAAGCCGGCGCGGACCCCGGCCGTGGCCGGAAAGGCGCAATTCAAATCCGCGCGGGCACAGTAGTGGCCGCCGTCCCAATTGGCGGCGCAGTGATGCGAGTGGCAGTCCGAATCCTGCTGGCAGGAGGTGCCGTCCCAGCCGGCGGGAAGGCGCGGCGTCGCCAGGCTGGCCGGGGTCGGCTCATCGGCGAAGGCGGGGATGGCGAAAGCGATTGCCGCGATCGTTGCTGCCAGCGTCCGTCTCGCCATCGACTGCCTCCGCCGCGCATCGGCCCCCGCGCGAAAGAACGGTGCAGTACGCGGATTTGATCCCGCACACGTCTTTACCGTCTGTTCAACCTTTGTTGCGGAACCGGCATTTGAGGGTTTCGTTTTACTAGTGGCGTCGGGTTCCGTTGCTTGGAAGGGCGCCGTTAACGATTTTGGACGATCCTCCGGATACAGTCTTCGCCCGGCGTCGATGGGCAGATATTGCTCCTGCGATCAGTTGACGCGGCGGCTGACCGGTGGTGATGGAGAGAGAACCCAATGTACGCAGTTGTCGGACCCGTTCAAATCAAGGCCGATGGCTACGCCTTCGACGTCTGGACGCCGGAGGCGGGGCTGCGGCCTGGTTTTCCCTATCCCCTCGTGCAGCATGCGCACTATGCGCGGCGCGCCGAGATTCGCCAGACCGGCAGCCGGGCGATGGTGTGCAACACGGTCGAGGAATTCGCATCCGAGATCGCCGCCGTCAGCCACGGCGGCCACGCCTGACCCGCGTTCGGAGCGGCATTCGACGGACCAGAGTAACTCTCCGCAACGTCATGGCCGGGCTTTGACCCGGCCATCTGCGGGTGCCCTCAGATCGCCGGGTCAAGCCCCGGCGATGACGAGAAGATATCGCGCCGATCGGAATCCGCTTTAGTGGATGGCGGTCCCGGCGACGGGGGTCCAGGACGGCGGGTCGCTCGCCGGGAAGCTGTCGTCGGAAGCCATATCGATGCGGTCGTGGCTGTTGCCGGTCACCGGGTGCGATGCGGTGTCGATCCCGAGCCTCTGATACAGGCCGCAATGGCCGGTCACGCTCCGCTGCAGCAGGTTGATCCCGGCGAGGCCGAGCAGGCCGCGCCAGAGGGTGGGCCGGGTCACGGCGCCGATGACCAGGGCGGCCCCGACAAGACCCGACAAGACGCGCTCGCTTTCGCTCACATTCACCGTGTACTCGGCCATCTTGTGGACGGCGTTTGCCATCGCTTCCTCCGCGCTTCCCGTGATGGCCGGCTAACGGACCCTTTCCCGGTGCGGTTCCGGCAAGCGCTTGCGCTGCAACGATTTGCCGAACCATTGCCACAGTTCGTGCGATAATTCGGCTTGCTCCGCCGGGTGGGGCGGCGGGGGCCAGGGCAACCCACGGGTGAGCGGATGAGCGGGTCGGCAGTGAGCGGCGCCTCGTCGGCGGCGGTCGATGGCTGAACCGCGCCTCGTCGTCCGGCCCGACGACCGCATGAATGCTGGCCCGCCGCCACGACGGCGGGCGAGTGGCGGCGGCGGTCCGCCGCAGGGTCCGAAGAAGCCGCCGCAGCGGCGGCGGCGCTGGTTGGGGCGCATTGTGCGCTTCGGTTTGCTGCTGCTGTTGTGGGGGATGATTCTCGGCGGCGGCGCGATCGGCTACTTCGCGTTGACCCTCCCCGACACCAGCAACCTCGGAATCGGCGAGCGCCGGCCCAGCGTCACGATCCTCGCCGACGACGGCAGCCTCGTCGCCACCTTCGGCGACCTGTTCGGGCAGCCGCTGACCCTGAAGCAGATTTCGCCCTACCTCCCGGAGGCCGTCATCGCGACCGAGGATCGCCGCTTCTACAGCCATTTCGGCGTCGATCCGATCGGCCTCTTGCGCGCCGTCTTCATCGACCTGCGCACCGGCCACATGGTGCAGGGCGGCAGCACGATCACCCAGCAGCTGGCGAAGAACCTGTTTCTCAGCCCCGAGCGCAGCCTCAGCCGCAAGATCCGCGAGACCCTGCTCGCGTTGTGGCTGGAACATCGCTTCTCCAAGGACCAGATTCTCGAGATCTACCTGAACCGGGTCTATCTCGGCGCCAACACCTACGGCGTCGATGCCGCCGCCCATCGCTACTTCGGCAAATCGGCGTCGAAGCTGAGCCTCTACGAGAGCGCCGTCATCGCCGGACTGCTCAAGGCGCCCACCCGGTTCAGCCCAGCGCACGACCGCGCCCGCGCCGCGGCGCGGGCGGCGCAGGTGCTGAGCAACATGGTCGAGGCCGGCTACATCTCTCAGGCCCAGGCCGCGGCGGCGACGCGGCAGGGCGTGGAACTCGCCCGAGTCGCGGCGATGCGGCCCGGCAGCCGCTACTTCGCCGATTGGGTGGCCGACCAGGTGCGCGACTTCGCCGGCACCAGCGACCGCGACCTCGTCGTGCACACGACGCTCGACCCGCGCATGCAGGCGGCGGCCGAGGCGGCGGTGGCACAGATCGTCGCCCGCGACGGCGCCAAGGATCGGGTCAGCCAGGGGGCGCTCGTCGCCATGGCGACCGACGGTGCGGTGCGCGCGATGGTCGGCGGCCGCGACTACAACGAGAGCCAGTTCAACCGCGCCACCCAGGCGCAGCGCCAGCCCGGCTCGTCGTTCAAGCCGTTCGTCTATCTGGCCGGCCTCGAAGCAGGGCTGCGGCCCGACGATCATTTCGTCGACGGCCCGATCCGCATCGGCAACTGGCAGCCGCACAACTATACCAACCGCTATCTCGGCGACATGACGATGGCGGAGGGTCTGGCGCAGTCGATCAATACGATTGCGGTTCAGGTGGCGCAGCGGGCCGGCGTCGCCAACGTCGTCGCCGTCGCCAACCGCCTCGGCATCTCCTCGGAGCTGTCGCCCGACGCCAGCATCGCGCTCGGCACCAACGAGGTGAACCTGCTGGAGCTGGTCTCGGCCTACGCCCCCTTCGCCAACGGCGGCAGCGGCGTCCTCGCCTACGGCATCGCCGAGATCACCGACAGCGGCGGCCGGGTTATCTATCGGCGCAGCGGCTCCGGGCCGGGACAGGTCATCCCGGCGGCGCTCGCCGGCACGATGAACGACATGCTGAGCGGCGTCATCGCCCACGGGACCGGCACCGCGGCGAGGCTGCCGCGGCCGGCGGCCGGCAAGACGGGTACGACCCAGGATTACCGCGACGCCTGGTTCATCGGCTACACCGCCGACCTCGTCGCCGGCGTGTGGTTCGGCAACGACGACAACAGCCCGATGCGGAAGGTCACGGGCGGCTCGCTGCCGGCCGTGGCGTGGCGCCAGTTCATGCTGGCGGCGACGAAATCGATGCCGGTGCGGCCGCTGCCGAGCGCGCCGCCGGCGGAGACCGCGGTGAGTGCCGTCGCGGCGCCGGTCCCGTTCGTCGCGCCATCCGCCTCACAAGCACCGGCGCCCGCCCCCGTCTCGGCTGCCCCGATCCCCGCGACCGCACCGGCGCCCGCGCGCGGCCTGTTCGGCAACTTCTTCCGTTTCCTCGGTCCGCCCAGCCCGCCGCCGCAGCCGGCCCCCGTCTACAACGGCATCCCCAACTGGCCGCGGTAATTAAAATCACTCTTCGGCCATCTACTAGATTCGGCCATCTACTAGAATCGTCATTCCCGCGAAAGCCGGAATCCAGGGCCAACGCTCCGTCATCCGACGTGGACCCCCGCTTTCGGGGGTGACGGAAAGGGTGCAACGCGATCGGAGCCCGCTTCTTAAATCATCACCGCATGCCGACGCTGACCGAGGGCGGGTAGTAATGCTGAGGCGACGGCGGCTCGTATGTCAGCGGCACCGGCAACGGTCCGGCGCTGAGGGTACGTTCGAGCGCAGGCGGAATCGCGGCGGCGGGCATCACATGGGCGACATTGCCGATCACGCGGACAAGTGCCCTGGCATTGACCGGGAGCGGCGGATCGCCGGCATAGTCGTTCTGGACGACGACGATCGCCGGCCGCTGCCCGTAGCCTAGGAAAGGATCGAGCGGATATATGTTCTTGTCGAGAAGCACCGTGTATTCACGGGCGGGTACGTTCGGCACGACACCCCCCGCGAAGAGACGCGCACCCCCGACTCTGATCCCGCCGCCGGACCAATTCGGCCCTTGGGCGTATCCTGCGCCGATCACCGGCAAAGGAGGTGCGGGCAAGATGCCGGCGGAAATGCCTCCCCCATCACCGAATTTTACATCGACCGGACGTACGGCGATCACCCAACCGTAAAAGAAATCGACCCGCTGCGGTTGTTCAACGACCTCCGGGGCATAGGCTGGCGACTTCGGGTAGCCCGCCGGTGCGCACCCCGTCGCCAAGGAGAGCAACGACACGATTACTGCGGATTTGATCGCGCTCATCGAGAATTCCCCCACCGCGTTTCTCGCGTGAGTAGTAATTCGCGATGGTTAACATCTTCTTGCTGGAGATCAGGCGCGTCAGCCATCTCGATCTCCCGATCGGCGCGTTTTATTCGGCCCGCGGGCTCTGCAACCGCTGGCGTTCGCGAAGCGAGACTAATCGTCCGCGCCGGCGGGGGCGGGGCGGCGGCGGGCGGTGCGTATCAAGAAGAGAAGCGGCAGCGAACCGAGGATGACCAGCAGCATCAGCATGAAATCATCGATGTAGCCGACCATCAGCGACTGGCGCGTGACCTCGGCGTTGAGCGCGGCGATGCCGGAGGGTGCGGTCAGGCTGAAATGCGGGCCGAGCAGGTGGCCCTGCGCGAGCGGGTTGTCCGGGCGCAGGTTCTCGACGAGCCGCGAGTGCACGATCTGGGTGTTGCGCGTCAACTCGGTCTCGAGCACCGCGATCCCGATGCTGCCGCCGAGCATGCGCATCAATGCCCGGAGCGCCGTGCCCTGCGTCAGGATGTGGCGCGGCAGGTCGGAGAGGGCGAGGATGTTGAGCGGCACGAAGGTGCAGCCGAGGCCGAAGCCTTGCGCGAAGCTCGCGAACAGGATCGGCCCAGACCCCATGTAGAGCGAATAGCCGGTCATCTGCCACAGCGAGGCCGCGGTCAGCAGAAAGCCGACGAGGATGAACAGGCGGTTGTCCACCCGGTTGATGATGCGGGCGACGAAGAACATCGCGAGCATGGTGCCGAAGCCGCGGGGCGCCATCATCCAGCCGGTCGTGAAGACCGGATAATTCAGCAGGTCCTGCATCATCGACGGCATCAGCGCCAGAGTGCCGCTGAGGATCATGCCGACCCCGAACATCAGCGCGCTGCCGCCGACGAAATTGGGGCTGCCGAGCAACTCGCGACTGATGAACGAACGCTCCGCCGTCACCGTGTGGACGACGAGGAGGTAGAAGCACAGTCCGGCGACGATTGCTTCGATCCAGATTTCGGTCGAGTGGAACCAGTCCTTGAGCTGGCCGCGGTCGAGCATCAGTTGCAGCGCGCCGACCGCGATGCTGAGCATCGCGAAGCCGAACATGTCGAAGGCCTCGCGCCGCACCGCGCGGGTCTGGCGGATGAACAGGAAGATGCCGAGCGCGCACACCGCGCCCACCGGCAGGTTGATGTAGAAGCACCAGCGCCAGTTGAGGTTGTCGGTGAGCCAGCCGCCCATCGTCGGGCCGAGGATCGGCCCCATCATCGCGCCGGTGCTGAAGATCGCCATCGCGTGGCCGTGCCGCTCCTGCGGATAGATCGTCAGCAGGGTCGCCTGGCCGAGCGGCACCAGCCCGGCGCCGGAGACGCCCTGGAGCAGGCGGTAGATCACGAGCTGCGGCAGGTTCTCGGCGGCGCCGCACAAGGCCGACGCGATCGTGAAGCCGACCACCGAGGCGGCGAAGATGTACTTGACCCCGAAGCGGCCGGCGAGCCAGCCGGTCATCGGCATCATGATCGCCGAGGCGACGATGTAGGAGGTCAGGACCCAGGAAATCTGGTCCTGCGCCGCCGACATGCTGCCCTGGATGTGCGGCAGCGCGACGTTGGCGATTGTCGTATCGACCCCCTGCATGACGCAGGCGATGATGATCGTCGCGGTGATCATGCCGCGGTTGGTCACCGCGGGGGCCGGGGATGCTGCAGCCTCGCCCTTCATGGCGTCCGGCTAGTCATCGGCGGCGGCGGGCTGCGCCGCCGGCGCCGGAGCTGCCGCCGCGACCGGCGGCTTGCGCGCCTCGCGCAAGACCAGCAGCAGCGGCAGCGCCAGCAGCGCAACCAGCATCATCAGCTTGAAGTCGTCGATATAGGCGACCATCGCCGCCTGCTTGGTGACGGCCGCGTTGAGCGCCGCGATGCCGTTCGGGGCCGTCAGGCTGAACGGTCCCGCGATGTGCCGGTATGCGAGCGGGTTGTCCGGCCTCAGCCCCTCGACGAGGCGGGAATGCACGGTCTGCGTATTTTCCGCCAATGTCGCGACCAGGATGCTGATGCCGATGCTGCCGCCGAGGTTGCGCATCAGGCTGCGGATCGCCGTCGCCTGCGTCAGGATGTGGCGCGGCAGCGTGGACAGCGCGACGAGGTTCAGCGGCACGAAGGTGCAGCCGAGCCCGAAGCCCTGCATGAAGCCCGAGACCACGATCGGCGTCGGATCCATCGCCAGCGAGAAGCCGGTCATCTGCCACATCGCAAACGCCGTCAGCATGAAGCCGAACAGGATGATCAGGCGGGGATCCAGCCGGTTGATGACCCGCGCCACCGCGAACATCGCGATCATCGTGCCGACCGCCCGCGGCGCGGTGACGAGGCCGGTCGTGAACACCGGGTAGTTCATCAACTGCTGCATCATCGTCGGCAGCAGCGCCAACGTTCCGGTCATGATCAGGCCGACGACGAACATCAGCATCGTGCCGGCGATGAAATTCGGGCTCTTCAAGAGTTCGCGGTTGAGGAAGGACCGGCCTTCGGTCGTCGCGGTGTGCACGGCGAACAGATAGAAGCCGAGGCCGGCGATGATCGCTTCCACCCAGATCTCGCGCGAGTGGAACCAGTCCTTCAACTCGCCGCGGTCGAGCATCAATTGCAGCGCCCCAACCCCGAGGCTCAAGGTCATGAAGCCGATCACGTCGAACGGTTCGCGGTGGACGTTGCGGCTGTAGCGGATGAACGCAAGGATGCCGAGCGTGCAGAGGATGCCGACCGGCAGATTGACGTAGAAGATCCAGCGCCAGCTGTAGTTTTCGGTCAGCCAGCCGCCGAGCAGCGGGCCGCTGATCGGCCCCATGATCGTGCCGATCCCGAACACCGCCATCGCATGGCCGTGCCGCTCCGGCGGGTTGATCGACAGCAGGGTCGCCTGCGACAGCGGAATGAGGCCGGCGCCGCAGATGCCCTGCAGCGCGCGGTAGAGCACGAGCTGGCCGAGGCTCGTCGCCGCGCCGCACAGCGCCGAGGCGATCGTGAAGCCGCCGACCGAAAACAGGAACACGTACTTGATGCCGAGCCGCCCGGCCATCCAGCCGGTCAGCGGCATCGTGATCGCGGCGGCGACGATGTACGAGGTCAATACCCAGGCGATCTGGTCCTGCGACGCCGACAGGCTGCCCTGAATATGCGGCAGCGCGACGTTGGCGATCGTGTTGTCGACGCCCTGCATGATGTTGGCGAGCATGATCGACGCGGTGATCCAGCCGCGGTTGGGCACCGCCGGCGCCGTCTCCCCCCTCACCTCGCCCGCCTGCTCACGGCCCGTCTCCGACGCGGGGGAACGCGCATAACCTAGCCGCGGTTCAGGCGGCCCTCGCCTGCTCGGCCGTGGGCGCGTCGCCGGCAACCGTGGTGCGGCGCATGTCCCGCACCTGGGTCTCGTCGTAGCGGCGCACCCGGTGCATCGTCTGCCGGTTGTCCCACATCACGACGTCGAACGGCCGCCACTGGTGGACATAGACGAACTCCGCCTGCGTCGCGTGCTCGTTGAGGTCGCGCAGAAACGCGCGCGCCTCCGGCACCGGCCAGCCGACGATCGTGCCGGCATGCGCCGAAAGGTAGAGCGATTTCCGGCCGGTGACGGGATGGGTGCGGACGAGGCGCTGACGCACCGGACGGAACATCGCCTGCTCCTCCGGCGTCAGCTCGGTAAAGCCGAGCAGGCCGCGCGAAAACATCAGCGAGTGTTCGCACACGAGGTCGGCGACCACTGCCTTCGTCTCGTCGTCAAGCGCGTCGTAGGCGGCGCGCATGTCGGCGAACTCGGTGTTGCCGCCCTTCGTCGCGATGATGCGGCCGGACAGGATCGAATACTTGGCCGGGACCGCCCGGAACGAGCTGTCGGAATGCCACAGCCGGTTGCCGAGGTTGAACATGCGCCGGCGGTCGTCGCGCCCGAGCGGCCGGTGATCCGTGTCGAGGTTCGACACGTCGTTCATCTGCGGATGCAGACGCCGCTGGTGCGGCTGGGTAATGTTGCCGCCGGCGGAGTTCTCGATCTCGCCGAAATTGCGGGTGAAAGCGATCTGCTGCTCGTCGGTGAGGCGCTGGTCGCGGAAGACGAGCACGGCATAGCGGTCCATGCCCGCCTCGATTCCGGCGACCGCCTCGGGATTGAGCGGCCGCGTCAGGTCGGCGCCCGACACTTCGCCGACGAAGACGGGATGAATCTGGCGGATCGATAGGGCCATCGGCCGAACTCCAGTGCGGGCGCAGCGTGCGGGCACCATAAACGGCCGCCGCAAATCTGTCATGGCCGCTGCCTTCGCCGAGCTTCTCGGATAACGTCCTTCAAAGTAAGAGTGGCGTATGCGTCAGCGCTCGCCGCGCGGTTCAGCCAACCGCGCTGCCCGGTAACAATCCGTTGGCTATTATTATCGTCATGCCGGCGGGGGCCGGCATCCACCGGCCCGATAACCGAGTTGCTGACGCGTGGGTCCCGGCCTGCGCAGGGACGACGGAAGGGAATATTCTGTCGATTCTGTCGTTCCGAACGACCATCGTCAGTCGGCGAACCCTTCGAGGAAGAAATAGTACTTGGACGTGTCGATCTGCACCCGGATCATAGGGGCGATGTACTTGGCAGCAGAAGGCTTCAGTTCGTACGCGTGCGCAACGTCCGGATCGTCCGCAGGAACTTTCGCGATCCGCTTCGCCTGCTCGATAGCGTTGGGCGGGGTTTTGTGCTCGGCGGCGACAAATTCAGTCCGACCGTCGTAGCCGACAAGAACAACCTCACTCATGGCTCAGATGTAGCGGCCGAACGTCATCTGACGATAGTATCCGCCGCAATCTACCGTCGGTAGCGATCCTCTAACTGCGGCTCGGAACAACCGGATGAGGGTCTTGCTGCGGAGAGTGCTCGTCAACATGGGCTTGGCGGTGTTCGCGCTGGCCGTCGCGATCACCGCGCTCGGCGTCGTGCTGCGGCTCGTCGATGGCCTATCGCCGTTCGAGTTCAGGAATTTCGCACGCGACTACATCGACCAGTTCAACCGGGTCAAATCGGCGATGTACGACGAGCGGCTGGGATGGCGGCCGAAACCGAACCTGCGCCTCTCCAGCCGCATCAAGGGCGTCCTCAAGAGCGAGACGACCGACGCCTATGGCAACCGCGTCAACGGGGACGCGACGCCCTCACTACCCTCGGGCGGCGTCCTCGTCTCGGGCGACTCGTTCGCCTACGGCGCCGATGTGAGCGACGGCGAAACCTGGCCCGCCTACCTCCAAACGGCAATCGACACGCCGGTGACGAACGCCTCGGCGAAGGGCTGGGGCACCGACCAGATCGTCATGCGCGCCGAGGAGATGATCGAGCTGGCTCATCCGCGGACGCTGATCCTCGGCATCTATCCGCCGGACATCCAGCGGGCGGAAATGGAAATCGATTTCGGCGCCTACAAGCCGTACTACACGGTCGAGCAGGGTGCGCTCGTGCTGCACGGCGTGCCTGTGCCGCACCTGACCGCGTCGGTGCACGACCTTGGCTGGGAGCGCGGCGTCCTCGGCTATTCCTACGTCGCATTCTGGATCGCGCGGCGGCTGCAGCGCTGGTCCACCTTCAACCAGGTAAAGCAGGCGACGCCGCCCGGCACCGGCGAGAAGGTAACGTGCCTGCTGCTGCGGCGCCTGTCGGAGCGCGCCCGGCACGACCGCATCCGGCTGATGCTCGCGATGGTCTACGGCAACTTCAATTTTGAGCGCGAACAGCCAGCGGTCGCGCTGCACGTGCTCGAATGCGCCCGGCGCGAGGGCTACCAGACGATCGATACCTGGGCCGGCTTCGCGAAGATTTTTGCGGCGGACCGCGCCGCTTTTGACTCGCTCTACGTCTTCCCCGACCGCTGGTCGCACATGTCGTCCGCCGGCAACAGGCTCGTCGCCGCCGCGATCGCGCAGCGGCTGCGCGAGGTCGCGGCGGGCGAGCCGACCGGAAGCGCAGCGCGGCCCGCTCCCTGAGCCTTTCGCCGCAGGCGCTTCCGCGTCGCCGCGGTTGACGCCGCCGGCGGCGCTGCCTAGGGAATGCCGCGACGGGCATAGGCAGGGGGGACGACCTGGACAGCATCGCCGCTACCGCCCCGCCGGCGCGCGGCACGGCCGCGGAGACCCCGGCCGCGTTCGAGCGGCTGTTTCCGGCGGCAGCGGCGGCAACCGTCGCGGCCGCCTTTCTGGCCGCGCTTTATGCGGCGGTGGAATGGCGCAGCCTCTACGCCGACGGCTTTCTCTACTTCGTTCGCGTGTTGGAGCATCAGGGCTTCGCGCTGCTCGAGCCGGCGCGGCGAACGGTGCACGTGCTGCAGCAATTGCCGGTCGTCGCGGCGCTGCGGCTGGGGGTGACGCGGCTCGAAACGCTCGCGCTGATCTATGGCCTGAGTCTGCAACTGCTGCCGTTAGCGCTGACCGCCGGCTGTTATCCGCTGCTGCCGCGGCGCGACAAGGCGCTGTTCCTGCTTCCGCTGGCGCAATACCTGATCGGCACGATGGCGGCGTCGTTCGCGCCGATCGTCGAGGGGCCTGTCGCGGCCGGGTATTTCTGGCTGCTGCTGTTTCTGATCCTGTTCGGACGCGGCCGCCTCGCCCTCGCCGCTTCGGCCGTTCTCGCCCTGCCGGCGCTGTTTCTGCACGAGACGACCGTGCTGCTGATGCCGGTGCTGGCCCTCGTCTGCGCGCGGCGGGGGCGAGGTGAGGAGGGTGCGGCCGCGCGCGGCGTCTATTGGGCATTGGCGCTTTGGTTTCTCGCGGTCGCCGTCGTCCAGGCCGGCTATATCGTCAACCCTCGTTCGGTGGAACGCCGGCACGACGTGCTGACGACGGCGCGGCTGCTGTTCGGCGTCGGCAACCTCAACGGCATCAACGTGCCGGCGGCGCTGGCGGTGGCCGCCGTTGTCGCCGGCCTCGTCGCCTGCCGCCGCGGCGACAGCCGCGCGGCCTGGCGGCCGGTATGGCTGTTCGCGGGGTTAAGCCTCGCGCTAGTCCTCGCGACGCTGGCGGGCGGCGAGAGCACCCGGCTGTTCACGCCGGGGGTGCAGTTCGCGGCGCGCAACCTCTCGGTCATAGTCTCGTTGCCGCTCGCGGCGCTGCTGCTGTGGTCGCTGCGGGCGCCGGCCGGCCGCGCGCTGTGGATGCGCCCGCAGGCCGCGGCGCTGGTCGTCCTCCTCGGCCTCGGACAGGCGGGCTGGCACGCGGTCGGAGTGCATTTCTGGTCGTCGTTCGCCGCCGATTTCCGCGCTGTCCTTGCCGGCCATCGCGGCTACGTCCGCTGGCCGGAAGTGATCGCCGACATGACGCCGCGCCAGGCAGACCGCGCGCGGCGACTGGTCTGGTCGTGGGTCAATCCGGTCGCGAGCCTCGTGCTGTCGCCGGGAGGGCACGTCACTGCGATTATCGGACCGGTTGACGAGCGGGGTTGGCGGCCGTTCGATCCGGCCGATCCCGACCAGCTTCCGCGCGCGCCGCAGTTCGATTACGCTGCCTATGTCGCGGCGCTGGCCGCGGCGCGGCGCTGACCGGCGCCTCGCCAGCGCCGCCTCCCCTCCCCCACCCGAAGGAACCAGCGATGGCAAAAATTCTGATCGTCCACGGCGCCGGCATGAACATGCGCGGCAAGGTGCAGACCGAGATTTTCGGGCCGATGACCCTGCCGCAATACGACGAGCGCATCCGCGGCTACGCGCAGGAGCTCGGCCTCGACATCGAGATTTTCCACTCGAACGTCGAAGGCGAGATCGTCAACAAATTCTACGAGGCCAACGACAAGGGCTTCGACGCGGCGCTGTTCAACCCCGCCGCCTTCGGCAGCGGCTACCCGGCGCTCGTCGCCGCGATTTCGCAGGTGAAGTTCCCGACCGTCGAGATCCACATCTCGAACCCGATCCGCCGCGGCCCGGCGTCGCAGACCGCCGCCGTCAGCCAGTGCGTCGTCGCCGGCTTCGGCATCGCCGGCTATTACCTCGCGCTGCGCGGCGTCAAGGACATGCTGGCGGCGAAGAAATAGCAGGTCTCCTCCGGCTCGAGCGCGCCCAGATATTCCGCATGTCGCGATCGCTCGGCTCGACCTTGGACCGTTCGAACGGCGCCCGCGGCTTGGGCCTCTGAGGGCGTCCGAACATGGCTGGCATTCCTCGTTACCGTACGCAAAGCGGCCCGGCGCTGCTGTCGGCCGGGTTCCGGCCGTTCTTCCTGGTCTCGGCGCTATGGTCGGCGGCCGCGATCCCGCTGTGGCTGGCGGTGGTGTCGGGGCAGAGCGCGACCGACACGGGGCTGGCGCCGGTCGTCTGGCACGTGCACGAAATGGTGTTCGGCTTCGGCGCCGCGACGGTCGCCGGTTTCCTGCTGACGGCGATCCCGAACTGGACCGGGCGGATGCCATTGCAAGGAGCGCCGCTCGGCGTCCTTGTGCTGCTGTGGGCGATCGGGCGGCTCGCCGTGCTTGTGTCCGCGACGATCGGGCCGTGGGCGGCGGCGGTGCTGGACCTCGCCTTCCCAATCGCTTTTCTCGCCGTCGTCGCGCGCGAGATCGTCGCCGGCCGCAACTGGCGCAACCTGCCGATGCTGGCGGCGCTGAGCCTGCTGCTCGCGGGCAACCTGCTCGTCCATCTCGACGCCGTGCGGGTGGCGCCGACGGCGGATCTGGGCAACCGCCTCGGCGTCGCGACGCTGTTGATGCTGATCGGCTTCGTCGGCGGCCGCATCGTGCCGAGCTTCACCCGCAACTGGCTCGCCAAGAACCGCGCCGACGTTGCCGCGCCCGCCACTTTCGGCATGGTCGACCGCATCGCCCTCGCCTGTACCGGGGCGGCGCTGCTGCTGTGGGTCGCGGCGCCGCAAAACCCGGCGGCCGCGTGGGTCGAGCTGGCGGCCGGCCTCGCCGTGTGGCTGCGCCTCGCGCAGTGGCGCGGCGCCGCGACGTGGCGCGAGCCGCTGCTGTGGGTGCTGCATCTCGGCTATTTCTGGCTCGGCCTCGGCCTCGTCCTGCTCGGCCTCGACACGCTGCTCCCGCTGATGCCGCAGACGGCGGCATTGCACGCGCTGACCGTCGGCGCGATTGGCACGATGACATTGGCGGTCATGACCCGCGCCTCGCTCGGCCACACCGGCCGTCCGTTGACCGCCGGCCCCGGCACCACCGCGATCTACGCGCTGGTGACGCTCGCCGCGCTGCTGCGCCTCGCCGCGCCGCTGGTCGACGTGGACTACGTGCTGATGCTGTCGCTCGCCGGAGCCGCGTGGAGCGCCGCCTTCGGCCTCTTCGTCCTCCTCTACGCCGCCCCCCTGGCCTTGCCGCGCCCCGCTGCACAAGCCCGGCCGATATAGTTTCCGTTATGGCCGGGCTTGACCCGGCCATCGTGCGGGGCTTGGGGATTCGCGGGTCAAGCCCGCGAATGACGCCTTCGCTTAGGGAAGCACCTTCCCCGGGTTGAGGAGGCCGCGCGGGTCGAGCGCCTGTTTGATGCGGCGCATCAGGTCGAGTTCGGCGCCGCCGCGCCACTCGGGCATCATGTAGGGCTTGAGGCGGCCGATGCCGTGCTCGGCGGAGAAGCTGCCGCCGAGGTCGCCCACGACCTCGTTGACCGCGTCCATGATCTCGTGGTCGCGCGCGAGGAAGGCGGCCGGGTCGGCCCCCTCCGGCTGCACCAGGTTCATGTGGATGTTGCCGTCGCCGAGATGGCCGAACGGCGCCGCGACGATGCCCGGCACCAGCCGCTCGCACGCCGCGGCCGCGCGCCGGATCAGTTCCGGCGTCTTCGACACCGGCACCGACACGTCGTTCTTGACCGACGCGCCGGCGCGTTTCTGCGCCTCGGAATGCTCCTCGCGCAATTTCCAGATGGCCGCCCGCTGCGCCCCGCTCTCGGCAATGACGGCGTCGGCGACGGTCCCGTCTTCGAGCGCCTCGCCGAGCACCTCTTCGAGCGCGCCGCGCAGGCCGGCGCCGGCGCGCGGCGTCGCGAGCTCGACCAGCACGTAATGCGCCGCCTTGTCGGCGAGCGGCAGCGTGGCGCCCGCGATGTGGCGCAGCACCAGCTCCATGCCGGCGCCCGACATGTATTCGAAGGCCTGGATCGCCGCCGCGTCGTGCCGCTGCAAGCGGTTGAACAGATGAAGCGCCGCCTCCGGCGACGGCAGCGCGCACAGCGCGACCTCGATCTCGCGAGGCTGCGGCGCCAGCTTCAGCACGGCGGCGGTGATGATCCCGAGCGTGCCCTCGCTACCGACGAACAGCTGCCGCAGGCAGTAGCCGGTGTTGTCCTTGTGCAGCCGGCGCAACCCGTTCCACACCTGCCCGTCCGCCAGCACGACTTCGAGGCCGAGCGTGAGATCGCGGGCGTTGCCGTAGCGCACGGTGTTGTTGCCGCCGGCGTTGGTGGCGAGGACGCCGCCGATCTGGGCCGAGCCTTCCGAGCTGATCGACAGCGGCAGCAGGCACCCGGCCTCGGCCGCCGCCTCCTGCGCCGCCTTCAACGTGACGCCGGCCTCGATCTCCATCGTCATGTCCACGGGGTCGACCGCGCGCACCCGGTTGAGGCGCGACAGGCTGAGGATCAGCTGCGAGCCGTCCTCGCTGACCGCGGCGCCGCCGACCATGCTGGTGTTGCCGCCCTGCGGCACGACCTCCGCGCCATGCTCGGCGCAAAGGCGGACGGCGTCGGCGACCCCCGCGGCGCTTGCCGGCCGCAATACCGCCGGTGTGCGGCCGCGATACAGCCGCCGCCAGTCTTCGCAATACGGATCGGTATCGGCCGGCTCTGTCAGGATGCCGCGCGGCCCCAGCCGCTCGCGCAGCCGCGCCAGCAGCAGGTCGTAGCGGCCGGCCGCATCGTCCGGCATCGTCCCTCAGCCGTCATCGCCGGGCTTGACCCGGCGATCCGGTGGCGCCCCGGAGATGGCCGGGTCAGGCCCGGCCATGACGCGTCCTAGGGAGATTGCCATCGCTATTCCGCCGCCTCGGCGCGCAACGTCGGCGACCGCGAGGCGCGCAACCGCTCCATGACCTCCCAGTTGGTGTAGCGGGTGAAGCCGTTGTCGTCGAAGAACAGCACGGCGCCGTGGCAGATGAACAGGTAGGTCGTGTCCTCGAGCGCCGTCGTCGCGTCATGCAATACGCCCGACGGCTCGTAGACGTAATCGCCGGCGTTGAGCACGCCGTCGCGCACCTGCAATTTGCCGGAGACGATGTACACGTGCGCCCCCGCCAGGTGCTTGTGCGGCGGCGCGGCGTAGCCCTTCTTCCAGTGGTGCAGCGACGCCCAGGTGCCGGTCTCGCGACCGATCCACAGCACCTTGACCCTCGACAGCGGCGTCTGCTCGATCCATTCGGCGTCCGAGCGGATCAGCGTGTCCTGGATGTCCTGAAACACCGGACGGATGTCTTGCGGCAGGGGCATGGGCGTCCCTCCTTCGGCTCGAAGGATCGTAGGATGGGTTGAGCCTGCGAAACCCATCATCGAGGCGTGATATTTTGATGGGTTTCGCTGCGCTCAACCCATCCTACCGCTGCTGTTCAGGGGAAACGCGATACGTCCACCGCTTTCTCGGTGATGAATTCGAGGAGGGCCGGTTTGCCGTCCTTGGTGGCGGCGATGCCGCGTTTGATCGCTTCCTTGATCTGTGCCGGCTCGGTGACGCGCTCGCCGTAGCCGCCGAGCGCTTTCGCGAAGTCGGCGTAGTTGCCGCTGATGTCGGTCGAGCGATACTTCTCGGTCGAGACCGGCATGACCTTGAGTTCGATCGCCATCGAGAAATTGTTGAGCAGGATCGACAGGATCGGGATGCGCTCGCGCACCGCCGTCTCGAAATCCATGCCGGTAAAGCCGATCGCGGCGTCGCCCCACACGTTGATGCACAATTTGTCCGGCTTCGCCAGCTTCGCCCCCATCGCGATGCCGAGGCCGTAGCCGAGCTGGGTGGTCTTGCCCCAGCCGAGATAGGACAGCGGCACCTCGCTGACCCAGAACGGGCTGAGCTGGTCGCGCGGGCTGCCGGCGTCGTGGGTGATGATCGTGTTCTTCACGTCCACGGTGTGCAGCAGGTCCCAGATCACCCGGTAGGGCGACAGCGGCGTGCTGTCGGCGGTGAGGCGGTGCTTCCACTTGCCGAGCCACTCCTCGCGCAGCCCGCCAATTTCGCGGGTGACCCCCGCGAGCCGGTCACGCACCTTGCCCTTCAGGCGGTCCTTCACCTCTTCGAGCAGCGCGTCGAGCGTCAGCCCGGCGTCGCCGACCGCCGCCAATTCGACCGGCACGTCCTTGTTGATCGCGTACGGGTCGAGCGTCGCGTGCGCGATCTTCTTGCCCTTCGGCATGGGGGTGCCGAAGCTCGTGCGGGTAAAGCTGCAACCGATGCCGAAGATGAAGTCGGCATTCTGCAGGAAATGCCAGAGATGCGCCCCAATGCCGATGCCGCCCGAACCGAGCGACAGCGGGTGGTTCTCGGGGAAGGCGCTCTTGCCCGGCAGGGTCGTCATGACCGGCGCTTCGAGCAGTTCGGCGAGCGCCTTCAGCTGCGGCCAGGCCTTGGCGTAGTGCACCCCCTGCCCGGCCACGATGACCGGCCGCTGCGCCGCAACCAGCGCCTCGGCGATCTGCGACACCGATTGCGGATCGGGGCCGCTGCGCAGCCGCGGCGCCCGCTTGTATTCGGCGACGAGCGCGTCGGGCACCTCCTCGCGCAAAACATCGGTCGGGAACTCGACCAGCACCGGCCCGGGACGGCCGTTCTTGACGGTCGTGAAGGCGCGCCGCAGCGTCTCGATCGTGGCGTCCGCCACCGTCACCTGCTCGCACAGCTTGGTGACGTGGCGGAAGTTGAGGGCGGCGTTGAAGTTGGGGTGCACCTGGTTGATGTTGCGGGCGTAGCCGGCGGGGAACACGACGACCGGGCAGGAGTCGCCGTAGGACTGCGCGACGCCGCCGAAGGCGTTCTCGGTGCCGGGGCCGTGCTGCATGACGAACACGCCGATCTTGTCGGCCGACGTGACCTTGGCGATCGCGTCGCACATGTGCAGGCCGATGCGCTCCTGCCGCACCATGATCGTGCGGATGTCGGCCGCCGCCGCCGACTCGATGATCGGGTTGACCGGGTAGCCGATCAGGTACTCGATCCCTTCGCGTTTCATGACCGCGGCAATGGCGTCGACGACTTTCATGGGCACCCTCCTCGGGGCTGGCCGAACGGAAACTGGCTGAGGCCAGCTTAAGGCATCGCGCCGCCCGGCGTATACCGGCTCGTCACGCCTCCGGCACCGCCGGGGCCTTCAGCGCGGCGGCCGCGGCAGCGTAGCCGCCGGCTGCGCCGTCGACGAAATGGATGTGGTCGCTGCGGTGGACCGAGGGCGTCAGGCACGTCATCAGCGCGGCGCGCTGACGATGCAGCCCGTAGGCGAGCACGCCCTCGGCGGCGGCCGCCGCGAGCCGCGCCTCGATCGCGTCCGCGAGCTCCGCCTCGCAGTCGATCGTCATCGCCAACCCGTCGCCGTATTTGCGGTAGTCGGAGTTCGCGACGAGCTGGTCGAGATAGCGGTGCGGGTTGAATTTCGTGCCCGACAGCCGGAAGCGCAGCGACAGGAACGACATCGCCGTGTGCCCGAACAGGAACAGCCGCCGCAGCGGCAGCGGCAGGCGCGGCCACTGGGTGGTGCGGGCTTCGAGGTCGAGGCCGGTTGGTGGCCATTTCAGGGGCGGCCCGCCTTCCGGCACCGGGCGGGCGCGCTCGGGGCTTTCCTCGACGAGGTGGATAATGTCCTCGACGACAGCGCGGTAGGCGACATCTCCCGCCGCGACCGCGCCCGCCACCACCGGGCGCACGATCAGCGACAGCATGAGGCCGCGCCGCGCCGGCATCGCCTCAAAACGGCAGGACAGGCCGGTGAGGTCGGGGCGGCTGCCGGGCGGGGCCGGCGGGATCGCAAAGCGGCCCGCCTTCATCTCCGCCTCGGCCCAGGCGAGGCCGCCGCCTGAAAACATCGCGTGGCTGAGATCGGGCGAGGCGGCGAAGCGCGCCACCCGCACGTCGAACCCGGCCGCCCTGATCTCGGCGACCGGCACGACCGCAACGCGCAGGCCAAGGCCATAGGCGTCGGCGACGAACGCCGCCGTCGCCGCAAGCGCCGCCCGTGCGGTCGCCGCCAGTTCGCCGGGCAGCGCAAAACTCGCGCCGTCGCCCCCGAAAACGAACGGGTACGGCTGGTTGCCGAGCGCGTTCGACACCGCCGCGATTGCGGCGGCGCCGGCCATGTTGACCTTCTTGTACTGCCCCGCCGCGATTGCCTGGGTGGACCCTTCCACGTCGGCGAGCCCGACAATCCAGTCGTCGGGCAGCGGCATGTACAGCGCCGGGTCGAGGATCTGTCCGAACCGCGACGCGATCGGCACCGCAGCCAGAAATTCGGTGGTCCCTGCCGCAGCCATGCCAGCTTATACCGCGATTTTGGCGGTTCTCGTGAATGTGACCGAGCCGCCCTCTCTTCTGATGGTATGAGGAGTTCGCTCGCCGCTACAGGTCGGCCCGGACTTCGGTGCCGGGGAACAGCGTCACCTTGGTCCAGCCTGACCAGGATTGCGGGCCTGGGTTGTCGGGGTCACTGTGGCGGTAGCAGATGAGTTCGCCGCTTTTCGCCTCCAGGCGTTCCGTCTTGTTCTTGATCATGTCCAGTTCCTGCGTTCGGTCGTAGCCGGGCCCGCGGCTGTCGCAGTCGGAGCTTGTCGTATAGACCACCTGCACCCGCACGCGCGCCCAGTCGGGATCGTTGAGCACGAGCACGGCGCGGTCCTTCGGCACCGTGCAGGCCGCCAAGCAGACCGTCATCACAAGCCAACCCTGCCGCATCTCCCCCTCCGATCTCCCGGGGGGACATTGTCGTCCCGACGGCGCCGGACGCAAGCGCCCGCGCGGTGGAGACGCGGCTCGCGCCGGGTGAGGATTGCGTCCGACGGCGGGGAGCATCGCGCGGCGAAACGAATGCCGCTGCCGGCGGACGCTGCTACACTCCCGCGAAAAGGGGACGAGCCGTGACAGGCCGCGCAGAACGAAGGCTGACCACGATCCTCGCCGCCGACATCGCCGGCTACAGCCGGCTGATGCGCGCCGACGAGGACAGCACCCTCTCGGCCCTGACTGCCTGCCGCGCCATCGTTGACGCGCTGATCCGCGAGCATCGCGGACGCATTGCGAACACCGCGGGAGACGCGGTCCTCGCCGAATTTCCCAGCGTCGTCGAAGGGCTCTCCTGCGCTCTGGCGATGCAACCGGGGATCGCGAGGCATAACGAGACGCTGGCGCCGGAGCGGCGCATGCAGTTCCGCATCGGTCTCCACATCGGCGACGTGCTGATCAAGGACGGCGACCTGTTTGGCGACGCCGTCAACATAGCGGCGCGGCTGGAAGGCTTGGCGGAGCCGGGCGGCATCTGCGTCTCCGCGGCCGTGCGCGAGCATGTCGGCACTCGGGTCTCGGCCGTGTTCAGCGACGCTGGCGCGCAACGCGTCAAGAACATCGCGGATCCGGTCCGCGTCTTCCGGGTCACGGCCCCGCAATCGCCGCTGCCGCTGGGCACGATCGCGGATCTGCCCTTGCCGGACAAGCCATCGGTCGCGGTGCTGCCGTTCACCAACATGAGCAGCGATCCGGAGCAGGAGTACCTCGCCGACGGCATCGCCGAGGACATCATCACGGCGCTGTCACGCTACCCGTCACTGTTCGTGATCGCCCGCAATTCGTCGTTCACCTACAAGGGCCGCGCCGTCGAAGTAAAGCAGGTCGGGCGCGAACTCGGCGTGCGGTACGTGCTGGAGGGCAGCTTGCGCAAATCCGGCAAGCGCATCCGGGTGACCGCGCAGTTGATCGACGCCGGCGCCGGCAACCATGTCTGGGCCGAACGTTACGACCGCGACCTGGCCGACCTGTTCGCCGTGCAGGACGAAATCACCGACTCGGTCACGATCGCCGTCGCTCCGGCGATTGCCGAAGCCGAACTGCAGCGCGCGATGCGCAAGCCGCCCGAAAGCCTTGACGCGTGGGGCGCCTATCAGCGGGGTTTATGGCACCTCAGCAAATTCACTCGCGAAGACACCGGTCTCGCGGAGGGCTTCTTCGAACAGGCCATCTCGTTGGACCCTACCTTTGCGGGCGGCTGCAGCGGCTCGGCGTCGGCACGCCTGCAGGCCGCCAACGCCTTCATGGCGCACGATCTGGCGGAGAGCATCGCCGCGGCCGAGAGGCTGGCGCGGCGGGCGGTGGCGCTCGACGGGGCCGACGGCGACGCCCGCGCTTGCCTCGCGCGGGTGCTGCTGACGCGAGGGGATTTCGAGGGTGCGCGGGCCGAGGTGGAGCGGGCGCTCGCCATCAGTCCCAACCTCGCCAGCGCCCACGGCATTCTCGGCTCGACCTTGATCTTTTCGGGGAGTCCGAAGGAAGGTCTCGCGGCCCTGGAGCGAGGGATCAGACTCGACCCGCGCGATCCCCGCTCGGGCGTCAGCGTCAACCAGGTCGTCCTTGGCCTTTATTTCTGTCGGGAGTACGAAGCCGCGATCGAGGCCGCGAAGCGCGTCATCAGCTCCTATCCTGACCATCCCCTTGTTTACCGCTGGCTCGCCGCCGCGCTCGGCCAAACCGGCCGGACCGAAGAAGCGCAGGAAGCCCTCGCCAAGGCCGTCGCAGTGGCGCCTGGGTCCTTCGATTTGTACGTGCGCAGCAAGGTGCCGTGGCACCGGCAAGAAGACCATGACCATATGGTCGAAGGCCTGCGCAAGGCCGGCTGGAAGGGCTGAACGCACGTCCAAGCCGACCTCGCGCCTGCCGGCTCCGCTTAGTACGGGCGGTCGCCCTTGATCTGGGTGCGGTGCATGATGCGGCGGGTCGCGGGGTCGAAGGCGTCGCGGCGGTGCATGACGCAGCGATTGTCCCACAGCACGAGGTCGCCCGGCCGCCACTGCTGATACCAGGCCAGCTCGGGGCGCGTCGCGTAATCCCACAATTCGTCGAGCAGCGCCTCGCTCTCCGCCAGCTTCAGGCCGGGGATGTAGGCGTTGCGGCGGCGGCCGAGGAACAGCGCCTTGCGCCCGGTCATCGGGTGGGTGCGCACTAGCGGATGCTCGGCCCCGACGGTCTGGCTCGCGTCGGGGGCATCGACGAAGCCGCGGCGCAATTCGCCGGCGCTGTTGCGGCTGGCGTCGTGGCGGCAGCGCAATGTCGCGATGCGCTCGCGCAGCGCCGCGGGCAGCATCTCATAGGCGCGGTACATGTTGCTGAAGCCGGTGTCGCCGCCGCTGGGCGGCACCTCCAGCGCGTAGAGGGCCGAGGCGCGCGGCGGCTCGTCTATGTACGACATGTCGGTGTGCCACACCGCTTCGTAGGCGCCGAGCTGCCCGATCGCCTGGCCGTTCTCGACGACGTTCGAAACGACCATGACGTAGTCGCGCTTGTCGGGGCTGCTCCCGGCGCTGATCGGCGCGAGGTCGAGCTCCCCGAAGCGGCGGCTGAAGCGCATCAGGTCGTCGTCGGAGAGGCGCTGGCCGCGAAAGCGCAGCACGAGATGGTCGGCCCAGGCGCGCTCGATCGCCGCCATCGTCTCCGGCGCGAGGTCGGCGGCGAGATCGACGCCCTCGATGTCGGCGCCGAGCGCCGCCCCGGTCGGCCGAACCTCGATCTGCTGCCGTTCCATGACCATAGCCATCGCCCGCGCTCCCTCAAGCCATTTTGAGCAGAGCTTGCCGCTGCCGGCCCGGCCGCGCAAGGTGTCAGCGGCGGCGAGGCAGCATCGTGCGCAATACATCGTCACCGCGCACGAAATGGTGGAACAGCGCCGCCGCCGCGTGCAGCGCGATCAATGCAAGAAGCGCGATCGCGACCGTCTCGTGCACCGCCAGCGTCTGCTTCGCCAGCCATTTGTCGCGCCCGACCACCGCCGGCAGCTGGACGAGGAAGAAGAAATCGATCCGGTTGCCGTGCGCGTTGCTGTGCACATAGCCGAGGGCCGGCTGCGCCAGCAGCAGCAGGTAGAGCGCCGCCTGCACGGCGCGCGCGGCCCAGACCTGCACCGCCGACAGGTCTTCCGGCAGGCGAGGGGCGTGGGTGCGCAAGCGCCAGCCGAGCCGGAACAAGGTTACGGCGAAAAGCGTCACGCCGAGCGAGCGGTGCAATTGCAGCAGCGCCTCGTGCGATTCCCGAGCCGAGGCCGACTGCGCCGCCCACACCGTCGCGAACATCAGGGCGAGCAGCGCCACTGTCGCCCAGTGCACGAACTTGATGATGGGATCGTAGGAAGCGGCGGCCCGCCCCTCCGCCGCACCGGCGCCGATCCCATCCCGCGACGCGAGGCTGCTCATCTCCCCTCTCCGCAATTTGTGGCGACTGCCCCAACCGGATTGCGGAGAGGCCGAAATTATTCGCGCGGCCGAAGAATAAATCTGCGGCGGCTCCGGTCTTGACCGGCGACATCCATCGTCACAGCGGAGCGCAACATGACGACACGCGACAAGGATGCCCCGGGGGTTAGCCGCCGCGGGCTTATGAAGTGCATGGCCTGGGCCGGGACCGGCGTCCTCTGGACGGTGAGCGGCGGCGTGCCGCGCTCGCTCGGGCTGATCGGCGATGCGATGGCGGCCGACGCTCCGAGCCAGGGCTTCACCTTCCTGCAGATCAGCGACAGCCATGTCGGCTTCGACAAGCCCGCCAACCCGAACGCGCTCGGCACGTTCAACGAGGCGATCGCGAAGATCAACGCGATGAAGGCGCCGCCCGATTTCATCATCCACACCGGCGACATCACCCACCTGTCGAAGGACCAGGAGTTCGACCATGCCGCCGAGGCGATGAAAGCCCTGAAGCAGACCGTGCACGTCATTCCAGGGGAGCACGACGTCGCCGACGAGGGCGCCGGCAAGGCCTATCTCGGACGCTACGGCAAGGGCACGCAGGGCCAGGGCTGGTACAGCTTCGACTACAAGGGCGTGCACTTCGTCGCGCTCATCAACGTCTTCAACTTCGCGCCCGGCTTCAAATCGCAGGGCCTCGCCCAGCTCGGCAACGAACAGCTCGAATGGCTCGAAAAGGATGTGTCCGGACTGTCGACGAGCACGCCGATCGTGGTCTTCGCGCACCTGCCGCTGTGGACCGTGTACGAGCCGTGGGGTTGGGGCACCGAGGATGCGCCGCGCGCGCTGGGGTATCTCAAGAAGTTCGGCTCGGTGACGGTGCTGAACGGGCACATCCACCAGATCCAGCAGAAGGTCGAGGGGAACCTCTCGTTCCACACCGCGCGCTCGACCGCCTTTCCCCAGCCCGAGCCGGGCACGGCGCCCTCGCCTGGGCCGATGAAGGTGCCGGACGACAAGCTGCGCAGCGTCCTCGGCATCCGGACCGTGAACTACGTCACCGGCAAGAAAGACCTCGCCCTCACCGACACCCCGCTCAACGCTTAGCTTTCCCGCGCTCCGCACCCTCGTCACCCGCGGGCTTGACCCGCGGGTCTTCGGTGGCATCCGAGATGGCCGGGTCACGCCCGGCCATGACGGGAAGAGCGGCGCCCTCGACGGTTCGCCGCCGGCCCAACCTCATCCAAAGGAACTGTCATCATGCGTTCGGTTTTACGCACACGCGTTGTCGTCTCGGCGCTGGCCGGGGTCGCGGGGCTGCTGCTGGCATCGGGGGCCGCGCCGGCCCAGACGGCGACGGCGACGGTGCAGATCAAGGCCCACGGCTACGTCCCCGACACCCTGACCGTCGCGCCCGGCACGAAGGTCACCTGGACCAACACCGACGACGATTCCCATACGGTGGTCGACTCGAAAAAGGCGTTCCGCTCGTCGGCGCTCGACACCGACGACACCTACTCGTTCACCTTCAATACGCCGGGCGAATACGACTATTTCTGCTCGCTTCACCCCTACATGGTCGGCAAGATTATCGTGAAGTAAAGCGGCCGTCCGCGCCATTGATCGCGCGCCGGCAGGCGGTTACGGTCTCCCCGCCCCCGTCCGGGGCGAGGAGACCGCCACGATGCCCGACGACGTCCGCAAGCCCGTGTTCGACAAGTCGCGCCTGCCGAGCCGCCACGTCACGGTCGGCCCCGAGCGCGCACCGCACCGCGCTTTTCTCTATTCGATGGGGCTGACCGAGGAGCAGATCAACCAGCCGCTGATCGGGGTTGCGACCACCTGGAACGAGGCCGCCCCCTGCAACATCGCGCTAGCGCGCCAGGCGCAGGCGGCGAAGAAGGGCGTCGCCGCGGCCCACGGCACGCCGCGCGAGTTCACAACGATCACCGTCACCGACGGCATCGCAATGGGCCACGCCGGCATGAAGGCGTCGCTGATCAGCCGCGAGATCATCGCCGACTCCGTCGAATTGACGATGCGCGGCCACTGCTACGACGGCCTCGTCGGCCTCGCCGGCTGCGACAAGTCGCTGCCCGGCATGATGATGGCGATGGTGCGCCTCAACGTGCCGTCCGTGTTCATGTACGGCGGCTCGATCATGCCCGGCCGCTTCCGCGGCAAGGATGTGACGATCGGCGACGTCTACGAATGGGTCGGCAAGCACAGCATCCATGAGGCGAGCGACGAGGACCTGCACGAGCTCGAATGCGTCGCCTGCCCGTCGTCCGGCTCGTGCGGCGGCCTCTTCACCGCCAACACGATGGCCTGCGTCTCCGAGGCGATCGGCCTGGCGTTGCCCGGCTCGGCCGGCGCTCCCGCGCCCTACGACTCGCGCGACGCCTACGCCGAGGCTTCGGGGCACGCGGTCATGGAGCTGATCCGGCTGAACCTGCGGCCGCGCGACATCGTCACGCGGAAATCGTTGGAGAACGCCGCCACCGTCGTCGCCGCCGCCGGCGGCTCGACCAACGCCGGGCTGCACCTGCCGGCGATCGCGAACGAGGCCGGCATCGACTTCGACCTGCACGAGGTCGGCCGCATCTTCGCCCGCACGCCTTATATCGGCAACCTCAAGCCCGGCGGCGAGCACGTCATGAAGGACCTCTACGACATCGGCGGCGTGCCTGTGCTGATGAAGGCGCTGCTCGACGGCGGCTACCTCCACGGCGACTGCATCACCGTCACCGGCAAGACCATCGCCGAGAACCTCAAGGACGTGGTTTTTCCGGAGAAGCAGGACGTGATCCGGCCGACCACGAACCCCTATTCGCCGACCGGCGGCGTCGTCGTGCTCAAGGGCAACCTCGCGCCGCAGGGTGCGATCGTGAAGGTCGCCGGCATGGAGCGGCTGCAATTCACCGGCCCCGCCCGCTGCTTCGACTGCGAGGAAGACGCGTTCGCCGCCGTGCAGTCGCGCAACTACAAGCTCGGCGACGTGATCGTC
>Ga0209810_1001854_pt1 | contig 28556 bp, 25 predicted proteins | sample Coa_R1_7_FD_187159 | JGI IMG/M metagenome (GOLD analysis project Ga0209810, IMG submission 187159) | Surface soil microbial communities from Centralia Pennsylvania, which are recovering from an underground coalmine fire - Coalmine... | ecosystem: Environmental > Terrestrial > Soil > Unclassified... | reverse complement strand
TGAAAAACGCGGCGTTTACGCGGGAAAGGTCAGAAGGCTTCACCAGAAGGTGCTCGTAGGCCAGCAGCACAGCAACTGCAAGCAGACCCGCCATCGCAATCCATCCAAGCCCTGACATTCGGGCCACAATGACCAGCAGCGCCAGCATCAGCAAGTGTAAAGCGGCGGATGTGTAAAGCGCCGCAGCTATGCCGAACCGTTTGGGCACGGAATGCAGACCTGCGGCGCGGTCGAACGCAACATCCTGGCAGGCGTAAATGATATCGAACCCGGCAACCCAAAGTGTAACCGCAGCGCCCAGAATGATAACAGCCCAGCTTACGTTGCCGCGCAGCGCTATCCAGGCCGCCACTGGCGAAAGACCCAGGCACGTTCCCAGCACGATGTGGGACAGCAGAGTGAACCGCTTCGTGTAGGAATAAAGCAGCAGGAGCGACAGAGCCACGGGCGAAAGCTTGAACGCCAGAGGATTAAGCTCCCATGCGGCGAGCACCAGCAGCGCCGACGACGCAACCGTAAACGCGACGGCAAAGCGCAACGTCAGGTGTCCGGCCGGCAGTGCGCGCTTTTCAGTGCGGGGATTTTGGGCATCGAATTCGCGGTCGACGATGCGGTTGAACGTCATGGCGGCGCTTCGTGCGCCGACCATGGCCACCACAATCCAGAAGGTCTGCCGCCACGAGGGCCAGCCCTGCGCGGCGAGCATCGCGCCGGTCAGCGCAAAGGGCAAGGCAAATACCGAGTGCTCAACCTTGATCATTTCGAGCGTGATCAGAAATTTCCGCCACATCTGTGCGGCTACTGTACTCAGGGATTGTCCTCGGGCCGGAAGCATTTGAGTCTGTTCGGTCATGGGCAATGTCCAATTCTAGCAGGGCGTGACGTCTGTTGAAGAGTACAAATTATACTGACCACCGTTACTGTAGCGCCAGTGTCCCATCGGCGGATTCCGGGGCTGAGGACAGCGCAGCTACAGAAGATGTCGTCACTATAATTTGCGAAACTCACTAAATGCACAAAGCCGCGACTGTGCCTCCTCCTCCTGTGAGGGTGAAAGCAAGCGGGATGGCAGACTGGATGCCACGGATCCTTTTACATCGCAGAGATTTTCTGCCGTGGAACTGGGGCGATCCGGGGCGGGAGCCTGTATTGGATGTACTTGCTGGGGGCGGCACGGGCGTGGAGCGTGGGCCAAAGGTCTTCCGGCCTGGAGCTGAAGATCAGGTCGCCTTCGGCCTGCAATCTGTACCATCCTCCCCGGCGGATTTCATTCTGGAGTTGGCCCGGCGCCCACTGCGCGCGGCCCAAAAAGAGGCGAGGCCTGGAATCTGAACTCCGGCTCTGGAATGACTTCGAGATCAGGTCCGGGTCGAATGTCAGATAGACATCTCCGTATAACTTCAATGCGTTTTCGGGAGTTGATGCGGATTTGAACACGATGCTGGGTGTGCGAATGTCCACAGGACCACCGAAGAACGCCTCGTCGGTCTTGGATTTCAGTTCCGGGATGTCTGGAAACAGCTTACCGATGGTTATGCGTGTGGGCTTATTGATGATCAAGCCGACAATCAAGACCGTCCCCGTCGTCGGCAACATCACCACAACCGAGTGGTGAAAGAAAGGATCATTCACCTGGTTGCGTGCTATCAGAAACTCAAGTTTGTTCTTGCTTTCGTCCGCGCCGCGCGCCGTCGGCCCCAGCATACCGCTCAGCACACAGGCCAGCAGGAAACACGCCAATCCCCGACCGCATCCCGCCGATTTTCTGGCCTTCCAAACCTCTCGGCTATCCGCAATAATAGCCTGGTCTGAACCCGGAATGGTCTCGTGGACCTTCATACTTTCCGATTGCGGGCCTTCGCAGTCTGCATTCAAGAGGGCCAACTGAAGCTATGTTATCTCAGAAACGCCGCCGGTACCAGCCGCCGGACTTAAACACCAGCTTATGCAACACATCAGAAAATGTGCAGCCGCAGCGTCAGATATTTTCTGGGGTCAGTGCGGAATTCATCCATGAATTGCCGAAGCGCCTGAGATGCCGAGAGAAGGTTGTTATACATCCGCGGATCCGTAGAAAGTCTGCCGAGTGTCCCCTCGCCACGATCAATACGGTTTGTGATCACATCGATGTGACGCATCGTTTCATCGAGATGGTTATATAGACTCGGGTCCTTGACGAGTTTTCCCAGCGTCCCTTTGCTGTTGTCAATATCAGCCACCAGAACATTCAGCCGCCTGGTGGTCTGGTCGAGGTTATTGTAGATCGAAGGGTCGTTGATGAACTTGGCCGCACTGCCATTGCCGTGCTGAATCTGGTCCAGCACATCATTCACCTTATTCAGCGCCGACACCGTCCGGTTGTAGAACGTTTCGTCTTGCAGAAGTTTGCCCAGGCTTCCGTGGCCTTCTTCGATTCGGGCCATGAGCTTCTGGGCCTGATTAGCCGTCTGGTTAAGATTGTTATAGAATTTCTCATCGTAAATCAGCTTTCCAATCGAGCCTTGTCCGTGCTGGATCTGCTTGGTGATGTCGTTCAGCGTACTGCTCAGGACACGCAGGTTGGAAACCACATCGTTGGCGTTCTGAACGATTTGCTTCATGTCAGCCTGCTCGTGGCTTTGGACGACACCACCGTCGGGGATTGGCTGGGCTCCGGGACCGCCCCGGCTGATGTCGATATAGGCTTCCCCCAACAACCCGACGGTTTCTATCGTTGCCACCGAATCCGTTCGGATCTCGTCCTGATACCTTTGGGAGATTTTCATGTCAATCTGAACGGCACGAGTGGGATCGGTGAAAGGCGAGAGCTTGATGGCGGTCACATTCCCTACGACAATCCCTGCTAACCTGACCTGCGCTCCATCTCGTAAACTCTCAGCACCTGAAAAATAGGTCTTAAGCGAGTAATGGCGCGTCAAGAACCCTCCCACTTCACCACTGATGAAAAAAATCCCGACAGCGAAGACGATCAGGCCGGAAATGATAAGCACTCCAACGCGAAGCTGTGCCCAAGTAACTTGTTTGCGTTGAGGCATACTCCCTCCGTTTGAGAGTTGATCCTTAAGTCCTTATTCTAGTCCAAGGTGTAGCGGTGGACGGCTTCATCGTAAAAACTGCTTAAGGTATGAATCCTGGATGGAAATCACTTCGTTCGGCGTGCCGTGAAAATAAACTTTGCCGTCCCGTAGCACCAGAAACCGTGTGGCACTGACTTCCCCTCCCGCCCCGTTTCCACCGATCGGGACCAGACTCCCCGTATCCTTGGAATACCTGAAATTCGCCAGCCAGAAGGCATCCTGAAGGCGATGGGTTACCACAATGGAACTAACACCCTGGACGTCCCGAAGCTTAAGAATAAGCTCATTGATGGTTTGCGAGGTTACCGGGTCCAGGCCTCCGGTGGGTGAGTCGTAAAGCATGATTGAAGGCTCGCTCACAATGGCGCGGGCAATCGAAACGCGTCGCTTCATGCCACCTGAAAGTTCAGATGGCATCTTGTCAATGGCCGCTTCGAGTTCGACAAAGCTCAAAACCTCGCGCACCCGGCGCTCGATTTCAGCTTCGTCTTCCAGACCCTCTTCGCGCAGGCGGTATGCGACGTTCTCGTAAACGGAGAGGGAGTCAAACAGAGCACCTTCCTGAAAGACAATGCCCATGCGTCGGCGGATCTCACGCATGTCTTTTTCAGGAATAGGCGTGATGTCGCGGCCCTCGACTATCACCCTCCCTTCGTCCGGCTTCAGCAGCCCGAGGGCAAGTTTCAGAATCACCGATTTGCCTGACCCTGTGGGCCCAAGAAGAATCAGCGTCTCACCATGCTCCAGCCGGAAAGAAACGTCTGAAAGCGCCGGCTTTTCGTCAAAGAAAAGCCAGACATTCTGAAAATCTATCGCGGCGGGCGATTTCATGCTACACACAAGCGATATATTACTGAATATTACGGGCAGCCCCTGCAAGGACCGTTGTTAGTCCGGGTGGCAAGCTGCCCGGCCTCGCTTGCGGCGGGCTTGCAGGAATCTTCAAAAAAAGTGGATCGCGATCAGGAATTTCGTCACGAAAAAATCCACCAACAGGATCAGCACCGACGCTACGACAACGGCCTGAGTTGTTGAACGGCCCACGCCTTCCGTGCCTCCGCGGGTGGTGAGTCCAAAATAACATCCTACGAGCGCTATGATCACAGCAAAAAGGAAGGGCTTCAGAAGGCCCTGCGTTACATCTTCAAATGTGAGTGCCTGGTACACGTACGTCCAGTATTCAACTGAGGTCAGATGGACTGTATAAAAACTTACAAAGTAGCCGCCGAGCATCCCGAAGAAGTCGGCGAGGATCGTGAGGATCGGCAGCGTAATAACGGCCGCAAACAAGCGGGGAGTCACCAGCTTGCGGACGGGGTCCGTCCCCAGGGCCCGCATGGCATCAACCTGCTCGCTGACAAGCATGGAACCGAGTTCGGACGCGATTCCTGAACTGTTCCTTCCCGTCACCATCAGCGCCGTAAGCACCGGGCCCAATTCGCGGACGACGGACAGCGAAACGACTTCGCCGAGCATAGTGACGCTACCGAACGTGCTGAGCGTACGGTAGGTCTGAAGAGCAAGGACTCCACCCGTAAAGAAGCCCGTGAGTAAGACGATAGGAAGTGATCCAACGCCGATCACGTCCATCTGAATCAGCGTGTCAGCAACGTAACGTGGTGCGCTGAAAAGGTTCGCAATCGAGTTTGCCAGCAGGAATGTGAAGTCCTGCACAGCCTGGACCTTGCCTTTAATGTACGCGTCGATGGAGATGTCAGCCATTCGCTTAAGAGATTATCATCCTAAACGAACGCAACATCTTCGGCAATCTGTCGAAGCGCATTTATGGACTTGAATCAGTTGATCTCTTGGAGCGGCCACCCATAGCCAGTGATTCGATGCGGTTCGAGTCATCGCGTCAGTTGCCGGGTTTTAATGGCCGGAGTGCCCACGTAAAAAAAAAAGGGGGAAGTTTTACTTTCCCCCTAAGCGTCGGGTCTTGGGTCTAATCTCCGAGCTTGCTCCTGAGGTGCCTCATCAGAGGCGAACCAGGGCGAGCTCTGCCTTGGCTAAGGCACGGGAGTAGCCAAAGTCTGGAAATCGGAGCACTCTCGGATGAGCCATTATAAGCTGTTTAGGATCAATGTGTTACTCTAGTTACTATGTAGCATTAGTTTACTCTAAGAGAAACTTCAGATACTTCGAAACCTATCATATTTCGTATTTTTAATCCAGAAATACAAAATTATGTATCGGGGGATTGACTTGCCAGTTGATAACTCATTTTAGAGCTAAGATCATTTATGACAATAAGTTATGTGCATTCCTGGCAATCAGATGTCATTCTTCGCGACACAGAGATTCAGTCGCACTCTTCCCACCTAAGCTCGGAAGAGAAACGGTCTCACTGTCATCGATCCTGGATTTCCGTGCACTGGCTTTCCGCTGAGAACCCCGAGAAGCAGTTGCGACACGGCTGCCACCTTCTGGGAGCAAAAGCAGGATCTGTGACGGTGGTGCGCAAACTTGACCTGTGAACATGGGAATGGGATAAAGTGAAACATCGCGCAGTTAGGGTTGTCTGCAAGACCGTGGACTGCGGACCCTGTGTACGAGGGTGTGCTTGATTGGCTGATTGGAAGAAACCCCATGATTGACATCCACTGCCATCCGCTTCCGGGAATTGACGACGGGCCTAAATCGATGGATGTTTCCGTGGCCATGTGCCAGATGGCTGCAAACGACGGAATCACGCACATTGTCGCAACGCCGCACTGCAATTACAGGTATTCATTTGACGCTGAAACCAACCACGCAAAACTGAAGGAACTCCAAGACGCAGTGGGCAGTTCGGTAAAGTTGGTGTTGGGTTGCGATTTCCATATTTCGTACGACAACCTCCGCAAGCTGAGTTCGAACGGCTCTGACTTTTCAATCAATAACACGCAATACCTGCTTGTGGAATTTGCCGACCACTTCATCCCGGACCAGATGGACAGCGTTTTTTATGATATTGAAGTGGCAGGTTTTACTCCGATCATCACGCACCCCGAACGCAATCCCGTGATCCACCGCAAGCCGGAATTGCTTTACCGTTGGGTCACGCGGGGGTGCTTGGCGCAGGTCACGGCGATGTCGTATCTCGGTGGATTTGGATCAAGGGCCCAGGCGCTCTCTGAAGAGTGGCTTGAACGGAACCTGATTCACTTCTTTGCATCAGACGCTCATGATCTCACTCATCGTCCTCCGGTTCTTTCTTCCTGCTACAAGAAGCTTGCTTCAACCCGCGGAAAAGAAACGGCTGACCTCCTCCTCGAGCGGAATCCTCTGGCTGTGATCAACGGCTCTACTTTGCCCGCGCAACCGTCGCCGGCCGGACCCAAAGCGGCGCCGAGAAAAAAGGGCTGGCTTTCGTTGTTCAGTCGGTAATCCAATCTATGAGGGGGGAAATTCGGGTTGAGTTTGTTGGCTGTATTTTTCCCTGCTTTCCACGCGATGCATTAGGGAACGATGCCCGGAGGCTGAACACTGAAGGCGTGATCCAGTAAGACAAGGATGTCCAGCATGTTTGCACGAAAAATCCATGTTGAAGTATTGGAGCCGGATGGACCGCGCGATTGCCCGGTCGCCTGGCTCGACAGTTTCTGCATGAGGAACTTCACGGGCAGGAGCGCCTTCGACGACGTTCTACCTGTTTCGGACGGGCTAATCGAAGCCGGGTTCAGGGTTGATCTTGGGTTTCTTAAAACCGACCTCGAGGACTGGCTGACGAGGAAATTCGGGGGCGGCTTGCCGGTCAAGGTTCGCCTCATGGAAAAGCGTTCTCCGGCAGAATCCGGGAATGAGCCATAAATACCTTCTGTGGAAATGAGGCGGATTCCGGCAAATAGCTTACGGACCCACTGTGCGGATTGGTTCACGCTCCCATTTCCGGGAGCGGAAGGAGGAAGTGGCCGCGCGAACGAACCACGCGCGGGCCACTTCCCCAGGTAGTCACAGAGTTGAATTACTTTTTTGGATGAACTCCCGTTTAGAATGGTTGCAGCCCCAACAAAAATTTTTCGCGGCGCGCCAAGCGTTCTGTTAGCTTCAATGGGAAACTATGGAAAAATCATTCCCTTAATCATCGCGGAGGCTGGCAACAGCGGAAAAGGAAATCGAACGGCTGGATTGAACATCTGGAAGCAATACCGGACGTTCTATAGCGCTTTCCTCGCGGCATTAAATCAGCGAGGGTTCGGTGAGAAAATTACTTTGCCGAAGCGCATTAACGTCTGATTTTTTGAAGAGGAGCGTCCAATGTGCGGAATCGTCGCCTACGTCGGCCATCAGCAGGCCAGTGAGGTTCTCGTCGAAGGTCTGAAGAGACTGGAATATCGGGGTTACGATTCAAGCGGAATCGCCATTCTTGGCTCAAGACCGTATCTCGCCAAGGCCGTGGGAAAAGTCGAAGCCTTGGAGCACAAGGTCTGGCAGGAAAAGCCTTCGGGGGGAGTTGGGATCGCGCACACGCGCTGGGCGACGCACGGCAGGCCGACCGAAGCCAACGCGCATCCCCACCTCGATTGCTCGCGGCAGATATACCTGGTTCATAACGGAATCATAGAGAACTACCAGCCATTAAAGAAAAAGCTTGCGGCGGAAGGTCACTCATTCATATCCCAGACGGACACGGAAGTGCTCGCTCACCTGATCGAGAGCGTTTATCAGGGCGACCTGGAGGACGCGGTACGCAAGGCCCTGCTTCGGGTTGAGGGGACATATGGTCTTGCCGTTATCCATGTTGCGCACCCGAACGAGATCGTCATGGCGCGGCGTGGCAGCCCAATTGTCCTGGGGGTTGGCCACGGCGAATCGCTGGCCGCATCGGACACATCCGCACTCGCCCAACACACGGACCAGGTGGTGTACCTCGAAGACAACGAAGTGGCGCGCCTTGGCCCCGGCGAGTTTTCGATCAGTACGCTTCAGAACCGGCGGGTTGACCGGAGGGCCACAGCGATCGATTACGGGATCGAAACTCTGGACCGCGGCTCGTTCCCTCACTACATGCTCAAGGAGATTTCCGAGCAGCCCGAAGCCGTTGAGAATGCGCTGCGCGGGCGGTTGAACCACTCTGAGGGCGTGGCCAAGCTCGGGGGCTTGGAGTCCGTTCTGGATCGGCTACAGCAAGCCCGCCATCTGATTATCGTGAGTTGCGGGACATCGTATTACGCAGGGCTCCTGGGCCGCTATGCGTTTGAGGCTCTTACGGACCTGACAGTCGAAACCGAACTCGCCTCGGAGTTCCGTTACAGAAAATTAAATATCCGGCAGAACACTGTTGTGCTTGCCATCAGCCAGTCGGGTGAGACGGCTGATACTCTGGCCGCGCTCCGCGAAGCAAAACGCAAAGGAGCACTGGTTCTGGGCCTGGTCAACGTTGTGGGGAGTTCTATCGCGAGAGAAACCCATGCCAGCGTCTATTGCCACGCGGGCGCGGAAGTAGGCGTCGCATCAACCAAGTCGTTTGTTTCGCAGGTCACCATCCTGATCCTGATGGCGCTCTTGGTGGGCCGCAGCCGCGACCTGTCCTACGAAGAGGGCACAAGGATCATCCGCGCACTGGAAAAGGTCCCGGAGCAGATTCGAGAGATTATAGCGCAATCCGACCAGATTCGCGGGCTCGCGCAGAAATATTGTCACTCGCAGCACTTTCTATACATTGGTCGGAAATATCAGTATCCGGTGGCGCTGGAAGGTGCACTGAAGCTGAAGGAAATCGCCTATATTCATGCCGAGGGCTATGCGGGCGGTGAAATGAAGCACGGGCCTATTGCCCTCATCGATCCCACGTTTCCCACCATGGCTCTGGTCCCTGAAGACAGTTCGTACGACAAGATCGTTTCAAACGTGCAGGAGATCCGCGCGCGCGAAGGGCAAATCATTGCTGTGACGACATCGGGCAACAACAAGCTTGGTGCGCTGGTGGATGACGTGATCTTCGTTCCCGCGAGCGTTGATATCGTCCTGCCGCTGCTTACAGTGATTCCGCTCCAGCTTTTTGCCTATCACTGCGCCGTGCTTCGAGGGTGTGACGTGGACAAACCGCGCAACCTGGCAAAGAGCGTCACGGTTGAGTAGCTTTTGTAACGCTGTCTCTCAGAACGGCGCATCTGGCGATTCGTGCCAGTTTACTTGCTTCTTGACGAGTGCCACTTCCAGGCGCTCGCGATAATCGTGTCGAGGTCGGAGTAGCGCGGCCGCCATCCGAGCACTTCGCGGGCCCTCGCAGGATCGGCGATAAGGATCGCAGAATCCCCCGCCCGGCGCGGAGCGTCTTTGGAAGGAACGCGGCCCCCGCAGAGCCTCGCCACGCCGGCCACGACCTCACGGACAGAGTGGCCTTCCCCGGTCCCAAGGTTTAGTTCCGTGCTTTCGCCGCCCGCCGTCAGATATTCGAGCGCCCGCACGTGCGCATCGGCCAGATCAACCACATGAATGTAGTCACGGATTGCGGTCCCGTCAGGAGTCGGGTAATCCGTCCCAAATATATTCACCGGCGGCGCCTGCCCCAACGCTGCCTTGATCACCAGCGGAATCAGGTGCGTTTCCGGATCGTGCTCCTCGCCGAGTTCCCCTTCAAGATCCGCGCCTGCCGCATTAAAATACCGCAGGGCCACTCCGCGAATTCCGTAGGCCACTCCGTACCAGTGAATCGACCGCTCCATGGAGAGTTTCGATTCGCCGTACGGGTTCACCGGGTTCTTGGGATGGTCTTCAGGGATCGGCACTCTTTCGGGGTTGCCATAAACTGCCGCGGACGAAGAAAAGACGATGTATTTCACATCGCGGGCCTTCATCGTGTCGAGCAGCACCAGCGTGTTCACCACATTGTTCCAGAAATACTTCTGCGGATTCGTCATCGACTCGCCCACCAGCAGGCTGGCGGCAAAATGAAGGACAGCTTCAATCCGGTGGTCCTTGAAGACTCTTTCCAGAAACTCTTTGTTGCCGACGTCGCCCTGGATGAAGGGTCCCCACTTGACTGTCTCGCGATGGCCGGTCGCAAGATTGTCCAGAACGACCGGCTCATGTCCCTCGCGGGCAAGGGCCTTCGCCGTTTGACTTCCAATGTACCCGGCACCGCCGGTAACGAGCACTCGCATGGACCGCTGGTCTCCTCGTTTTTCGTGTTGAATAAGCAGTCAGCAACGCGAGTGTCTGCATAATGTCATTACGCACACAAACCTGCTTTCTGCTGATTCAGAGATATGAATGTTTCGTCGCTTGATTCAGTATTTTCCCGCGGGTCACGCGTACGAGACATCGAGTGTCTTTCATGCCCTTGCGGTTTTTTCGGACGATGCGCGCTCAAGCACCTGGAGGAACTTCGCCAGATAAGCCGGATGCGCGAGCCACGTCGGCGCGGTCACAAGGTTGCCGTCCACGTGGGCTTCTGTCATCGGGAGGTCCACGTACTTGCCGCCGGCCATTGTCACCTCGGGACCCACGCCTGGATACGTGCTGATCGACCTTCCCTTAACCACGCCCGCGGCCGTCAGCAGTTGCGTGCCGTGGCACAACGACGCCACAGGTTTGTTGGTCTTGAAGAAATGCCTGACGATGTCGAGGACCTTTTCATTCGTGCGCAGGTATTCCGGCGCCCGGCCGCCGGGCAACATGAGGGCGTCGTACGATTCGGCCTTCACGTCATCAAAGCTGGCGTTGACCTGAAAATTGTGGCCTGGCTTTTCCGTGTACGTCTGATCGCCCTCAAAATCATGGATTGCGGTGCGCACCATTTCCCCCTTTTTCTTACCTGGACATACGGCGTCCACTTGGTGGCCCGCCATCAACAGCGCCTGAAACGGTACCATCGCGTCATAATCTTCAACGTAGTCGCCCACCAGCATCAGGATCTTCTTGCCTGCCATGTCAGTGCTCCTCCCCGGCGCGGATTATATCCCCGCACCTGTAATTACCGTCCGTCGATATAACGATTGTCCAAGATGATACAGCAAATCGAGCAAAAAGACTGCCAAGAACTGGAATCGATCCTGATCACGCCTTCGCAGATCTTTCCGCTGCGCCGCGTTCGAGGACTTCCAGAAACTTTGCCAACCACGCAGGGTGCGCCGGCCAGGCCGGGCCTGTCACCAGATTGCCGTCCACGTGAGCTGCGGTCATCGGAAGATCAACATATTTCCCGCCGGCCGCGTTCACCTCCGGTCCGACAGCAGGATAGGCGCTGACAGACCTTCCCTTCACTACTCCCGCCGCTGCCAGCAATTGCGCGCCATGACACAATGATGCCACCGGCTTATTGGCGTTGAAAAAGTGCCGGACGATTTCAAGGACCCTTTCGTTCGTTCGCAGATATTCGGGCGCACGCCCACCGGGGATGACCAGCGCGTCATACGATTCGGGCCTTACATTTTCAAAATTGGTGTTCACCTGGAAATTGTGTCCGCGTTTTTCGCTGTAGGTCTGGTCGCCCTCGAAATCGTGGACCGCCGTGCGCACTGTCTCGCCCTTCTTCTTGCCGGGGCATACGGCGTCCACCTGGTGCCCTACCATTTGCAGGGCCTGAAACGGGACCATCGCTTCATAGTCTTCCACGTAGTCACCCACCAGCATCAAAATCTTTTTTCCTGCCATAGATGTCTTCCTCCTTCCTGTCTTTTACATTGCCTCTTTACGCCGGCCGCGCAAACGAACCTGGACTGTTTGCCGTTGCGCGCCATTCCGGCCTGCGCTCAGGGTTTGCCTGGGCCAGCGCGCGGCGCACCCCTTCAGCGTCAAAGTCGGTGGTATAGACCGGAGTGCCCGGCTGCTGCCTCCAAGACTCATCCAGCCCGCCCGCATCCACGCCATCGAATCCCAACTCGTCCAGTAGTTTGATAACGATTTCTTTCGCCCTCTTGTCGTCGCCTGCGACGGGAAGCGCAATGCGCCCGGGCGCGCCCTTCGGCTTCCCCTTCTCCATCAGGTGCCGCGCGTAGATGTTGTTGAACGCCTTCACCACAGGCCGCCCAAGCTGTTTTTCGATCCAGCGGCTCTCCAGCATTCCATTTTCGATCTCTTCAATGCGGCCATCGCGCTGTTGCGGATAGTAATTTGCCGTGTCCACGACAACCACGCTCTCCGGGACGCCGGCAAACAGGTCCCTGGGCAGGTCCCGGACTTTCGCCATGGGAATCGTTACAACTACGACCTCTCCGGCGCGCGCCGCCTCTCGCGCTGTCACCGCCTTCGCTCCTGTTTCCCGGGCAAGATCGGCCAGCGATTCCGGCCCTCTCGAATTGGCGACTGATACTTCATGTCCAAGCTGCGTCAGCCGCCGCGTGAGCGTGCCGCCGATTTGACCCGCTCCAATGATGCCGATTTTCATGAAAGTCCCCCTTCAGTGCGGTTATTATGATGAACGCCGCAATTTTAAAGTTACCACCTTCAGGCGGGCATTTGAACCGTTCGGCCGGTGCCGAGCATCACAATCTTTTTGGAGGTCAGCAATCATGGAAAAGCGAAAGCTCGGAAATTCCGGAATCGAAGTTGCCCCGCTCGCCCTGGGCGGGAATGTCTTCGGCTGGACCGTGGACGAGGCCACGGGGTTCAAGCTGCTCGACGCCTTTGTGGACGCCGGCTTTAACCTGATTGACACCGCGGATGTCTACCCCAAGTGGGCTCCGGGCCGCCAGGGCGGAGAATCAGAAGAACTGATCGGCAAATGGCTCGAGCGGCGCGGCAGGCGTAACGACGTCGTCATTGCGACGAAAGTCGGATGGGAATTTTCACCCGACCGCAAAGGGCTTTCGAAGGAGTACATTTTGCGATCGGCGGAAGGTTCGCTTCGCCGGCTGCACACTGACTACATCGATCTTTACCAGTCGCACAAAGATGATCCGGAAACGCCGCTTGAGGAAACGCTGGGGGCGTACGACCAGCTTATTCGTGAGGGGAAAGTCCGTGCCATCGGCGCTTCCAACTACAGTGCAGAGCGGCTGCGCCAAGCGCTCGAAGCGAGCGAAAAGAACGGCCTTCCGCGCTACGAATCGCTCCAGCCGGAGTACAGCCTGGCGGAGCGGGCAGGGTTCGAAAGCGGGCTCGAGCAGTTGTGCCGTGAGAAAAATCTCGGCGTTATTACTTACTTCTCGCTTGCGAGCGGTTTCCTTACCGGCAAATATCGTTCGGAAGCCGATCTTGAAAAATCCGCGCGTGGACAGATGGTCAGGAAATATATGAATGAACGCGGCAAACGCATCTTGGCTGCGCTCGAGGAAGTGGCGCGCGACCTGAATTCGACTCCGGCTCAAGTTGCGATCGCATGGCTTATCGCCCGGCCCAGTGTGACCGCTCCCATCGCCAGCGCCCGAACAATCGAACAGTTGAATGATCTGGTCGCGGCAACGAAACTCAAGCTGGACAGTTCCGCTATCGACAGGCTCAACAAGGCCAGTGATTACGCTGCAATCGCACAGGCGTGACCAGGCCTTGGGTCTTCAATTTGCAGCAGCGGTGTCGCCGCCACCACCTCAGGTTGCGGCACGGAATTTGATTTTGATCGCCGCGGCATTCACTGCGGACCGTATCCGGTTTTCGCAAGGCTGAAATGTCGCACCGTCATCGAAGCCCATGGGCCCGGCTCCCAGTCATCAGCCGTCAGCAAGCTGCTTACCGCTTTCGGCCTTGCGCTCTGAGTGGCCAAGGTCTTTCCATGGCGCGATGCGGTCTCGCACAAGCTGTTTCAATTCGCTGATGTCCGGAAAGCGGCCCTGCTCCGCCCGCGACCAGACCGTCTCATCAGCCACGCGCACCTCGAACACGCCGCCCGTGCTCGGAATCAGCGCCAGTTCGCCAATTTCGTCCTGAAACGTAGTCAGCAACTCCTGCGCCATCCACGCCGCTCGCATCAGCCACCGGCATTGCGTGCAGTACTTGATCTCGATTCGCGGGCTTCTCACCATGCTAGTGGAATATAATCCGTGCCTTGAAGAATGGCAAACGCAAACCAGCGCGAACGAGAAAGACAACCTGCATAGCCGCCCTCAGCTTCGCTGGAATCGAGCGATTCCGTTGCACGGTTCTTTACGTGTGATATTCTGCGCTTTCGCAGGATTTGCGAAGTAAATGAATCATAATCATGCGTTCATATAACGGGGGAATGAAATGAAAAGGGCCCTTGGCCAATTACTGGCGGTTCTAGTGCTGGCTGTCACGGGTGCCACGATAGCGCGCGCTGAATGGCACAGCATCGGCAAGGTAACAAGCTCGCAGCCTGCAAATAACGAAATCACCTTTCACACTGAACACGCCGTCGTTCGAGTGACGGTGCTGACGCCGGAGATCATCCGGGTGCGGATGGCGCTGGGTTCAAGCTTCGGACCGGACTATTCATGGGCAGTAATAAAAACGGAATGGCCCGCTGTTCATGTGGAGTTCAGCCGCACCCCGAATATGGAAATCATCCGCACGGGGAAGATCGAGGTTCATGCCCAACTTTCGCCGTTCCGCCTGGCTTTCTATGACGCGACCGGCCGATTGATCTCGAAAGACTCTGACGATCTCGGCATGGCGTGGGACGGCAGGCAGGTCCGCTGCTGGAAAGATATGCCTGCGGAAGAACATTATTTCGGCTTGGGCGAAAACGCCGGCCCGCTCGACAAGCGCGGCCAGACCGCCGTGATGTGGAACACGGATGCTTACGGCTGGGGCGCGACGACGACCCCGCTTTATCAGACTGTGCCGTTTTTCCTCGGCCTGCGCGAGGGGCGAGCTTACGGTATCTTTTTTGACAATACCTACCGATCATCTTTCGACATGGGCGTGCAGCTTCGAAACGAATATTCCTTTGGCGCGGAAGGCGGCGAGCTGAATTATTACTTCTTCTACGGCCCAAGCCCGAAAAAGGTGATCGAAGATTACACCGAACTCGTGGGCCGCACGCCGCTCCCGCCCCTGTGGGCCATCGGCTATCATCAGTCGCGCTACAGTTATTATCCTGAGAAGACGGTCCGGTTTATCGCCGATAATTTCCGCCAGTTCCATATTCCCTGCGACGTTATTTTCCTCGACATCGATTACATGGACGGCTACCGGGTCTTCACGTGGAACAAGGAAAGGTTTCCAAATCCCGCAGGGATGATTTCCGACCTGCACAAAGAAGGTTTCCGCATCGTCGTTATTCTCGATCCGGGCGTCAAGGTTGACCCTGACTACTGGGTTTATAAGGAAGGCATAGCCGGTGACGATTTCGTCCGCATGCCGGACGGCAAATTCTTTGTGGGTAAAGTGTGGCCTGGCGACAGTGTTTTTCCGGACTTCACTTCCCCCAAGGTGCGCGAATGGTGGGGCTCGCTTTACAAAGGGCTTGTGGAGGACGGCGTGGCGGGCTTCTGGAATGACATGAACGAGCCGTCAGTGTTTGAGGTTCCCACAAAAACCATGCCGCTCGATGCCGTGCTTTTCGATCACGGACTGCACAGCCCGCAGGCAAAGGTCCACAACGTTTATGGCATGCAAATGTCGCGCGCCACAGAAGAGGGCATACTGAAACTGCGGCCTGACCGTCGCCCATTTGTTCTGACGCGCGATACTTATGCCGGCGGCCAGCGATATGCCGCAGTATGGACGGGCGATAATTCCGCCACCTGGGAGCACCTGCGCATCAGTGTTCGCGAGTTGATGACGATGGGCCTTTCCGGCCTGACGTTTGCGGGCGCGGACATCGGCGGTTTTGCAGGCAGTCCCAGCCCGGAACTTTACACGCGCTGGCTTCAAGCCGGGATTTTTTATCCGTATTGCCGCACCCACACGAGCAAGGGGACTGCAAATCAGGAACCGTGGTCGTACGGTGACAGGATGACCGACATCAACCGGAAGTCCATCGACTTGCGCTACCGGCTGCTTCCTTACATTTACAACGCTTTCTACGAGGCTTCGAAAACAGGTCTGCCGGTGATGCGAGCATTGTTGCTTGACTACCCGGACGACCCGAGAGCTGTCGAACAGGAAGGCGAGTTCCTTTTTGGGGATGATCTGCTCGTAGCGCCCGTGATGGAGCAATACCACATCAGGCAGCAGGTGTATCTGCCCAAAGGTGAATGGTTCGACTTCTGGAAAGGCCGTGCTTATACGGGTCCGGCGGAGGTCACGGTGAAGGCGCCGATCGACCGCATTCCGATTTTTGTCCGCGGTGGCGCCATCATTCCCATGAGGCAGCTTGTGCAATACACCGACGAGGCACCCATCAATCCGTTGACATTCGAAGTTTTTCCCGAGGGGCGTTCGTCGCGGGAATATTACGAAGACGACGGCAGCACATTCGCCTACCTCAAAGGGGATTACCTGCTTGAACAGGTGGCTGATGACGATGAGCCGCGCGAAATTACACTCTCGATTTCATCGCGGCGCGGGTCGTACAACCCCCCGGCGCGCGCAATGCAATTCGAAGTCCGCGATCAGAGGAACCGACCACAAAGCGTAGAGCTGGACGGAAACAACCTCGCCGAAGTGCGTTCAAAGCCCGCTCTGAAGGATTCCCCGCGGGGCTGGTATTATGACGCTGAGCACAACACTCTCTGGATCAAATTCCCAGACGACGCCAAGCCTCACGCTGTGCGGATAGAAAAGCTGGTCGCCGCTACTTTGAACAGCAACCATCGATCATGAGGGCCCGTCTTTTCTATGCGGGGTGACGGCAATGAGCCTGCGGAAATCTATCGGCTCCGCGCTTTCGGAGGGCGCGCGCGGCACAAACGCCGGTCCGGTTGAAACCCGGCATTCGGTTCAAGCACCGCCCGCAGTCCAGCCCACGCCGCTTTTGTGGCTGACCGTGCTCAGCCTTGACGCACCGACCGTCGCTGCGCTGTGGCAGCGGCTTTTCGCCCGCGCCTTCCGCGTGCAGCTTGCCGCCGGCGTCACGGCCCTTCTGGCCCTGGTCGTCTGGCTCATTTACGTTGCGGACAGGGCTCTCGATACCTTGAAGGTCCCCGGCCGGGGCGCTGAGGCGGCGCGCCACATCTTCTACCGGCGTCACTTATGGGCGTTTGCTGTCCCTTTTTGCGCCGGGCTCTCGCTCGCAGCGTGGATGGCACTAACGCGACTGGACGTCCGCACGTTTCGACATGGGGTCATTCTATTGTTTGCGGTCGGAGCGTACTTGTTCGCAGTCCACAAGTTGGCGCGCGGGCGAAATTGGCTGCCAAAGGAGATGCTGGTAGGCGTGCTGTTCGCGGTCGGCACCTTCTTCCCGGTGTGGGAGCGCATGCCGAAGGGGCGGCCACTACTGGCTCCCTATCTGATCTTCGCTGTTCTGTGCTGGATGAACTGTGCCGCAATCGAATTCGAAGAGTGGAAGCGGCTGCGTCATCAGAAATTCGGCACGCCTCATCCCTGGACCGTCTGGATGGGGCGACATTTTGCTGTGCTTTGCCTCTTCATTGGGGCATCGGCGCTTAGTTTGTTAGTTTTCGACACGGGTCATACGACCTGGCAACTGGTTACTTCTGAACTGCTGAGCGCTTTAGCCTTCGGTGCGATCTGGCACAAAGGCGAGACTCTTTCCATTGACCGGTTTCGAGTCCTGATGGACGTGGCGCTGTTTACGCCAGCGCTGTTTCTGCTTATTTGACAGGGTGGAATGCTTTAGATTGCCGCCCGAAACAAACCCCTCCCCGCTGGATCGGCCGTTGCAAACCAGCGCCCTATAGACGCCGCGAAGCTTGAATTCTTCGGAGATCTGAGAAGGACTGTGATTGTTGTCACAGAAACAGATGGAAGATCTTGTGGTAATATGCTGAGTGATGAGCAAGGCTAAGCCCATTGTATTACTGTTCGCCTTCCTCTTTGCAACGTTGGGAGGCTGCTTCGGCCCGCTGATGGCGCGGCAGTCGATGGCCTGCTGCTCATCGATGCCTTGCAGTCCTGCACCCCGGTCGATGAGTTGCTGCACTGTCAATCTTCCCGGCGCCGCAAGCTATGTCCAACAGTCAGAAAAAGTCAGTGCGCCGACTCTTGCATATGCAGTGCTTGCCGTGCTTCCTAATTTGAGCGCGGCCCCGGTGGAGCTTTCTGCAGCGCTTCATAGCGTGGGCTTTCATTGCGATTCGCCGCCTGGCGGTCTTTATACCATCCATCATTCCTTCCTGATTTAGTCCACTCCAAAAAAGCGTGAGCCTCTTCACGCTGCCGTGATCGTCTGTCTATCGCGTTTGATTTTCATAAGGAGGTCCGCTTATGCGGAGATTTGATCGTTTCGCATTAACTCTTTTTCTGTTATGTGAAATTCTTGGATTGCTGACCGTTGCGCCTTCCGGGTTACTGGCAGCGCAGAATTCGGGCGCGGCCGTGCAATGGCAATCGCCCGCACGGTTGCGCGGATTGCTGGGAGGCAAGCACGGCGTCCTCATCATCGGCGACCGCGGGGTTGAATTCCGCCCGAGGAAAGCCGTACCGCTGCGCTGGTCCTACGAGGACATCCAGAGCTTCCACCTGACTGCACGTCGCTTGGACCTTGAATCCTACCAGAACCGAAGCTGGCATTTTCCCGGCGACCGCATATTCCATTTGGGCTTGCAGGATACTGTTCCGCCGGAAGTGGCTGCGGAACTCGCCCGTCGGGTTCAAAAGCCGGTAAAGAACGCTTTGCCGGACCCGCATGCCTCCGCATTCTCTACTCTGTCCGCGCGCCACCGCACGTTCGGCGGAGGAACGAACGGCGTGCTGCGCTTCCGCCAGGGCGGGATCGATTACGTGACAACCAGCGCGCGCGGCAGCCGAAGCTGGCGGTGGTCCGACATCCAAACGATCGCCAACCCCGACCCGTATCACTTCCGCTTGCAAGGTTACCGCGAGACTTTCGAATTCGAACTCAAACAGCCCATGTCTCGCGAACTTTTCGACCGGCTTTGGGATGCCGTGTACGCCCGCGACTTAAAGGGCCTTGCGTACTCAGAAGGGAGGCGCCAGTGATAAGTTCCCTGCCACTTTCCCGGCTTAGAGCAGTGCAAAGACGCTCATGGCGATTGCAACAACCTTGGACCTCGGCACGCGCCTGGAGCATTCTCTTCGCCGCCGTATTGGCTTTTGTGCTTCCACTTGGAAGTGCGGCTGTTGCCGAACCGCTGCAGTCTAACGGACCTGCGGCGCCAGGCCGGCCTGTGCCACCGGCCACGCCTTTGTCACAACTGGTTAAGGAAGCGGAGCAGAACAATCCTCAAATTCTAGCGGCCCGGCGGCAATGGCAGGCCGCCACGCAAGTCCCTTCACAGGTATCGACGTTGCCGGACCCGGAGGTCATGGTACAACAGATGTCTGCCGGGACTCCGCTTCTCTTCGATGGGTTCAATTCGGTCGAGATGACGTACCTCGGGTTTGGCGTTTCGCAGAGCATCCCTTACCCGGGCAAGCTTCGACTGCGAGGAGAAATCGCCCGCCGCAGGGCTGACACACTTCGCCAGCAAACCGAAGCCGTTCGTCGCGACGTTGTCCAGCAGTTGAAGTCTGCCTACTTTCGTCTCGGATACGTTCAGGAAACGCTTGCCATTCTCGACAAGGACGCAGGGCTGCTGGACCAGATCGAAAAAATAGCTGAGGCGCGATATCGCGTGGGCCAGGGCACTCAGCAGGACGTGCTGAAGGCACAACTGGAAAAGACCAGGCTGCTGACGCAGGCCACCCAGTACCGCCAGCAGTGGGACAGCCTTGAGGCGCAACTGAAGCAGCTTCTCAACCGGCCGCAGAATTCCCCGGACATCACGCCGGAAAAGCTGACAGAGACTCCATTACCTTTCAGCTCTGACGACCTTCTTTCCGCCGTGCGTACGGGCAATCCGAACGTCGGAGCGCAGCATGAGATGGTGCAGGACCGCAGCCTTCAGGTGGAGTTGGCGCGCAAGGATTTTTATCCCGACTTCAACGTTCAGTACATGTATGAACATACCGGCCCGCGTTTCCCGGAACGCTATTCTCTCAGCTTCGGGATGAGCCTTCCGATTCATCGAAGCCGGCGGCAGCGCCCGGAAGTGGCGGAGGCAGCCGAACAATTGAACAGCGCGCGGCGTGCCTATGAAGCGCAGGTCCAGCAAACGTACTTCGAAGTACGGGACCAATACCTCGTGGCAGATTCTGATTCCAAAGTTCTCAAGATTTACCGCGAAGGCTTGATTCCGCAGGCCGCCGCCACTTTTCGCGCGGGCCTCGCGGCTTACCAGTCAGCTCAGGAGGACTTCCAAACGCTGCTCGATTCGTTTCTCGATGTTCTGAATCTCGATATTGAGTATTGGCGCACTCTCGCAGAGCACGAAACTGCACTGGCGAGGCTTGAACAACTGACCGGGGTCCAGATTCCCTGACGAAGGCGACCAGGAAGAGAGGAAATTGCCATGAAGGATTATCGCAAAGCATTCCAGATCACACTCGCACTGAGCATTGTGCTCGCGACAACGGCGGTTTTCTTCGGTTGGCGCTACGCTGCACAGCGGCATAAGGCAGCCTCAGGCACGATGATTTCAGGCGCTGCCTCCGCCGCTCAACCTTCTACGCCCGAAAGCACGCCTGCGTCCGCCCGCACTCCGCTTGCGCCGCTGCAACTGTCGCCTCAGCGCCTGCAAAGCATCGGGGTCACGAGCGGCGATGTGGAAATCAGGGAGCTCACGAATGAAATCCGTGCCGTGGGCAACGTGGCGGTGGACGAGCGCCGGCAGGCTTACGTGCAGACGCGATTTTCCGGCTGGATCACTAAAGTTTACGCCGACGCCACCTATCAATTCGTCCGGAAAGGGCAGCCGCTGTTTTCGATCTACAGCCCGCAACTCGTGACGACGGAGCAGGAATATCTGCTCGCCAGACAGAACACTGTGCTGCTGGCGCAAAGCACTGTTCCGGGTGTTGCGTCGGGCGCTGATTCGCTGCTGACGGCGGCCCGGGAGCGCCTGCAGCAATGGGAAATTCCAGCACGCGAAATCCAGAAGCTTGAGAAAACGGGCAAGGCGCAGCGCGAGCTTGAGATCGATTCGCCCGTTTCGGGATATATCACTGAGCGCAATGCATTGCCGAACCTTTACGTCCAGCCGGACACAAGGCTTTACACTATCGCCGATCTTTCGACCGTCTGGGTTTATGCAGAAGTCTTCCAGAGCGACGTCGGCCAGGTCCGTCCCGGAGACCCTGCCACTGTGACCACGGATGCGTACCCTGGCCGCACGTTTTACGGCCGTGTGGATTTCATCTATCCGGAAGTCAACATGGAAACGCGGACAACCAGGGTGCGGCTGGAGTTCCGCAATCCGGACCTGAAGCTCACGCCGGGCATGTTTGTCAATGTGGACCTGAAGATTCCGCTGGGCCGTCGCCTCGCGATTCCGGCCACAGGCGTGTTTCACACGGGCACTCGCAATGTTGTCTTTATCGATCACGGCGGTGGTTATCTCGAACCCCGCGACGTTACCCTTGGCCCGCGCGCCGGCGATTACTACAGCGTGCTGAAAGGTCTGAAGCCCGGCGAGCGAATTGTGACTTCTGCAAACTTCCTGATCGATTCCGAAAGCCAGCTTCAGGCGGCGCTGGGATCTTTCATGCCACCTCCGCCGGGTGCTGGTGTCGCTGCCTCAATGAACGCAGGCCGCGCACAGGCCAACATGGAATTCACAACGTCACCCTCTCCTCCGAGAAAGGGGCCGATCGCTGTCCGGGTCCGGCTCACGGGCGCGGACGGCAAGCCCATCGAAGGCGCCGAAGTGAAAGTCCGGTTCTTCATGCCGGCGATGCCGGCCATGGGAATGTCCGCGATGCAGACGCTGCTCACGCTTGTCGATCGTGGAGGGGGCTTCTACGAAGGCAGCGGCCAACTCCAAAGCGGCGGCACATGGCAGGTAACGATATCCGCTCAGAAGAACGGGCAGACTATCGTGACCAAACAATTGAGCGTAACCGCGGAAGGAGGGATGTGACGTGATCAGCCGCCTGATTGACTGGTGCGCGCGCAACCGCTTCCTGGTTTTCACGGCAGTTTTCCTGCTGGTTCTCGCAGGAATCTGGTCGATGAAGAACATTTCGCTCGATGCGCTGCCCGACATTTCCGATGTCCAGGTGATCATCCACACGCCATGGGCCGGCGAACCTCCAAACATTATCGAGGACCAGGTAACTTATCCCATTGTCACGACCATGCTCGCGGCCCCGCGCGTGAAGAACGTCCGCGCCGAGACCATGTTCGGCGACTCCTACGTATACGTCGTCTTTCAGGATGGTACAGACCTGTACTGGGCGCGTTCGCGCGTGCTCGAGTATCTCCAGCAACTGCAAGGTCGGTTGCCTCCTGGAGTTAATCCCGTGCTGGGACCCGACGCTACAGGCGCGGGCTGGGTCTATCAATATGTCCTCGTTGACCACAGCCACAAGATGAGCCTCGCCGATCTCCGCAGTCTTCAGGACTGGTACATCCGCTACCAGTTGGAAACCGTACCCGGCGTGGCGGAGGTGGCCACGATTGGCGGATTTGTGCGGCAGTACCAGGTGCAGCTTGATCCGACCAGGCTCCAGGCCTTCAACATTCCGCTCTCCACGGTCATCGATCGAGTCCGCCAAAGCACGAACGAAGTCGGCGGACGCCTGCTTGAACTTGGAGGAGCGGAATATATGGTCCGCGGCCTCGGATATTTCAAATCTCTCAGGGACCTCGCCGATATCCCCGTCGGAACTCACAACGGCGTGCCCGTGCTGGTCAGCGATCTCGGGTCTGTTTCGTTCGGGCCGGACATCCGGCGTGGGGCCGTTGACTGGAACGGGGACGGGGAGACCGTGGGCGGCATCGTCGTGATGCGCTTTGGGCAGAACGCGCTGAATGTGATCAACGGTGTAAAGAAGAAAATCGCGGAGATCAAGTCTTCACTCCCGCCGGGCGTCGAAATTGTCCCCGCTTACGACCGCGAGGAACTGATCCACAAATCCATCGAAACGCTGCAACACGATCTTCTCGAAGAGGCCGTCATCGTCAGCCTCGTGATCATCATCTTTCTCCTCCACTTTCGCTCGGCGCTTATTCCCATCCTGACTCTGCCCATCGCCGTCATCGCCTCCTTTATTCCGATGTATTACTTCCATATCACTGCCAACATCATGTCGCTTGGCGGCCTGGCGCTGGCTATCGGCGTTCTTGTGGACGCAGCCATTGTCATGGTGGAGAACGGATATCGAGTTCTTTCCGAACGCCAGGAAGCGCTGATGGGGCAGTCGCCTCAGGACTTTCCGGGACCGGAAACCAGGAACGCAGGAGAGGCGCAGATCCGGGGAGGGGCTTCATCGGTCATCAGTCGCGCAGAGCGTCGCAAGCTCCTGATGGGCGCCGCCCGGCAGGTCGGTCCGCCCATTTTCTTTTCGCTCATCATCATCGTGGTTTCGTTCCTCCCGGTATTTCTGCTGGAGGCGCAGGAAGGCAGAATGTTCCGACCTCTCGCCTGGACCAAGACCCTGGCGATGGGATTTTCATCGGTCCTTGCAATCACTCTTGTGCCGGTGCTGATGCTGATTTTCATCCGCGGCAGACTGAAGCCGGAATCCGCAAATCCCATCTCGCGGTTTACGCAGGCCATTTATCTGCCGGTCCTTCGATGGTGTCTGCGGCACCGCGCTATTACGCTGGTTGCAAACCTTCTCTTCTTCGCAGTCACCATCCCGCTGGCGTTCCGCATCGGCAGTCAGTTTATGCCACCTTTCTACGAAGGCGACGCGCTGTACATGCCAACGGCTTATCCGGGGCTTTCCATCACGCAGGCGTCCACCCTGATGCAGGAACAGGACCGAATCATCAAGTCGTTCCCGGAGGTTGAAAGCGTGATGGGAGCCGTGGGCCGGTCTGACAGCGCGACCGACAACGCTCCGCTCTCCATGTTCGACACGACGATCATGTTGAAGCCCAGATCGGAATGGCCGCGAGGCATGACGTATTCAGGGCTGATCCAGGAAATGGACCAAAAGCTCCAATTCCCGGGTCTCACGAACACCTGGACCATGCCGATTCAGAACCGGCTGGACATGGAACTGACGGGCATTAAAACGCCCGTGGGATTGAAGGTTCAGGGGCCGTCCGTTCAGGATATCCAGAGTGCGGGCGAAAAGATTGAGAATCTCCTTTCAGAACTTGAGGGCGTGCGCTCGGTCTTCGCGGAGCGTGTTGCGCAAGGCTTTTACGTCAACATCCAGACCAATCGTGAAGAAGCCGCCCGTTACGGCCTGACGGTAGCGGATGTGCAGCGCGCGGTGACGTCTGGAATTGGTGGGGAAAACATCGCGGTCAATATTGAAGGCCGCGAACGGTATCCCGTGAATGTCCGCTACAATCGCGACTTCCGCGACAATCTGGATGAACTCGGCCGCGTGCTGCTGGCGACGCCCACCGGCGCACAGGTTCCAATCAATGAAGTTGCAACCATCTCCTATTCGCGCGGACCTGCAATGATCCGCGACGAGGACGCGCAGTTGACCGGCTACGTCTTTGTGGACTTGAGCACAAGCAACTATGGCGGGTTCGTGAACAGGGCTGACGCGGTGCTACAGCAGAAACTCCACCTTCCCCCGGGCACTTCGTATCACTGGTCCGGCGAGTATGAATTTGAGCTTCGCGCAAAGAAGCGACTTGAATTGATCATCCCTCTCGTGTTCTTTGTGATATTCCTGTTGCTCTATATGGTATTCCGCTCGGCCGCGGAAGCCTTCGTGTTGATCCTCCCCACGTTTTACGCCTTGACCGGCGGCCTGATTCTGCAATGGCTGCTCGGCTACGAATTCAGCGTTGCGGTCTGGGTGGGTTACATTGCGCTGTTTGGCATCGCCATCGAGACCGGAGTGGTGATGGTCGTCTATCTGCATGAGGCGCTCGACAAGCACCTCACTTCCGGGACGCCGGTCGCGCATGAGGATATTGAAGCGGCGGTGATGGAAGGGGCCGTCATGCGGCTCAGACCCAAACTGATGACCGTCTGCGTCGTCCTGGCAAGCTTGATACCGATCCTGTGGGAAACGGGGGTCGGCTCCGATGTTATGAAGCCGATCGCAGCACCCATTGTCGGCGGGATGGTGACATCGACGATTCATGTTCTGATTCTCGTGCCGGTGTTCTTCGCCATGATGAAGGAACGCGCACTACGTCGTGGAACACTGCACGCATCGCAAAATAGCGATGAAAGGAGAGACTGACGCAGGCGCAAGTTCCGAGCAGAGCCAGCGGGCTGAACAATTTGCGGGGCAGGAACTTGTCTCCCGCTCTTTGTTCAGTGGCAAACTCCGGCGTGATAGAATGGAAGCCAACGAAGGGGGAAGCGGTGCGGGGGAAGCGGCTATCAATTATCGTCCTGGTCGCTGCGATGGTCATCGCCGTCGGATTCCTGATCCACCGCGTCACAAGTTCAACGCAGCCGGCCGATTGCCAGATCTGCGGCCGCATGATTTCCAAGCAGACCGAATTCAGAATCGAGACGACCCACGGAACCATTTATGCCTGCTGCCCTCGTTGCGCGATGCACCACATCATCAACCACCCGGGGGACGCTCGTGCCGAATGGGCCACCGACTTCACCAGCGGGAAGTTGATTCCCGCCGGGTCCGCTTACTATGACGAAGGTGGTGACGTCCAATACTGCACCCGCCACGATCCGACCATGGAGCGCGCACCCGACCAGGGAGTGAAGGTGCGCGTTTACGACCGCTGCTTGCCCGTGTTGGTGGCTTTTGCGAGCAAGGGAGATGCCGAAGCTTACGAACATCAGCACGGCGGCCGCGTCGTTACCTTCCAGCAGGCGCTTGAAGACACGCGAACCCATTAAGCTGCTCCCGCTGCTGTCGGCATCGCAATCATTTGCGACAAGTGCGATTCGGCAAGGGGTTTCCGCAAGCGCCGGACGATCATCCGCAAGCGTGTGCTATGATTTCGCATTTGCAGCCCACATGCAGCCAGATCCCTTGCATCTGAGGTTCACATGCCGAGAATCCAATCGATCGAAGCACGCACGATCTCAATTCCTCTTGAAGCTGTGACGGCATTTGCCACACGCAAAGTCGCGGCGCGCCATTTCACGCTCGTCCGCCTGCGAACCGACGAAGGAGTCGAAGGCATTGGCTTCTGCTACGTGGGCAACGCCGCCGGGAGAATCGCTACGCTCGCTGTGCGTGAACTGCTGGCGCCCGTGCTGATCGGTCAGGACCCTTACGAAGTCGAGCGACTCTGGGAATCGATGTATCAGGAGTCGCTGCTGCACGGGCGCTGCGGCTCTGTGATGCGCGCGATCAGTGCGCTGGATATCGCGCTCTGGGACCGCAACGCCCGCGCCGCCGGGCTTCCGCTTTACCAGTTTCTCGGCTGTGCACGCGCGGAGAAAGTGCCAGCCTACGCCAGCGGCGGTTACTATCTCGAAGGCAAAACGCCTGCCCTGCTTGCCGATGAGATGCGCAGCTATGTCGAGGCTGGCTATCGCGCTGTGAAAATGAAGGTCGGCCGGCTTGATCCCGCGCAGGAGGAAGAGAGAATCGAAGCCGTACGCAACGCCATTGGCGCAGACGCTCTTCTCATGCTCGACGCCAATAACGCCTGGCGCGATCTGCCCACCGCTCTCGAGTACATGCGCTGCTACGAGCCGTACGAACCTTACTGGATCGAAGAGCCGTTCAGCCCGGATGATATTGACAATCACGCGCGCCTCGCACAGCGCACCGCTGTTGCGGTTGCTACGGGAGAGATTGAAGCAGGCCGCTGGCGGTTCAAAGAACTGCTGGAGAAAGAAGCGGCCGCCATCCTCCAGGCCGACGCGGCGGTGTGCGGCGGCATTACCGAATTCCGGCGCATCGCCCAGACGGCCGCGAGTTACGGCGTCACACTTTGTCCGCACTGGTGGCACGATCTCCACGCGCACCTCGTAGCCGCCACGCCCAATGCAACCTATGTCGAATTCTTTCCCGACGACCGTGTGTTCAACTTCCGCCGCATCATTGACCGGCAGTTGGAATTTCGCGGCGGCGGCCTCGTGCTTCCCACGACCCCCGGCCTCGGTTTCAATTTCGTCGAGTCTCAAGTCCGCCGCTACGCTCTGGATGAGTGGGCGTAAGAGTTTCCATTAATTTTCCAGGTTCATGAGGGGACTGACGGGGACGTGGTTCTTCCGCAGCCAGCCCTTTATACTGAAGTATTTCCGGTCGCATATCGGCAGGATCAATTCGTCAGAGCGGGTCTGGGGCCAGGTGGGAGTAGAACTAAAGTTACATTGTCAGTTTGATGACCTCGCGATACGATGAATTGTCATTCTTACAGAAACGCGCCTGGGGAGGGGCGTTCGGAATGGCCCTGTTTATCGGGTTTCTTGCGTTGATCAGCATGATCTTTCTTGTTATCTATTCTCGGCTGATTGGCGGGAAGCTCGCGAAGCGGAAAAAGCAATTAATTCCTGTCGCCGTTTTCCGCCCGGCTTCCCGGCGCTCGGTGACGCGATCCGAGTGGAAAAGAGGCCGGTACTGATTGACAGGTTCAGGGGACTCGAAGGTCGGCGTCCCGTTGGGGCGAACCGGGCTTGGATTTCAAAAGGAGAAACGCCGCTGATATCCAGTTTCGACGCTGAATTCAATCCCGAGGGTGGGTTTTATGACTGACAACTCAACACAACGGAAAGTTCTGGCCGTTGGAGATGAAGCGGCCATCAAGAACCTTCTCACTCTTGTGAAAAAGCTCGACAGCAAGCGGATCGTGGCCGGAAACTGGGGAGTTGATTTATCGACGATCAGCCGCAAGGCGTTCGAGTCTGCGATCCTGGACATGAGGTGTTCGAACCGGCGCCCTGCCGCCAGGGGCTATGGCTTCGGCGAGATGTGGCCGAGCATGGTGGGAAGGGTCCTGGTGATCAACCTGGAAGTTAATGACCGCAAAACCATGGAAATGGTCGAGCGCTTTATCTATCACAGACATTCACTCGGCGGCCTTTGGTTTGAATTTGTGAGCTTTCTGCGAACGCTGATCGGCCGCTCGCCCTGGCCGAACCAAATTTAATTTCATCTGTACAGAATCTGCTTCAAGGACCCACCAACGTCCGTCACGACACATCTTAATGATGCCAGACGAACTCGCAGGCCCCCGGCCGCTTCGGTTTCAACTCCGATTCGGGAAGGCTGGTCGTAATCCGCGACGGAGAATTCTCGTCTGACAGGTCACTGAAAAACAGACTCTACGATGGTCATCACGGGCGCAGTGAACGATCCCAGCATTTATTTTCAGAGAAATACAGAGATGCTTCGTCTGGCTCAGCATGACAATTTGGTTTTTTTCAGCAACCTGATAAGAGTGAATTTTCGTAGTTTACTTCAAATTGATGACAGAATCCCGGTTTCACAGCACAGCTTTTATCGGACTCATTTGCTCGCTGCAAGCAGAGCCCGAGCGGCGCCGAAAAGCGCCCGGACGTTTTCGTATTAGCTGAGGAAAAGGCTGTAGGTAAGCACGGCGAGAACGATGGTGGTGAAGAGGGTGTACTTCCAGTTTTTGAGGACCGCCAGGAAATACACTACCGAGGCGGCCACACGAAC
>Ga0209810_1001853_pt1 | contig 28562 bp, 31 predicted proteins | sample Coa_R1_7_FD_187159 | JGI IMG/M metagenome (GOLD analysis project Ga0209810, IMG submission 187159) | Surface soil microbial communities from Centralia Pennsylvania, which are recovering from an underground coalmine fire - Coalmine... | ecosystem: Environmental > Terrestrial > Soil > Unclassified... | reverse complement strand
CAGGCCTTGCTGCCAGCTTTCGGATGATCGGCTCCGCAAAATAGCCGAGAACTTTCTGCCAGCCAGCGGAGCAAGAAAGCGTGAAGTTGGTGAGCCGCCCAGGACTCGAACCTGGAACCCGCTGATTAAGAGTCAGCTGCTCTACCAGTTGAGCTAGCGGCCCATCGACAGCCCACGCATCCAAAGGCGGAGGAAAGACGGATGCGCGCTCTAGCTTTAGTTTACGCAACCCGACCGTTGGCTGCCAAGGTCACCCCACCGCATCAGGAGGACCGGCCTAGGTCTGCCGCAGAATCTCCACGATTTCGCGGGCGACCTGTCGGGCCCGCGCCAGCTCCGCGGGGCTGAAGGAAATGGCCGCCACGCGGGCATGGCCGCCGCCGCCATAGCGCTCGCAAATCTCCGCCAGGTTATGCCGGCGGGCGGTTTCCCGCCAGGGGTTAGATCCAACCGACACCTTGACCCGTTCAGCCGAGGCGCTGACGCCGACCGAATAGAGGGAGTCGGGAAACAGGTAATAGGGAATGAATTTGTTGTAACCCTCCAGCTCCAGATCGGCAATGTCGAAGAACACCACGCCGTCCTCGGCCTGTGCGCGCTTCTGCAGGACCTCGAGCGAACGTGCGTGGCGTTCGAGCAGCGGCGGCAAATATCTCTCCACCAGGGGTAGCCGCACGATCTCTTCGAGCGGCCTTTCGGCCAGCAGGGGAATCAACTGCGCAGCCAGTCCCGCCACGGGTGCGGCTTCCAGGACCAGCGCCAGCCGTGTGGCCGGCGCACGCAGCGCCACGGCTTCTTCCGGCGTGGCGTACTGTGCCCCGTCAACGACGTCGCCCCAGTAGATCAGGTCCGCCAGCGGCTTTGGATCAAAACCGAATCGCTGGGCTGTCACCGTCGCCACCAATTTGGTGCAGGAGCGATAGGAGGGGTCGTAGAACTTCCGCCCGGAACGGTCGCGGCGGAAATGCTCGGCATCCTCGGGGCTCAAAAAGGCGCTCTGGTGATGGTCGAACCACCAGGTCAGCCGCGGCGAGCTGGAGTATTTGAAGTCCACGATGACGTTTTCATCGCCGTCGAACAGCGCCTCCGTGAACGGCTGCCGCGGCTGGTGCATCAGGCCGGTGAAGAGAAACGCGGCGTCAGCCCGGATGCATTCGCGGTAGAAGCGGAGGAACACGGCGGCCGAAGCGGCCCCGTCAAAGCAACGGTCGTGGTAGCAGAGCCGAACCTTCACCGGAAGGCACCTGTACGAGTCCTTACCCGCTCGGAAAAACGTATAAAGATGGCGGCCCTGCCGGCAGTTGTCAAGCCCGTTCGTGCCTGCGTTGACCGCTTCGCGAACGGCGCCGTAGAATGACAGCGGTTTCCCGCCACCTTCGTTTCAGCGGGCTCACAGCATGTTTGAAGCGCTCACCGAACGCTTTCAAAAGATTTTCAAAACCCTGCGCGGGCAGGCGAAGCTGACCGAGGAGCACCTGGATGCCGCACTGGGCGGCATCCGCGAGGCGCTGCTCGAAGCCGACGTGAGCCTGCCCGTGGTGGACGAGCTCATCGCGCAGGTCCGGCAGCAAGCTCTCGGCGCGGAAGTCTTGCTGCCGCTGTCGCCGGACCAGCAGGTGGTGAAGGTCGTGCGCGACCACATGCTGGGCCTGCTGGGCTCGCCGGTGCGGCCGCAGTTCGCCTCGCGGCCTCCGTCGGTGTGGCTGCTGGTCGGCCTGCAGGGTTCAGGCAAGACCACAACGGCGGGTAAACTCGGGCGATGGCTGATCGAGCACGGACACCGACCTCTGCTGGTCTCGACCGACATCTATCGGCCGGCGGCTCGGGAGCAGCTTGCGCAGGTGGCCCGTGCAGTGGGAGCGGCCTGCTTTGCGAGTGGGGAATCCGACCGCCCGCTCGAGATCGTCCGCGGCGCTCTCCGCGAGGCGCGCCTGGGCGCCTATGACGTCATCGTGGTGGATACCGCCGGCCGTCTGCATATTGACGAACCCCTCATGCAGGAGCTGGCCGAACTTAAGCAGGCCCTCAGCCCGAGCGAAATTCTTCTCGTGGCGGATGCCATGACAGGGCAGGATGCCGTGCGCTCGGCGAGCGAATTCCACCGCCGGCTCGGGCTGACCGGCATCGTGCTCACCAAGCTCGACGGAGACGCCCGCGGTGGTGCCGCCCTCTCGATCCGTCGTGTCAGCGGGGCGCCGGTGAAGTTCACCGGTGTCGGGGAAAAATACGATGCGCTCGAGCCGTTTTACCCCGACCGCATCGTCTCCCGGATCCTCGGCATGGGCGATGTGCTGTCGCTGATCGAGAAAGTCGAAAAGACGCTCGATCAGCGGCGGGCCGCCCAGATGGCCGAACGGCTGCGGCGAAGCGAGTTCACGCTGGAAGATTTTCGCGAGCAGCTCCGCCAGCTTCGCCGGATGGGCCCGCTCGAGCAGGTTCTGGAGCTACTGCCGCGGATGGGCCCGCTCGCCCATCTGCCCCGACAGGCCGACATCGACGAGCAGCGGCTCCGACGCCTGGAAGCCATCATCAACTCGATGACGCCCGAGGAGCGGCTCGATCCGCGCGTGATTGACGGCAGCCGGCGCCGGCGCATTGCCCGCGGCAGCGGCACCACCGTGCAGGAGGTCAACCAGTTGCTGCGCCAGTTCCAGGAAATGCGCCGGCTGGTCAAGCAGTACGGATCGCTGCGCGGCCGCCTGCGCGGACTCGGCCGCCTGGCGGGGCCTTCCTGACGGCCTCGCCCGGCCCTGCGGTACAATAACGTCGTTCAAGAAGGAGGGAGCACACCTTGCTGGCCATACGCCTGGCGCGCATGGGCAAGAAAAAGAAGCCCTTTTATCGCATTGTCGTGACCGAAAAGAGCCGTCCGCGCGACGGCCGCTTTGTCGAGATCGTCGGCACTTATGATCCGCTGCGCGAACCGGCTGCCATCCAGCTCCGGAGCGACCGCATTCGGTACTGGCTGAGCGTCGGTGCCCAGCCCACTGAAACGGTCCGGAGCTTTCTGAAGCGCGAAAAGATTCTCTAAGAGCCGGCCGTGCCGGGGCGTGCCGTCACGGCTCCGGAAGCGAGGTTGTTCATGTCACAGGGGGTCAAAGAGCTGGTGGAAGCAATCGCCCGCGCCCTGGTGGACAACCCCGACCACGTCCAGGTTCGTGCGGTCGAAGGCGAGCAGGTGACTGTTCTGGAACTCCGGGTGCATCCAAGCGACCTCGGAAAGGTCATCGGACGGCAGGGCCGCACGGCAAAGTCCATTCGGACGATCCTCGGCGCAGCCGGCATGAAACTCAAAAAACGCTTCACGCTGGAAATTCTCGAGTAACCTGTCCGTCTTGTTTTATTCGGCCGTGACTGCGGCAAAGACCCTGGTTCCTGCCGAGCGGGTCACGCTGGCCCGCCTGCTGCGGCCCTGGGGAAGCCGCGGGGAGCTGGTGGCGGCCCTGCTCACTGATTTCCCCGAGCATCTGCAGGAGTTGCGCCGGGTGTGGCTCTGGGACGGCCAGAGAGACCCGGAGCCGGCCGAAATGGTTTCGTGCCGGCTGGATCTGCAACGCCAGCGGGCCATCGTCGGCTTCGCCGGATGCAGCTCGATCGCCGACGCCCGCCGGCTGGTCGGCCTGGACATCCAGATTCCGATCGAGCAGCGCCGCCGGCTGCCCGCAGGGGTCTACTACGTCACCGATCTGATCGGCTGCACGGTCTACGAGCATCCCTCGGGAGAAGCGCTGGGCACGGTGCGGGATGTCTTGTCCACCGGCGGCGCTCCACTGCTCGTTGTGGACACTCCGCAGGGAGAGCTGCTGGTTCCTTTTGCCGAAGAGCTCTGCCCGGAGGTCAACCCCTCGGCGCGGCGCATTGCGGTGTGGCTGCCGGAAGGCCTGCGTGAGCAGGAATAATCCGCTTTTGGCTTCCGGAGCCAACGGGGCGACAATGGAGGCGCATGCGCGTTGATATCCTCACAATCTTCCCCGGATTCTTCAACGGCCCCCTCGATTACGGCATCGTGCAGCGTGCCCGTCGCGCGGGCCTGCTCGATGTGCGCGTCCACGACCTCCGACAGTGGACGCACGACGCCCATCGCACCGTGGACGATCGCCCCTTCGGGGGCGGTCCGGGGATGGTCATGAAGCCCGAGCCGTTTTTCGAGGCGGTCGAAGCATTGCTGGGCACCAGCGCCGAGCAGGCCCGGCAGCGCCCCGACACCGCCATCGTGCTGCTGTCCGCCGCCGGCCGGCTGTTCCGCCAGCCCGTCGCCGTGCGCTGGTCGCGGCTGGCGCATCTGGTGCTGCTGTGCGGCCGCTACGAAGGCGTGGACGAGCGGGTCGCCCAACATCTCGCCACCGAAGAAATCTCCATCGGTGATTTTGTCCTCTCCGGCGGCGAACTGGCCGCAGCGGTGGTTCTCGACGCGGTCACCCGCCTGCTGCCGGGCGCGCTGGGCAACGAGGCTTCACCGCTCGAGGAATCCTTCAGCACCGACGATAGCTCGCCCGGCGGTTTGCTTGACTGCCCGCACTATACACGTCCGCGCGTGTTTCGCGGCTGGGCTGTGCCGGAAGTCCTGCTGAGCGGACATCACGAACAGATTCGCCGCTGGCGCCGCCAGCAGGCTCTCGAGAAAACACTGCGCAATCGCCCCGACCTGTTGCAGGCAACCGCTCTGACGGAAGCGGATCGCCGTCTGCTCGAGATTCTGCAGGCAAGACCGCAACGAGAGGATACGGGCTCGTGAAGCGGATGCGTTCGGCCCGGCTGGCCATGGCAGTTGTGGCAACAGGCGTGCTCCTGGTAGGCGCCGGCGTGACCGGTCTGCTGGTGCTCTCCTTCCGAAACCAGCCCGCCTGGGGCGGCCTTGGGCTCATGTCGGCTCTGGTGATCGCCGGAACGGCCCTGCTGTTTACCGGCCTGTTTTCCTTGATTGGGCAGCGCGACTGAGACTGGCGGCTGCGAAAGCGCCGTGCTAGGCTGCCGGCATGCTGCCCAGGCCGGTCTGCATGTGTCTGCTGGTGACCCTTTTTGTGAGCTGTTCAATGGCTGCGCCGCCTCCCTGGTTTACTCTGCACGAACTGGCACCCGGAGTCTGGGCTGCGGTGGCAGTGCCGGGCAGCGCAGCCGGCGCCAATGCCGGCTTCGTGATCGGCGAACGCGCGGTGGCCGTGGTGGATAGCTTCGAAGAACCAGCCGCCGCGGAAGCTTTGCTGGCAGAAATTCACCGCCGCACGCCCCTGCCCGTCCGCTTTCTGATCAACACCCACTACCACCTCGACCACGTCGCCGGCAACAGTGTCTTTGCCGCAGCCGGCGCCACCATCGTGGCCCATGAAAACGTGCGCGCATGGGCGCGTACGGAAAACCGGAAGTTTCTGGGGCCCGCGACGCCGCCTTCGGTGCGCACCACGGTGGATTCGCTGGCTCTGCCCGATCTGGTCTTCACGGACCAGGTGCAGGTGTTTCTCGGCAACCGCCGGCTGCAGGTGATCTTCCACCAGGGGCACACCGGCAGCGATGCCATCGTCGTGGTCCCTGATGCGCACGCGGTCTTTGCTGGTGATTTGTTCTGGAACCACCATCTGCCCAATCTCGTGGATGCGCGCACAAACGCCTGGCTGGCAAGTCTCGAACAGATGCGCCGGCAGTTTGCGGAGTACACGTTTGTGCCCGGACACGGAGCGGTGGGCTCGGTCAGCGATCTCCGTGCCTTCGAAGACTACCTTTCCTTCCTCCGAAACCAGGTTGCCAGCCACCTGGGCGGCACCAGGGATGACGCTGCACTGATCGCCGCCATTCTGCCCGCACTCCGAGCGCATTACGGTTCCTGGGGCTTTTTCGCCGCCTTTGCTGAAAGAAACATCCTGCAAACAGCCGCCGAGCTGCGGGGCACCAAACGGTTTCCGGGTCTTTAAGCTGCAGAGCGCTGTGCTATAGTGACTGCCTTTGGCGTTTGCTGCCGGGGCAGCGAGTCCGATGAGCCGTCTGCGTGTTTCCATCGTCCGGTACCTGAACACTGCGCCGCTCGTCTGGGGGCTGACCGAAGGGCCACTGGCCGGACGCTACGAGCTGGACTTCACGGTGCCCTCGGCCTGTGCGGATGCGCTGCGGGCCGGTCAGGCCGACATCGGCATTATTCCTGCCATTGAATACCAGCGCATGGAAGGCATGGCTGCGCTGCCCGGCATGGCCATTGCCTCCAAAGGGCGGGTACGCAGCATTCTCCTGCTGGCGCGCCGGCCCGTCGAGCAGGTGCGCAGCATTGCCCTCGATACCAGCTCGCGCTCGTCGGCGGCCCTGGTGCGCGTGCTGGCTCGCCAGTACTGGCGGATCGCACCGGAGTACCTGCCAGCGGCTCCGGATCCGGCGGCCATGCTGGCCCGGGCCGATGCCGCCCTGCTGATCGGCGATCCGGCTCTGGCCATCTCTGTCTGCCTGGAAAGTCTCAAGAACCGCGAGCAGGTCGGATCGGCCCTTTGCTGCCGGGGCACTGGAAGCATGCTGCCCATTCCGGGGGTGTCGCTGCTGTTTCTCTACGATTTGGTTGCGGAGTGGAAAAGCTGGACGGGACTGCCGGCGGTGCTGGCTTTCTGGGTGGGCCGGCGGGAGCTCCTCACTCCCGATGTCGTCGAGGATTTCCGGGCATCGAAGGCCTATGGCCTCGCCCACATTCCGGAAATTGCCCGGCGGGGTGCAGCCAGTCTCCGCCTGCCGGCGCCTGCCCTCGAAAGCTACCTGCGCGAAAACATTGACTACAGCCTCGACGCGGAAAACCTGGCCGGCCTCGAGCGCTTTTTCGAGGAATGTGCCCGCGCGGGCCTGATTGCGGCCCGTCGCCCTCTGGAACTGGCTGCGGTGGCTCCGCAGGCTGCCGACCGGGTCGCGGGAGGAATCCGGTGAGCCTCACGCCCGAGCAGGCCCTGGACCTGTTTCGTTCCGACGATCTGCTGGCGCTTGGCGCCGCCGCCACCGAGCTGCGTCGGCAGAAGAACGATCCCCGCATCGTCACCTATCAGATCGATCGCAACATCAACTACACCAACTTCTGCACCGAGTACTGCTCGTTTTGCGCCTTCTACCGGCCGCTCGGGCATCCGGAAGGCTATCTGCTGCCGCTGGAAACCATTTTCGAGAAGATCGAGGAGACCATCGCCCTGGGCGGCACCGGCATTCTGATGCAGGGAGGCCTGCACCCGGATCTGCGCATCGAGTACTACGAAACGATGCTGCGCGCCATCAAGCAGCGCTTTCCCACGCTGCACCTGCACTGTTTTTCTGCACCGGAAATTCTGAACATCGCCGAAGTCTCCGGATTGAGCGTGCGCGATACGCTGGCCCGCCTGCGGGACGCGGGCCTGGACTCGCTGCCTGGAGGCGGCGCCGAAATCCTCGACGATGAAGTGCGTCAGCGCATCGCGCGGCTGAAGTGCACGGCCGATGAATGGGAGATGGTGCACCGCACGGCGCATGCGCTCGGCATGCGGACGACGGCCACCATGATGTTCGGCTGCGGCGAAGAGTACCGCCACCGGGTCCACCATCTCGAACGCATCCGCCGGATCCAGAACGATACCGGCGGCTTCACGGCCTTTATCCCCTGGATGTTCGCGCCGGAAAACACCGCGCTCGGCCGGAAGGTGCCGGCCACCACGGCCGCCGACTACTTGAAAACGCTGGCCATCAGCCGGCTCTATCTGGACAACATTGACCACATCCAGTCGAGCTGGCTGACGCCCGGAATCAAGATCTGCCAGCTCGGGCTGGAGTTCGGCGCCGACGACGTCGGCAGCATCCTGATCGAGGAGAATGTGGTCTATGCGGCCGGCGTGCGCAATCGCACCAACGAAGCCGAGCTGCGCCGCATCATCGTGGATGCCGGCTACATCCCCGTCCAGCGCGATACCCTTTATCGCGCCTACATTCTGAAATAGGTCTGCGCTTATCCGGATTCGCGTTCGGCCGGGGTGGCGGCCGAGGCAGGTTCAGGTTCCGGCAAATAGAGGATCCGCGTGCAGCTCTCGCAGTGAAAGAGCTCAGCCTGGTCGGGCTGCCGCAGCAACTGCATCACATGCGGCCGGACGCGTACCCGGCACAGCCCGCAGGCTTCGTCCACGACCGCGGCCACGGCCATCCCGCCGTGCCGGCTGGCGATGCGGCGGTAGTGGTCGAGCAGATCCTCGGGCAGGCCCGAGCGCACGCGGGCTGCTTCCGCCTCCACCTCCGCCAGCTCCCGCTCAAGCGCCGCCTGCTGCTGATCGAGCTGGGCGCGCTGCTCGGCCGCTTCCTTTTCGGCGGCCGCCAGCTTCTGGCGCGCTTCCGCCACCTTCTGGTCGAGTTCTTCGGCAGCCACCATCTGCTCGAGCAGCCGGTCCTCGCGCCGACTGACTTCCTGCTCGGCGGTCTCGATCTCCTGCAGCAGCGCGCGGTAGGCCTCGTTGGTCTTGACTTCGTAGAGCTGGGAACGGTGGCGGCGGATTTTCTCGCGCAGCTCCTCGATATCCAGTTCCAGCAAACGCCGTTTTTTGTGGCTTTCGACGATCGCGGCCTGCGCCTGTTCGAGCCCGCTCCGCGCCTGCTCGGTCGTGCGCTCGACCGCAGCCCGCCGCGCAGGAAAGCTCTGGAGCTCGCGCCGCAGCGCGGCGGCTCTCAACTCTAGCTCCTGCAGACGGACCAGAGCCCGCAGCTGCGCATTCATGTGCGACGATTCTAACACACCGCTGCCGTCGCTCCCGGCGGCCGCACGGGTTGACGGCTCCGCTGGGCCCGTCTACGATGATGCCCGACTCTGCCCGTAGGCAGCCAACGATGGCAACGTGCAGAACACCCTGGCGCGGGGGACACCGGACGCTGCTGGTCCTGCTGGCGCTGCTGGTGCCGCTGGCGGCCCACCTGGAGGCGCAGCCGAAGCCCACTGTGGCGGTGCCACCGCTGGCGGTGCACCGGGCTGTGCTGCCGAACGGCTTGACCGTCGTCACGTTGGAAGACCACAGCCTGCCCATCATCAACCTCCAGGTGTGGTACCACGTCGGCTCCAAGGACGAACGGCCCGGCCGCACCGGCTTTGCCCATCTGTTCGAGCACCTGATGTTCAAGGGCTCGGCTCACATCGGCCCCGAGGAACACTCCCGCATGATCGAGCAGATGGGCGGCGTGGACAACGCCTACACGAACGACGACGTCACCGTGTTCTGGGAAACCTTCCCCAGCCGGTATCTCGAGCGCGTGCTCTGGATGGAAGCCGACCGCATGGGCAGCCTGCGCGTCACGCAGGAAAATTTTGTCACCGAGCGGGAGGTGGTCAAAGAGGAGCGCCGGCTGCGCATTGACAATCCGCCCTACGGGCGCGTCATCGAAGACCTCTACGCCGCCGCCTTCACGGTCCATCCCTACCATCACATCACCATCGGCAGCCTGGAGGATTTGAACCGCGCCACGCTGGAGGATGTGCGCGAGTTCTACCGCACCTACTACCGGCCGAACAATGCGACGCTGGTCATCGTGGGCGATTTCGATACGGCTCAGGCGGTCGCATGGGCGCGGACATACTTCGGCGGCATTCCGGCCTCCCCGACGCCCATTCCGCGCGTGAGCGTGAAGGAGCCCCCGCAGGCAGCCGAGCGGCGGCTGACCCGTTCGTACTCGAACACGCCGCTACCGGCCATCATCGAGGGTTACCACGTCCCGCCCCGCTTTGCCCCGGATTCCTATCCGCTCGAGCTGCTGGCGAACATTCTCTCGGCAGGGGAAAGCAGCCGACTCTATCAGGAGCTGGTCTACCGCCAGCGCATCGCGGTGCAGACCTTCGGCGAGGGGAACTTCACCGAGGATCCGAACCTGTTCTTCGTCGGTGCTATCCTCAACGCCGGCGTCTCGCTCGAACGTGGCGAACAGGCGCTCGAAAGCGTGCTTGACGGCGTGCGCCGCACGCCCGTGAGCGCGCGCGAGATGGAGAAAGCAAAAAATCAGATGCTGGCGCGCTTCATTCTGAGCCGGCTCACCGTGCAACAGCGCGCCGATGCGCTGGGCGAGGCAGCCGTCATCGGCCACAACCCTGAGCTGGTCAATCAGGAGCTGCCCCGGTATCTAGGGCTCGATGCGACTGCACTGCAGACGGCCGCGCAGAAATACCTGCGCGCGGACAACGCGACGATCCTGCTGGTCACCCCGCCGGCAGAGAAACCCTCGGGACGCTGAGGCACACGCGAGGACGACTTCGTTGACGAGAGGACTTCAGTCGCGCGCAGATCGAGGCAGGCAGGGCGGCCTGTGGGCCTTTGGGCTGGCCGCGGTGGTGATGGCGCTCGGCGGAACCTGCAGGGCGCAGGCGCCAGCGCAGCCCCCGGTCCGGCTGGTTGCACAGGAGCCGCCTCCGGGACCTCCACGCCCGTTCCACTTCCCTGCGGTGGCTTCCCGGACTCTGCCGAACGGCCTGCGGGTGTTCGTCGTCGCCGATCATCGCCAGCCGGCCATCAGCGTCGCCCTAGTGCTCACCGCAGCGGGCACCAGTCAGGATCCTCCGGCACGGGCCGGGCTGGCGCGCATGGTGGCCGAGCTGCTCACGCAGGGCACCGAAAAGCGCTTGGCACGCGAGATCGCCGAGGCGATTGATTTCGTCGGAGGCTCGCTGTCGGCATCGGCAAGCCGCGACGATACGGCTGTCCAGCTCACCATCACCCGCAAAGATTTCGATGTCGGCATGGATCTGCTGGCCGATGTCGTGCTCCACCCCACCTTCCCGCAGCAGGAACTGGACCGGGTGCGCCAGCAAACGCTTTCCGCCCTGCGGGTGAACTATGCCGATGCGGGTTATCTGGCCAGCGCAGTCCTCGACCGCGTGCTCTACGGACCGCGTGGCTATGGCCTGCCCGAGGATGGGACGCCAGCGTCGCTCACTGCGCTCACCCGCGACGACCTGCTGGACTTCTATCGTCGGTTCTACCGGCCCGAGCAGGCTTTGCTGGCCTTTGCGGGCGACATCACCCCGGAGCAGGCCTTCGCGGCTGCCGAGCAGTATTTCGGCCGCTGGAGCGCTCCGCCGGCCGCCATGACACCGGCCGCCACAGCTCTGGCCCCAGAGCATATGCGGCTGATTGTCGTGGACAAACCCGATGCCGTACAGACGCAGATTCGCGTCGGCCGCCCAGCCATTGCCCGCAACAATCCGGCCTTCATCCCCCTGCTCGTCACCAATCGCATCTTCGGCGGCGGCTACAACAGCCTGCTGAACACAGCCGTGCGGGTGCAAAAAGGCCTGACCTACGGCGCCGTTTCTGCTCTGAATGCCCTGCGCTTCGGCGGGGCCCTGCTGGCAGGCACCTCCACGCGCACCGAGGAGACGGTAGCCGCCACACGGCTGGTTCTGGACGTGTTCAGGCGCATGGCGGCTGGCCAGTTTTCGCAGGCCGACCTGGACCTAGCGCGGGATTATCTGACCGGCGTCTACCCGATCCAGATTGAGACGCCCGCACAGGTGGCCCAGCGCGTGCTGACGGTAGCCGAGTACGGGCTGCCGGAAGACTATAACCAGACCTATCCCGAGCGCATCGCCGCGGTGACGCTCGAGCAGGTCCGCCAGATGGCCCGCAGCTACTTCGATCCCGCGCGCGTCGTGGTCGTGCTGGTCGGCAACGCGGCCGCCTTCCGGGACCAGCTCAAACAGGCTTTTCCCGATGCCAGCTACCAGGAAATTCCAGTGACGCGCCTGGACCTGCTCGCGCCTGAGCTGGTGGCAACGGCTTCAAGCTTACCGGCTCCGACGGCCGCCAGCCTGGCCGAAGGCCATCGCCTGCTGGAGCAGGCTCTGCAGGCCGCCGGCGGCCCGGCGATCGGCAATGTCAAAACCGTCGCGTTCGACGAGGAGTTGCAGATTTCTTCCCCGCAAGGGCCGGTGGCTGCACAGCGGCATCTGGAGATGGCCCTGGACGGGCGTGTCTATGCAGAAATTAGCCTGGCCGGCGGCATGACGCTGCAACAGGCTTTCGACGGGCAGAGCGGATGGATGGCGGCCGGCGGAAACGTCAACGATCTGCCGGCGCCGCTGCGGGATCAATTCCGACTGATGGCGCAACTCGCCCGCGGTCTGGGCCTGTACCGCGCCGTGCTGGCCGGCACGGCCGAAGCGCAGGCACTCGGCGAAGAATCCCTCCAGGGGCAGAAGCTGCTTGCCGTGCAGTGGAACTCGCCGGCCGGCTCACTGCGGCTGTACGTAGATTCGACCACGCACCTGGTGGTGGGCGAGCGACGCCACGACCCGCAAGGAGGTGAGCTGACCGAATTGTGGAGCGACTTCCGCCAGGTCGACGGCGTGCGCCTGCCCTTCCACATCGTGGTCTACCAGGGGGCCACCCGGCTGAGCGAGGTCACCGTCCAGCAGGCGCGGCTGAATGTTCCCCTCGATTCCGGCCGGTTCACGAAACCACAGCTCTGACGTTCGCGACCGCGGAGAGCCCATTTGGAAGCCTTCGACGACTGCCCTACACTAGAGGCTCGGTGATGAAACGCAGTCGTTTGCGGCTCCGGGTGCTCACGCTTGCCCTGTTCACCACCTGCGTCGCCACGCGTGCAGCCGGCGACAGCACTTTCCGCGTTCCCGTCCTTCAGAATACCCAGGCGCCGGCAGGCCCCGCTCCGGTGCTCCGCGCCATGGAGCTCGAACTGGAGCGCTGGATGCCGGTGCTGACCCGACAGCAGCCCCCGGCCTACTTCATCAGCTACACCGTGACCGATCAGCGGCAGATCGAGGTCCAGGGTTCCAACGGTGCGCTGCTCGATAGCGAGGACACGCACAACCGGGTTCTAGAAACCGATGTGCGCGTGGGCAGCTACGAGCGGGACAACACGCACAGCCTCGGCGACCGCAACCCGTCCCGCTCCAGCGCCCCCCGGCTGGTGCCGCTCCAGGACGACATCGGGGTCCTCCGCCGGGCCCTCTGGCAGGCCACCGACCAGCAGTATCGCCGCGCGGCCGAGGCCTTCATTCGCGTTCAGACAGGCACCCAGGTGCAGGTGGAAACCGCCGAGAGCCGCACGCCCGACTTCTCGCACGAGTCTCCGCACGTCTTCTACGGACCGCTGGCCACCGTGACGGCCGATGTGCGCCAGTGGGAGGACCGCGTGCGCCATTACACGGCGGAATTCAGCCGTTCCCCGGCGGTGATGAACTCGATCGCCACGTTCACCGCCACCGCTACGAATCAATTTCAAGCCACCAGCGAAGGCACGCGCCTTCAGTTCGGGCAGACGCGCTACAGGCTGGAACTGTTCGTCCAGGCCAAAGCGCCCGATGGAATGGACATCAACCGGTATGCCAATTTCGACTGGACTGCGCCCGGCCAGGCGCCCACCGATGCCCAGGTACTGACCACGATTCGGCAGCTCCTGCGCGAGGTCGAAGGCCTGCAGAAAGCCCCCCTGGTCGAACCCTATGCCGGGCCTGCCTTGCTAACGGGACGGGCAGCCGCCGTGTTCTTCCACGAGGTCTTCGGCCACCGCGTCGAAGGCTTCCGCCAGAAGCAGATCACCGAGGGACAGACGTTTGCACGCAAGATTGGCGAAATGGTGATGCCCTCGTTCATCTCGGTCTACGACGACCCCACGCTGGATCAGCTCGACGGCACGGTCCTGCTCGGCCACTACCCGTTCGACGACGAGGGTGTACCGGCGCAGCGGGTCGTGCTGGTCGACCACGGCGTGCTGAAAAATTTCCTGATGTCCCGCTCGCCCCTGCCCGGCTTCCCTCACTCAAACGGCCACGGGCGCCGCCAGGTCGGGTTCACACCCGTCGCTCGCCAGGGCAACCTCATCGTCACCAGCGAGCGTCGGGTCCCGATGGCCGAATTGCGCCGGATGCTGGTGGCTGAAATTCGGCGCCAGGGAAAGCCCTTTGGCCTTCTGATCGATGACATTGCGGGCGGATTCACCTTTACCGGCCGCGGCATGCCGCAGGCCTTTCAGGTCCAGCCGCTGGTGGTCTACAAGGTGTATCCCGACGGCCGCCCGGACGAACTGGTGCGTGGCGTGGACCTGGTCGGCACACCCCTGCTGGCTCTGACCAAGATTCTCGCCACCGGCGACCACGAAGAGGTGTTCAACGGTTTCTGCGGAGCCGAATCGGGCTCCGTGCCGGTCGCGGCGGTGGCCCCGGCCATGCTCCTGTCGGAGCTCGAAGTGCAGAAAAAAGAAACTTCGACGGACCGCCCGCCGATTCTGCCGCCGCCGGCGCACGACCCCGAAGCCAACAGGACACACCCATGATGCGACGATGGCTTCCGCTGGCTCTGGCCGCACTGCTCCCTCTTCCCGCTGCTGCTCAGGCCGGAGGCACCGAGACCGACCAGACGATCCGGGCCATGCAGGATGAAATGGCGCGCTCGATGGCCCGGCTGCAGACGGCCACGCTGGGACGGCCGTACTTCATCGCCTATCGGTTGCTCGATGTGGAGTTGCGCACGGTCACGGCCGAGTTCGGCGCGCTGGTCAATTCTTCGACCACGCACAACCGGTTCATGGTGGTCGAGGTCCGCATGGGCAACTACCACATTGACAGTTCCAACTTCATCACCAGCGGCGGCTTCCAGGGCTCGCTCGGCTCGGCTGGCCAGGTCGGCATTGACGGCGATTACAACTCCCTGCGGCAGGACCTCTGGCTGGCCACCGATCAGGCCTATAAACAGGCCGCCGACCAGCTCGCCCGTAAACAGGCGTTTCTGAACAGCCTGGCTCGCCCGCCCGAGATTGACGACTTCAGCCGGATCGAACGGCCCGTGGTGCTGGTGCAGCCTCGCGCGCGGCCGGACTGGACCAACCGCGACTGGGAACAGGAAGCCCGCGAAGCCTCGGCCGTGTTTCGCCAGTTTCCCGAGCTGGCGACCGGGCGCGTGACCTACACACTGCTCTATAGCACCTACTACCTGCTGACGAGCGAGGGGACCCTGCTGCGGGTGCCGCGGAGCCTGGCCGCCATCGAAGCCTCCGTGGACACGCAGGCGCCGGACGGCATGCCGCTGCATGACTTCCTGACCGCCTATGCGCGCCGGCCCAGCGAGCTGCCTCCGCTGGCTGAAATCCGCGCGGCCTGCCAGAAGCTCGGTCAGGAACTGGTGGCTCTGCGCAGCAGCCCGCCTGTTTCAGACTACGAGGGCCCCGTGCTGTTCGAGCCAGAAGCGGCCGCCTCGTTGCTCCTCCAGGTTCTGGGACCGTCTCTGTCCGGAGCCCGGCCGCCGCTGTCCACGGTGTCCATGTTCGATCAGATGCTCGAGCAGCTGGGTGCGCGCAATCAGTGGACAGGCCGACTTGGGCAGCGAGTGCTGGATCCCAGCCTCACCCTAGTGGACGACCCCACACTCGACAGCTTCCAGAATCAGCCGCTGCTGGGCAGCTATCCTGTGGACGAAGAAGGTGTACCCGCACAGCGCGTTCTGCTCGTGGAGAACGGACTGCTGAAAAGCTTTTTGATGTCGCGACGTCCCGGCCCCGACCTGTCGCAGTCGAACGGGCACGGCCGCGCTGCCGATCTCGGCACGCCGGTTCCCACCATCGGCAATCTGTTCCTCCAGAGCAGCGCCGCCCTGGATCCAGCGGCCCTGCGGGCCAAATTCCTCGATCTCTGCCGCGCCAACCACCTGCCGTGGTGTCTTGTCGTCCGCCGCATGGACAATCCCGCCCTGGCCGCAACGGCGCGTCAGGACTTTGAGGAAATGCTTTCGGGAATCGTCACCGGCGTTGCCAATGGCGATCGCCTGCCCGTGGTTGTCGCGCGCATCTGGAGCTCGGACGGTCACGAGGAGCTCGTACGCGGCGCGCGTCTGACCGGGCTCACGTCGCGGGCCCTCCGCTCGATCGCCGCCGCGGGCAGCGACGATCGTGTGATTCATCTGATGCTGAACCCGTCATTTCTGGGCACTGCACTGGCACCATTCGGCTCGGCCGCCAGCGGCCTGCCGGCCTCGGTTGTGGCCCCATCGCTCCTGCTCGACGATGTCGATGTCCGCGGGCCGCACGGAGGCGAGCAGCGGCCACCCTTGCTGCCGCCCCCGCCGCTGCAACCCTAGGCTGGGTTAGAGAGTCCGGAACTGGCCACGCCTTCAGAGGCTCTCCCGCCGGGCCTCGTACACGATGCGCCCTCCTACCACGGTCATCACGGGACCGCCACGAAAGCTCCACCCATCGAAGGGCGTGTTGCGAGACCGGCTCGCGGATTCGGCGACACGATAGGTCCAGCGACGGTCGAGGGAGAACAGGGTCAGGTCGGCGGGCTCGCCCGGTGCGATCCGGCGCTGCCGACCCAGCACGCGCGCCGGTCCGGTAGTGAACAGCTCCACCAGCCGCATTAGGCTCACCAGGCCCGTATGATAGAGCCGATCCAGCGCCAGCCCCAGTGCGGTTTCAAACCCGATCATCCCGAAGGGCGCACGCTCGAACTCCACGTCCTTGCGCGCCGGCTCGTGCGGCGCATGATCGGTGGCAATGGCGTCCACAGTGCCGTCGGCCAGGCCGGCGAGCAGAGCTTCGCGGTCGTCCTGGCTTCCCAGCGGCGGATTGACCTTGAACCGGCTGTCATAACTCACATCTTCGTCCGTCAGTGTGAAGTGATGCGGCGTCACCTCGCAGGTCACCGCGAGGCCCCGCTGTTTGGCCTGACGGACCAGCTCGAGTGCGGAACGCGTTGAAAGATGGGCAATGTGCAGGCGGGCACCGGTGAGCTCGGCGATGAGCACGTCGCGCGCCACGGCAATCGCCTCGGTAGCGGCTGGCATGCCTGGCAGGCCCAGCCGCACCGATTGTGTGCCTTCGCGCATCACAGCGCCGTCAGCCAGTGAGGGGTCCTCGCAATGATCAATCACCGGCAGGTCCAGCTCGCGGCAGTATTCCATGACTTGACGCAGAAGCCGCGCTGTGGCGATCGGCCGGCCATCGTCGGTGACGGCCACGATGCCCTCCGCCTTCATCGCTGCAATCTCCGCTAGCGCTTCACCCCGGCTGCCCTGGGAGGCCGCACCGATGGGCCAGACCCGGGTGGCCGCCACAGCGGCAGCCCGTTCGCAAATCGCCCGCGTAACGGCGGCATTGTCGTTCACCGGGCGCGTATTGGGCATCGGGCAGACCACGGTAAAGCCGCCACGGGCAGCCGCCCGCGTGCCGGTTTCGATGGTCTCCGACGTTTCCTCTCCCGGCTCCCGCAGATGGCAGTGCAGGTCAATAAAGCCGGGGGCCACGACAAGCCCGGTGGCGTCCACGACCCGGGCCTGCTCTGCCTCCAGGCCTGTGCCCATGGCCACGATCTTGTCGCCGACCACCAGAACATCGCTGACCCGGTCGGTGCCGCTTGCGGGGTCGACGACCCGCCCCCCTTTAATGAGCAATTTCGGCAGAACGCTCGATTCCACCCGCTCCTCCCAGCAGCAGGTACAGCAGCGCCATGCGCACGGCCACTCCGTTGGTCACCTGTTCGAGCACGGCCGCCTGCGGACCATCGGCCACCGCCGGATCAATTTCCAGGCCGCGAATCATCGGCCCGGGATGCAGCACCGGCGCCCCGGGTCGGGCCCGCCGCAGCCGCTCCGGCGTGAGCTGATACTGCGCGATGTACTCTTCCCGTGGCAGCATCGGCTCGTGCAGGCGCTCCTGCTGTACACGCAGCACCATGACCACGTCCGCCCCGTCGAGGGCTTCCTCGAGGACAAACACACGCCGGACGCCCGGCACGATGCGCTCGAACTCCTCCGGCACCCACATCGGTGGCCCGCACAGCGTCAGCCGGCAGCCGAATTTCGAGAGCAGATGCAGATTGGACCGCGCGACCCGGCTGTGCAGAATGTCGCCCACGATGGTCACCGCGAGGCCTTCCAGCCGCCCCAGCCGGTCCCGGATGGTCAGCGCATCGAGCAGGGCCTGCGTCGGGTGTTCGTGCTGGCCGTCGCCCGCATTGATGACCGGCACGCCCACCCGCTCGGCCACGAACGCCGCGGCACCGGAGGCGCTGTGGCGGAGGACGATGCAATCGGGCTTCATCGCTTCCAGCGTGCGCACCGTATCGGCCAGCGACTCGCCCTTTTTCAAACTCGACGCCTCCGCCTGAAACACATAGGTGTCGGCACCCAGCCGCGAGGCGGCCGCGGCGAAGCTCAGCCGCGTGCGGGTGGAGGGCTCGAAAAATGCGAGCACGACGCTTTTCCCGCGCAGCGTGGCCAGCTTCTTCAAGGGATACTGCTGAAATTGCTGGAAGGGACGGGCCTGATCCAGCAAAAAGGCGATCTCTTCCGCCGTCAGCGGCTCGATGGCCAGCAGGTGGCGGAGACGCATCCGCCGCCCCCTATGGGACGCGCTCGACCAGCATGACGCGTTCCTCGCCGTCCACCTCGTGCAGGCGCACCTCGATGATTTCCTGCTCGGTCGTCTGCACCGTCCGTCCGACGAAACTGGCTTCGATAGGCAGCTCGCGGTGGCCGCGGTCAATCAGCACGCACAGACGCACCCGGCGAGGCCGGCCCAGATCGAACAACCCGTTCATCGCCGCCCGGGTGGTACGCCCGGTGTAGAGCACATCGTCCACGAGCACGATATCCCGCCCATCTACTGGAAACGGAATCTCGCTGGCCTGCACCACCGGCTGCGGCGCCACCGTCGAGAGGTCGTCGCGATAGAGCGTGATATCCAGCGAGCCCACCGGGACCTCCCGCCCCAGAATGGCCGCGATGTTCTGTGCCAGCCGCCGCGCCAGCGGAACACCACGCCGACGGATACCCACCAGGGCGAGCTGCTCCAGGTCCGGCGTCCGCTCGACAATTTCGTGAGCCAGCCGCTGCAGAGTGCGGTCAATCTCCGTCGCGGACATCAATTGCGTCTTTTCCACCACGCGCATGGCCGCTCATCCTAGCACAGCGCTGCCGCACCTGCACCGCCAGCCGATGCTAGACTACCGGCACCATGGACGGCAGCCCGAATCTGCGCGTACGCATCGCCGGACTGAAGCTGCAAAACCCCGTTCTCGCCGCCAGTGGCACCTTTGCCTACGGTATCGAGTTCGCCCATCTCGTGGACCTCGAACAACTGGGCGGGATTGTCACCAAAGGGCTCTCGCTGGAACCTCTGGGCGGGGCTCCCCCGCCCAGACTTCGGCTGGCCGGCGGAGGCATGCTCAATGCTGTCGGCCTACAGAACATCGGGGTTCGAGCATTTGTCGAAACCCGGCTCCCGCGTCTGCGTCAGCTCCGCACTGCCGTGATTGCCAATGTCTTCGGACACACGATTGAAGAATATGCGGCCGCCGTGGAGGTTTTGGAGGCAGCCGGGGGCCTGGCCGGGTATGAACTGAACGTTTCCTGCCCCAACACCGACCGCGGAGGTAGTGAATTCAGCGCCGACCCGGTTGTGCTGGAGGAGCTCGTCAGCCGCGTACGCAGCCGGACACGCCGCCCCCTGCTGGTCAAACTCCCCCCTGATGCGCAAGCTGTATTGCCCCTTGCTCGCGCTGCCCGGCAGGCCGGGGCAGATGCTTTAACGATTGCCAATACCATGCCCGCAATGGCCCTCGACCCCATTTCCGGCAAATCAAGCCTGGGCCGGGCCACGGGCGGCCTATCCGGTCCTCCCCTCCGCCCGATTGCGTTGAAACTGGTCTGGGAGCTTTCCAAACAAGTCAGCGTGCCCATCGTGGCCTGCGGAGGGATCGAGACTGCCTACGATGCCCTCCAGTTCCTCCGCGCAGGGGCAACAGCCGTGCAGGTGGGGACCGCCCATTTTGTCGACCCTCGGGCGAGCCTGTGGGTGGTTCAAGGGTTGAAAAAACTGCTTCTTCAAATTAAGTGCTCAGATATCAACGACTTAATAGGAAATTTTTCCATCTGATTTGTTTGCCTCCCCCGACTCGCGCCGAGTATAATTCGTTCAGTCATTTGGACTTATAAAAAACGTCCCCAAAAACTCCGTGGAACCCATGACGCGTTCGCAAAACACGGGAAGGAAGACTGCTTTTCTCGCCTGCTTTACCAGTCTCATGCTGGCAGCAAGCCCGCTTGCCGCGCCGATCGTTCCATCTAGCTTGATTCCTCGGGTTCCGCCCGCCCCGCAGAGCTGCCGTAAGACTCTGGGTGCCAGGCTCTTGTCCCATCTCCGACCACTCGCCTGCTGGGAGGAAATCGCAAGTTGGTACGGGAAGCGGTTCAACGGTCGCCTCACCGCGGCGGGCGAGCCTTTTGACATGGACGGCCTGACCGTGGCGCATCCAAAGCTGCCGATGGGAAGCATCTTAAGACTTTCTAACCCAGCCAGCGGTCAGAGCCTCTTGGTCCGGGTCAATGACCGCGGGCCCTACTATCCGGGCCGAGGCATTGATGTCTCCTACCGCGTGGCCGACCTGTTGGGCTTTGCCGACCGAGGGGTTGCCCGACTCCAGGTAGAGCTGCTAAAACTGCCAGGGCAACCGTGGCCGACAGGCATCCCGACGACAAAACAAACGCCTCCCGCGAGAAACTGATCGTTGCCCTTGACTTCCCCAGTCTTGGGCCGGCCATTGAGATGGCGCGGCGGCTTCGCCCGCAAGTGACGCGCTTCAAGGTGGGCATGCAGCTTTTCACGGCCGAAGGGCCGCGGGCGCTCGAGCGGCTGGCGTCGCTGGGTGTACGCCTTTTCTTGGACTTAAAATTCCACGATATCCCCAACACGGTCCGCGGTGCTGTTGCCGCAGCCGCCGATCTGCCGGCCGTCGATCTATTGACCGTGCATGCCCTGGGCGGCGCGGAGATGCTGCGTGCGGCTTCGGAAGCCCTTGCCAGCCGCGACCGCCGTCCAAAACTCCTGGCGATAACGCTGCTGACCAGCCTTTCCCCCAGCGCCCTCAGCCAGATGGGGCTGCCGAGAAAGCCCGGACCCCTCGTCTTACGCCTCGGCCGCTTGGCCCGCCGCCAGGGCCTCGACGGTCTGGTCTGCTCGGCCGAGGAAGCGCGGCGGCTGAGGCGGGCCCTGGGACCTCAGTGCCTGCTAGCTGTGCCAGGCATCCGGCCCCTCTCAGCCGCGGAGCATGACCAGGCTCGGACCGCCACCCCCAGCGCGGCTTTGCGGGCCGGAGCGGATCTACTGATCGTCGGCCGGCCCATCACTCGCGCGGCCTCCCCCGAGGCCGCCGCGGCCGCCATCCTGGCCGAAATTGCTAGCGCGCTCGATGGCCTTGACCAGAGGCGAATTCGTGCGGAACATGACGGAGGGGCCCTGCCTGAGCGATGAAGGCGGTGGTGGTAGGTACGGCCGGGCATATTGATCACGGCAAGTCCGCCCTGGTTGAAGCACTCACCGGAACACATCCCGATCGCCTGGAGGAGGAGAAACGCCGGGGCATTACCATTGACCTGGGTTTTGCCTTCCTCGCCCTGCCCGATGTGCACCTGGCCTTCGTGGACGTTCCCGGTCACGAACGCTTCGTGCGCAATATGGTTGCTGGTGCCACGGGGATTGACCTGGTCCTTCTCGTTGTGGCTGCCGACGAGTCCATCAAGCCACAAACTCGCGAGCACTTCGACATCTGCCGCCTGCTGGGCATCTCGCGCGGTGTTGTCGCCCTCACCAAGGCCGACCTTGTCGACGCAGAAACTCTCGAGCTGGTCCGTACGGAGGTGCAGGAGTTTGTTCAAGGTTCCTTTCTGGAGGGTGCTCCTATCATCGCCACCAGTGTGCGGACCGGCCAGGGGCTCGAGGACCTCCAAGCAATCCTCCGCGAGATGGCGCTGACGGCGCCCGCTCGAGACAGCCAGCACTACGCGCGTCTACCCATTGACCGCGCCTTCACAATTCGTGGCTTCGGCACCGTCGTCACCGGCACCCTGGTGGCAGGGACCATCCGCCCGGGCGACGAGCTAGAGATTTTCCCCGGCCGCCTCCGGGTGCGCGTCCGGGGCGTGCAGTCGGCCGGCCAATCAGCCTCGGAAGTCCGCGCGGGTCAACGAGCCGCGCTCAACCTGGCCGGCGTGGAAGTCCAGCAGGTCCGCCGGGGGATGGTTTTGGCCACCCCGGGGCGTTTCCGAACGGCTCAGGAAGTGGATGCCCGTGTCCATTTGCTTCCAGAAGCGCGCCCGCTCCGTGACCGCACGCCCGTCCACCTTCATCTGGGGACCGCCGAGACCGTTGCCGAAGTTTTGCTTCTAAATGTCGAGAAACTGCTGCCCGGACAGTCGGCGCTGGCCCGCTTCCGCCTCCGGCAGCCACTAGTGGCCCTGCCGGGCGATCGGTTTATCCTCCGTCAGTTCTCCCCGGTTACGACGATTGCCGGGGGTGTGGTCGTAGACCTGCCCGAAGAACGGAGTCGGCTGCGCGATCCTGCACGGCTGGCGCTGCTGGCCCGGCTCGAACAGGGCAGCGCCAGCGATCGTCTGGGTATCCTGATCGAAACCAGCTCTACGGGCATTTCCATGGCCGAAGCCATTGCGCGGACCGGCCTGCGCGATGTGGAGATTCGAGGGCTCGGCGAGGAGCTCGAACGGCAGGGCCGGTGCCTGATCGTCAGCCAGGACCCCTGGGTGGCCGTTGCGCCGCAGGTGCTCGATCAATGCCTCGCCCGTCTCCAGCAAGCCCTGGAGGACTTCCACCGCGCTCGCCCGCTCGCCTTCGGCATGCACAAGGAAGAGTTGCGCGATCGCGCAGCGCGCCGGTTCCATTCCGCCGTCTTTGAGGCAGCACTGGCGCGCGCGGCAGCCCAGGGGCTGATCGAAACCCGCGGAGATCAGGTGGCCCGCGCCGGCCGCGAGATCCGGCTGACACCCGAAGAACAGCAGGCCCGCGCGCAGCTGGAAAAACTGCTCGAACAGGCCGGTTTCGCCGTCCCGCGCCTCTCGGAAGTGCTCCCGCGTTTGCCCGTGGACGCCAGCCGGGGCATGCACCTGGTGCAATGGTTGATCCGCCAGGGCACTCTGGTACGCATCAGCGAAGAGCTGGTCCTGCACCGCTCTGCCATTACCCGCCTGCGCGCGCTGCTGGCCGACTATCGCCGCCGGCGCGGCGAACGCATTTCGGTTCCCGCCTTCAAGGAGCTGATCGGGCTCACGCGTAAACACGCTATTCCGTTGCTGGAATATTTGGACCGGGAAAAGATCACTCGACGGGTGGGCGACGAGCGGATTATACTGTAAGCACCGGGGCAATCTCCCGGCAGGAGCCACGCGAATGGACCTCAGCCTTCAGCATCTTTTGCTTCTTCTGCTGATCGTGCTGATTTTGTTCGGCGGGCGCAGAATTCCCGAACTCATGCGGGGCCTCGGAGAAGGCATCCGCAGTTTCCGCGAGGGTATGCGCGGCGAGCCGTCCGCCTCGACCGGTCCCGGCACCCCCACGCCCCCGTCTGCGCCGACGGAAGAAAAGAAGTAGCACCTACCAGGTGCTCGTCGGCGGGCGCCAGCCGAGCTCTCTGAGGAGAACCACTGTTCGGTACAGTGGCAACCCCACCACGTTGAAGTAGCAACCTTCGATCCTGGTCACAAAGACGCCGGCCCATCCCTGAATGCCGTAGCCTCCAGCCTTGTCCATGGGCTCGCCAGTGGCCACGTAAGCACGGATTTCTTCTTCGGTGAGCGGCGCGAAGCTGACCAGCGTGCATTCGGCCGCTGTTCGGACGGCTTGATCGGGAAGCCGGAGAGCGGCCACGCCGGTGACCACCCGGTGGGTGCGTCCGGCCAGCAGGCGCAGCATGCGGGCAGCATCGTCGGCATCGGCGGGCTTGCCCAGATTGCGACCTTCGACCTCCACCTGGGTATCGGCGGCGAGCACAATCGCCGCACCCTTCACTTGCGAGGCGGCGCGATCGGCTTTCTCCAGCGCCAGCCGCACGGCAGCTTCTTCGGCCGTTTCGCCGGGACGCACGGCTTCCTCCACGTCCACGGCCAATTGCTCGAAGGGAATGCCGATTTGTGCCAGCAGAGCGGCCCGGCGAGGCGATGCGGAAGCAAGAATAATCCGCGAAACCGTCACGGTTGCGGCCATTCTACCAGCTGGCTGCACGCCTCACGTCGCCGGCGGAGTTTCCTCGCCACCGGGCCGCTGCTGTAAACTGCGCTCCCATGACGCGCATCGCGGCCATCATCCCGGCGGCCGGCCTGGGCACCCGCATGGGTGCCGGCACGCCCAAGCAGTTCCTCGAGCTCGACGGCGTCCCCATCGTCGTGTTCACATTGCGGCGCCTGGCAGCCTCTCCGCTGCTGTCGGAGTTCTGGATCGCCACGCTTGCTGAAGACGTGGAAGCACTCGCCGAGCGCGTGCGCGGTGAAGCCGGAGGACGTCCGGTCCATGTACTGGCCGGCGGCGAAAACCGGCAGGAATCAGTCGGCCGCGCTCTCGAGCAGGTTCCTGCGGACTTCGCCTGGGTGCTGGTGCACGATGCCGTGCGGCCGCTGGTCACGCGCGAGATCGTCGAGCGCGTGGTCCAGGAGGCGCAGCGGTGCGGAGCAGCCATTGCTGCGCTGCCGGCGGTGGACACCGTCAAGGAGGTCCGCCGGGGAAGCCTGCCCGAAGATGCGGCCCTGGTGGTAGCCACGGTGCCCCGCGAACGCATCGTTCTGGCGCAGACGCCGCAGGCCTTCTCGACGCCACTGCTCCGACAGGCCTTCGCCCGCGCCGCGGCCGATGGCTTCGTGGGCTCTGACGAAGCCGTGCTGGTCGAGCGCCTGGGTCACACCGTGCATGCTGTTCTGGGCTCGGAACGCAACCTGAAGATCACGCGCCCGGCCGATCTGGAGCTGGTGCACTTCTACCTGACACGCGAACGGGAAGGACGATGACGGATTCCGGCAGCCAGTCGTCACCACGCATCGGCGTAGGCTATGACCTGCACCGGCTGCAGTCGGGGCGTCCCTTGATTTTAGGCGGTGTTCATATTGCGTCGGACTGCGGCCCCGTCGGGCATTCCGACGGCGACGCGCTGGCCCATGCCATCTGTGACGCCCTGCTGGGCGCTGCCGGTCTCGGCGATATCGGCACCCACTTCCCCGATACCGATCCGCGCTGGCAGGGAGCCTCCAGCCTCCTGTTTCTGCAACACATTCGCGGCCTGCTCGAGCGCCACAACCTGCGCATCGCCTGGATTGACGCCGTGGTGATCCTGGAACGGCCGCGCCTGGGGCCTCACTTCCCCGCTATGCGGCAGGCGCTGGCAGGCGCTCTGGGAATCAGGCCGGAGCAGGTGAACCTAAAGGCCAAGACGCACGAGGGCGTAGGCGAGTTGGGGCGGGGCGAGGCCGTCGCCGCGCAGGCCGTCGCCCTGCTGCTCTGAGGCCCGGCCGCTGCTACAATACGACAGGCCCCGGCATGGCCGAGGAAAGTGTCACACAAACCCCTGCTGCCACGCCCATCACTGCTGACGACGTCCTTGCCTGCCTTCACGAGCGCGGCTGGCTGGATCCAACGACATCCCTCGATGAACCCCTGCGGCAGTGGATCGAGCAGGCAGCAGCGTGGCTGAGCCGTTTCGCTGCGGATCGGGCGAAGCTGGCCGAACTGCTCGAGCTGGTGTTTCGCTACGACGCGCGTGCCATTCTTGCCAGCCCCGAAAGCCACGCCGTACTGGCGCGTCAGGGGGCCCGCGAGGTGTTGCGGGAGCTGGCGCTCGAGCTGCTCGCAGGCCCACCGGTGGACTCGGATCGCTTCCGGGAACTGGTCGAGCGTGTCCGCCAGCGCACCGGCTGGAAAGGTCGTGAACTGTTTCATCCCCTGCGGCTGGCGCTGGCCGGCCGGGCCGGTGAAGGCGAGCTGGACCGGATCATCTTGCTGCTCGATCTAGCCGCAGCGCTTCCGTTTCGCGTGCCGGTCAAGGGCACGCGTGAACGCATTCTAGAATTCTGCAGCGTGCTGGACTAACCCATGGATCGGCTCACGGGAGTGCATGTGGTGCGCGAGGCGCTGCGCGCCGGCCGGCCGCTCGATCGCGTCATGATCGCCCGGGGCCGTCACGGCGAGCGCATCGAAGAGATCGTGCGCCTGGCGCGCAGCCGCGGCGTGCCGGTGCGCTTCGAGCGGCGTGAGTTGCTGGACCGCATGGCCGGCGGCACGCACCATCAGGGCGTCGTTGCGTTGACGGCCGCCGAAACCGCAGTGGCGCTCGAAGATCTGCTGGCCCGCGCCAGCCCGCCGGGCCTGCTGGTGCTGCTCGATGGCGTCGAGGATCCCCGCAATCTGGGTGCGGTGATCCGCACCGCACTGGCAGCCGGGGCCTCCGGCGTGGTGATCCCTGAACGGCGGGCGGCCGGGCTGACCGAAGCGGTCGCGCAGGCCGCCGCCGGTGCGCTGAGTTACCTCCCCGTGGCCCGGGTCACGAATCTGGCAGCGACCATTGAGCAAATCCAGGCAGCCGGCTACTGGGTGGTGGGGTTCGACGAGCGGGCCGAGCTCCCCTACACGGCGCTCGACCTGACGCGGCCGGTCGCGCTGGTTTTCGGTGGCGAAGGCCGCGGCCTGCGGGAGCTCACCCGCCGCCGATGCGACCAGGTGGCGGCCATCCCCACGGTGGGCCCGATTCGTTCGCTCAACGTGTCAGTGGCCGCCGGAGTGGTCCTGTTCGAGGCGCTGCGCCAGCGACGCGCTCAGCGATCGTAGCGGATGAGCGAGAACACGTCCACGCCGGCCAGCTTTTTGCGGCCGCCCAGGAAGGTCAGCTCGACCGCGAACGCTGCCCCGGCCACTTCGCCGCCCAGCTCCCGCACCAGGTTCACCGTTGCGGCGGCCGTCCCGCCGGTGGCCAGCAGATCGTCCACGACGAGCACACGCTGGCCGGGACGGATCGCATCGCGGTGAATTTCCAGCCCGTCGCTGCCGTACTCGAGCTCATAGCGCACCTGCGCCGTCTCCCAGGGCAGCTTGCCCGGCTTGCGCACGGGAACAAAGCCGGCTTTGAGCTCGTAGGCCAGCACCGGCGCCAGAACAAATCCCCGCGCCTCGATCCCGGCCACGACGTCCACACCCGCATTCCGGTAGCGCGCCAGCATCTGATTGATGAGCGCCTGAAAGGCTTCCCGGTTCTGGAACAGCGTCGTCAGGTCGTAAAACAGAATGCCCGGCTTGGGGTAGTCGGGGATCTCCCGAATCAGTTTCTTCAAGTCCTGTTCCTGCATGACGTTCACTCCAGCCTTCCGGGGTATATGTCAGGGCTCGGCGACAATTGCAAACTGGCGGCTGTAGGCGGCCATCCACTCGGCAGGCTCTTCGACCACCTCGCGCACCCGCGCCCCGGGCGGCCCCTGCTCGAGGCGGCGCCGCAGCGCCGCCAGTTGCTCGGGCGCGCCGACCGCGTAGACTTCCACACGCCCATCGCGCAGGTTGCGCACGTAGCCCGCCAGCCCCAGCTCACGCGCGGCCCGCTCGACGAAGAAACGAAAGCCGACCCCCTGCACCAGCCCGCTCACCCAGTACCGCCGCGCCTGTGGCCGTCCAGCGTCCATCCGCTCCGCGCCACCGCACACCGCCTCTCAAATTGTACCGCACGCTGCGCCCGGGGCCCGGTTTACGCACCTCTGACTTGACGAAAACGGCCTGTTCAGTACACTCTGGTAGCTTCAGAATGGGACTGCGACCATGGCGGCGTTCGAGGAGGAGAAGGATTTCCAGTATCCTCAGCGGGAGGCAGCCTTCTTCTACGGCCTGTTCCTCCGCGGCCATTCCGTCGAGGAGCTGCGGCGCGACATCGAAGTGCCGCCCGAGGTGATCGCCCGCTGGAATCGTGAACTGGTCCGCAGCCCACAGGACCGCGCCTTCTTCAACCGCATCGTCGAATACCGCCGCCACGTGCTGGCGATCTTCGAGTCGCTGATCAACAGCGCGCGCTGCCCGCGCGTCATTCAGTGACTCCCGTCAGCCCACCCGGCCGCATCCGGGCACATTGACAGCGGGAAACGGTTTCATCTACACTCGCCGCTGGACCACGCAGCCACCACTCCCCGGTAGCTCAATGGTAGAGCATTCGGCTGTTAACCGAAGGGTTGCAGGTTCGAGTCCTGCCCGGGGAGCCAGCCCTTATTAGCCAGCAAGCTGCTGCCCGCTCCTTAGGCGAAACGGGCCGACACAACCGGCCCTCGCGGCACTTCCCCCAGTGAAGGGCTGCTGACACTGCTGGCCGCATGGCGCCCCCGGGTGCCTCCGCGCGTGCTGTGCCCGGCCGTCGTTTCCAGTTCGTCCCGGCCAGTTTTGCTCGCTGCGCACGCCGCCTGCGCCTCGGTTGCGAACAGCGCCGTCGTTCCAGAGCCATGCCCGTCGGGTTCTAGGCTTAACTGTCTTGTAACGCCGCTCCCGCCTCAGGCAAGCCCACCACATCGCTCTCGTGTACAGTGGCGTGGGGTCCCAGAATCAGGCTTCCCTTGCAACTCTGGCGAAAAAAGAGGAGGGAGTTGATGCTCGGCAAATCGGTTCGCGCAGCGGGTGGGGTGCAGAAGGTGTGGCTGTGGCTCGGCGTGGCCGTCGGGCTGGCATGGCCTTCAGCCGGCCTCGCACAGCAGTGTCCGGGAACCATTAAGGCGAACCTGGTTCTGCAGAACGATCTGATCGCGACCGCGAGCGACCCAAACCCCTGCATCGTGGTCGGTGCCGATAACCTGACGATCAACCTGAAC
>Ga0209810_1001852_pt1 | contig 28582 bp, 21 predicted proteins | sample Coa_R1_7_FD_187159 | JGI IMG/M metagenome (GOLD analysis project Ga0209810, IMG submission 187159) | Surface soil microbial communities from Centralia Pennsylvania, which are recovering from an underground coalmine fire - Coalmine... | ecosystem: Environmental > Terrestrial > Soil > Unclassified... | reverse complement strand
TGACCATGCTGGCATCGGGGTTGGGCGGAGCGCCCGGATCAGAAACGAAGATTTTGTGGTCAACCGGGTCATATTCGATGGCATCCGGGCCGTCAAAGGGGTCCAGCTTGATCTGCGTCAATTGAAACGTATGCTCGTCAATAGCGTAGATGATGCTGTCGTTCGCATCGGCGGCGTAGACACGGCCAAGATCAGGCGCTGCCGCCACTCCGGCCACCTGGGGGATAGGTAGCACCCGGAGCAATTTATGCTGGATGGTATCGAAGACGAGGACGTTGCCATCTGTCTTGCTATCTGTATCCGGGTTGAAGTTGTGATTAATCAGCACTTCGCGGTCGGGAGATGGCCCGGTGTGAGCAATAAAGAGCAGATGGGTATTCGGATCCAGCGCCTGGAAGTCAAAATGATCAAACCGCTCCGCCCGGCCCGGCGCGAGTGGACTCTGGCCGGGTGGCGGCGGAAATGGGCCGGGCAGCGGGATGTCTTGCTCAAGTACAAGATGATGCGGCGCTGGCGTTGTATAAAATTGTAACGCGAGCCGCGAGGACAGAAACACGATGAAGCTGAGAGAGACGATTCCTACCAGCCATGCCAGTAACCGGCTTACCGGCAATCGTCTTTCCCCTGGTAGCGCAATAGTTGCACGGGCCATATCTTCCCCCTGGAAAAAGCGTCGTTTAAACAGACTCGACCTGATCTGTTTTTGCAATAGCTTTGAAATGTAATACGACCGTTGGCGCAATGTAAATTTGATCGTTGTGGTTCAGAATGAGCCGACCAACGCGCCTGCCCCGATATATGAGACCGTTGAGGCTGTCCACATCTTCAATGACCTGTGAAAAAGTTTCTGCGGTTTTGCGCAGGCTCTTCGCTATGGTGTCCGTTGCCGCCATTCCCATTACCGTGTCCGTTCCCGGTGCCGTCTGTTATGGCTTCAGGAAAGAGAGGCATGGTAAGCACATCCTGGACAGCCGTCATCGTTCTCTGTGTCGTCGTCTTCTCCCGCTCCATGTGCATATGCTGAGCTGTCTGGAGAACGGTGTCTTTGCCCAGTCGCTCGATATTATAGCGATTCTGCTCTTCCAGTAACTGCGCGAAGAATCCGCCCAGTTCCTTCAACTCCCGGTAGGTTCCCTGCTCCACGATCTGGCCGTCCCTGACGACCACGATTTCATCGACGTGTCCGAGCGTACTCAGGCGGTGAGAAATCATAATCACTGTGCGTCCGACAATCAGTTGATCCAGCGCGCGCATGACCTCACCCTCGGCTTCCACGTCCATGCTCGCGGTTGGCTCGTCCAGGATGAGGATGGGCGCATCTCGCAAGATGGCGCGAGCGATGGCAATGCGCTGGCGCTGGCCGAGCGAGAGATTTTTGCCCTGTTCGTAGACCTCCGCATCATAGCCGCCCTTGCTCATAATGGTCTCGTGGATTTGCGCCCTTTTCGCCGCGTCAACAATATCCTCCATGCTCGCGCCGGGCCGCCCTACTTCGATGTTATCGCGGAAGGTTCCCTCGAACAGCACCGACTCCTGAAGGACGATGCTGATATTCTGGCGCAGCGTCATCAGCGGATACTCGCGATTATCGATGCCATCAATTTTTACCGCGCCGCTCTGGGCCTCGTAGAAGCGCGGGATGAGCTTGACCATCGTCGTCTTACCGCCGCCGGAGAGGCCAACCAGGGCAATTCTCTTGCCTGCCGGAATGTGCAGGGTGATACCCTTCAGCACCGGAGTATCTTTGACATAGCTGAAAATGACGTTCTCGTAGGTGATCTCCCCGCGCAGCCTTTCAGGGCCATCGTAGGGCGTGGTGGTATGCACTATTTCTCGCTCCTGGTCAAGCACCTCCTGGATGCGTTCGGCCCCCGAACCGGCGTTGCTGGCCAGATTGGTCAATTTCGATAGATCGCGCATAGGCTGGTAAAGCATCTTGAGGTAGGTGAGGAAGAGGACCAGCGTGCCGATATCGACGCTACCGGCGGGAATGGTGAAGAAGCCGCCACTGAACGGATTACCGGCGGCGACATAGCCTCCGACGCCAATGGTGATGGCCGTGCCAATGACGACCAGAACGGCAACCAGCGGCGTAAATTGCGCCTGCAAGCGACCGGCGCGCAAACCAGCCGCCCTCTGTTTGAGAACGTAGCGCCTGAAGCGGCGATCCTCTCGTTTCTCCAGCGTGAACGCCCGGATGACCGGCAGCGCGTTCATATCCTCTGTGGCGACCATCGCTACCTCACCTGCCGCCTTTGCCTGCCGCCTGGTGGCCGCTTTGATGGCTCTCGTATAGATAATGACAATCAGAAATAGCAGCGGGCCAATGCAGAGCGAAAGCAGCGTGTATTGCGGGCTGATGAGGCTCATGATGATAGCAACACCTACCAGTGTCAGGCTGCCTGCCAGCAAGTCGACCAGGCCGTCGGTGACCAGCTTCTCGATGTCCATGATGTTGCCCGAAACGCGCTGCACCAGGTCGCCAGTTTTCTGCGTATCGTGCCAGTCCAGTCCGATACGCTGCATATGCTCGAAAAGCCGACTGCGCAAACGGGCAGCGAGTTGCTGCGCGATATAGGTGGCTAAATTGAGTTCAATGAAGGTCAGAAATGCGCTTAACAGGCCGAAGACCAGCAGCATCAACAGAGAAAAGATGATGACGCCGATGACGCTGTGGTGGTAGTAGACCGGGTGCGCGACTGCGTTCGGGTTGCCGGTGGCCGGGCAGGGCGCGATCGGCGGAATGACGATTTGCCCGGGCTGGCTCGGTTTCAGCGATGGGTCAAAGATTGGCTGGTCAAAGAGGCTCAGAAAGCCATCGAGAAACGGAAAAGTACAGGCCGGGTCCGATCCCGGATTATTGACCTTACTGGGAATAAATTTTAACGGCATGGCCGCAAGCAGATCAGAACCAACCTGGATAACGGTAATCAGGATGGCGATCATCACCAGCAGGCGCAAGCCCTTCATATGACGATAGAGAAATGAGAATAACATGTTTTTCTCCTGTTCTGTCTTGAGCCTGGTGTCTTTGCGCGTTCAACGGTATATTTCCTCTGGGAGGAAGTAGCAGAAACCTGGCCCCTTTCCTGTCTGGGATTGAAAAAATTAGCCGCCCTGCACGCGCAATCTGCCCTTCTTTTCCAGCGCCGGTGAGCGGTACAGGTGGTGAACGAAGCTGGATGCGCGCTCTAACTTCGCCCTTCTGGCTGTGCGCAGGATATATTCTGCTACTCTGGTCACCGCTTCTGGAACCATGCCAAAACTGGGAAAATCGTTAATATCAAGTAAGCTCAATCCTTGAGTCGTTTCAACCACATCCAGCCCATAGATGTCGAGCTGGAAGAGTTTCCCCACATCTAATGCAAGCTGGCGCATCTCCGGCGTAAGCGGAACCGGGCCTTCGGTAATTGCCCCGTGAAAAGGCGATTTTTTCGCGATGGCATTGACCTCTTTGCCGGTTACATAGAGTTTTATGTCGTATCCCCTGTTTTCGACATAACGTTGCGCCAGGAAGATACGTTCCCGTTTCCGGGCTAACTCCTGCTCTAATGCGGGTAAATCTTCCGGGTGGAGAAGACGATACACATCGCGGCAGGAACTTCCATTATTGGGTTTGATAACCAGCGGGTACTCCTGAATGGGAATCTGCTTGAGCAACTGTGGATGGGCCACGAAATAGGTTGATGGAACAGGCAGGCCGTGCGCTTTTGCATAGGTCGCCGCCACCGCCTTGTTTCGCACCAGATGAATGGAGCGTGAGTTGTTGATGGTCGGTATGCCAACTGCTTCCGCAGCATCAAGAATGCTCAGCCCCGGCCCATCCGAGACCGTCTTAAGAACATACGCATCGTAATCCTGCGACGCGAGATCAAACAGGCTTGTCACCGCCGCATGCGGTTCAAGCAGGTCAATATGATGGCCCTCCTGAAGGAGCCGGTTGGCTACCGCCAGTGGCATAGATTCACTTCGATATTGTTCTTCAACAATAAAGCAAAAACGCATAATATTCCCCCTGATAGCAAGAAAAATGTATAGTATCCCCTTTGATAGGCTATAGCAATCCCTGAAGATAGGTGGTCATGGCATAGTATAACATAGCCTATGCAAAAAAAGAAATATTTTAATCAGTATTTTTATGCACAACTGCAAACATACCTGATGGTTCTCGTGTATAAAAATTCTTTAGCCTTGCTCGTTTACATCATTAGTAAGTATACATACCTGCCATGATGCACGCAGAAAAAGTCAGCCTGTTCTTCTATGTTCTATGGAGCTGGATGGGTCTGCACTGATTCATACGAGCGCGGTTACAGGAATTTCGATGTGGGTTTGTCTGCTTTGCTGTAACCTGATAGCATGGAAAAAGCCTCGTGGGCGCGCCCACGAGGCTTTTTCCTGTCATCTCTCTTTTTCAGAGGAAGGGTGAAGCAGGCGAGCAAGCCAGCGTCTGCGCCCGGCAGGGGCGATGGCAGAAAATCCATCGGCGCTATGCCCGTTGCTTTTGTGGTTGGCCGGAGCCTCGATGCGCAGAGGAGCGGTGATTTGTTGCTCCTCATCATCATCGCTGTCCTCCTCACCGTCATCATCGTCTGGCCTGGCGACGGCCCAGCCTTCCTTTTCTTCGCTGCGAATCGGCTCATACGGGTTGGGCAGGTCAGCCGGTGACAGGTTGCCGGCGATAATCGGTTGTTGCCGACCAAGCTGGCCGAGCCGCATGGGTTGTGTCTCCTGCTTCTCCAGCGCCAGCTGGCTTTCAACTTCAAAGAACAGATGGGCGATATTTGGACGCAGGGCCATGTTTGTTTCAGGAATGACCGCCCAGTGCGCGCGAGCCGCCGGATAGTACCCGGCGCGGTAACAGAAAAGGCCGAGCAGGGCGCGGGCATCGTAGATGCTGATGCGCTGCCAGAGGACAGCTTCTTCGGCGGGCGTCTCGATCTGATCCTCGCTGGCTTCCTGGACAACTTCCACCATGTGGAAGAGTTTGATGCCCATGATTGTGTAGGGGAAGCCATAGAAGAGGGCCAGTCGCCGCCTGCGCGTGCGTTCAGGGGGATATTTGCCAATGAAGTAGCGCCGTGTCCAGGAGCCGCTTGACCAGACGACCCAGGCCACGATCAGGACGACGATACGGGCAAGGTAACGCTGCCAGGTAAAGGGGGCGATGCCGATCAAGACGCCCAGAATGGCGAAGCAGGCCCCCAGCGCCCACGCGCCGTAGACCAGGCGGCGGCGGTCCCAGCCGAGCAGGTCGAAGTGATGGTGCAACGGGGTTGCCAGAAATGGACGCGGAAACTCTGTGTGCGGGATGAAGGTATCGCGCGTGCTGGCATAGCGCAACATCTGCAGCCGCTTGCGGAAGAATGGCGCCAGCGTGCGGGAGACGAGAGCGGAAAGTCCTTCAAGCACAAACGCGCCCCCGACCATGAGCAAAAGTGTTTCCTGACGCGCGAAGATGGCGATTACTGCCAGTAAACCGCCGAGGGCTAGCGAGCCGCTATCCCCCATGTAGATTCGCGCCCGGCGTCGGGCGTTGCTTTTACGTGCGGCCCATGAAGAGGGCCAGTTCCAGGGTAAAAAGCCCAGTACGCTGCCCGCGCACAGCAGCGAGAGTAATTCTACCACCAGCCCTTCGGGGTGTCTGGGATCAATAATGCCGGTGACGATGATGCCAAAGGCCAGAGCCGCGCTGAAGACCAGCCCCCCGGCCAGCCCATCCAGTCCGTCGCTAAAGTCGACGGAGAGCGAGGTCATTGTACCGATGATACCGGTCATAATCATCAAAAAGATCAGCCAGGCATAGTCAATGTGATTGATGATGACCAGGTTGACCAGTTGGCCGATGATGGGAAGCTGAGCGTAGGGGCTGTAGGGCTGTTTCCCGCTTGGCAGGAGCCAGAAGTAGAGCAAGGCCGTCCCCATCGAGACCGCCATCACGCTGATAAATTTGTCGCGTTCGCGAATGCCTTCTTTACTATAGACTTTGTGCCAGTCATCTACAAAGCCGATAATCATATAGCCAGCAGTTGCTCCCAGCCCGATGAGCAGGAGCTTCCATTGATCCATATTCAGGTTCAGCAGGTAGCCGGCGACGATGCCCGTAGCAATCAGCGCCAGCGTGAAGGCCGGGCCGCCAACCAGCGGCAATTCAATAGTCTTAATCTCCCGTCCGCTGGCCTCAAGATCAGAACGATGCGGGCCGGGCTTGAATTCTCCACTGCGAAACCTGGGAAACAGGAGCATGGCAATACCGCAGAGCAGCGCGCTTGCTACGCCACAGGCGGCAAAGATCAATAGTAACCAGAGTGGAATCATAGCTTCTCCCAAACAAGGCGATCCGGCAGACAGGATTCCCTTTACATACATGTACAAACGTCATACAGTAGCTCTCAGTAACGGCTTAACGAGAGATTAGGAAGAGCAGGCGTAGTGCCCTGCTAGCTTGCTTTCAATAACCGTTTCAATTGTTCTCGCGCTACGCGCCGATCATCCCAGGGAAATTTCTCTCGCCCGATAATGATGCTTTGCTCGTGTCCCTTTCCCGCCAGCAAGATGGTATCGCCTGCCTTCGCCTGCGCAAATGCCCGGGCAATCGCCTCTGTACGATCGGCGATGCACAGGAAATCTCTTCCCCGGCATTTCCCTGCCGCCTCAGCCCCCTGCGCGATTTCATCCAGAATCTTCTCACGCTCCTCTTCTCGCGGATCCTCATCTGTAATAACGAAAAAATCGGCCATTTGTGCCGCGATGCGCCCCATGACGGGGCGTTTCTGCACATCGCGCTCGCCTGCCGAGCCGAAGACGACCATCAATTTTCCGGCTGTCAGCGGGCGCAGGATGGCGAGGACCTTTTCCAGGCTATCGGGCGTGTGGGCGTAATCGACGATAACAGTGAATGGCTGCCCCTCGTCGATGCGTTCCATGCGGCCCGTGACCCCGGTCACACTGGCCAGTCCGCGCGCGATATCGGCGGGCGCAATGCCCTGGCTGTAGGCGGTGGCAATGGCTGCCAGGCAGTTGCTTACATTGAACCGCCCGACCAGCCTGGTTTCAATCGCTACCTCCGCCTCGGGCAGCACCGCACGGAAGCGGGTACAGTCTGCCTGCAATTGCAGATCAACGGCACGCACGGCAGCAGGCGTATCGATGCCATAATCCAGAATGGGGACGCGGCAATAGGGTTTCAATATCTCATAGCTGCTATCATCCCGGTTGAGAATGGCGACGGGGCAGCAGCCCAGACCCTTGTCCCGCTGTGGATCGAGCATCTCGAAGAGCCGCGCTTTGGCTCGTCGGTAGCCCTCAATCGTCTTATGAAAGTCCAGGTGTTCGTGCGTTATATTGGTAACAACCCCGACATCAAATTCGCAGCCATGCACGCGGCGCAGTTCCAGCCCGTGCGAAGTCGACTCAATGACGGCATGGCTGACTCCGGCCTCAAGCATACGGCGCAGAAATTGCTGCACCTCCAGAGCCTCCAGCGTGCTTTGTCGCGTGGCATTCTCCCATTCCTGCCCGCGAATCTTGAAGTTGGCTGTCGTCATCAGGCCCGTTGGCCTGCCTGCGTTATCAAATATGGCACTGATCAGATTGCTGGTCGTGGTCTTCCCATCAGTGCCGGTGATGCCGATAGTACAGAGTCGGCGTGCCGGGTAGCCATAGAACGTACAGGCCAGATTTGCCAGCGCGATACGCACGTCGCGCACCTCGATATATGGCAACGGCAGGGCTGAGGCGGGCATGCCAGGCGACTCACCCAGCGCGACGACCGCGCCTCGTCGCGCTGCCTCAGCCAGGAAACGCCGCCCATCAGTATGCGTCCCTGGCACGGCCACGAACAGCCCGCCTGGCACGACCTGTCGCGAATCATATGCCAGCGCGCTGATCTCCGTGTCACCGACGAAAGCGTCAACATCCTTCAGGCCATCCGCCGTCAGCAAGGCCAGCGGTGGTTGCTCTAATGCTGTTAGCAGTGTTTGTAATTGCATTATCCTGTTTTCACCGGGCATTGCCTGCCCGTAACTTTCCAGAAGATTTTCGAGTTACCAGACCTTTTCCCGCTGCACTTGCGAGATAAAACGCTAGTAATAGATCGTGCGGGTGCGATGATATGGTCTCATATCAGGTACGTTTTGACCAAGCAACCAGAGACGCTGATCAATAGCGGCAGGCGTCACAGGATGACCCTGTCGCGCCATGGCGCGCCCCAGCAGTTCGCAACTCCAGACGGTGGCTGCGCGTATTTCGATTTCCTCCTCACTGCCTGCGGGAATCAATACCTCGTTGTCGATACGTTCAGCCAGTGCTGGACTATATTCTAACACACCGTAATGGCGCAAAACCTGTGGCAGTTTATAGTCGGCAAAGGCCGTAAGTTCATCGATATCGGTAAAGGTTCCCCACTGCTTGCCGCCAAAGGTACCATACAGGTCGGCAACGCAGATCTGCGCCCGCTTGTAGAAACGCACCTCTTTGCCGCGATAGGTCGCTACATCATTGAACGAAGGAAAATGTTCGGCCAGCAGAGCCGCCAGCCGGGGCGCGCTGCCACCCGCCTGCTCAATCAGGCGAGCGAACTGTCCCTCGTATCGCTCCAGCAGGACGCGCCCAACTTCACGAGCATTCTTCAAGCGTTCTTCAAACAGCGGAATGGGTGGCGACCCCTCGGCTCCGCGAAAGATGTGGGCCAGGTCTTCGCTGCTGATCGTACTCAGATACTGTGCATCCCACAACGGCATCCCCTCTTCCACTGCCCTCTTGAGTGACGCGGCCTCCGCCCAGTAGCCATTGAGCTGCTCCCCTTGATATGCAATCTGCCAGCGTGGCTGCCCTTTCTCGGCCCAGAAGCAGAAATTCAGCGCGTCGAGCAGCAGCACCCAGTTGACAGTGCGTTCCGTGTGGTCATTAAAGTGGTACCGCTCGTTCCACAGGGCTGCATCGAGTTCCTCACTCCTCTCCCGATTCTGCGCCCATGCCCTGGCAAGCTGTTCGAGCTGCTCCCGATTGATCCAGACATTTTCTCCCTGCTCCACCACCGGCCTCGTGCTGCTCAACACCACCAGCCTGTCGGCGACCCCGTCAAGCGCATAGACCTCATCATCCTCATCAAAATCGTTCCATTGCTGAATATCATCCATAGCGTTTTCCTGTGCAATCCTTCCTTCTGTTTCTGCCCCGATTCTACCAGGGAAGTTCTTTACCCGTCAATGTGGAAGTGGCTCTGGCAGAAGCATTGACGTACACCTCAAAATAATGGTATGCTTGTTTCTAACACAGCAATGGATATGAAGGCTAGAAATATCTCGACCTTTCTAGCCTTTTCCGTATTTTCGCCATCGACTTCCTGTAGCCATTTGCTGCGCCATCATATGGATACCGTCTTCTCGTGAAAGGAGGTGTCGACCAGCTTTCGGCTAACACTGAAGGTATGCGCTTCATCGAGAGTGATCGATGAGCAGGCTCTCTTCACTATGTCCTTACTATGCATCCCCATTTCAGGAGGTGTTTCGTGAGTTCAACTCCACGCTCGACGAAAGATGAGCTTATCGCACAGGATATCAAACGCCTGCACGCCATGGGCTATGCGCAGGAGCTGTTCCGTGCGATGGGCGGCTTCTCCAACTTCGCAATCTCCTTTACCATTATCTCCATCCTCAGCGGCTGTGTCACCCTCTTTTACCTGACGACGATTAACGGTGGTTTTACCGCCGCCTCACTGGGCTGGCCGATTGTCACCGTGTTCGTGGTCATTGTCGCTCTGGGCATGGCCGAACTGGCTTCCGTCTATCCCACTGCCGGTGGCCTCTATTACTGGGCCTCCAAACTTGGCGGCCCCGCCTGGGGCTGGTTCACCGGCTGGTTCAACCTCATCGGCCAGATTGCCATTACCGCCGGTATTGACTATGGCGCGGCTGTCACCGTTGATACCTTGCTGCATGCCTGGATTCCCGCCGTCCCCGCCGTGCCGGGCTTTAGCGATCCGGCGACGCAATGGGTCACGCTGCTGATCTACGCCGCCATCCTGGCGTTGCATGCCCTGCTCAACATCTTTGGCGTGCGCATCGTCGCCTTCCTCAATGATGTCAGCGTCTGGTGGCATATTGTTGGCGTGCTGCTAATCGTGGTGGGGGTTGTCGGCGCAACCCTGCTCAGCTTCCAGTTCAATCCTGCCGCTCAGGGCGTCTGCTGCGGCACGCAGGTCGCGGCCTCCCACGCGCACGGGCTCAATTCCGCCGGTACTCTGTTCACGGTCGATAGCCGCTTCAACGCGACGAACTTTCCCATCTGGTATGCCTTCCTTCTCAGCCTCTTGCTGGCGCAATACACCTACACCGGTTACGATGCCTCCGCGCACATGACTGAAGAGACGGTGGGCGCCGATACGCGAGCGCCCTGGGGCGTGGTGATGTCGGTGGTGGTCTCTGCCGTTGCCGGCTATATCCTCTTGATGGGCCTCTCTGCCGCAACTCCTGACCTGGCTGCCGCCGGCAGCTTTGTCAATCCAGTTCTTTATATTCTGGAAAGTCGGCTGAGCTACGTGCTGGGAACGCTGCTCTTCGCGGTGATTGCCGTGGCCCAGCTTTTCTGCGGCATGTCCTCCGTCACCTCCAATTCACGTATGATTTACGCCTTCTCCCGCGATGGCGCGGTGCCTTTCCATAACCTCTGGCACCATCTGGATAGGGGGCGCACGCCGCGCAATGCCATCCTGCTCGCGGTTGTCTGTTCCTTTATCCTGGCGATCCCGACGGTTTTCAACTACACCGCCTACGCGGCTGTTACCTCCATTGCCACCATCGGCCTGTATATCGCTTACGTCCTGCCCATCCTGCTGCGCCGCTTCGCGAAAGATTTCACGCCTGGCCCATGGAGGCTGGGGGCCTGGAGCGCGCCCGTTGGCTGGATTGCCGTGATCTGGGTGGTCTTCATCTCCATCCTTTTCATGTTGCCCACCACCACTCCTATTACCGCTCTGAATTTTAACTACACCCCGATAGTAGTTCTGGGAACAACCCTGATTATCACCATCTGGTGGCTGGTCAGCGCCCGCTTCTGGTTCAAAGGACCGGTCATTCAAGGCTCTGAAGCCGAACTGGCGGCCATCGAGCGCAGCGTCGGCGAAACCGCCGCCGATGTTGAGGGGGCCATCGGCGGCGAATAGCTGCCCGTAGGCACCGCTACGCACCGAAGAAACATGACGGCATAAGAACTAACTGTTCTTATGCCGTTTTCTTATACTATATCTTATATCTTTTTCTTATACCTGCCTTTTGTTCTATGTATCTATATACTAAGACATTGATATGTACTGAATAAAACACTTGCATTTTTTAGTATTGCGTGATATAATGCCTATCGACGAGATTTTCAGCTATCCTCGCCCGATACAGAATTGCATGGAGCAATCTCCTGTCGGAAAGACAAAAGCGGTGGCGGGGTAGAGAGTCTCTCTTCTCTTTTCCGGCCTCAGTCTTAGCTAGCGGACCCTGGTTGTCCCGGCAAATCGGCATCAGGGTACAGGAAGAAAGGATGCTTCTTAATGGAAGAACAGCAGATTCGGGATTTTGTGCATCGTGCTTCGACCGATGAAACCCTGCGCAAAGAACTGGCAAGTAACGCGGATGCGGTCATTGTTCGTGAGGGCTTTTCCCCGCGTGTTGCCCGGATCATTACCCGTCTGATACCGTACCTTTCTGTAGAGCGTGAACTGGAGGTGTCCTTTGGATGGTGGGTGTTTTAGGCGAAACAGCCAGGAGACGAAGGCCGTTGCAGGGGTATGGGTGTAATGGCAGCCAGCATATCCCTAAAGGGTAAGGTTATGGTTGAAAACGTGCGTACTCCTGCAAGTCCTTTCGCTGTTCAGCAGGCTCTGCTTGCTGAACAGCTCCAGCGTTTACTGGCAGACCTCTATCCTGAACTGCGTGCCGATGTCCTTCTCGCCTTACAGGCGCCGGGGAAACTGCTCTCAACCCTTGTAACACCGGCTGATTCCCATGATGACGAGAGGCATCTCGCTCCCGTGCTGCCTGCCGGTGTCTGGCCGCTGCTCACCCTGCTTCTCGCTCAATATCTGGCCCCGGAAAGCGACCCTCTCCCGGCCTGCCGTGTTGCCCTTGCCGTCGAGTGTTTTATTTGCGCGCTTGATCTGCTCGACGACGTCGAGGATGGCGATACCACTGCGATCATAGAAGTCACAGGCATTCCTCGCGTCCTGAATGTTTCTACGACGCTGCTGGCGCTGGCGCAGAAAGCTATCCTTTCTCTCACCGACTGTGGGGTTGCTCCTGAACATGTCCTGTCGCTCCTTGATACCTTGCAGGCAGCCAGCCTGACTGCGACTGCCGGTCAGCACCAGGACCTGCTGGCCGAGCAGAAGCCCGTTGAGGCGTTTGATCAGGAGACATGCATGGCAATCGCAGCCGGGAAAGCTGGCGCGCTTATGCGCCTTGCCTGCCTGCTGGGGGCAATCTGTGCGGGGGCAAGCGAGCAACTTTGCGAGCAATGCGCAACATTAGGCGAACTGCTCGGCATTGCCCATCAACTTGATAACGATTGTCATGATCTCTCTGCTGCCCTCTACAGGGACGCCACGCCCGGACAGCGTGTGAAAACTGACCTGCAGCGCGGCAAGAAGACGTTGCCGGTCGTGCTTGCTGCCGCCGCTCGAAAGACCGCTCTTCAGGAACAGACTGCGCAAGCCGATGAAAAGATACAGGAGAACGAACGGCGGGCGCTGCGTGAGGGAATCCTGGCAACCTGGGGTCTGTGCCTGCTCTACCGCGAGCGCGCCCGTGATTGCCTGCAAGAGATTGCCGCTTCCTGTTCGCGGCCCACTCCCCCCGCCCTGCGTCTTCTGTTGAGACTTTAGCTCATCGGTATTGTCATATCTGTACAATATATTATTATGTACTCGATAGCTTTTAAAGAGTGCATAACTTGAGGAGTGGGGGGACAGAAACAATATGAAGTATTTCTATTTTTCATACAGAAAAACGAGACGCCTCGCAATCATTGGCGTTGCCTTTCTATGCTATCTATGCCTCATCGTGGCAAATGTGGCGAGTACGTTTGCTCAGATCGAGAACAGAAATTCCCCGTCGCTGTGGGCCTTCTCTGGCTCGTCCGCGCTGATTGCTCTGTTATTTCTCGCTACTGGCGCCCTGGTCTGGTACTATGCCCGCAATCGTTTCGTCGCCCGACTGCTTTTCTATTTCTCCTGTTCCATGATGGTGACCTTTGCCGTTGAGACAGGGGCAAAGGGCAATGATGTGCTGCTCTCCCTGCTGGCTTCCATATGCAGTCAGCTTGCCTTGTTTCTGCTCTCGGCCTTGCTGCTTAGCTTTCCGCGAGATTACCTTGCCCTGCGTCTACCGACAAAGACGGCAACATCAGATAGCAACAGGGGAGCGCGTACAGGTGCTAAGCCGTCTGCTCTGACGCTATTTTTACGTGGCTATCTCAGTATGCTCTTCTTACTGAGCCTTGTCTCTGCGACTACGGGCGCCCTCTTCGAAATATCTGCGGTATTTTCCTGGCAACTTCCAGGCTGGCTCATCAGCTTTGTTTATTGCTACGACGTGATCTCCCTGCTTGGTATCCTGCTTACTCTGGCCATCTCGTATCGTACATCACGTCTGTTGCGCGAACGACAGCAGATTCGTTTTTTAGCGATCGGAATTGTCGTCGCGGTTGCTCCCCTGCTGGTGCTGACGATTTTGCCGATGGCTCTGAACTGGCCAGCGAAGTACATCATTGATGTTCGTATCACGACATTGTCACTTATTCTGCTGCCGGTAGCGTTCGGCTATGCCATTCTCCGCTATCAAATTCTGGCCTTTGATGCTTACATTCGTCGCACCACGACCATTCTGGTGGGGATTGTGAGCCTGGCAATCCTTACATACCTGGTCGTTTCACTGTCCACTCTCTTCCTTCCGACCGGCATAGGTCGCGTTATCTTTCCCGCTACTGCCATGACCCTGCTTGCTCCCCTGCTCTGGTATTACATCCGTTGGCTCATAGATCGCCTGTTTTTTGACGAACAGATTCATTATCGCCGGTTGATCGAGCGCCTTGAGAGACCGGGCCGCGAGGCAATTGATCTGAACGAGGTTGCGCAATTGATTACACAGGCCGCAATCAATGCCCTTGAGACGATGGAAGCCTGCCTGTTTGTGCGTGATGAGGAGACAGGCCATTATCACCTCTACCCCTCTGTGCCTCAAGAGACAGGAGGGCTGAGCGAGGGCAGCCATCCCCGGCTAGAACTGTCACAAACACTGGTGCGCGCGATAAACCCGCCGTTGCCAGCGCGTGCCGCCATGAGGGTGGAGCAGGACTGGATACGGGGCGATTCTGCGGCTGTTGAACGTCTTGAAAACGCCAGCCGACCGCTGCTGCTCAGCGAAGCGGCTCGCGGGGAGACGCCGCTGGCGGGATTTGCTCGCTATATGGGTTCAACATCCCCTCTTGGCAGCGAGCCGCTGCTGGCACCCGTCCATGTGCAGGGCAGGTTGATCGGCGTCCTTGCGCTCGGCCCGCGTGGAGATAAGCGGCAATATAGCGGCCCTGACTTTGAAGCGATTGACTTTATTCTCACTCGTTTTGCCCCCATTCTGGAGACTGCCCGCCTCTATACGCAGACCAGTCGCCATGTCGCTCTCCTGGATGCCCTCTACGGCGCCAGTTCCATCTTGAGAGAAGCATTTTCCTCGATGGAAGACGCGGCCAGAGCCTGCGCCGAGATTGCCGCGCACGCCACACAGGCCGGCGCCAGGATCAGGTTCTATGATGAACAGCAACGGGCATTCAAACAAGCTATCGCCGTCGGGGCCGGGCCGACAGTAAAAGAGGATTATCTATTCGCTACCAGTGAGGCTGATTGGGATTCCTGGTTCTTTGAGGGGAGCGATGACTACTCTCTCCGTGATATTTCAGGGTGCATACCGCCGTGTCTTACCAGGTTATCCGAGATTCCACACTACCCGTTCGCCTGGCTACCCCTCAAGCGCGGGCAACAGCGGCTGGGTCTGCTGATGCTGGTCTATACGCGCCCGCATGTCTTTTCACAACAGGAGAGACGTGTTCTCGAAATGTTCGCCGACCAGTGCGCCGCCGCTTTCGAAAGTACGCGCGTCAACCTCGAGCTACGCGCGGCCTATGAGCGACAGAAGGAACTGGATCGGCTCAAAGACCAGTTTATTATGACCGCCTCGCACGAGCTGCGCACGCCGCTGACCGCTGTCATGGGCTATCTGGAACTGCTGCGCGAATACGCGCCCACCCTCTCTCCCGAACGGCTGAGCGAGTTTATCGCCAAAGCTCATCACGGTTGTGATGAACTGACGCTTATGGTCAGCAACATTATGGATGCCAGCCGCGTGCAACTGGATGCCGAACAGATCCAGCTTGCCCCGGTTTCGCTGGCCGCCTCGGTGCAGCACATTCTGGGAATTCTGGAAACGGTGATCCGCCGCGAGCAGCGCAGCATCCTGGTTGATATCCCCCCGGACCTTACTGTTGAGGCCGATAACCTGCGCCTGCGCCAGGTGCTACTCAACCTTGTCAATAATGCCTTCAAATATTCCGCCCCCGGTACCGGCGTGGAAATCACTGCTCGTGTTAATGAAAGCGAGCATCTGGTCACGGTCGCTATCCGCGATCACGGACTCGGCATCCCGGCGGAGAAACGCCACTTGCTCTTTGAACGTTTTACGCGCCTCGAACGTGACATGAACAGCCCGGTGCGTGGAGCAGGGCTGGGCCTCTCTATCTGCAAGCAACTGGTCGAGGCGATGGGCGGCTCTATCCGGGTGGAGAGCGCAGGCATCGCGGGCGAGGGCAGCACCTTCTCCTTCACGCTGCGTCGCGGCCAGCAACAAAAGCGTACAGGCACTGATTCATCGGCGGCCTCTATCCTCCGCTAATCTCTCTGCTCTACCCGCTTTCTGTCTTCAATGCGTCATGAGAGAAAAAGTCATGCGTGTTGAGGGGCAGATTTGAGAAGAGGATGCACTTCAACACTGTTCTGAAACAGGGGATGAAAAACGATGCCAACCTCAATCGGTCGGGGAGCAGCGACCATTACGCCTCGTCAACTGGAATTGTTACAATTTCTGGCGCGTCGCCATCAAATGACGGTAGGAGATGTTGCGCAGGCGCTGCAGATCAGTGCAGCGGCGGCGACAAAGGCCATCACGCGGCTTGAGCGCAAAGGCCTGGTGACGAGAACTGTTGATATCATGGATCGGCGATGCATTCATGTGCGGCTCACCCGCTTTGGGACAGAAACCGCCCTTCGCGCTGGTAGTAGCACGTAGCCGATGTTCATCCGTTCTTGCCTATCCTCCTTCTCTATTGAGCGAGACGCCATGGAGCAGGGCCGCCTGCTCCGCGTCCTGGCAGGCACTGGCCTGTCAGGGTGCAGGCTGCGGCTTCACGTAGCCCTGCTCCACAGCGTACTTCCACAGCGATTGCTGCAACAGGCGGCGGGCGCGTGAGATACGGCTCATCACCGTACCGATGGGAATCTGGAGCGCCTCCGCGATTTCTTTGTATGACAAGCCTTCGATATCGGCCAGGATAATCGCCATGCGGAAATTTGGCGGCAAATCATTCAGCGCCTTATACACATCCTCATCCAGATAGTGGCTCAGCACGGCCTCGTCTGCACCCTCGTTCATCTCCTGCCCTGCCAGGTCGCGGATGCGATTGTACAGATAGAAATCTTCACCCTCCGGCAGGGCCGCTGGCGTAGGGTGGGCGGCCAGCCTGCGGTAGCGGTTAATAGCGGTAGTATTCAAGATACGGAAGAGCCATGCCCGCAGGTTCGTCCCCCGCTTATAGCGATTGGAGAAGCGGAACGCCTTAAGCAGCGTTTCCTGCACCAGATCCTCGGCTTCTTCCCGGTTATTGGTCATACGTAAAGCAGTACGATAGAGGCTATCCAGATTCGCCAGCACTCCGGCCTCAAAATCCTCTTCTACCTCTGCCGCCGTTTCTTCTGGCCCTGCCCCGGCCTGCTCCTCCGGCTCCATCTCCAACTCATCTTCAGGAAGCTCGCTTTCCACTTCCGGCCCGCGTCCTTCCATCTCTTCTGCTTCATCTGCGGCCCCTGGCGGTACCTGCCCGGTAGTCATATGTTTTGATAATCCTGGATATTCTGACATTCAACACTCCTGATAGAGGCGCAAAGCACACGCCTGAGTTTCCAGATACGCCGGTACCCGGCTTTTATATATTGTAGTCGCGGCTTCAACCCCGCGCACTTTCTTTTCGAAAGTATCTTATTGCCAGTATACTGCATAGGGGGCGGGAATGAAAGTCCTGCCGTTCTATGTTACAATGAACAGAGAGAATCACGAGCTAGCATTGGAGGATGCATACATGGATTGTCTTGAAACCGTCGCTCGTCTCCATTTGTATATAGATCGGGAGCTGACCGTCGAAGAGATCGAGATTGTACAGCGACATCTGGAAAATTGCCCGAGCTGTGATTGCCGCTTTCACTTTGATCTAAAGATCAAGCGGCTCATTCACGACCACTGCGCTTTCGAGCGCGCCCCGGAGAGGCTGCGCCAGGCGGTGATGCGCTTAGCCCACGCACCAGCAGGCGAGACGGTGACATTTGAACCCGAACTGGAAATGGAAATCCGCGCGGAATTCGAAGACTGCTAGTTCGTTTCTACTCTTCCAGTCACACCAAACAGGCTATCACATACCGGGGAGGCCGAGGGCCTGGAGGAGAGCGAATTTGAGTTGTGCCAGCACCAGCAATTCTCCAATGGCGAGTAGCAGGGCGAGGCTGAAGAACGGAAACAACGCTCGATAGCGTTCAAACGTCTGGTCGCGTTTCGTCACCGCGACAATAATCATCAGATTAATTCCACTCACGAGGGAAAGCAGGCCCGCCGTACTGAGCAGGGCGATGGGGTAGAGAATAATCCAGCTTTGCGAGGCGACGGCGAAGAAGCTGAGAACCAGCCCCGGCAGCAGGACAAGCAAACCGCTCCATGACTCGACGCTGCGCCGCTCGTTACTTTCACGCCAGAAGAGGTAGTTGACGATGGGCAGGCTGAGCGTTGCCAGCGCCAGACCCGTTGCCAGACCCGTTGCCAGGCGCAGCAGATTATGTGGCTGGTAGAGGTGCGGCAGACCAAGATCAAGGTCCAGCGAATTGAAGCCATCAATGGCCATTGCCAGCACGCCCGCCAGCAACACCACGATCACCGGCCAGCGTGGCAACTTCTGCACTCGCCCGCGCCCAAGCGCGATGAGCGTCAGCAGCGTGACGAAGAAGCCCAGGTAGATGCCGGTATTGCGCGCGCACAACGGCAACTGCTGGCCTCCCGGAAAGAAGGAATGGCTCGGCTGCTGCGCGCAGATGCCACTATCGAGCCAGCGTAGCCGCTCGATCAGCGTCGCCCCCGGCCAGAAGGCCAGCGCCGCCAGCAAGGCCAGGTAGAACAGCGCCAGCAGCAGGTTCACCCAGGGCCGCTCGCGTTTCTCTCTCTCTCCATATACCCGCTCCGTCAGCGGTTTTGAGCGCGATGACTGCGCCATCTTGTTCCTCACAATTGTTCGACGACCACGTCATTGAGTGCTGCGAAGCATGACATGGTCGTCGGCGCTATTTCCTGATTATTACAGGTTCCAGCCGAACGAGAAATACTGGTTCATATAGGGCAGCAGGTTGAAGAAGATAATCAAACCGGCCAGGATCATCACCACGCCCGTACCGATCTCAATTTTGCCCAGGTGCGGCTTGAGCCACTTGAGCAGTTTACTGAAACGGTCGACGCCCAGGCCGAGCAGCAGGAAGGGGACGCCCAGCCCCAGTGAATAGCTCAGCAATAGCAGAACGCCCTGCGAGAGCGTGGCGGCGCTGGCTGCCACCCCCAGAATCGCGCCCAGGATGAGGCCCACGCACGGCGTCCAGCCAATGGCAAAGACAATCCCCATCAGCAGCGAGGCCGGGTAGCCGGGTCGGCTGGGCTGGAAGTCGATGCGCTTCTGCCAGTACAGGAAGGGGATTTTCAAAATCCCCATTAAATGCAGGCCAATAATGATGAGCAGAATGCCGCCAACTTCGCGCAACACAAGCTGATGCGCCCGCAGGAAACTGCCCAGCGTGCTGGCCGTTGCCCCCAGCGCCACGAAGGTGAGCGTGAAGCCGACGACGAACACCACCGCGTGTAAAAACGTACTCACCCGGGCGGCCATGCCCTCTCGATCTGCCCGGGTCGTCGACTGGTAGACGCTTTCCCCCACCAGCTGGATCAAATACACCGGGACAAGCGGCAGCACGCAGGGCGAAAGGAACGAGGCCAGCCCGGCGATAAAGGCCACACCGATACTCAATTGCGATGGATTCATGCCAGAAATCGTCTCCTCTTATCACCTGATCTATTTACTGTCTCATAGTATAACGCTCAGGCGGCAGACGTGCAATATCCTGTATTCTCAAGCATTTCTTATAGTCCAGGAAGAATTATGCTGGCCCCTGTCGAATACGCTCTCTGTATTCTTCAAGCGATTCGCGCTCAAGCTCAATCCACCATGTGGCCCCGGCCTTGCTGTAAGCCTCAACCATCTCGGCTCTCTCATGGGGGTCAGCAGGCAAGTCTGCGTTGAAGGCCACATCAAGGGGGCGACCGGCTTCCCGGTAGCTCTGGATGTAGGCCACAATTTCTCCTACATCCTGTGGAGTGAGCATTTCTCCCGTCACCTGATTGACCGTCATCAGATAGATACCATCCCAGTGAGCTGCTCTGCGGAATGGCTTGCGCTTCGGCCATCCACCGGCTACCCAGATGGGAATACGCGGCGTTTGTACCGGCTTCGGCAGAAAGGTCACATCATGAATCTGGTAATGTTTGCCCTCAAAACTGAATGGTTCTCCGCTCCATAGCCCCTTCAGAATCTCAAGCCCCTCATCCAGCTTCTCCGCCGCAGTCTTGAGGTCATAGTCCTCGCCAAACGGCGTGAAATCCAGCGCCTGAAAGCCCAATGCGGCCCCAAAGATGAGCCGTCCATGCGAGAGATGGTCCAGCGTCACTGCTGTACGCGCCAGTTGCCAGGGGCGTCGTCGTGGAATCGGCGTCAGAAAAACGCCGATTCTCATACGTTTTGTCTGCATGGCAATGGCCGTCAATGCCACCCAGGGGTCTACCATTGGCTCTTTTGAGTAAAGGACATCCTGGAGGAAGAAACCATCCCAGCCGACCTGTTCAGCTTCAATCGCGAGGTCGAGCAGCGTGCGTACATCGGCATACGGCCCATTAGTAGGAATGTCAAGCCCGAAGTGCATTGGAACATACTCCTTTCAGCAGCAGCATGAGACCGTCATGGATAAGCCACTGAAGAGAGTATATTTCCCTGTTCCTGACATCTTCTGTCATATTTTCTTGCCCGTAATCTACGCGCCGGGGGATACTCAAACGCCCCATCTTTTGAGCAGCCTTTGCGCCGTCGCCGTCAAGCTATTTTCTTCGCTGTATCCATACGCAGTTAGCTCTTTCAATGCCAGTACGATCAGCGGATTGCCGACTGGCGTCAACAGGGCGAGCGTGTTCAGCGCGGTTTCCGCGACCGGGGTGTCGGGGTCGGCCAGCGCCAGGATGAGGTCGGGAATGGGCGTAGAGGATGTGGGCCAGGATGCGGCAAGCTGGCTGATGACGTAAGCGGCACAGGCGCGGACTCCGCTATCCGGGTCATGACGCAGGCAGCGCAATATCTGGCGGTGCAGCGTGGATTGCTGGCAGTGGAGCAGTCCTGTGAGTTCGAGCGCGCGCTGCCGCACCCAGGCGCTTTCGCCGGTGAGGAGCAATTCAAGCGCGCCGTCCTGTTCGATGAGTTCCCTGTATGCTTGCAGCGTTTTTTGTTGCCCGCGTACCTGCCAGGCGAGGGATGCCAGTGAGTCGAGCGCGCTGATCTGCACCTGCTCGTTCCCTGCGCGCAGGCAGGAGAGCAGCCAGCGCACCACGTGTGGTCGCCAGGGCAGTCGCAGCGCGCCGGGTAGCAGGCGTAGTCCCTCGATAGCATCCACATATGCTGGAGAAGCGGTATCGCTGATAATTGCCCCCAGCACGGCTGTGGCATAGTTGCCGCCGATGGCTGCCAGCGTGTAGCTGGCCTGCTGCCGCACTTCCGGTGTGTCGCAGCGCAGCAGCGGTACGATCCTCGTTGCCGCCAGCCGGGCGCGCTGCATGATCTGGCGCAGCGTGGGATTGCTCATCATCTCTTCAACCGCCGTCAGCGCGGCAAGCGTTCCATGTGCTGGCTGAGATGGGGCCAGCAGGGAGCAGAGCCGTTCCAGTAGCTCTTCATTGCCGTATGAGCGCAGGGCATGGGCGGCATGCTGCGCGACCTGCTCATCCGCGTCTTGCAGGGCCAGCAGCAGACGATGCGCCAGCCGCTCGCGCTGCCCTGGTGAGATCAGCAGTGGCTGCTCCATCGCCAGCACGAATGCTGCTGCTTTGCGCCCCTGTGTGGGGATGTCCTGTTGCAGCAGGTGCAGCAGCATGTCAAGCCCGCGTTCTTCCTGCATGCGCACAAGCGCACAGGAAGCGGCGACGAGGACGGGCAGCGCCTCTGTTCCCACCAGACAATCGTGCAAGGCGCTCACCGTCTCTGCTGACAGCCGGACTTTCTCCGCCAGCTTTGCCAGAGCCATAGCCGCGCTATAGCGTACCGTTGCCCAGGGCGATCGCAGCCCCACGCTCAGCAGCGGCTCGTACTCGCTGCTCTGAACGGCTGTCGGCATCAGGCTGGCCGCTTCAATCATAGCGGCCCACAGTACCGGTCCTGCTGGTTGGGCAAGCGCGGGATGAAAGAGAAAGGTATCAAGCGGGAGATGTAAATTGCGACTCAGCAGGTAGAGGAGTCGTCCGCAGCAGGCGTATTGCGGTGGTTCGTGTGGCCAGGAGGGCGAGGTAATCTCAGGATGCTCGCTCATGGCGCGCAGCAGTAATAAGAGGGTTGTTTCTTCTGTACCCGCGCGAGCCAGCCGTCGCACCGCGCGCATGCGGCTGGCCTCTTCCGTTTCTGTGCCGAGCAGCAGCGCCAGCGCGCCAAGCGCGTTTTCCTGCCGGTTGGCCTGAGTCGGGGATGATTCTGTCGCCAGTAATGGTTCTCTATCAAGATATTCTCTAAGCATACAATCCGCTTTCCTGATGAGACAGTTGTTTCTCTTTCTGTTATACACCTGTCTCCAAGAAGAGCCTTGCTCGCCGGGCAGGCCAACTGCAAGAGCCGACCTGCCCGCTTTCTCTTGATTACTCCTTTCCCGTCTCCTGCCGCCGCGCGCGAACGAAGAGCAGCAGGGCGGGCGAGAGAAGAGTGGCGGCAGAGGCAATGGCGACGCGCAGGGAGACCAGCGTACCGATGACGCCGATGATGGGGCCACCGGCGATCTCACCGATGGCATTCATCTGCCCGCTCATGGAGATCACCGTCGCGCGCACCCTGGCCTCGATATTCTGCGCCAGCCACGCTGTGTAGATAGGGTCGTTTGTACTCCGCAACACACGGGCGCAGGTGAAGGCGGCGAGGGCGAGCGGGAAGTTGCCTGCCAGGCCAAAGACGATGACGCTGGCAATCTGCAAAGCGTTGATGGCAAACAGCAGCCTCGTCACCGTCGTGTGGCTCTGTGTATCGAAGCGCCGCCGCACCAGTTCGGTCGCGCCGAGCGTACAGATCATCACCCCTGCACGAATAATACCGAACCAGACAATCGGTTGCAGGTGGCCCAGCGAGGGCAGCGTGAAATCTTCCAGAAAGTGCGCCGTCCACAGGCGATCAAAGCCCTCGCTCGCCATCCCGTAGAAAACGGAGATGAGGATGATGGTGAGCAGCAAAGGGCTTCGGCGCACCACTCGCCCACCAGTGAGCAGCGTATCGCGCAATTCCTTCCAGGAGCGGCGTTCTTCTGACGAGGCAGTCTGGAAGTTGTGTTCGGGCATGACGAAGACCAGCAGCAGGCCCAGCGACAGGTAGAGCGCGCCCCCTGCCAGAATGGCCAGATTCAGCCGGACGCTGGCGATGGCAACGCTGATCACGATACCCACCAGCGTCCCCAGCGCGTTGACCTGAGAGCCGCGCAGGTAGGCATGCCCGACCAGCTCTTCGCCCACCTCGCTGGCAATCCACGCCTCTTCCGCGCCCGTAATAAACGCGAAGCCGAGGGCCATCACGACCTGGGCGAGCGCGATCGTCCCGAAGAGCGGAATTGTCCCTTCGAGGACGGTACCCGCGCCCAGCAAAAAAGTTCCGGCGATAATCGACCAGCGTCGGCTGAAGGCATCAGCCACCACACCGGTAGGAACGTTGCAGGCAAAGTAGGTCGCCTCAAGCGTCGTGCCGACCAGCACCAGTTGCAGCGGATTCAGGTGCGCGACCTCAACCTGATAGACCATATTCACAGTCACAACGACAGCATTGAAGAGAGCAAACAGCCCCTCCAGCATCAGGTAAACGACGTAAGCGTCGCGATGTTTCATAGCATTATCCTCTTGAGCGCGTATGCTCATAGTGAAAACAAAAGGAGAGAGGTTCTGGTGGTGGGAAGTTGAGGGGTGTTAGAGGAAATGGCTCAAGAGAATAAAAGCCTTACTCAAAGAGCAGGCCAGCAAACCCGGCACAGAAAGGCCGAGGCAGCGCGTGCAGTTGTAGCCAGTACGTGCCTTCTTATAGCCAGAAAATGTGTGTTTAGCCAGTAAATTTGAGTTCTAACAGCCCTCAACCGCGAATAGTGGGGCCATTGTCATCGATGAGCGTCCTTTCGCTATCAGGAAAAATGTGTTCTTGAGAAAATATACGGAAATGAGTTGGAAAAGTCAAGCAACATCTGGGGCGACCACAGCAGCGCGCTGGGGAATGGCATGCTTATTCCCCGGCAACATTTCTCTTCCCGGAGAACCGCTTCTGAATATAGTATGATAGAGGTAGGCGTTGTTAGTGTCTGAGGAGAGGAGTAATCATTCATGCTTTTGCCGGAGTTGCGGGCAGAGGTGGCGCGCTACGCGAAGAAGATGTATACCAGCCAGCTTGTGCAGGCGACGCAGGGGAATTTGAGCGCACGAGATGTGGAGAGCGGGCTGGTCTGCATTACGCCAAGCGGGGCCGATTATGAATTACTGACGGCTGAAGATATTGTTGTAGTGGACGAGGAAGGAAACGTAGTGGAGGGCAGATGGCGACCTTCGGTGGAGACGCCGCTGCACACGCTTGTGCTGCGCAGCAGACGTGACATCAATTGCGTCATGCACACCCACTCACCCTATGCCACCGCCTTTGGCGTCGTCTATCAGCCGATACCCATGATTCTGGCGGAGTCGGCGCTCTGTCTGGGCGGCGAGGTGCCGGTCGCGCCCTACCGCATGTCGGGGACGCCAGAATTTGCCGAACTGGTGCTGAAGACGCTGGGCAATGGCCCGGCGGTCATCTGGGGCAATCACGGAGCAATGGTCGTGGGCGTCAACTTGCCCCTCACCTTCTCCATCGCCCACGCCCTTGAGGATAGCGCGAAGGTCTACACGATTGCGAAGCAGCTTGGTACGCCTGCCATCCTGCCGCCCGACGAAGTTAAGAAGCTACATGATTTCTGGCAGAAGAACTACGGGCAAAAGGCGTTGGAGACTGAGGTACCTGAGAAAATTGAACGGTGAGATTGTTGACAGACACGGGTTCTTGTTCCATACTTTGTACTGGCAGAAAAGAAGTGCGCCTTTCAATTGAGCAAGGGAACGAGATGTTCGCATTCTTCTGAAGAAACTAGACAATCTTTGCTGACCGGCTCATACGGAAAAGCCGGTCTACCGGTCTGTATCGATTCTTCTTCCAGGCGTCAGTTGCTCCTGGTGTGGTTCCCTATACCCGCGCGCCCCCCCATCTTTCGCCGCTTTTCCACCACAGGAATGTTATGACCTGAAAACGGTCATGTTTCCCGAAACTGAATAGGAACGATTTCACGTGCATTGCACGTATGAAGCACGTATTAAGAAGGAGGAGCAAAGCATGATTTCCATACGACCGATGCGGGAAGATGAGGCAGAGCGCGTGGTTGCGCTGTGGCAGCAGATGTGTGTAGCAGGTGGCAGTCAACCTCTCCCGGAAATCGCGGCGCGGCAGGTGCTTGCCAATCTCAGACAGTACGCCACGTCTCTGCTGGCCCACTGTTTCGTCGCCGAAGAGAACCAGGCCTTGATCGGGTTTGTAACCTGCGCAATCCTGGCACACCCGATTGAACCGGGTAATAGCGGTGAGGTAGAGGAACTTTACGTGCAGCCCCATGCGCAGCGAGACCAGATTCGCGCAGATCTCGTCAGGCGGGCGGTACATTTCCTGCAAGCGCAAGGCGTGGTGAATATCCACACCCACATTTGCGTCGGCCCCAACGAATGTCCTGATGAAGCGGGACTGCGCGCTTTCTGGCAATCTCTCGGCTGGGTCAACGACATGACCATCTACTCCATCTACAGCAACGTACCTGGCGACCCCCAGCTCCAGCACGTCTGGGATGCGTACCTGATCTCGTAGTGGAGCGTGTGCGCCCCAGGCAACCGGGGCGCACATGTGGCTGTCCGGGGCTTGTGAATGCTGATGGGAGAAGCAGGGTGGGATAGGTGAGGGCCGGGGCGGAGGCCAGCTGCGTCCCTACTAACTACGAAGCAACTCCGACGGGTGACGTAGGTTAGTAGGGGCGCAGCTGGCCTCCGCCCCGGGCTGCTGTAGAACCGTGCAAAAAAGGACGAGATCTAACCGCATTTCATAGTAGACTATTGTAAGGCAACTATTACTCAGGATCATGTCATGACATGATTTCCGGGTCTATCGCTAAAGGATGAATACTATGGCCGAACAGCAAACCAATTTGCAGCCCTTTTACAAGGGCTGGGATGTCTACCAGCAACTTCTCGTTAAAGCTATTGCCCCGCTTTCCGATGAGCAACTGACGTTACGTGCCGCTCCTCATCTGCGTTCTATCGGGCAGAATGCCATGCATATTGTGGCTACTCGCGCCAACTGGTTTCATGGATTGATGGAGCAGGGAGGCGCAGAGATCGCTGCTCTGAGCGAGTGGAATGACTGGGATATCGGCGCCCCCTCTAAAAGCGCGGCTGAACTGGTGGCCGGGCTTGAGGCCACCTGGAACATGATCGAGCAGTCGCTGGCGAAATGGACTCCTGCCGATCTGGAGTATGTGTACGAAGGTAAGTGGAATGATGAACCCTACCACCTCACGCGCCAGTGGGTCATCTGGCACGTAATCGAACACGACCTGCATCACGGCGGCGAACTATCCTTCACCCTGGGCATGCACAATCTGGCCGCGCCTGATTTGTAGTGGTTGTGGACTCTATACGCTCTCTCCGCTGATTTCTTTGATATCCTGATAGTCGACCTCGCGTTGGAGCATAGCCTTGTAGGCGAGCAGTTCGTCTCTGGGCATGAGGCAGACCTGGGTGCCGTAGAGGGTCATGATGGTGGAGTTGGTGAAGGTGATGGGCTGCGGCTCCCAGCGCCCGTCACGGCGGTTATAGAAACGCGGGTTGGTGCTGGCGTCGCCGATTTCCATGTAGATGTCGTAATATTCGAGGGCCATGTAGATGAGGTCCCAGGAGTCGCTGTGATGGGGCAGCGGCTCGCGCACGATGTAGGGGCGCATCTCTTCCAGTATGGGCCGCACCTGCTCCATCGGGGCGTAGATATCGATATCGACGAGCGGGCGCGTCGCGCCATAGGCTTTAGCGGCGAGGCCCCCGACGATCTGGTACGGGATGTTGTGGCGGTTGAGCAGGGAGACAATCCAGCTCAGGGCCGCGCCGATTTTCTGTGGGTCGTTGGTGATCTCCATTCAATATTCCTTCTTATCTGTACCTCTACAGGTTATCATTTTTCTTCCTTGCTCGGCTGCGTTTGGCTTGCAACAGCATTTCGGTGGTAGAAACTTCCGGTTGTTTCGCGGCTTTCTCCTGTTTTGTATCTTTCTGCGCCTCGTTTCTGGCTGTATTCGCTTTGCCTCTCGTAGGGAGCGGCCTGACAGGTTTCGTGGCTGTCGCGGCGGCTCGCGTGCGGCGGGCGCTGCGTTGGGTGCGCAGGGCGCCGAGCGTAGAGCCGAGAGGCGTGGCGGCTTCGGCTGCCAGTTGTGGCGCGGCGTGTCTGAAGCGGGCGAGCAGCCACTGGTAGGCGAGGACGAGGAATTCCAGGCTGGAGAGGCGACGCAGCGCGATATCGACGGGCAGCAGCAGCGCGGCCAGAGCCAGCAGCAGAAAAGTGATAGGAAGAGCGGCAGAGACAGGCGGCAAGTTATCGGCGAAGGCGGCAGCTGTGTTGTCTGGATTGAGCAGGGAGCCGTCACCGGCACGCGCTAAGAGCGTGAGGAAGCGCAGATCGGTTCCCTGAGTGAGATATTCGGGCGAGTAGGGGACGACGAGGCCGGTGGTGGAATTCAGGTCAGTCGCCGACCCGCTGCCGCTGCTTTTCCAGGAGACCTGAAGCAGGTACGCGCCGACCTGCTCCGCCGGAAAATTGCCCTGCCAGCGACCGGGCGCGGCGGGCTGCAAGGTCACCGTCTGCTGCGAGAGGTCGGGGGCGATAATGTGAACCTGCACCTGCTGCTGGCTGCCGGGCGGAACGGTGACACCGGGCGGCAGATCGACGGTGAGCTGGCCGGAGCCATTGACAACAGTGGCGTTGACATCCAGGCTGCTTTGCGCGGCTGGCAGCGTCCAGGTGACAAGGTTAGCCCACCAGCGAGCGGCGTTTTGCCAGGACAGCCAGTTCGTTGTCCAGAGGCCGCTGGCATCGCTTGTCCAGGCGGCGACGCGGCCCAGCCCGTATTGCCAGGTAGCAAGCACGGGATCATCGAGGTGGCTGATCAGCACCATCTGGCCGGTTGGTTTGGGGGTGGTTGCCACGTAACCGTTGAGCTGCGGCAATGGCCCCAGTCCGGTGAGGATGGGATGGTTGCCCACGACTTCAGGCGTGAATGATTCGTTGATGACGGCGCGACGCGCGGCCTGCTGCGTCTCTTTGAGCAGGATTTGCGGGATGGTGGAAGGGTCGTCGGCGCGATAGAAACGGCCCTTGCCCCAGGCTGCGATCTGCTGCATGGTATCCAGTTCCTGGAACAATTGCGAGTTGGTGGCGACAGTGGAGACGGTGATCTGCTCGTTTGCCATCTTGATGACCTGAGAGGCATAGTTGTCGAAGGCGTCACCATCGCCGAGCAGGATGACATGTTTGATTTTGGCGTTCGTCTTGAGCAGCACGGACTCGGCATTGATCAAGTCTGGCAGGTAGCTGGCCGGGTCGTTGGGATTCATGGCGTCGATAGCGCGATCGATGGCGGCTTTGTTGGTGACGTGCTGCATGGGGACGACGAGCGAGCCATAGGCGTCTGAAATGCCCACCTGGTCGTTGGGCGTGAGCAGGTTGATAACGCCCTTCGCCGCCTCTTTGGAGATGTTGACCTCCATGTCGCTTTCCAGGCTTTCGATAATCAGCACAACAGCGATGCTCGGCGTGTCTTTGTGCTGCGGTATCTGCATACTGATGGGCAGCGTCTGCTCCAGCGGCG